>Ga0335083_10010730_pt1 | contig 11037 bp, 9 predicted proteins | sample Lox_Sample_42_FD_206716 | JGI IMG/M metagenome (GOLD analysis project Ga0335083, IMG submission 206716) | Soil microbial communities from Loxahatchee National Wildlife Refuge, Florida, United States - Lox_Sample_4.2 | ecosystem: Environmental > Terrestrial > Soil > Wetlands | place: USA: Florida... | reverse complement strand
CCGGCGGCCACGACCTCTACGTCGCGATCACCCGCGCCACCCACCGCCTCACCGTGATCCACGACAACGACCTGCCCCCCAGCCTCTCCCGGGTTCGTTCGGGATAAATAAGGGCCTGAGCGGCGGCGGCCGGGCACATATGGGCCGACCGGGGTGTTATTCAAGTGAAATCCCGCCCGACGCGTGGGACCATCGGGGGAACGACGACCAAGCACGGATGCCGGAGGACGATGAGCACGGTCTTTGACGAGCAGCAGCCAGACCTCGACCTGGAGGAGCGGCACGCGCTGCGGCGGGTCGCGGGGCTCTCCACCGAGCTGCAGGACATCAGCGAGGTCGAGTACCGGGCGCTACGGCTCGAGCGGGTCGTGCTGATCGGGGTGTGGGCCGAGGGCAGCCTGGCCAGCGCGGAGAATTCGCTGCGCGAGCTGAGCCGGCTGGCCGAGACCGCGGGCTCCGAGGTGCTCGACGGCCTCATCCAGCGGCGCAGCCGGGTCGACGCGGCCACCTACGTGGGCTCGGGCAAGGCGCGCGAGCTGGCGGACATCGTGGCCGCGGCCGGCGCCGACACCGTGATCTGCGACGGCGAGCTGACCCCGAGCCAGCTGCGCCGGCTGGAAGGCGTGGTGCAGGTGAAGGTCATCGACCGCACCGCGCTGATCCTGGACATCTTCGCGCAGCACGCCCGCAGCCGCGAGGGCAAGGCCCAGGTGGAGCTGGCCCAGCTGCAGTACATGCTGCCCAGGCTCCGCGGCTGGGGCGAGTCGCTGTCCCGGCAGGCCGGCGGCCGGGTGGCCGGCGGCGGAGGCATCGGCACCCGCGGTCCCGGCGAGACCAAGCTGGAGACGGACCGGCGGCGGCTGCGCGCCCGCATCTCCCGCCTGCAGAGGGACATCACGGACATGTCCACCGGCCGGAAGGTGCAGCGCGGGCAGCGCCGCCGCCGGGACGTGCCGTCGGTGGTCATCGCCGGGTACACCAACGCCGGCAAGTCGAGCCTGCTCAACGCGCTCACCGGCGCCGGGGTCCTGGTCGAGGACGCGCTGTTCGCCACCCTCGACCCGGCCGTCAGGCGCGCCGTGACCCCGTCCGGGCGCGGCTACACGCTGACCGACACCGTGGGGTTCGTCAGGCACCTGCCGCACCAGCTGGTCGACGCGTTCCGGTCCACGCTGGAGGAGACCGCCGAGGCGGACCTCATCGTGCACGTGGTGGACGGGTCCGACGCCGAGCCCGAGGCGCAGATCGCCGCGGTCCGCGGCGTGCTGGCCGAGATCGGCGCGGCGCACGTCCCCGAGCTGGTGGTGGTCAACAAGATCGACTCGGCCGACCCGGTCGTGCTGCAGGGCCTGCGCGCGCGGGAGCCGGGCAGCCTCAGCGTCTCCGCCCGGACCGGGGCCGGGCTGGGCGCCCTGCGCGACGCCATCGAGGCCGCGCTGCCCCGGCTCGACGTCCAGGTCAAGGTCACCGTGCCGTACCGGCGCGGCGACCTGGTCGCGCGGGCGCACGCCGAGGGCGAGGTGCTCGCGGCCGAGCACGTCGCGGACGGCACGCTGCTCGAGGCGCGGGTCCCGCCGGCCCTGGCCGCGCGACTCGAGGCGGCCGCGGACGACCGGGTCCAAGTCCAAGCGTGATAGTGGTCACGTTTGGCGGGCTTTTTCTTGCTGACTCAGGGCGCCTAAACCGCGCCAGCCGATAAGGTTCCGCATTTCGCCGAAAGGCTTGTCTGCGGAGGTGGCGGTGCAATAGCGTAGCTAAGCCAATGTTGGTTGCCGTACCCGCTCGGCCCGTACCTGATCCGGCACCGGCCCCGTCGCGGTGCGCAGCGAAGCTCGTTCAGTGCACGCCGGGCCGTCCGGCGCGTACGTGTCATGGCAGGTGAACGCTCATGGCGCATGGGATCACCAGTCCCGGGGGGGACCGCCGGTGACTGTTCGGCTGCTGACCAACATCGGTCGCCTGTGGACCGGCTCGGAGATCCTGAGCAACGCCGCCATCGTGACGGGCGACGACCGGATCGCCTGGGTCGGCCCCGCGGCCGAGTTGCCGCAGCGGATCCCCGGGGTGGTCGACGACATCGTCGACGTGGACCAGGTGGAGAACCTGGGCGGCGGCCTGGTCACGCCCGGGCTGATCGACGCCCACACCCACCCGGTGTACGCGGGTAACCGCTGGGCCGAGCTCGCCATGCGATCCAACGGCTCGTCGCAGGCCGAGGTCAACGCGGCCGGCGGCGGCGTGGCGTCCACCGTCACCGTGACCAGGGGTACCGACCCCTGGACGCTGTGCAACGGGGTACGCGCCCGGCTCGGCCGCTGGCTGCGGTCCGGGACCACCACCCTCGAGGCCAAGACCGGATACCACCTGACCAGGGACGGCGAGCTGGCCGACGTCCGGATGCTGCGCGGGCTCGAGGGCGAGCCGGGCATGCCGCGGGTGCACGTCACGTTCCTGGCCGCGCATTCGGTGCCGCCGGAGTTCTTCGGCCGCCGTCACGACTACATCGACGCGGTCAGCTCGTGGTGCACGGACGCCGCCGCGGTCGGCGCGGACAGCGTGGACGTGGTCTGCGAGGAGGGCCGGTTCACCGAGGACGAGGCGCGCTGGATCCTCAACGCCGGCCGCCGGGCGGGCCTGCTGCCGCGCGTGCACGCCTGCGGCGACTCGCACACTGGCGCGGCCCGGCTGGCCGCCGAGCTCGGCTGCGCGTCCGCCGACATGCTGCACGAGGCCGACGAGGACGACGTCGCCGCGCTCGCCCAGGCCGGCGTGGCCGCCGTCGTCTGCCCCGGGGCGGCCCTGCAGACCAGTGCCCGGCCGCCGGTGCGCTCGCTGCTCGACAAGGGCGTCGCCGTGGCGCTCGGCTCCGACCACGCCCCGGGCGTCACCGGCATCACCTCGATGGCCCTGGTCATCTCGATGGCCGTCTCCTGCCTCGGGATGAGCGTGGACGAGGCCCTGCGGGCCGCCACCATCGGCGGCGCGCACGCGCTGCGCGCCCCGGACCGCGGCGCCATGGTCCGCGGCCGGCTCGCCGACATGGTCCTGTGGGACGCCGACCACGAGGGCGCCTTCGTCTGGTCCTACGGCCTGACCCCCCGCCGCGTCTGGCTCGGCGGCGAGCCCATCGCGGCCAGCTAGCCCGCGGTCGCGGCCAGACCGCCCGCGGTCGCGCCCGGCTAGCCTTCGTTAGTTCGGCAGCCGCGCCGTCGGCGTGGCATGCTGCCTGTCATGGCTGCGCGCACCGCGGTAACCCCGCCCGCTACTTCAGTCGCCCCCGTCACGCTGGTCGTCGGCGAAGAGGAATTCCTCGTCGACCGCAGCGTGCGCGACCTGATCGCCGCCGCCCGGCAGGCCGGGCTCGGCGGCGACCTCCATGACCTCGAGGGGTCCGTGCTCGGCCCGGGGGAGCTGGGGTCGCTCACCTCACCGTCGCTGTTCGGCGGCGGCAGCGTGGTGGTGCTCAGAGCCGCCCAGAACGCCAGCAAGGAGGTAACGGCCGAACTGACCAGGTACCTCAAGAACCCGGCGCCCGACGCGGTCCTGGTCCTGACGCACGCGGGCGGGGCCAAGGGCAAGGAACTGCTGGCCGCGGCCAAGGCCGCCGGAGCGCGGGTGATCGAATGCCCGAAGGTCACCAGGTTCGCCGAGCGGCTCGACTTCGTCCGGGCGGAATTCCGCCGGGCGGGCGCCCGGGCCGACGACGGCGCCGCCCGCGCGCTGCTCGACGCGGTCGGCTCGGACCTGCGGGAGCTGGCGGCCGCCTGCGGCCAGCTCGCCGCCGACACCGAGGGCGGCATCGACGAGGCGGTGGTGGCCAGGTACTACCGCGGCCGGGCCGAGGCGACCGGGTTCACCGTCGCCGACCGCGCGGTCGAGGGACACCTCGCGCAGGCGCTGGAGCAGCTGCGCTGGGCCCTGGCGACGGGGGTGTCGCCGGTGCTGATCTGCAGCGCGCTGGCGCAGGGGGTGCGCCTGCTCGGCCGGGTCGGCTCCGCGCCCCGCGGCGCGAGCAGCGCGGCGCTGGCGGCCGAGGTCGGCGCACCGCCCTGGAAGATCGACCGGGTCCGGCAGCAGCTGCGCGGCTGGCACCCGGACGGCATCGCCCGCGCGCTGCACGCGGTCGCCGAGGCGGACGCGCAGGTCAAGGGCGAGGCGACCAGCGCGGCCTACGCGCTGGAGCGAGCGGTGCGCCGGATCGTCGCCAGCCGCGCCGGCCACTAGCCAAGCCGCGAGGCCCGGCTAACGCCGCGAGGCCCGGCCAGCACCGAAAGGCCCGGCCAGCGCCGCGAGCCCCGGCCAGCACCGAAAGGCCCGGCCAGCGCCGCGAGCCCCGGCCAGCGCCGCGAGCCCCGGCCAGCGCCGCGAGCCCCGGCCAGCGCCGCGAGCCCCGGCCGGACCAGAACTAGGCAGCCGCCTGGAGCTCGGCGTAGCGCTTGGCGATCGCCGACTTGCGGTTCGCGGCCTGGTTCTTGTGGATGACGCCCTTGCTGGCCGCCTTGTCCAGCTGCCGGCAGGCGGCGCGCAGCGCGGTCCCGGCGTCGTCGAGGTTCCCCGCGTCCGCGGCCTCGCGGAACTTACGCACCGACGTGCGCAGCGACGACTTCACCGCCTTGTTCCGCTGGTGCGCCTTTTCGTTCTGCTTGTTGCGCTTGATCTGAGACTTTATGTTCGCCACGCGTGGGAGTCCTTCAAAGTTGTCTGTGGGAGACGCGACAAAGACGCGACGAAGAAGCTTATCCGAGCCAGCCCCCCGCACTCAAACCAGAGCCCGGAATCAAGAGCGCGGCAAGGGCACTGGGCGGGACATGGGATCATGGATCACCCAGGCCGCTAGGCGGCGAGTCACCCGAACGGATGCGCGTGTCACCTCCCAGCCCCCTTACCCACCCGGCCCGGCCGGCGCCGGGTCACACCGATCAGGCGGTGATCAGGAACTTCTGCATCATCGCTCACATCGACCACGGCAAGTCGACGCTGGCTGACCGGATGCTGCAGCTCACCGGCGTGGTGGAAGGCCGCCAGATGCGGGCGCAGTACCTGGACCGGATGGACATCGAGCGCGAGCGCGGCATCACGATCAAGAGCCAGGCCGTGCGGCTTCCCTGGGCCAGCGGCCGCCAGCAGTACGTGCTCAACCTCATCGACACCCCCGGCCACGTCGACTTCAGCTACGAGGTCTCCCGCAGCCTGGCCGCCTGTGAGGGCGCCGTGCTGCTCGTCGACGCCGCCCAGGGCATCGAGGCCCAGACGCTGGCCAACCTGTACCTGGCGCTCGACGCCGACCTGAAGATCATCCCGGTGCTGAACAAGATCGACCTGCCGGCCGCGCAGCCCGACCGCTATGCCGCCGAACTCGCCGGGATCATCGGCTGCGACCCCGGTGAGGTCCTCCGGGTGTCGGCCAAGACCGGGGAGGGCGTCGAGCACCTGCTGCACGAGATCGTCCGCCTGATCCCGGCCCCGGAGGGCGACCCGGACGCGCCGGCCCGGGCGCTCATCTTCGACTCGATCTACGACACCTACCGCGGCGTGGTGACCTACGTCAGGGTGGTCGACGGACGCCTCTCCAAACGCGAGCGCAGCCTGATGATGTCCACCGGCGCGACGCACGAGACGCTCGAGGTGGGAGTGATCTCGCCCGAGCCGACCCCGTCCGAGGGCCTGGCCGCGGGGGAGGTCGGCTACCTGATCACCGGGGTCAAGGACGTCCGGCAGGCCCGGGTCGGCGACACGGTGACCAGCGTCGCCCACCCGGCCAAAGAGCCGCTGGCGGGCTACTCCCACCCCAAGCCGATGGTCTTCTCCGGCCTGTACCCGGTGGACGGCGACGACTACCCGGACCTCCGCGACGCGCTGGACAAACTGCGCCTGAACGACGCGGCCCTCGTCTACGAGCCGGAGACCAGCGACGCGCTCGGGTTCGGGTTCCGCTGCGGGTTCCTCGGCCTGCTGCACATGGAGATCGTCCGCGAGCGCCTGGAGCGCGAGTTCGACCTGTCGCTGATCTCCACCGCGCCGAACGCCGTCTACCGCGTGGTCATGGACACCGGCGAGGAGATCCGGGTGACTAACCCGAGCGATTTCCCAGGAGGCCTGTCGGAACCGCAGAAGGGCAAGGTCGACCGGGTCTACGAGCCGGTGGTGCGGGCCACGATCATCTCCCCGGCCGAGTACATCGGCACGATCATGGAGCTATGCCAGGGCCGGCGGGGCGCCCTGATCGGCATGGACTACCTGTCCGCGGACCGGGTGGAGATCCGCTACACGCTGCCCCTGGCCGAGATCATCTTCGACTTCTTCGACCAGCTCAAGTCCCGGACCCGCGGCTACGGCTCGCTCGACTACGAGCCCGACGGCGAGCAGCAGGCCAACCTGGTGAAGGTCGACATCCTGCTGCAGGGCCTGCCGGTGGACGCGTTCAGCCAGATCGTGCACGCCGACAACGCCCGCGAGTACGGCCTGGCCATGACGGCGAAGCTGAAGGAACTGATCCCGCGGCAGCAGTACGAGGTGCCGATCCAGGCGGCCGTGGGCTCACGCATCATCGCCCGGGAGAACATCCGCGCGCTGCGCAAGGACGTGCTGGCCAAGTGCTACGGCGGCGACATCACGCGCAAGCGCAAGCTGCTGGAGAAGCAGAAGGAAGGCAAGCGGCGGATGAAGACCATCGGCCGCGTGGACGTGCCCCAGGAGGCCTTCGTCGCGGCCCTGTCCACCCAGCCGGCCGACAGGAAGTCCCGCTAGAAAAGATCTTCCTGACCGAACGGACGGGCTGCGTGCCTAGGCCCGCCCGCCCAGCGTGGTTATGAACGGGGCCAGTTGCGCGTGCTGGAACGGCATCTGCGCCGGCTGGAACGGCATCGGCTGGGCGTGGACGGTGGCGATGGCGGTCACCAGCGCGGCGAGCGTGAAGATCACCAGCGCGGTGATGATCAGCGCCGCGGCCGAATGCCAGTTGGCGGCCGGGTCGGCCCCGCCCGGCACGGACGGGGTCCCCTGCGGGCCGGACATGCCCGCTGGCAGCGCACCCGGATAGGGGGCGTCCGGATAGGGCAGGGCCCCGGCGGGCAGGTCGGCGGTCAGCCCCCAGAGGTCCCCGTAGGTGCGGGCCGCGTAGGCCCGCGCGATCCGGTCGTTTAGCTCGTCCTGAGTGAGCCGTCCCTCGGTGAAGCCCGCCCGGAGGACCCCCACGGCCCGCTCGCGATCCGCGCTGCTGGCCAGCCAGGCCGGGTCTATCGCGGGTACCACCGGATACCAGGTGTTCGCGGATCCCGGCCCAATGGGCGCAGCGGGATAAGGCGAATCTGCCTGACCTGGACCGTATGCCACGTGAGCCTCCCGCGGACGCCTCTCTTGAGTGTAGACGCGCGAGCGTCGCCAGGAGTGCCATTGACGCGTGTTCGGCGTCTGGCGGGGTCACTGACCCAGGGCTTTGCCGAGGTTCACGTAGGCCGTGTTGAGCTGGCCGACCGACTGCTGGATGTTGGCCGCCTTGGCCTCGTTGATGTACTGGGCGGGCGTGGCGGCCGCGCCGAGCTTGGCGAAGACGCCCGCCGTGCTGGAGACCGCGGCGGCCAGCTGGGCGCGGGCCGCGACCGCTCCCGGCGGCATGTGGATGGTGTTGAGCTGCCCGGAGAACGTGGTGAGCGTGGCGGCCAGCTTGCGGTCCACCCCGGCGACGCAGGCCAGCTTGCCGCCGCACGCCTGGACGTTGTTCGAGTAGTTGTTGAGCGCGTTGACCACCGGGTCGACGTCCGCGGTCACCTGATCAGCTGCGGTCGCGGTGTCGACGCCGTTGCCGATGGCCACCGCGTCGACCACTCCGGTGCCGATCGAGAACAGCACGCCGAGCACCAGGAAGACGATCACGAGATTCCGCGCCCCCTGGGACAGGACGAGCCACCACGACGGCCCGCCGCCCGCCTGCTGCCCGAATCCAGGCTGCTGCCCGAATCCGGCCTGCGGGTCCCCGTAGCCCGGCTGCGGCTGGCTGTACTGCCGCCCCGGCGACCACGATCCGGGAGCGGCCGGGTCCCCGAACAGCCCCCCGGGATAGGCGCTGGTCAGCATCAGCGCGTAGCCGAGGGTCCTGACGTAGTAGCGCAGCACGGCGGCCATCCCCTGGTGCAGCATGTCCGGCATCCGGCCCGTGATCAGCACGATCAGCCAGGTCACGAGCAGCACGATGGAGAACGCCCCGCTGACCGCGATCCCCGTGATGATCCAGCAGGGGATCAGCAGGATGATCCGGAACAGCACGGCCAGCCGGTTCAGCGGTCCGGGCATCACCGCTACCCGGACCGGGTAGTCCGCGTCGTCGAGCGAGAACGGCGGGTACTGGTCGGTGAGCAGGATCGTGTACGCGTACACCCTGGTCAGCCAGCGCAGGTACCCGGTCAGGAAGTCGGCCGCGAAGACCGGCAGCCGTCCGCTGAACAAGGCGCCGAACCAGCCGATGACCGCCACGACAAAGGCCGCGACGCCCAGCAGCCACAGGACGACAAGCTGCGGGATCACCATGATGAGGCGGACCAGGACGGTCAGCCGGGACTGCGGGGCCGGGCCCGTGAACGCGACCAGTACCGGTGCCAGCGTCGGCCGGTCGGTAACCTGCCCCGGGGCGCCTGTGGCGTAATACGCGGACATGAATGATCCCCTGCTCCTCACTGTCCCCCTGCTAGCGGCGCGACCGATCATAGCGGGCCGAAAGCCGCCATCCGGGCTTAATCAGGTCCGCGGCCTGGCGTATGCGAAGAAGTTACCCGGCCCCGCCGCACCGGCTGAGCTGGTTATATCCGCAGCTCAGCCCGGTTGGCCTGGCGGTCTAGGTGCCCGCGCCCGCCTGGACCACAGCGGTCACGATGGACAGGGCGATGAGGACGCCCCAGAAGATGATCGCCATGTACCCCAGGACCAGGCCGCTGGTCGCCAGCCCGTCACCGCGCTGCCCGGTCTGCCGCATCTCGCGCTTGGCCATGTGCCCGCAGATGATCGCCGGGATGGCGGTCAGGCCCATGGTGAAGAACTCGGCCACGCCGAGCACCAGCGACGCCCTGGCCAGCGAGTTGGTGGTCGCCGGCGGCTGGTACACGGGCACCGGCCAGACCGCGGGCATGGCTCCCGCGGGCAGGTCGGCGGTGAGCGCCGTCAGCTCCGCGTAGGTCCGGGAGGCGTACGCCCGCCCGACCCGGTCGTTGTACTCCTCCTGGGTGAGACGGCCCTCGGTGAAACCGGCCTTCAGCACGTCGACCGCGCGTTCCCGGTCCGCCGAGGCCGCGCGCATGGCCGGATTCATCCGGACCTGGCCGTGGGCCATCGGATAGCCGGGCGGCGGCACCGGGTAACCGCCGAGCGGCACCTGATAGCCGGCGGGCGGGACCTGGTACCCCGCGGGCGGCACCGGGTACCCGGCCGGCGGAACGTACGGGGAGGCGGGCGGAGCCTGGGCGGCGGTCGGCTGGCCGTCGCTGGCCGCGGCCGGCTCCTGCGGGGCAGGCGGCCAGCTGTCCCTCGGGTACTGGGCCGGCCATTGCGACTCGTTACCTGCCAACTGTGCCTCCCGTAGACGCGACGCTGGTGCCTCGTGCCTGACGAAAACGCGGACCCCCTCAGTCTAAGCACGCCAGCCGCCAATCTGGCCGCCCAGGGCCTAGTCCGGTTCACCGGGTACCTTGGCTGGCATGCCTGGTGCCCTGCCCGATGGTGAGCCGGTCCCCGCGGCGGGCACGCTGCCGGCCAGCGCGCGCGCCGCCCTCGGCCAGCGGCCGTTCGGCATCTACGTCCACGTGCCGTTCTGCGCCACCCGCTGCGGTTACTGCGATTTCAACACCTACACCGCCGCCGAACTCGGCACCGGGCCCGCCGCGGTGTCACCCCGCAGCTACCCGGACCTGGCGATCGCGGAGATCAGGTTCGCGCGCCAGGTGCTCGGCGACCAGGACCTCCCGGTCAGCACGGTGTTCTTCGGCGGCGGGACGCCCACCCTGCTGCCGCCTGCCGCGCTGGGCGGCGTGCTGCGGGCCGTCGACGCCGAGTTCGGCCTCGCCCCCGGCGCCGAGGTGACCACCGAGGCGAACCCGGAGAGCGTGGACGCGGCCAGCCTGGAGGGCCTGCGGGCCCAGGGGCTCACCCGGGTGTCGTTCGGGATGCAAAGCGCGGTGCCCGGGGTGCTCGCCGTCCTGGACCGGGTGCACCAGCCGGGCCGCCCGGCGCGCTGTGCCGCCTGGGCCCGGGCGGCCGGCTTCGAGCATGTCAGCCTGGACCTGATCTACGGGACGCCGGGGGAATCCGGCGCGGACTGGCGGCGCTCGCTGGACGCGGCGGTGGCCGCGGGCCCCGATCACGTGTCGGCGTACGCGCTCACGGTGGAGGCGGGTACCCGGCTGGCGGCGCGCGTCCGCCGCGGCGAACTGGCCGCCCCGGACGACGACGTGCTCGCCGATCGCTACCTGGCCGCGGACGAGGTCCTCGGCGCGGCCGGCTACGGCTGGTACGAGATCTCCAACTGGGCGGCCGGCCCGTCCGGCAGGTGCGCGCACAACCTGCTCTACTGGACCGGCGGCGACTGGTGGGGGATCGGGCCTGGCGCCCACAGTCACGTGGGCGGGACCCGGTGGTGGAACGTGCGGCACCCGGCCGCCTACGCCGCCAGGATCGCGGCCGGGAGCAGCCCCGGTCAGGCCCGGGAGGTGCTGTCCGAGGCCGAGCGCCACCTCGAGCGCGTCATGCTGCTCATCCGCCTCGCCGAGGGCTGCCCGGCCGGGATCCTCGGCCCGGCGGGCCGGGCGGACGTGGCGTCGGTCGTCGCCGAGGGCCTGGCCCAGGTCCTGGACGGGGAGCGGATCGTGCTCACCCGCCGCGGCCGCCTGCTGGCCGACACGGTGACCCGCAAGCTGACCGAGCCGTAAGTGCACGATGCGCGCGCAGATCCAGGCGGGCGCCTCGTACTCCTCGCCGCGGTTCGCCGCGCCGACGCCGCGGATGAGGTGCTTCAGCATCGACACCCAGATCACCAAGCCGACCGGGATCATCACG
>Ga0335083_10010729_pt1 | contig 11037 bp, 13 predicted proteins | sample Lox_Sample_42_FD_206716 | JGI IMG/M metagenome (GOLD analysis project Ga0335083, IMG submission 206716) | Soil microbial communities from Loxahatchee National Wildlife Refuge, Florida, United States - Lox_Sample_4.2 | ecosystem: Environmental > Terrestrial > Soil > Wetlands | place: USA... | reverse complement strand
CACTTCACCTTGGAGAAGTAGTCGAGCGGCGCGTTGAATAATCGGTATGGTTGCACGTCACACAAACCACGCGTGCGTGTCCTCAAGTAGTTGAAGATCATCCAGGAGAACGAAACGACAATGGCTGAGAACCAGGCTGGCCCGACGAAAACGCGCACACGGTCCGAGGACATCCAGGCGCACTATGACGTCTCCGACGATTTCTTCGCGCTGTTCCAAGATCCGACCCGGATCTACAGTTGCGCCTACTTCGAGCCGCCGGGCATCACCCTTGAAGAGGCCCAGTACGCCAAGATCGACCTCAATCTGGACAAGCTCGACCTCAAGCCCGGGATGACGCTGCTGGACATCGGCTGTGGTTGGGGCACCACCATGAAGCGCGCCGTCGAGAAGTACGACGTCAACGTCATCGGCCTGACCCTGTCCAAGAACCAGCACGCCCGCAGCCAGCAACTGCTGGGTGCCATCGACACCAATCGCTCTCGCGAGGTGCGGCTACAGGGCTGGGAGGATTTCAGCGAGCCCGTCGACCGCATCGTGTCGATCGAGGCCTTCGAGCACTTCGGGCACGAGAACTACGACGACTTCTTCAAGCGGACCTTCAACATCATGCCGGAAGACGGCCGGATGACCGTTCAGAGCAGCGTCAGCTACCACCCGTACAACATGGCGGCGCGCGGCAAGAAGCTGAGTTTCGAGACGGCGCGCTTCATCAAGTTCATCGTTACCGAGATCTTCCCGGGCGGCCGGTTGCCGTCCACCGAGATGATGGTCGAGCACGGCGAGAAGGCCGGCTTCGTTGTTCCCGAGCCCCTTTCGCTGCAGCCGCACTACATAAAGACGCTGCGGATCTGGGGCGACACGCTGGAGTCCAACAAGGACAAGGCGATCGAGGTCACCTCCGAAGAGGTCTACGACCGGTACATGAAATATCTGCGCGGCTGCGAGCACTACTTCGCCGACGAGATGCTGGACTGCAGCCTGGTGACCTACCTCAAGCCGGGTGCCGCCGCTTAGATTCCTGGGCTGCCGGTGTCGGATTGAGGCGGCGACGTTCGTCGAATTAGATAGAGAGTGGAACACTGGGTTTCGCTCGCTATCCGGAGGTGACGAGACATGCAGTATTTCGCCCTGTTGATCAGCAAGGAAGTCGAGCGCACGCCCGACGAGCAAGCGGCCGAAATGGCCAAGTACCAGGACTTCCACGTCAAGGCCGCCTCAGCGATCCGCGCCGGTGATGCCCTGCACTCCGCTGCCGCGGCGGTGCGCATCACCGGCGGTCCGGACGCGCCCGTAGTCACCGACGGGCCGTTCGCCGAGGGCGCCGAGGTGGCCGGCGGCTACTACGTGTTCGAGGCCGAAAACCTGGACGAGGCTCTGGCTTTGGCGCGTGACATTCCGGTGGCCACGTATGGCGCCGTGGAACTGTGGCCGGTGTTCCACTCCTTCGAACCGTCCCGCAAGCTCACCGGGGACGACTGGCTCGCGTTGCTGCTGGAACCACCCGCATCCGCGCACACACCGGGCACACCGGAGTGGGAGGCGATGTCGGCGCGCCACGGAGAGTTCATGACCGCGGCGGGCGATCACGTGATCAGCGGCGCCGCATTGCACGACCGGTCCGCGGCGACGACCGTGCGGGTCCGCGACGGTGACGTCCTGATCACCGACGGGCCATACGTGGAAGGCGCCGAAATCGCCACCGGCGTCTACCTGCTCGACGCCGCCGACCGCGACGAGGCCGTCAAGGTCGCGTCGATGATCCCCGCTACTGCTGTGCAGCTGCGGCAGTTCGTGGGGGTAGCCGGGCTCTAGCTACCCGAATGGCCGACCTGGACGGCGTCTTCCGCCGGGAATGGGGACCCGCCGTCGCCGCGCTCGCGCGGTGGTCCGGCGACCTGTCCGTCGCCGAGGACGCCGTCCAGGAAGCCTGCGCCGAGGCGCTTCGCAGCTGGCCCCGCGACGGGGTGCCGGAACGTCCGGGCGGCTGGCTGGTAACCGTTGCCCGCAATCGGGCCCGCGACCGATTGCGCCGCGAATCCATCCGTCCCGGAAAGGAATTGGTGGCCGTGCTGGACGATATTCGAGCCCGCACCGAGCACACCGAACCGCATCCGGTTCGCGACGACGAGCTGCGGATGATGTTCACCTGCGCACACCCGGCGCTGGACCGGCAGTCGCAATTGGCGCTGACGCTGCGGCTGGTGTCCGGGTTGACCGTCGCCGAGATCGCCCGTGCGCTGCTGCAGACGGAGACCGCCGTCGGTCAGCGAGTCACGCGGGCCAAGAACAAGATCCGGCATGCCAACATCCCGTTGCGGGTGCCGCCCGCCGACTTGCTGCCCGAACGCACACCACATGTGCTCAGTTGCATCTACTCGGTGTTCACCGAGGGCTATTGGTCGACGGCAGGGCCGTCGGCGATCCGCGACGAGCTGTGCGACGAAGGGGTCCGGCTGGCCGGCGAGCTGTGCACGCTGATGCCCGCCGAGTTGGAGGCGCACGCATTGGCAGCCCTTGTGCTGCTGCATGATTCGCGTCGGACGACGCGCGTGGACGGCGACGGGGCGCTGGTGCCGCTGGAGGAACAGGACCGGCGCCGGTGGGACGGCGCGCGCATCAGCCGCGGCCTGGATCGGCTACGACGGGCCCAGGGATCAACCGGGCCCTATCTGCCGCAGGCGGTGATCGCTGCTGTGCACGCCACCGCGCCGTCCTGGGAGCACACCGACTGGGGTGCTATCTGCGCCGCATACGACCGGCTGCTACAGACGACCGACTCGCCGGTGGTGTTGGCTAACCGCGCGCTGGCGGTCGGGCTGCGCGACGGCGCCGACGCCGGCCTGGCCGCACTGGAAAAGGTGGCGCATGATCCCCGGCTGGCCCGCTCGAATCTGGTGGCGTCGGTGCGCGCCGATCTGCTGCGGCGCGCCGGACGACCCGCCGAGGCCGTCACCTGGTATCGAACGGCGTTGGCGTCCAATGGTTCCGAGCCGGGCCGCGACTATCTGCGTCGGCGCATCGCCGAACTTTCGCCGTAGATCAGCGCTGACCCAAGCCCCGGACGCTCAGCTCGCCCTTGAGATATTGGGCGCGGCATGCCCGACGGGCCAGCTTGCCGCTGGTGGTTCGTGGGATGGTGCCGGCCGCCACCAGCAGCACATCCGACAACGCCAGGCCATGCCGGCGCGATACCGCCGCGCGGATGGCATCGATGACCGGTTGCAGATCGGTCCGGGCCGCGATCGGTGCCCGTTCGGCAACGATGACCAGACGCTCGCCGGCCTCGCCGGGCCCATTGGCGGGCACCGAGAATGCCGCGACGTAACCCGATCGCACTGCTGAGGACGCCTCGGCTGTGGTGGCCTCGATATCCTGGGGATAGTGGTTGCGGCCGTCCACGATGATCAGATCCTTGATACGACCGGTGATGTAGAGCTCACCGTCGAGGTAGATGCCGAGATCACCCGTGCGCAGCCAGGTGGCCTCGCTCGGCGCCCCGTCCGCATGGCTGCCGACCGGCAGTCGGCACTGCAGCTTGTTGCCGAACACGCGCTCGGTTTCCTCGGGGCGTGCCCAGTAGCCGCGGCCGATGTTGTTGCCGTGCAGCCAGATTTCGCCGACCTCACCGTCGGGTAGTTCCGCCTCGGTGTCCGGGTTGACGATGGCAGCCCACTGGCTGCGGGAGATCCGGCCGCAGGAAACGTGCGCGGTGGCATTCGGCTCGTCCGGCGGGACTCGAACCGCATGCCCAGCGCCCAACTGTTCGCGGTCCAGGTAGACAACGGTTGCCCCGGCGGCGGGATCGATGGTCGAGACGAAAAGGGTCGCCTCGGCCATGCCGTAAGACGGCTTGACCGCCGTGCTTGGCAGGCCATACGGGGCGAACGCCGCGTTGAACTTCGCGATCGAGTAGATGCTGACCGGTTCGGAGCCGTTGATCAGCGACACCACATTGCTCAGGTCGAGCTCCTCGCCTGCATCCGGGAGGCCGCGCTTAACGGCCAGTTCGAACGCGAAATTCGGCGCCGCCGCGAATGTGCGGCCGTGCTGAGACTCGGCTGCCAGCTGTCGGATCCACCGCTGCGGCCTTCGGACGAACGCGATCGGCGACATGAGTGTGACCTGGGTGCCGAATACCGCCACGCACACGATCATCAGCAGGCCCATGTCGTGATAGAGCGGTAACCAGCTGACGCTGCGGATGTCATAGTCCATGCCGGTCGAGATCACCATCTGGAGCACGTTGGTGCCGATCGCCCGATGGGTGATCTCGACACCGACCGGCGCCCGCGTCGACCCCGAGGTGTACTGCAAATACGCAAAGTCGTCGGTGTCGAGATGAACCGGGGCGAACGTGGCGCCCACCGAATCGGGGACTTCGTCGATCGCAATCACCCGCGGTCTACGGTCGCGCGGTAGCGACCGGACGAACTCCTGAACCGCCGCACCCGCAGCAGCGGTGGTCAGTATCGCCGCGGGTTGGGCATCGGCAAGCACCGTGTTGAGGCGCTCCGCGTGGCCAGGCAACTCCGGCGCGAACAACGGCACCGCGATGTCGCCGGCCTTGATCGCAGCGAAAAAACCGACGATGTAGTCGATGCCCTGCGGAGCCAGTATGGCCACCCGATCACCCCGCGAGGTCACCTGCTGGAGGCGCGCACCGATCGCCCGCAACCTGGTGCCCAGCTCGGTCCAGGTCAAGTTGATCGCCTTACCGTCGGCGTGCTGGGTGTAGTCGAGGTAGCGGTAAGCGACGGCATCGCCGATGTCGGCTATGTGGCGGTCCAGAAACGTCACCAGGTTGACGCCGTCTGGCAGCACGATGCTGCCGGTTGCGTCGAGGTAATCGGCCAACTCCGGTCGACTTCCCCGACCGCCATCTCCACTCGCTGAAGTACTACTCATGAGGGGAGTCTAAGAGGCGGCTGTACGTTGCATCGTCAGGGACGCACGGTGAACATCCGAGCCAGCTTAGGCCTCTGCGAAGTTGCGGACGATCGACGGGTCGACCGGGATGCCCGGGCCGGTGGTCGTCGACACCGTGATCTTCTTCAGGTACCGGCCCTTCGATGACGACGGCTTGAGCCGCAGCACCTCGTCCAGCGCGGCGCCGTAGTTCTCGGCCAGGTTCTTCTCGTCGAACGACGCCTTGCCGATGACGAAGTGCAGGTTGGCCTGCTTGTCCACGCGGAAGTTGATCTTGCCGCCCTTGATGTCGGAGATCGCCTTGGTGACGTCGGGGGTGACGGTGCCGGTCTTGGGGTTCGGCATCAGGCCACGCGGACCCAGGATCCGGGCAATACGACCGACCTTGGCCATCTGGTCGGGCGTGGCGATCGCGGCGTCGAAGTCCAGGAAGCCGCCCTGGATCTTTTCGATCAGGTCGTCGCTGCCGACGATATCGGCGCCGGCGGCCTGGGCCTGCTCGGCTTTCTCGCCGACGGCGAATACCGCGACCCGGGCGGTCTTACCGGTGCCGTGCGGCAGGTTGACCGTGCCACGGACCATCTGGTCTGCCTTACGGGGATCTACGCCGAGCCGGATCGCCACCTCGACGGTCGCGTCCTGCTTGGTCGACCCCGTCTCTTTGGCGAGCTTGGCCGCCTGCAGCGGGGTGTAGAGGCTGGCGCGGTCCACCTTCTCGGCGGCGGCGCGGTATGCCTTGCTGGTCTTGCTCATTTGCTTGTCCAATCTGATGTTGGGTCGTGGTTACCAAACGGGCCGGAGCTGGCCCTCCCACGTCTGATTTGTGCGGGGCGTAACTATTCGACGGTGATGCCCATCGAGCGGGCGGTACCGGCGATGATCTTGGCCGCAGCGTCGATGTCGTTGGCGTTGAGGTCGGCCTTCTTGGTCTCGGCGATTTCGCGGACCTGATCCCAGCTGACCTTGGCGACCTTGGTCTTGTGCGGTTCGGCCGAACCCTTGGGCACGCCCGCGGCCTTGAGCAGCAGCTTGGCGGCCGGCGGCGTCTTCAGCGCGAACGTGAAGCTGCGGTCCTCGTAGACCGTGATCTCCACCGGGATGACGTTGCCGCGCTGGTTCTCCGTCGCGGCGTTGTACGCCTTGCAAAACTCCATGATGTTGACGCCGTGCTGACCGAGCGCGGGGCCGACCGGCGGCGCGGGATTGGCCTGGCCGGCCACGATCTGGAGCTTGATCAGCCCGGTGACTTTCTTCTTCTTCGGGGGCATGGGGTGTCGATGTTCCTTCCTGGTTCAAGCCTGGTTTTGGGTGCTGCGCGGGCTAGATCTTGGAGACCTGGCCGAAGGTCAGTTCCACCGGTGTCTCACGGCCGAAGATCGACACCAGCACCTTGAGCTTCTGCTGCTCGGCGTTGACCTCGCTGATGGTGGCCGGCAACGTCGCGAACGGTCCGTCCATGACGGTCACCGATTCGCCGACCTCGTAGTCGACCTCGACGACCGGACGTTCCAGGCCGCCCGCCTCGGCGACGGCGGCGGTGCTGGTCGCGCCCTTGGCGGCCTTCTTCGTCGCTCCCGGCGGCAGCAGGAACTTCACCACGTCGTCCAGCGCCAGAGCCGACGGACGGGACGTCGCACCGACGAACCCGGTCACGCCGGGCGTGTTGCGCACCGCGGACCACGAGTCGTCGGTCAGATCCATGCGCACCAGAATGTAGCCGGGCAGCACCTTGCGATTGACCTGCTTGCGCTGACCGTTCTTGATCTCGGTGACCTCTTCGGTGGGCACCTCCACCTGGAAGATGTAGTCGCCCACGTCAAGGTTCTGCACCCGGGTCTCCAAGTTGGCTTTGACCTTGTTCTCGTACCCCGCGTAGGAGTGGATGACATACCAGTCGCCAGGTTTGCTGCGCAGGTCTGCCTTCAGCGCCGCGGCAGGATCGACCTCTTCAGCCGGAGCCTCGGCGACCTTTTCGGTGGCCTCCTGCAGGTCCACCGCGTCACCCGCGGACGTGTCACCGTCGAAGGTAGTCACGGTTTGCAGTCCTCTCTATCACTCTCAAGCCTCAGGTGCCGAACACCAGTAGCACCAGCTTGGCCAGGCCGAAATCCGCCAGCCCGACCAGCGCCACCATGAAGGCCAGAAACACCAGCACCACCGAGGTGTAGGTGAGCATCTGTTTGCGGCTCGGCCAGATCACCTTCCGCATCTCGGCAACTACCTGCTTCAGGTAGTTGTAGACGAAGATAATCGGGTTAGCGGAACTGGCGCCCGCTTTCTTTGACTTCTTAGCCTTCGTGGTTTTCTGGGCCGTCTTGGCCTTACCGGATTTCTTGGTCTTTTCCTCTTTGGTGACCTCGACCTCGGTCGACGACTCCTTCTCGTCGACCTCTGTGTCGGCCACCTTCTGACGAGTCCGCTTGCCGGTGGGGCGTTGCGGCCGCGCCACGGGTTTTGTCACCAGCGCCGTGCGGCCACCGCTTCGGCCGGCTTCCTGAGTCTCGCCGCCGTCGCTTGCGGCGTCGTCGGCAGCGTCGCCCTCGTCGCTCACCGCATGCTCCTTTGTTCGCTAGCTATCCCCGGGCCGTCCCGATCCGATCGGTCCGATCGGGCACTCCACCCAGTGTCCACCATGTCATGTCTCGCCGTCAGCAGGGGCGACAGGACTTGAACCTGCAACCTGCGGTTTTGGAGACCGCTGCTCTGCCAGTTGAGCTACGCCCCTTCGCGGTTGGCAGGACGGACTCAGTCCGGCCCGACCCACCCTCGGTGTGCCGGGGCTCACACGACACGCGCGCCTTCCGCTCGTTCGACTGACGGAAAGCGCGCAGATGCTGGGAAAACCCCGAGGCCCGAGTGTACTAGATACCGCGTAACCGCAGGAAATCCGCGACGAATTACGCGGTTCTGACGACCTGCCCCGTTTCCTTGTCCCATCTGAGCTGGATGGAGTTGTCCCCCTCGTGGCCCATCAGGGTGGTGTAGGCCTGCAGGACCACGTCGCCATCCTGGTTGGTGCAGGTGTTCTTGGTTACGACGATGTCGGCGCCGAAACGCTCGTCCACCGAATGGATGTCCATGCGGGCGAAGAGTGTGTCCCCGACGCAGATCGGCTTGAAATACACGAACTTTTGGTCGACCTGGACGATCTGCAGGGTCTCCATGCCCACATCGACATTCCGGAAGAAATCGTCCTGGACGAGTTTCGCCAGGATCGACACGAAGGTTATCGGCGCAACGAGGCTGTCGTAGCCCAGTTCGGCGGCCGCCTCCTCGTCGAAGCAGGCCCGATCGTCGCACTTGACCGATCTCGCGAATCCGCGAACCTGCTCCCGGCCGACCACGAAGTGTTCCGGATACTCAAAGGACATCCCGCGGATGTCGGTCTTGAGAGCCATCCGCTACGCCAACTTCGCCGACGCGACGGCCCGTCCGAAGATCTTCTTGCCACCGGTGGTCGCGGTGAGCGCGATGGTCACCGACTTGCTGTCCGGGTCGACCGACTTCACCCGGCCGGTGAACACGAGCTCGGCGCCCTTGCCGTCGTTGGGCACCGGGACCACCGCGGTGAACCGCACGTTGTACTCGGTGACCGCGCCCGGGTCGCCGACCCACGAGGTCACATAGCCGCCACCGAGCCCCATGGTCAGCATGCCGTGCGCGATCGCGGTGTCCAGCCCGACGACCTTGGCGATCTCGTCATCCCAGTGGATCGGGTTCAAGTCGCCCGACACCCCCGCGTAGTTCACCAGATCCTGGCGAGTCAGCGGGTAGACCCGCTCGGGAAGCTGGTCACCAACCTTGACCGAACTGAACTCACGCAGAGCCATCAGAAAATCCCTCTTCTCCGTCATCACCGGCACGGCCCGCCAGGGTCGTGTAGGTCTCCTGCACAATCTCGCCCGCATCGTTGGTGATGATGTTCTTGGTCACGATGATCTCGGTGCCGTGCGCCTCACGCACCGAATCCACGTACACGTCGCAGTAGAGCTTGTCGCCCGCCACGATTGGCTTCGCGAACTTCAGCACCTGGTCGACCTGAACGATCTGAGCGTCCTGGATCGCGATGTTCGCATTTTGAAAGAACGCTGTCTGAGCCTTGTAGCCGAACACGCAGATAAACGTCAGCGGGGCCAGCAACCCGTCATAGCCGAGTTCGGCGGCCGCTTCTTCCGTGAAAAACGCGGCGTCGTCGTTTTGCACGGCCACCGCGTGTTCGCGGATCTTCTCCCGCTCCACCAGGTAATGGTCGGGGTAGCGGAAATGCATCCCGACGACCCGTTCGCTCAACGCCACGGTTCTAGAACCTACCTAGTCAGTCTGAGTGAGTGCTCGCGATTGACTACCGTGTCTCGCGGTGCGGCTGGTGCTTGCCGCAATTGCGGCAGAACTTCTTCAGCTCCATCCGGTCGGGGTCGTTGCGCCGGTTCTTCTTGGTGATGTAGTTACGGTGCTTGCACACCTCGCATGCCAAAGTGATCTTCGGCCGCACGTCGGTACTGGAAGCCATGTCCGTTTCTCTCTCAGGTCTCTCACGCGTTCGTTGTTGTGTTGTAGCGATGGCCGGACTCGAACCGGCGACCTAACGATTATGAGTCGTTCGCTCTAACCGACTGAGCTACATCGCCTCGGGCCACCCCGCTTAGGGGTCGGGGCCGCCTGCCAGCTCGGCGTCCTCCGAGCCCCCTAACGGAATCGAACCGTTGACCTTTTCCTTACCATGGAAACGCTCTACCGACTGAGCTAAGGGGGCCGTTCACCCGTAGCGACCAGTCGTGCCGCGGGCCTAAAAGAGGGTACAGCTTGGCGCTTAACGGCACCAAACCAACAGGGACGACACCTCCGCACCGCACAGCTACCGGCCCCGCAATGCGCCCGAAATGGTGAGTCGATTGCCCAGGTCATAGTCTGGTCAGGTGTCAGATTCGGACCGACTGTACTTCCGTCAGCTGCTTTCCGGTCGCGATTTCGCGCCGGGCGACATGATAGCGGTGCAGATGCGCAATTTCGCCTATCTGATCGGGGACCGTCAGACTGGCGACTGTGTGGTGGTCGATCCGGCATACGCCGCCGGTGATCTGGTCGACGCGCTGGAGGCGGACGGCATGCATCTGTCCGGGGTACTGGTGACTCATCATCACCCCGACCATGTGGGTGGGTCGATGATGGGTTTTCAGCTCAAGGGCCTGGCCGAATTGCTGGACCGCCAAGCTGTCCCGGTGCACGTGAACGTCAATGAGGCACTTTGGGTTTCGCGGGTCACCGGGATCGGCCTCGGCGATCTCACCACGCATGAGAACCACGACAAGGTCAGCATCGGCGACATCGAGATCGAGCTGCTGCACACTCCCGGTCACACGCCCGGCAGCCAGTGCTTTCTGCTCGACGGGCGGCTGGTCGCCGGCGACACCTTGTTCCTGGAAGGCTGCGGCCGCACCGATTTTCCCGGTGGTGACTCCGACGAGATGTACCGCAGTCTGCAGAAGCTCGCCCAGCTTCCGGGTGACCCGACCATCTTTCCCGGGCACTGGTATTCGGCCGAGCCCAGTGCGTCACTGTCGGAAGTCAAGCGTTCCAACTATGTGTATCGCCCTGCGAACCTCGATCAGTGGCGGATGTTGATGGGCATGTGAGAGACCCGAAAGGCGTCTCAACCAGCGCTTCAGCGAAACTTCGGACCGCAGGAAACTGTGGTATAAGCGGAAGGTGGATTCAATGGGGTGGGTCCAGGGCAGCTGGCAGGGTGCCACGGAATTTGGGTCCAGTGCCTGGCTGGTGTGGTCCGTGTGGGCGGCGCTCGCGCTTGGCGTCGTCGCGCTCTTGTTCACGAACCACCAGATCCAGCGCAACCGCCAGTTGGCCGTTGAGCAGATCCGGCCCCATGTCGCCATGCTGATGGAACCGCATGTCACCGACTGGCACGTGATCGAAGTGGTGGTCCGGAATTTCGGTCGCACCGCCGCCTATGACATCCGGTTCTCGTTTCCGACCGCACCCACCGTCGCGGCATACGAGAACGCCTCCGACGGATACGCCGATGTCGTCGAACTGCAGCTCCCCCGCGAATTGCCATCGCTGGCCCCCGGCCAGGAATGGCGGATGGTGTGG
>Ga0335083_10010728_pt1 | contig 11037 bp, 11 predicted proteins | sample Lox_Sample_42_FD_206716 | JGI IMG/M metagenome (GOLD analysis project Ga0335083, IMG submission 206716) | Soil microbial communities from Loxahatchee National Wildlife Refuge, Florida, United States - Lox_Sample_4.2 | ecosystem: Environmental > Terrestrial > Soil > Wetlands | place: USA... | reverse complement strand
TCCTGTCCCGACCCCATCCGTGGTGGCGAGAATCTGCTCGTGATGAGCGAGGTGCTGCTCACCGACATGACTCCGCACCCCACCAACACGCGCGCACTGCTCGAGCCGGTCGCGAAGAAGTTCGCGTCGCAGGAGCCGTTGTTCGGCATCGAACAGGAGTACACGTTCTTCAAGGAGGGCCGCCCGCACGGCTTCCCGGTGCGGGGGTTCCCGGCGCCACAGGGCTTCTATTACTGCGGTGTCGGTGCCGACGAGGTGTTCGGGCGCGACGTCGTCGAAGCGCACCTCGATGCGTGCATCACCGCCGGCCTCGGGATCTCCGGCATCAACGCCGAAGTCATGCCGGGGCAGTGGGAGTTCCAGGTCGGACCGCTCAGCCCGCTGGACGTCTCCGATCACTTGTGGGTGGCGCGCTGGTTGCTCTACCGCATCGCCGAAGACTTCGGAATCGCCGCAACGCTCGACCCCAAGCCGGTGAGTGGCGACTGGAACGGTGCGGGCGCGCACACCAACTTCTCGACGAACTCGATGCGGGAGAACTACGACTCCGTCATCGCGGCATGCGAGGCGCTCGGCAAGAACGCGACCGAGCACATCACGAACTACGGCGCCGACATCGAGCAGCGGCTCACCGGTTCGCACGAGACGGCGCCGTGGAACGAGTTCAACTACGGCGTGTCCAACCGCGGCGCGTCGGTTCGCATCCCGTGGCAGGTCGAGGTCGACAAGAAGGGCTACATCGAGGACCGTCGTCCGAACGCGAACATGGACCCGTACGTCGTGACGCGGCTGATCACCTCGACCTGCTGTAGCGCGCTGGCGTAATCGGAGCGGTCCTGCGGGAGCGATTCCCTCCGGCCGGGGTGGCTGGGCGTGCGCCCGGTCGCCCCGGTTTGCGCGTCAGCGATCGGTCGGGTGTAGCGGGTCTTCCCAGTCGAGCGCGAGCTCGCGCATCGGATCGGGATCGAACTCCTCGTCGTCGTTGAAGTCGTTCCAGCAGATCCGGTAGCGGTGCGCTGCGAGCGCGACGAGCGCCAATGGGACGACCCAGTTGAAGACGGTTGACGCCTCGGGCGTGCTCATCGACGCGGCGACGATGTGCGACACGACGATGCCGGACGCGGTCGCGCCCCAGAGCAGCGTGATCAGCACGTTGACCCGCTTGTACGCCGGATCGTCCCACCGGCTCGGCCGCACGTGGGGTCGGGTGTAGTACGCCGACACCGGCTCGAACAGCAGCGAGGCGAAAACGATCAGGGCGAATCCTGCCGCCGCGAGCGCGCGCCCGTCGTGCGTAAGGAAGCCGCCTTCCGATCGGTAGACGGCGCCGGCCACGGTGAGCGCTCCGAACCAGAGCACCGCGCCCACCACCAACACGTTGCGCGGTGCCCGTGTCACCTGCGTGCTCGTCATGAGCAAGGTGACGGCGGTGATCAGCGCGCCGAGCGCGGCCCATACCGGACCGCCTCCGTGAGCGCGGTCGACGACGGCAAACACGGCCCATGGCAACAGCGCGGCGTACGGTTCGTCGCCCATCGGAAGCTCCCCACTGCAGATGGATGTCTTCGAACGATCGGCACGGTACCTCGTCCTACGTGCCGATGAAGTGATGAACCGACACGGCATAGCCGTCGCCGGACCGGAATGGATCGCCCGACCATGTCGAGTATCGCTCGGCGACCTGGAGGCCGCAGGCGCGACAGTCGTCGTCGTAGGTGCCGAGCTCGTAGCCGCGTCCGAGCTGGAACCCGGCGATGAGCGAGCCGTGCTCCTCGACGTGCCGGGCGCATCCGGCCACCAGCGCCGCTTGCGTGCCCGGTGCAGTGAACAGCGGCACATTGCCCGCGAGGAGCACCACCTCGAAGCGGCGGCCGAGATCGAGGCTCGCGAGATCGTGGTGGTGCCACTCGATGTCGGGGGCATTCGCGCGCGCGGTGTCGAGCATCGATGCGTCGAGATCGACGCCCACGACGTCGACGCCCCGGCGGGCGAGCTCGATCGCGACCCGTCCGGTGCCGCAACCGGCGTCGAGGACCGAGGCGGGCGCGGCGCGCATCACGAAAGTCGCCTCGCCGTGCACGTCCACGCCGGACGCCGCGAGCTCGTCGAATCGCCGCTGGTATGCGTCTCCCTCCCATCGGGGGTTCGGCGGCGGGGTCACAGGCCGGAGTGTCGCGCAGCCCGCTCCCGTCGTCATCAGTCACCCGTATCCTGGGGTGATGCCGCGCCTCAGGGTCGCCGCCGCCCAGCTGAACGTCGTCGTCGGCGATCTCGACGGCAACGCGGCGCGCATTCTCGACGCGTACGACGCGGCGGAGACCGCGGGATGCGATCTGGTGGTGTTCCCCGAGCTGACCGTGACGGGGTACCCGCCGGAGGATCTCCTGCTCCGGCCCGCGTTCATCGCGCAAGCATCCGAGTCGCTGGAGAAGATCGCCGCGCGAACGGCACGGGCGGTCGCGGTGATCGGATACCCGGAGCCGGGCCGCGATCTCCACAATGCGGCCGCCGTGTGCGCCAACGGTCGCGTCTACGGGGTTTATCGCAAACAGTTGCTGCCGAACTACGCAGTGTTCGACGAGCAGCGTTACTTTGTTGCGCCGCGCGAGCCGCTACCCGTGTTCAACGTCGCGGGTGTGAAGGTCGGCGTCTCCATTTGCGAGGACGCGTGGAGCCCGACCGGGCCGATCCTCGCCGAGGCCGCCGGCGGCGCCGAGCTGATCGTGAACCTCAACGCGTCGCCCTACTACGCGCAACGCCTCGCGGAGCGGGAGACGATGCTCGCGACGCGCGCGGCGGATGCATCGGTGCCGATCGTGTACGCGAACCTCGTCGGTGGGCAGGACGAGCTCGTGTTCGACGGCGCGTCGCTCGTATTCGACGAGCAGGGCGCGCTCATCGCCCGAGCGAAGCAATTCGCCGAGGATCTCCTCGTCGTCGACATCGACGTGCGCGGCGCGTTCCACAAACGCCAGCTCGACCCGCGCGGCCGGCTCGAGGCGCGGGTCCTCCCCGAGATCCACGTTTCCGATCCACGCCCGCCCGACAAGAGTCTCTCGCCGCGAATCGAGACGGTGCTGCCACCACTCGAGGAGGTGTACACCGCGCTCGTCGTCGGCACGCGTGACTACGTAGGCAAGAACGGGTTCACGGACGTGCTCGTCGGTTTGTCCGGCGGCATCGATTCGGCGCTGGTGGCCGCGGTCGCGGCCGACGCGCTCGGTTCGGAGCACGTGACGGGCGTGTTGATGCCCTCGCGGTATTCGAGCGACCACAGCGTCTCCGACGCGCTCGCCGTCGTCGCCAATCTCGGGATCAAGTCGTTCACCGTCCCGATCGAGCCCGCGCACGCGGCGTTCGAGTCGATGCTCGCGCCGATCTTCCAGGGAACCGGGCCCGGTCTGGCCGAGGAGAACGTGCAGGCGCGCGTGCGCGGGAACGTCCTGATGACCATGTCGAACAAGTTCGGCTGGATGGTGCTCACGACGGGCAACAAGAGTGAGATGGCGACCGGCTACGCCACGCTCTACGGCGACATGGCAGGCGGTTTCGCGGTCATCAAGGACGTCCCCAAGACCCTCGTCTACGCGCTGTGCAACGATCTCAACCTACGTGCCGGACGCGACGTGATCCCGCGTACCGTCATCGAGAAGCCTCCTTCCGCCGAGCTCGCGCCCGGCCAGCTGGACTCCGATTCGCTGCCGCCCTACGAGGTGCTCGACCCGATCATCGAGGGCTACGTCGAAGACGATCTCTCCGTCGGCGAGTTGGTTGCCCGCGGCCACGACCCCGATCTCGCGCAGCGGGTCGCGCGCATGATCGACCGCAACGAGTACAAGCGACGCCAGGCGGCGCCCGGTGTGAGGGTCTCGCCGAAGGCGTTCGGCAAGGATCGTCGACTTCCGATCACCAACCGCTGGCCGGGCTGAACGTGAAGGCGGAGGGCGTGGGCGGGCCGACCCCGCTCACGTGGGAGACCGCGCGGCCGCTCGTTCCGGAGCTAGCACTGATCGCGGCGACGATCTCGTACGGCGCCACTTTCAAGCTCGTGCAGGACGCGCTCACCGACGTAACGCCGGTCGGCTTCATCCTCTTGCGGTTCTCGATAGGTGCGGTGGTCCTGCTCCCGCTCGCGATACACACCGGTTGGCGCGGGCCCTCGACTGCCCGGGCGAACCTGCGCGTCACCGACTTCCTCGTGGCCGTCCTTGCGTTCGGTGTCGTGGGATTCGGCGGGTACTGGCTGCAGAACGCAGGTCTGCAGCGGACTACCACCTCGAACTCCGCGTTCATCACGGGTTTGTTCGTGGTGTTCACGCCGCTCATCGAGACCGTCGTCACGCGCCGGCGGCCGTCGGCCAACGTCGTGCTCGCGGTCGGCTGCGCGGTCCTCGGCCTCTTCCTACTCGAAGGCGCGACCCTTCGGCTGCATGCGGGCGACGCGTTGACGCTCGGCTGCGCGTTCCTGTTCGGCGTCTGGATCCTGATCGGCGCGTACTTCACGCAGTACTTCGATCCCGTCGCGCTCACCGCCGGCCAGCTGGTCGTGCTCGCCGTACTCGCCGTCCCGGTCGTCGCGATCGGCGGGCTCGGTCACGTGACAACGCAGGTGATCGTCGCCGCGGCCGTGACCGGCATCTGCTGCAGCGCGCTTGCTTTCACACTGCAGCTGTGGGGTCAGCGGTTCGTCGAGCCGTCGCGTGCCGCCGTGCTCCTGCAGTTCGAGCCGGTCGTCGCGGGGATCATCGGTTACTGGGTCGGCGAGCGACTCGGGGTCTCGGGCTACATCGGAGCGGCAGTGATCCTCGTTGGCATCGTGATCGCGGAGTCCCGTTCGTGGCGCTCGGAACCATCCAGTTGACCGAGCGGTCAAGAACCGGTGAGAATCGAACGCGATGACGGAATCGACGAAGCCGCGCGCGCCGTTCGCACCATGGGACCGGCGGGAGCTTCCCGGCCTGTTCCTCGTCGAGGAGTCGGCCCGCCGCGTCGGGAATTACAAGTGGGCCGAGATGCGCCTCTTCGAGGCGCTCGGCGGATGGGTTGCGACCGTTCCCGAACTCGACGTGAAGCTCGTGCTCGGCCGGCACACGTATCACCACGCCTGGCATGCGGAGTTGTGGCACAAGCGGCTGCCCGAGTTGCGGGAGATGAACCCTGATCGTCTGACCGTTCCGCCGAACGAAGCGTTCGTGACGTTCATGGACGCGGTGCGCGAGCCGGAGGCCGCCGACGAGACGATCGAGAAGCTCGTCGGCGTCTATCGGGTCCTGCTCCCGCGCTTCATCGCGGTGTACACGTTCCACTTGAACGCGACGAGCCGGATCACCGACGCGCCGACGATCCGGTCATTGAAGTTCGCGCTCCAGGACGAGTTCGACGATTGGCGTGACGGTGAGATGTTGCTCCAGTCGCTCATCGATTCGCCCGAGAAAGTCGAACGAGCGGGGCGTCGCCAGGTCGAGCTCGAGCAGCTGTACCTGGCGTCGGGCGGCATCGCCGGCCCCGGTAGTCTGGGAGACGACAGCGAAGCGACCGAAGGGGAGCGCGTGTCATGAAGAAGATGCTTCCGGAGTCCGAGCTCGCACGCGACGAGCGCTTCGTGCGTACGAAGATCGAGGACCGTCTCTTCGATCCCCGCGGCCCGAAGGTCGCCCAGCGCAACACCGGTCCGGCGCGGATGGGCCCCGACCGCCCGGCGGCCGGTGAGCGGTCGCGGTCATTGATGCACGGCATCTTCGTCGGGGAGATCCAGGCACTCGAGGGCGCCGGTCGCACGTGCTACGACTTCGACGACGAGACGGCTCCTTTCCAGCTCAAGCTCGACATGGCGCGCCAGTGTTGGGACGAATCCCGTCACTGCGAGATCTCGGTGAAGCTGGGCGACCACATGGGTACCGAAATCGGCGAGTACACCGAGTCGACCTTCCTCTTTGCCGCCGCGTGCAATCCCGACCCGGTCCTGCGCCTCTGTGGTGTGAACCGTGCACTCGAGGGTCTCGCCATCGATGTGTTCAACTCCATGAAGGAGTTCGGGAACGAGTCCGGCGACCCGATCCTCGAGTTCTGCGAAGACTGGATGCTCGCGGACGAGGTGACCCACGTGAAGATGGGGTCCGACTGGCTCCGGCGCCTGACCGACACCGACCCCGAACGCCGCGAGCGGGCGCTCGAGTTCCAGCGCACGGTTGATGCAATCTTCAACCTGGGTGGATTCCGGGGTGACGACGAGGAGAATCCGGTCCAGCTGGCGCGCAACTTCCGGCGTCTGGCCGGGTTCACCGACGAGGAGAACGACTCGCTTGCCGCGCTCGCGCGGGAGTCGACCGAGCAGGCGCGCGAGATGGCGGAGATGGCGGCCGCGGCGCTCGATGCCTCGGCTCAGGGTTCGTGACGTCGATAACCGTTACGCCCGATCCGTTCACGCTCGTCCCGTACGACGCTGCCGAGATCGCCTCGCTCGTCGAAGAGGCAGCGGCACGCGCCGAGGTGCCGCCGGGCGTCGAGATCGCGTTGGTCGTCGACGAGGAGTTGTTCGCGCCGTTGACGGGCCACATGTCGGACGTCGTCGACGGGCGAATCGTGCTGTGGATCTCCGGTGCGAACTTCGAGGACAACAAGCGGCCATGCCACTTTTCCGCGGAGCAGGCGCGGATCGATCTCGCAGTGATGATGCTGCGGGGGAAGGACCGCCTGTCGGAGGACTTCGCCGAGGCACCGCCCGACGCGCAGCTCTCGCGCGGCGAACGCGCAGCTTGGGACGCGTACGCCGCGGGTCGGGCGAGCCGGCTCGGTTTCGCTGTGCGGCGGCCGCGCCAGCTGTACGACTTCCGGCTCCAGCATGGTTTCACCGACGCTTCCGACGCGGCATTCGAGCGGTGCTGGGACGGTGAGCGCCTGACGTGGGCGGCCGTTCGCGAGATCTGCAAGGAGACGGGCGCCTCGGAGCGAGGTGTGTCGAAGGTGCCCGTCGACCTTCTCCGCCAGAAGTAGCCGGGCGGCGCGCGCACGTCGCCCCTGTCCGGTCCGCCGGGTGACCCGCGACTTTCTCCGTCGCGGCGATTCTTCGGAAGATTCTTCGAGACGGGGCGAGGGGGGCGGCCCGTCGGGCGACGGGCTGCTCCGTCCCTCCCACCCCGCCAAGCCCTCCGTCGGGCGCGAATTCTGCGTCGCGGCGATTCTTCGGAAGATTCTTCGAAACGGGTGCTTTCAGGTGAGGTCGTGCGCGGAGATCGAGTCGTAGAGATCGATCTCGGGCTTCGCCACGATCAGCTCGAGCGCGGCCCGGGCCATGCTTGTCATCAGCGGCGAGTCGAGGTGCATCTGCAGATCCCCCGCCGACGCCCACTTCTCGATCACGAGGTACCGCCGCTCGTGAGTGACCGATGCCACAAGATCGACGTTCCTGCAGGTCGGCTCGTGGCGGGTCAGCACGACATACCGGGACAAGGCACCGAGCAGGGATTCCTCGCAACCGGGTTTGGCCTCGAACGAGGCCGTCAGCACTGCGATCTCGACGCCCGCATCGGTCGGATCGGCCACTGTGCGTCCCTCCAGAGGCGACGAAGGGCGGCTTGACGAGGTGGTTATCGTACAGAGCACGGGGGTGGGGGCACCGAGCCGGCGGGGCTTCGGGGTGTCGATTCCAAAGAACTCTTGGCGACGGCTGTCCGAACGAAGGATTGATCGGTTGGCGAAGGAGCGAATCGAACGGGACGAGGAAGACCTCGTCCGGCTGTACCTGACCGACATCGGGCAGTACCCACTGCTCACCAAGGACGACGAAGTCCGCCTGGCACAGCAGATCGAGAAGGGTAACGCCGCCCGAGAGCAGCTGGCCTCCGGTAAGGGCCTCACACCGGCCAAGAAGCGAGAGTTGCGCCGCGGCGCCCGCCACGGCGAAGACGCCCAGCAGACCTTCGTGCAGTCGAACCTGCGCCTCGTGGTCTCGATAGCCAAGAAGTACCAGGCATCCGGGCTTCCGCTGCTCGACCTGATCCAAGAGGGCAACCTCGGCCTCATGCACGCCGTCGAGAAGTTCGACTGGCGCAAGGGCTTCAAGTTCTCCACGTATGCCACGTGGTGGATTCGCCAAGCGATTACCCGCGGCATCGCGAACACGGGCCGCACGATCCGTCTCCCCGTGCACGCGGGCGACACGCTGGCCCGGCTGCAGAAGGCCCGTTCGCGTCTCGAGCTGAAGCTCGGCCGGCCGGCCACGCTGTCGGAGCTGGCCGCCGAGGTCGAGATGCCCGAGGACAAGGTCACCGAGGCGCTGCGCTTCGCGGCCGAGCCGCTGTCGCTGTCGGAGCCGCTGCGCGAAGACGGCGACGCCGAGCTCGGCGACATCGTCGAGGACCGTTCAGTCGAGTCGCCCTTCGAAGTCGCCGCGACCGCATTGCTCCCGGCCGAGATCGAAAAGCTGCTTGCACCCCTCGACGAGCGGGAACGCCAGATCCTCGCGCTGCGGTTCGGTCTGGACCGGGGCGAGCCGCGCACACTCGAAGAGGTCGGCGAGTACTTCAACCTCACCCGGGAGCGGATCCGCCAGATCGAGGCTCGAGCGATGTCGAAGCTGCGGCACCCGAGCGCCGACACCGGCGCCCGCGATCTCCTCGCCGTTTAGCGAGCCGCGCAGTTCAGGCTGAGCGACGTACTGCGGCGCGCCGTCACGATGGTCGGCCGCGCCGCGGTGCAGTCGATCCGTCCGTCGCTCGACAACGGGTAGCTCCGGGCAGAGATGTCGTAGCGCCCGGGCGGGAGCCGCAATTGGAAGCGGCCGTCGGCCCCGGCGCTCGTGCTGTAGCGCCGCCCGCCTGCGCCGGTGACGAGCACGATCCCGCCACCACCGGCGCCGTGCAGGATTCCGCGCACTGTGCCCACGTTGGGGTCGGGTGTCGTGACCGGAATCGAGGACGTCGGCGTTGCCGCCGGTCTGTCGCCGCCATTGCTGCTGCATGCGGTGAGGGTCACCAGCACGGTGGTCAGCAGCGTCGCCATTGCCGTCGCGCGTCCGTTCATGCCTGAGGAACCAGCTGGCTCATCCCGATGGGCGCGGCCTCGGTGTGCACGACATTTCCGTTCACGTCGACGAAGGCGACCGTGGAACCCGGCCCACCGTTCGTTGTTACCACGATCAGGTTGCCGGTCGCCGGATCCCAGTTGAAGGGGCTCGGCTGCAGCGCCGGCGGTGCGTTGCGAAATGTCGTGATCGCGTTCGCCGCGGACGCGGTTGGCAGAGTTTTCAGCACCCGGCCCGTTGCGGTCTCTGCAAGCACCGTCGACTCCCCGCGGGCTCGGCTCAACACCGCGATCCGCGTCGAATCCGGCGAGAAACGGGCCGTGACAGCCGTGCCGGCCGTCTCGACGTCGGCCGTTCCGTTGGTCGCAACGTCCGTGACGTGCACGGTCGTACCCCCGCCGCGGCTGCTGTCGTCGTCGCTCCACGCGACCAGATCGCCTGCGACAGCCAGGACGACGGCGTCGCCGGTGCCGATTCGTCGCGCGGGTCCGCGACTCGGCTGGTCGATCATCGCGGTCTGCGCGGCGTCGACGACGAGATATCCGTCGCGGAGCTTCGCGACCGGACGCGCGCCGTCGGCGAACGTCAGGTGTCGCAGCTGGCCGGACCCGCCGAGTTGCCCGAAGTTGCTCCACCAGCGTCCCGCCGCATCGGGAATCAGTGTCACGCCGCTCGGCACGACCTGTCCGAACTGCGACGACGACGCATTCGCGACCATCGCCTCCCACGGGCGGGTGCCCACGAGGAACGAATCGCGCGACGTGCCGACGACGAGTGCATCGCGATCCACACCTTGCAGCAACTGGTGCACCGCTCCGTCCGCGTCCACGAGGATCAATTTGCCGTCGACGGCCGCGACGAACGGTCCGGCCGCGAGCCCGACGAGCCCGGCCGGCGGATTCCACGCCGAGATCGGCGGCGCCGACGACGGTACCGACGATGCGGGCGGATGCGCGGCGTCCGTCGTATGGGACCGCACCGCGGCCGCGACCACTCCGACGACCGCGGTGACGATCACAACGCCGAGCACCGCAACCCGAACACCGCGCCGGGCGACGCGGTGCCGCGCCGCGTCCGAAGTCAGCTCGCCCCGACCATCGTCCGCGCCACCCACGCTCACGCGTGCTTGAGGATGAGGGTGGTTTGGAGCCAGGTGGTGTTGGCTCCGGTGTTGGTGGTTGATGCGGTGGTGGTGTTTTGGTTGATGGGTTGGTCTTCGGTGAGGAGTTCCATGTCGCCGAAGGGTGAGAGGTTGGCGCGTTGGGTCCAGTTGGTGCCGGGGGTGAGGGTGTCGCCGAAGCCGGAGTCGGCGTAGAAGCCGAGGGCGAGTTCGTTGTTGGCGGTCGCGGCGGCGGTGTTGCCGGAGCTGACGGTGGCGGCGGTGGTGGTTTTGCCGGTGGCGGTGGCGAGTTGGTCGACGATGGTGTTGTCGGCGACGGTGGAGAGTCCGGAGTATTCGAGGCCGATGGCGCCGAGGTCGGCGGCGGCGGTTGGTGTGATGGTGATGGTGGGTCGGGTGCCGGCGCCTTTGGTGATGGGTGCGGTCCAGATGCTGAGTTCGGTGTGGTCGGCGGCGGTGTAGTGGACGAGTTCGACGTAGGTGTTACCGGCGGAGTCGGTGACCGCGGATGCGGTGGGGCTGCCGGAGCCCCAGACGCCGACTTCGACGATGAGACGGTTGCCGTTGGTGATCGGGTTGGTGGGGATGATCGATAGGGATGTGGTGCGTCCGGAGTGCGCGCCGATCTGTTGCACGAATGCGGGGGTGGCGGTCGCGGCGGTGGGGGTGACGGGGCTTGATGGTGTCGAGGGTGGTCCGGTTCCGATCGCGTTCGTGGCGGTGACGGTGAATGTGTACGCGGTGCCGTTGGTGAGTCCCGAGACCAGGGTCGACGTTGCGGGCGGGTTCCCGCTCACCGTGACCGGGGTTTGCGCGGTCGTGCCGATGTAGGGCGTGACGGTGTAGCTCGTGATCGGGCTGCCGCCGTTGGCGGGCGCCGACCATGACACGGTCG
>Ga0335083_10010727_pt1 | contig 11039 bp, 6 predicted proteins | sample Lox_Sample_42_FD_206716 | JGI IMG/M metagenome (GOLD analysis project Ga0335083, IMG submission 206716) | Soil microbial communities from Loxahatchee National Wildlife Refuge, Florida, United States - Lox_Sample_4.2 | ecosystem: Environmental > Terrestrial > Soil > Wetlands | place: USA: Florida... | reverse complement strand
CGCCGCCCCGTGTCGATGAGATGGGCGTCACGATCAGAATTCCTTCATGCTATCGATATCAACGTAGCGCTACACGATCTCGCTGCTGTGAGTCCAGTTCGACATGACGATGTAATCTATTGGGTAAATCCCTGGGAGACAGAAGGAGGCGCTGCAGTTCGCCGGCGAGGGCAAGGTGCGCGCGCACTACTCGACCAGCCGGCTGGAGCACGTCAACGACACCCGCGACGTCAGTCCTTCTCGGAGGCGCCGCCGAGACGATCAGCCATGCGCACGAGCTCGGGCAGCGACTTTGCTCCCATCTTGTGCATGAGCTGGCTGCGGTGTGCCTTCACGGTCACCTCGGCCAGGCCGAGCTCGGCCGCGATCTGCTTATTGAGCCGGCCGACGACGACGAGCGCCATGATGTCGCGTTCCCGCTCAGTCAGCGCTCGGGAGCGCTCTTCCAAGTCTGCCAACCCGATGACGTGCTGGCGCCGTGCGCGGTCGCGCTCGATGGCGGCGTGCACCGCGTCGAGCAGATCCTGATCGCGAAAAGGCTTGATCAGGAAATCCACCGCGCCAGCCTTCATCGCCCGCACCGACATCGGCACGTCACCGTGCCCGGTGATGAACACTACAGGCAGCTCCATTCCGGACTCGGCGAGCGTGCGTTGGAAGTCCAACCCGCTCTGGCCGGGCAGGCGCACGTCCAGCACCAAGCAGCCGGGCGCGTCTGGCAACTTACTGCCCATGAACTCCCGGGCCGACGCGAAGGTCTGCACGTGGAGGCCGACCGAGCGCATCACGTCGGAGAGCGTGGCGCGCATGGATGGATCGTCATCGACTACGAAGACGACCGGCTGCTCGTCTGCAGGGGGAATGGAGAGCGCGCCGGGGTGATGCGCGCCTTGCGGTTTGCTCCGTGGTCCGCTCATGCATCAGCTCCTTGGCGATAGCAACTTCATGGGATACTGCGGAAACGTCGATTGTCTTTGATCCGCGTCCACCGTTCGATGAGTGCGCTCATTGGTCGGCCCGCCCCTCTGATCGAGACGAATGCCGGCGCTGGCGGCCTTGGCGCGTCGCCCATTCCGCCTTGAGCTTTCTGCCCGGGAGCGAGAACTGGAAAGCCGCGCCCCGGGGCGGGTTCGGCGTAACCCACAGCCGCCCTCCGTGCGCCTCGATGATCGAGCGGCAGATCCAAAGCCCCATCCCGATGCCGTCCGCCTTGGTGGTGTAGAACGGCTCGAAGATCCGTTCCGCGCCGTCCGGGTCGACGCCCGGGCCGCAATCGCGCACCTCCACTCGCACCCCTGTGCCGTCGTTCGCCGACAGGATGGCGAGCTGCCGCCGCCGGTCGCGTATCGTGCTCATGGCTTCGATCGCATTCGCAATCAGATTGAGGATCACCTGCTGCAGCTGGACGCGGTCGCCGTGTACGACCATGAGATCTGCAGCAAGCTCGCTTTGCAGCGCGACGTCGTGGCTGTGCATCTGGTCACGCGTGAGAGCGATCACCTCCGAGATCACCTGATTTACGTTGATCCGCTCGTGGCGGGGCGGCTCGCGCTTGACCAGCGCGCGAATGCGGCTGATCACCTGGCTCGCCCGCTCGGCTTCGGTCGCGATGCGCTCGAGCGCTCGGCTGGTGCTCGCCAGGTCGGGCGGCTGCGCATTCAGCCACCGCAGGCACGGGCCCACGCTGGCCAGGATCGATCCCAGCGGCTGGTTGACTTCGTGGGCGATGGACGTGGCGAGCTCCGCCGTCGTCATCACTCGGTTCATGTGTACGAGCTGCAAGTGCAGCCTTTGCAGCTCCTGCTCGGCGCGCTTGCGCTCGGTGATATGCCGCCCGACCCCGCGGTAGCCGATGAAGCGCCCCGTTTCATCGAACATCGGTAATCCCGACGTGGACACATAGCGCTTGCCACCGTCGGAAGCAGGCCGCGCGACCTCGAAATCGCGGAACGGCAGGTGTGCGTCGAGCGTTGCGCGATGCTTGCCCCAAGCCTCCTCGTCCGGCTCTAGATACGGCACTTCCCAGCGTGTCTTGCCGATCTCCGACCCCGGTTCGGGTGCGTCGGCGAGACCTTCCATGAACTCCTGCCGGGTAAAGCGATGCTGTGCGTCGGTCTCCCAATACACGTCGAAGGAGAATTGGACGAGCGTGCGGAAGCGCTCCTCGCTCGCCCGCAGTTGCTCCTCGGCGCGCTTGCGCTCGCTGATGTCGCGCGACAGGGACAGAATGAACTGCTGTTCCCCCTGCTGAAACGCACGCGCACGGATCTCCACCGGGAACACCACGCCGTCCTTGCGTCGGTGCACCGTCTCAAAAGTCACGGTCTCCCCGGCCCCCACGCGGGCCCCCAACTGCGCGATCGAGCCCTCGTCCAAGCCCACGTCGAAATCCCGCGGATGCAGCCCGATCAGTTCGTCGCGGCTGTAACCCAGGCCTGCGCAGGCCTGTCGATTGACATCTACGACGATCACCTGCTCGTCGAGCAGGAAGAATGCGTCGGTCGCGTGGTCGACGAACGTGCGGAAGCGTGCCTCGGTGGCACGAAACTCCTCCTCGGCCTGCCGCCGATCCGTGACATCGGTCATGAAGCCTACCATGCGCTCGGGGCGGCGCCCGGCGTCGAAGAACATCCGGCCCTTGGCCTGCAACCAGCGTACTGCGCCATCCTTGTGCACGACTCGGTATTCCGCGTCGACATCGCCCGATTGGTTCGCGCGCTCGATCGCGCGCTTCACCGACGGCCAATCGTCGGGATGGACAAGCTCCTTCCAGGCCTCATAGGTTCGACCGAACGTGCCCGGTTCCAGGCCGTACATCGCCTCGAGCTCGGGCGACCAGCGGTTCTCGCTCTCGCGAGCGCCGATGCACCAGTCGAACGCCACGGCGTGTGCCGCCTTCTGCGCGAGGTCGAGCATGTCCTGCCGTGCACGGACTTCCTGCTCCGCCCGCCGCAGCTCGGTGATGTCCTGCGCCACGCCGAACTGGCGCACGGGGCGCCCGGATTCGTCCAGCATCACGTCGGCCTGGGCGTGGACAACTCGTACTGTGCCGTCCGCATGCACGATGCGGTACTCGATGTCGTAGCGCGGACCACCGCGCAACGACGCCTCGCTCGCCTCCAACACTCGCAGCTGGTCTTCCGGATGGATGATGGAGGGCACAACCTTCATCCATTCGGCGAGATCCATGACGGGATCCATCCCCGCGATGCCGTAGATTCGCCGGACCTCGTCCGAGGTCAACCAGCGGCCGGCGGCGTAGTCGCGCTCCCACCAGCCCACGTGCGCGATGCGCTGAGCCGCTTCCAGCTTGTGCTCGCTTTCCTGCAGGCTGCGGAAGGCGATGAGGCTCGCCAGCGCGTCGGTAAGGCGATGGCCGATCTCCTCGAACAGGCGCTGCTCATCCGCCGTCCAGACGCGCTCGCGCGAGCACTGGTGCAGTCCGAAGAGGTAGGGCGCGTCGCCTTTCGGATAGAGTGCCATAGCGAGGCGCGAGCGGACTTCGACGCGTTCCGCCACCAGTTCCGGTACCAACGTTACACAGCCACGATTGGCGAGCGCCGCGGCGAAAGCTGCGGCGACCCCCGCCTCGGTCGGCATGTCGGACTGGACGGGTGGCGCGCCGTCGAATTGCGGCCGCGTGCGGCACATCACTACGTGCCACGATGCGGATTGCGGGTCGCAGGGATAGACGAGCCACGCGCGGTCGCTGGCGAAGATCTCGAGCACCGCGTCCAACACGTCGCCCATCATCTTCTCGAGATCCTGGGTTGCCTGTACGGCGCGGTTGATGCGGTCCAGAGACTCCAGGAACCGGACGTGAACGCGGTGCTCAGCCTCGGCGCGCTTGCGCTCGGTGATGTGTCGGGCGACGCCCCGGTAACCCACGAAGCGCCCGGTCTCGTCGAACATCGGCAGCCCGGAGACCGCCGCGTAACGCTTGCCACCACCGGGCGTCGGCCTCGCGTACTCCAAATCGCGGAACGGAAGGTGTGCGTCGAGCATCTCACGGTGCTTGCGCCAGGCTTCTTCGTCAATCTCCAGGTAAGGCAATTCCCAGCGCGTCTTGCCGATTTCGGAACCCGGCAACGGGCCTTCGGGGGCCCGCTCGGAGATGTCCTGCCGGATAAAGCGATGTTGAACATCGGTCTCCCAGTACACATCGAAGGAGAACTGCACGAGGGCGCGGAAGCGCTCTTCGCTTTCGCGGCGGGCATGCTCGACGCGCCGTCGTCCCGCGCTGAATTCGGTGAGCAGCAGGCACAGCGCGGTGAAGATAGAGAAGGGCAGCACGTGATCCGGCGATATCGCGAACGAATTCACCGGCGGGACGAACCAATACGAGCTTCCCGTAATGCAGATCAGCGAAGCGAACAACCCGGGTCCGCGTCCGCCGTACAACGCGCTCAGGACCACGGCGGCAAGCGGCAATTCATAGATGGTAGTGCCTTGCGGCACCGGAAGCATCGCGCGCACGAGCAGCGCGAGCCCCGCCAGCCCTAAGGCAAGGCCATAGCGCTCGAGCAGATCGCGCTTCGTTCGTGGCAGGTCCATTGGCTTCCCTGCTGCCTGGTGTATAGCCTCGTGCATAAGAATGGCGTCGGATGCATGCCTTCGAGGCGCAATGCCATACAATTGTACTTCCAGCCGAGCGTTGGCCGGTTCGTGGGAGGAGGAGTCCTGCCACAAGCCGCGTGCGGGCGCTTTCGTCAGTGCCGGTCCGGCGCACCGCGCAGTCGGCTTGCCATGCGCACCAACTCAGGCAGCGACCGCGCTCTCATCTTGTGCATGATCTGGCGGCGGTGAGCCTTCACCGTCACCTCGGCCAGCGCCAGCTTGGCCGCGATCTGCTTGTTCGGATGCCCGAGCACGACGAACGCCATGATGTCGCGCTCGCGCTCCGTCAGCGATCGGTAGCGCTCGTGCAGCTCCGCCACCTTCACGGCACGCGCGCGCCGGGCACGATCGCGCTCGATGCCCTCGTGCACCGCATCGAGAAGGTCCTGGTCGCGGAAGGGTTTGGCGAGGAAATCCACCGCGCCCGCCTTCATCGCCCGCACCGACATCTGCACGTCACCATGCCCGCTGATGAACACGACCGGCAACTCGATCCCGGATTCGGCGAAGATGCGCTGCAGGTCCGGCCCGCCCTGGCCGTTCAGATGTACATCCAGAACTAGGCAGGCGGGCGCGTCGGGCAGTTTGCTGCCCAGAAAGTCCTGCGCGGACGCGAACGTCTGGACGGCCAGGCCGACCGAGCGCATCACATCCGCGAGCGTCGCGCGCATGTACGAGTCGTCGTCGATGATCAAGATGATCGGATTCTCGTCGGTCAAGTGACATGCTCCAGCTCTCATGTGCATCGGTTTGCGCCGTCGCCGGTGCGATTGCCTCCAAGAGCTTACTGGCGGGCTCAACCAGGTGGTGAACTCCGCTGGCGGCTCGGCGCCGCAACAGCCGCCAGATCAGCTGCCGCTCGCTGAGCGCTGGCAGGCATGGCGACAATCGACGCCTCAAACCACCAGCGCAAGCAGGGCGCTCACCATAACCTGGCTGCTGAGGAGGGGATAGTCTGCAACTCGAAGGCTACTTGGGTGATACGCGCCGCGCTACTTATCGATCGCACGCTGGAGACCTACCGCGGGAGGGGACTACAGCACTTTCGGATGCACCCGGTATACCTTGGTATAGCCTTGCGGGAGGGCGCTGTGCCGCTACGCGGCCTTGGCAGCGACGTCTGCGCTTGACGACCACGCCACAGCGCCGATCTGCCCCACGTTGCGCAAGGCGAGCCCGCTGGGTGGTGCGCCTGGCGGATCATGTCGATGAGCGCGAGCAGTGCCGCTGGTATCTGCCGGTGCCCGGCATGGCGTGACCGTAGGCGCGCAATTCGATGCCGACGATTAAGAGATTGGCTCCGTCATTCGACGCTTGAGTCGCCCGGCCCCGCACCGGCGCTCGCCTGGATGTCGCATGCAATCGATTCGACCAACTCTTCGCCTGAAGCGAACTCGCGGCGGATGCCGGTGACCATGTTCTCCAGGCAACCGGCGAGCGTCGCGGAGGTGGCGTCGCTGCGCACCTTCAATACGTAAGCGCGCCTGCTCGGGTACTTAGGCTCGTGCTTGAGAGACATGGTAGAGCGTCCGCTTGAAAGTTGGATGCAGCGTAGCGGTATCCGATCCCGGAGTCGTAAGCGAAACGTCAAGGTTTGGTCCGAATCGATGTAATCGCGTGCAAGAATGACTGGTCGCGGTCCCGCACCAGCGATCTTCCCCTCTCGATCAATACCAACGTATGGCGTGCGGAGATGAAAGACGCTTCCATGCTATCCGCTGGTAGGCGTCGCGCGTGCGAGCGTCCAATGGTGTTCCGCCCTCAGGTGGCCTATCGTTCCGCCAACAGATCGCCACTTTTGTCTCGCACAATGCACACACCAGATCAGATTGGAACGTCGGCCTTGCCCCGCTCGTTGCGCGCGCCGGGTGCGGTGCGCAGGTGCTTCGGCAGATTCGAACTGGACGAAGTGAAAGGTTGCTTGCTGCGCGACGGCAAGGTCGTTGCCCTCCCGCCAACACCTTTCGCGGTGCTCTGCGCGCTGGTGCGCCTACCGGGGACGCTGTTCAGCAAGAATGCATTGCTGGACGAGGTCTGGGGGCATCAATTCGTCAGCGACTCGGTGCTGAAGACCGTCATCAGCGAACTCAGGACGCTGCTCGATGACGATGCGCGGCAACCGCGCTTCATCGAAACCGTCTCGCGGCGAGGGTATCGGTTCATCGCTGCCGTGAATCCCTCGCCCAGTGGCTCTCTCGGGCTGGCTGCCGTCGCGGCAAACGGCCCGTGTCAGGCGCAGCCCTTCATCGGACGGGAAGAGGAACTCTCGCGCCTCCACCGCGCTTGGGACGGCGCGTGCGGCGGCCGGTGCGAGGTGGTCTGGATCGCTGGTGAGCCGGGTATCGGCAAAACGCGGTTGGTCGAGCAGTTCATCGGCCGTCTGAACGATGTGGTTTGTGTGCGAGGCCATTGCGTGGAGCATCACGGCACCGGCGAGCCCTATCTCCCGGTTCTCGAAGCCCTCGCTGAGCTATACCGCTTCGACGGTAGCGTTTCGCCCCTGCTGCGTGCCGTGGCGCCGTCCTGGTTGCGACAGCTGCCGTGGCTGAGCAGCGCCGGGGAGCGTGATGCGTTGCGAGGCGAGCTTCCGCGCCTGGGCCTGGATGGAATGCTGCGCGAGATGGGCGAGGTGCTCGATCGCTATACCGAGGGCCGGCCGCTGCTGCTGGTGACCGAGGACCTGCATTGGAGCGACCATTGGACCATTCAGCTCATCGACTACATCGCCCGTCGGCGCGGCAGCGCGCGCCTCATGTGGCTGGCAAGCTTTCGGCCCGCTGAGGTGATCGCCCTGAATCATCCACTCAACCGGGTACGGCATGAGCTGCGGCTGCACGGAATGTGCGAGGAAGTCATGCTGGATCCGTTCTCGGAAGCCGAGGTCGGCGAGTACGTAACGCAGCACCGGCCATCGCTCGCCGGCGAAGAAGCGTTCGTGCGCGCACTGCACGAGCGCACGGACGGGGTTCCGCTGTTCGTGGCTTCAGTCATGGATGATGTCAGCGCTCTGGCCGTCAGCGACGGGGACGCGCTGACGCAACTCGCAAATCGCGAGGTTCCGAGGAATCTGACCGCGATCATCGACCATTACTTTGCCAAGCTCGAGACTGGGCAGCGCATGCTGCTCTCAGCGGCTGCCGTGTGCGGAGTGGAGTTCCGTGTCAGCACGATCTCCCATGCGGTCGAGCGCGACGGGGCATGGGTGGGCCAGGCCTGCGAGGAGCTCGCGCGCCAGCAGCTGTGGCTGAGGGCTCCGCGTCGATATGAAGAAAGCGATGCGCCGGAGCAGCCCTATTCCTTCCGGCATGCTCTGTTCCGGCAGGTGTTGTACGAGCACACGGCACCCTTGGCGCGCGCGCAGCTCCACCGCAAAGTGCGAGCGGCCCTCGAGAAGGAGCGTGCCGCAGGCGTGCCCGTCACTGCCGCGGAACTCGCGATGCACAGCTGAACGCCCGGGCATGGTTTGGGCATCGAGCTGTCAGGAAACGCTGCGCGATCCGACCGCGAAGTACTCAGCCGAACGTCCACGGTCTCTCTATATCTGCGGGGCCGTGGCTGTGAAGATTGTCTTGTCGGCCGCGCATGAACGTCTGTTAACGGCCCGGGACAGGTAGGGCGGCACGGTGTTTGGCCCTCGTCAAGCTTCGGTCGTCGGCGTCTCGTCAAAGGATTTATACTGACCGCGGGGGATCGTGTGGACCCAGATCAAAGCGGGATGGCAGGGGGTACTGCGTTGCCTCACTCGGCGGCTAGATCGAATGCCCTGCGGGTGCGTTTCGGCCGGTTCGAACTGGACGAGGCGAATTCCCGCCTGCTGCGCGACGGCAAGGCCGTCGCCGTCGCGCCAACGCCGTTCGCCGTGCTGTGCACGCTGGCGCGGCAACCGGGGACGCTGCTCAGCAAGAATGCGTTGCTGGATAAGGTCTGGGGGCACCAGTTCGTCAGCGACTCGGTGCTTAAGACCGTAATCAGCGAGCTCAGGACGCTGCTCGATGACGATGCGCGGCAACCGCGCTTCATCGAAACGGTCTCGCGGCGAGGGTATCGGTTCATCGCCACCCCGATTGCGGTCCCCGCTACGCCAGCCGCTCAAGCGAGCGCTGCGCGCATTCCCGCACCTGAACTGCCGTCGTTCATCGCACGCGGGGAAGCGCTTTCACGGCTGCACCGCGCCTGGGACGCCGCATGCAACGGAACGCGTGCCGTGGTCTGGGTTGCCGGAGAGCCCGGTATCGGCAAGACCATGCTGATCGAACACTTCGTCGCGAGCCTCGGCGAGATTGCCTGCGCGCGCGGCCAGTGCGTGGAGCACTACGGCACGGGCGAGCCGTATCTCCCCGTCCTCGAAGCGCTAGGGCGGCTGTGCCGCGCCAATGACGAGGTCCCGGCGCTGCTGCGTGCGGTGGCCCCAACCTGGCTGCTGCAGTTGCCGTGGCTCAGCAGCGCGGAGGAGCGCGACGGCCTGCGTCGGGAGCTCGCGGGCGTCAGTCCGTACCGGATGCTGCGCGAGATGGGCGAATTGATCGACCGCTTCACCGATGGCCGGCCGTTGTTGCTGGTGACCGAGGACCTGCATTGGAGCGACCGTTCGACGATCCAGCTCATCGACTACATCGCCCGGCGACGCGGCAGCGCGGGCCTGATGTGGCTGTCCACCTTTCGTACCGCAGAGGTGGTCGCGCTGGACCATCCGCTCAACCCGGTGCGGCAGGAGCTGCGCCTCCACCGGCTGTGCGAGGAGATCGCGCTCGACCCGTTCACCGAGGCCGAGGTGGCGGACTATGTGGCGGAACGCTCCCCGGCGCTTGCCGGCGACGAGGCGTTCGTACGCGCGCTGCATGAGCGCACGGACGGAGTTCCGCTGTTCGTCGCGTCTGTCCTGGCTGAAGTCATCGCGCGCGCCGCCGCTCGAGACGACCTCGACGCTGGTGCCGCGGCACAGTTTGCAGGTCTAGCGGTGCCCGAGAATCTGAGCGGCATCATCGATCATTACATCGCCAGTCTTGAGGCGGAGGAGCGTGCCTTGCTGTCCGCGGCGGCCGTCTGCGGTGTCGAGTTTCGCGTCACTACGCTGTCCCACGTGCTCGAGCGCAGTGGAGCGTCCGTGGGTCAGGCCTGCGAGGAGCTCGCGCGCGAGGGCCTGTGGCTGAAAGCGGCGCGTAGTGGAGACGGGAGCGACGTATCCGAGCCTTCGTACGCGTTCAGCCATGCCCTCTTCCGTCAGGTGCTGTACGAACGCGCCGCGCCAGCGGCCCGCACGCAGCTCCACCGCCAGGTCGGTGCGGCGCTGGAAAGGGAGCGTGCAGCGGGCCTGCCTGTCGCGGCCGTGGAACTCGCAATGCACTTCGAGCGAGGCCGCGAGCCGATGACGGCGTTGCGCTACTGCACCGAAGCCACGGAAACCGCGCTCCTGCACTTCAGTGCAGCGCAAGCCATGTCCCTCACCGAACGTGGCTTGATCATGCTCGATCGGGCGCCCGCGGGGGCGGAGCGCGACGCCCTGGAGATTAGTCTCGCAACGCTTCGTGGCGTGTCGGCCTTCCAGCTGCTCGGCGTCGGCTCCGAGACGAAGAGCGCCTTGCTGCGTGCCTACGCGCTGCTTCGCAACGTCCCGCAGCATCCCCTTCGCGGGCTTCTGACGCATGGGCGGGCATTCGTCCTTTGCCTGCGTGCGGAGTATCCCGAGGCGCTTGCCGTAGGGGAACAAGCGCTTTCGTCCGCGACTGACGATCCGGTCCTGCTGCTGGGTGCGTGCACCGTGCAAGGCCAAGTGCACATGCTGCAGGGCCGTCCGCTCGCCGCTCGCGCCTGGCTTGAGCGTGGGCTCCCTGCGCTCGATTCGCTCGACGCCGCCGCCGGTGAAACCTTCGTGGCCGATCCAAAGGCCATGCTCCTGGGACTGCTCAGTCTGCAGCTGCTTCACCTTGGCTTTGTCCAGCAGGCGCGCGCTCGTATGCAGCAGGCGTACGCGCGCGCGGAGCAGCTGCGACAGCCTGTAGCGGGGATGATCGCCATCTGGTTCGACGCTCTCTTGGAGGTGCGGCTGGGCAACGCCGAGCGGGTCGCAGCACTTGCCGATGAGATGCAGGCGCTTGTCGACAGGTTTGCGATCGCGCAGGGCCGAACCGCATGGCAGTGGTTTCGTGGTTGGGCGGACGCTCGAATGGGACAACCGCGCGAGGGCCATCGGCGGATTCGAGAGGCGCACGAGAAGAACGTGGCGCTCGGCATGCTGGCGGGAGGCAGCGAGAACCTGGGATATGCCGCGGAAGCGCTCGTGCTCGCCGGCGACTGGGACGCGGCCGATGCGCAACTCCGGGAAGCGCTGCAGTTCGCAGCCGCGCACGATGAGCGCGTGTATCTGCCTCAGCTGCTCATGATCGAGTCCGCGATCGCCCGTGCACGTGGTGAGGTGCAGGTCG
>Ga0335083_10010725_pt1 | contig 11039 bp, 9 predicted proteins | sample Lox_Sample_42_FD_206716 | JGI IMG/M metagenome (GOLD analysis project Ga0335083, IMG submission 206716) | Soil microbial communities from Loxahatchee National Wildlife Refuge, Florida, United States - Lox_Sample_4.2 | ecosystem: Environmental > Terrestrial > Soil > Wetlands | place: USA: Florida... | reverse complement strand
TCTTGGAGCGCGATGTAATAGAGGTTTTGGTTCGCGTCTTGGCTGAGCAGGCTCTCCATCGACGGATCGGTCGTACCGGTGGGAGCGGCGGGCGTGCTCGTGCTCGTCGCCGGATAACCCTCGGGTGTCTGCGGCGCGGGCGAACCGATGCTGCCCGGCGCCGTGGACGCGCCGGGAAACGAGAGCGTCGGGCTCGTCGGACGAATGGCGGCGGCGAGCACCGCCCCGCCCGGCAGCTTGGTGACGGCTGCCTCGGCTCCGGTGACGACCACGCCGGCACCCGCGTTCATCATCGCCTGAAAAGGTCGAGTGGGAACGGCCGTGGTGCGCGGCGCGGTGGGAATGGAATCCAGAAGCGGAGCTGGGCCGGTGGGATCGATACGAGTGGTCATGAAACCTCCTTCACGAGCCTGGTCGGCCGGGCGCGACGCGAGTTGCGTGATTTTCGAGGCCGCCTGGCGCGGCCCTTCCTCAGAAGCGCCCCTGAACGCTGAGCGCCCACTCGCGCCGGCCGGGGGCGGGCGGAAGGAAGCTCACCTTGGGCACGAGATCCTTGCGGATGAGCTCGTCACGCGAGCTCAGGGCGCCGGCCAGCGTGAGGAAGGCCGTGGCGAGCTGGAAGACGCCGTCGACCGCGACGAAGGTGATGAACTGCACCTCACCGACGGCCTTTTGAACGCACTGGCGCGCTTGCTCGACGGTGCTCGTTTTGCACTGCTCGTATTGGCGCTCGGCGATGGCGAGCCACGGCCCCGCAACCGGTGCGGCGAGCCAGCCCGAGGCGTTTTTGAAGCCCTGCGTCGCGCCGACGATGATGCCGGCGCCGTAGGCGGCACCGAAGCCGACCAGGCCGCCGGTGATGATGCCGGTCGCCGGGTGGTTCACGATTTCATAACCGGGCGGCACGGGCATGCCGTCGTAATAAGGGAGCACGGGTGGACGCGGATCGGCGGACACCGGAGCGCCCACGGCGGACGGCGCGCGTAGCGAGACGACACGCGGCGGCGCCGCGCGTGCCGGAGACGGCTGCGGCGCGGGCGGTGAAGCGACGCGCTGCGCGGGAGTCACGGGTGGACGCGGAGCGGGTTGTTTGACGGTCGACGCGGGGCGCGGCGGCGCGGGCTGCTTCGCGCTCGGCGCTGGGCGCGGCGGCGGCGCGGGCGGGCGCACGGGCGCCGGACGCGGCGGGGGCGGCGGCGGCGGCGCGTCCGTCGGAAAAGCAGCGGTCGACTGCGCGTAGGCATAGTGAGACACGAGGCTCAGCGCTCCCGCCAGCCACCATCCCACCAGACGGTGCTCGTGCATGAAGCCTCAGCCTAAGGCCAAGCCTTGCCGCTGCCAAGCCGACCTCGTCTTTAGATACCGAACCAGGCGCTCGGGTCGACCGTCTCTTTACCGACGCGGATCTCGAAGTAGAGGCGCGCGCCGTTCCCGCTGTCGCCGACTGAGCCGATTCGCTCGCCGCCCCCCACTTCGTCACCGACCGCCACGTCGATGGATCCGAGGTTCGCGCTCACCGTGTAGTAGCGGCGACCGTGCTCGATGATGATTGTTTTGCCGTAGTCGGCATAGGTGTCGGCGAAGGCGACCCGACCGGGCGCGACGCTGCGGACGGGCGTGCCGAGCGGCGCGCGCATCTCGAGACCGGGACCGTCCGAGCTCGCGCGGCGGGCGGGGCGAATTTCGCTGCGACCGCCGATAGGGAACGGCAAGCGGCCCTTGAGCGCGCCGAACGTCCCGGTCGCGGGCGCCGGATCGGACGGCCCGACGGCGCCGTAGACGGCCGTATGCCCGCCGAGCTCGAAGGCCTGCGCGAAGGCGCGCTCGCGTTCGTCGGCCGCTCGCAACGCGTCTTCGGCGCGGGCGAGCACGCGCTCTTCGTCGTCGAGCGTCTGGGCCCGCGCGTGCGCGGCTTCGAGTTGCTTGTCGAGCTCGATGCGTTCGGCGGCGAGCGCTTTCGCGTGCGCCATGTCGCTCTCGAGCCCGTGGTGCATGCGTTCGAGCCGCGTCGCGTGCTCGACGAGCGCCTCGAAGCCGTCCCCGACGGGCAAGAGCCCGGCGCGCGTCATCCGCACGTAGCTCCGCCCGCGCGCGACGATGCGCGCGTCGGTCGCTTGCGCGTCGCGGCGGAGCTCGTCGAGGCGCCGCCGGAGCGCGCTCTCGTCCCGCGTGACGTTCTTGCGCAGGCTCGCCACCTCGTCGGCGGACGCCGTGCGGCGCGCCGGCGCCGGACCCGCGTCGGCGAAAAGGACGGGCGAAACGGCCGAAATTGCGGCCGCGCAGGCGAGGACGCCGAAGCGCACGCGTCGACTCATGGGCTCACGAAGCGGCGCAAGCTCAGGAACGCCGCCACCGCGCCGAGCACCGCGCCGAGCACCACCGTCACGAGCACGAGCTCCCACGGCAGAAAGGCTGGCGCCATGCCGAAGAGCGCCACCAGGCGCTGGTCGAGGTGACTTCGCACGACGAGGTAGAGGACGCCGAGCACGAGGATCGCGAAGGTCGCGCCGAGCGCGCCTTGCGCGGCGCCCTCGATCACGAACGGCTCGCGCACGTAGCCGTCGGTCGCGCCGACGAGCTTCATCACTTCGACTTCGATTTTGCGGCGCTGGAGCGACAGGCGGATGGTCGACGAAACGACGCTCACGACCGCCGCGAGCACGATCAGCGCGAGAATGCCCGCCGCCGCGACGCCGCCCGCGAGCAGGCTCTCGATGCGCTCGCTCCAGCCGGAATACGTCTCGACGCCTTCGACGGCCGGCAGCGAGCGGAGCTCGGTCGCGAGTTGCTCGAGCCGCTCGGGGCGCACGTCTTTCTGCACGCTCACCTCGAGCGATTCGGGGAAGGCCTCGGCGGGCAGCGCGTCGATGACGGCGTCGCGACCCACGTCGGCCGCGTCCCGGCGCGCGTCTTCGGCGCTCACGTGCCGCACCGAGGTGACGCCTTCGGACGCTTTGAGCGCGCGCTCGATGGCGGCGACTTGCTCGCTCTGCGCGCCGCGCGTGAGATACACGGACGCGCGACCGAAGCTCGCCCAGCGTTCGCGCGCGTGGTCGACGTTGACGACGGCGAGCAGCGTCGCGCACAAGCACAAGAACGCGACGGCCACCGAGAAGACGCCGAGCGCGTGGAGCTGGAAGTCGTTTTTCGCGCCGCGGAAAGCGCGTTCGATCGGCCTCATGCTGCGGCTCCTCGTTTGGTCGGCGCGGGCGTGTCGAGCGACGCGAGGCTCGCCTCGTCGTCCAGGCCGCGCGGCGCGTCGAAGGCGCGCCCTTCGTCGAGCACGACGACGCGACGGGGTCGCACGTCGAGCAGCGTCCGGTCGTGCGTCGCGAACAGCACCGTCACGCCCGTTTCGTTGATGTCCTCGAGCAGGCCGAGGATGTCGAGCGCGAGTTGCGGGTCGAGGTTGCCGGTCGGTTCGTCGGCGAGGAGCAGCGCCGGCTCGCTGACGATGGCGCGCGCGATGGCGACGCGCTGTTGCTCGCCGCCGGAAAGGTGACCGGCGCGTTCGCTGCCGCGACCGGAGAGTCCGACGCGTTCGAGCGCCGCGCCGACGCGCTGGCGAATGGTGCGCGTCGGCAAGCCGAGCACCTCGAGCGGCAGCGCGACGTTGTCGAGCACCGACCAGTTTTCGACGAGGCGAAAGTCCTGGAAGACGACGCCGATGTTGCGGCGCAGGTAAGGGATGGAAGAGGGGGTCAGGCGCGCGATTTCGCGACCCAAAAATAAAATCCGCCCGCTATCGACCGCCTCTTCCGCAAAGAGCAGCCGGAGCAGCGTGCTCTTGCCCGCGCCCGAGTTGCCCGTGATGAACACGAACTCGCCGCGCGCGATCTCGAGACTCAGGCCGCGCAAGACGGGCGCGTCCGCGCGGTATGCCTTGTGAACGCCCTCGAAAACGAGCACCGGCCGCCCTGCCGCGAGGGGGTCGAAGCGGGCTCCGGCGCGGAGGGCCGGTCGGAAGGCGCGCCTGTCGCCGCCAGCGTCCATGCTGACGGGGTATCAGGGAGAAAAGGCCCGGACCAAGTTTTCGGGGGCCTTCCGCTTTTGAGAGAGCTTCAGCGAGCCCAGGGATCTACGATCAGCGGGTCGGTGACGGCCGCGAGCGGACCCTTGGACCAGGGATCGACGATTTCGGTGATCTCGAAGGCCCAACCACGACGGCCGGCGCGAGGCGCCGTCGTACCGCTCGCGTCGGCCGGAGCCGCCGGGCTCGCCCAGGGGTCGAAGATCTCGTCGTGGGTGAGGGCGACGGGCACGACGCTCGGCGGATCTTTCGCGAGCGTGAGCGGCGGGCCGATCGGGACGACCGACGGCTTCGACGACGACGCCTTGGGACGGGACGCGGCCCCGAGGGGGCGGGGCGCGACGCGGTCCGAGACGGACGGCAGCGGGCGACGTTCACCGACGGCGGCGACGACGACTCGCTTCCACGGATCGACGATGAGGTCGTCTTGCGCCAAGGCGAGTCCGGCGAGGCCGAGCACCGCCGCGACCACAGGCCCCGTAACCACGCGCACCATCCTCACTTACTTTGACGCGATCGCTTCCCGCCCGCAACGGCAGAGAGCGGCCGAGCCGAAGGCGGCCGGGTGACGCTTCGCATCGCGCATTTCGGCTTGCCGCTCGCCGCGTGCCTCCTCGCGCGCGACGGACACGATGTAGGTCTTTCGGTGCTCGCGCCGGTCGACGCGCCGGGCCGGCGCCGCCTCACGCGATGCATCGGAGCCGCTCGGATTCTCGACGCGCGCGCGCTCGGCGGGCGCCTCGAGCGAGCGGTGCGTGAAGCGCTCGAGCGCGATCCGCCGGATCTCGTCGTGAGTTGGTTTTGGACGCGACGCTTGCCGGCGGCGTGGCTCGAGCTCGCGAAGTTCGGCGGCATCGGCGCGCACCCGTCGCTCTTGCCGCGCCATCGCGGACCGAACCCCTACTTTGCGGCCATCGACGCGGGCGACGCCGAGACGGGCGTCACGATTCACCGGTTGACGGCCGAGTACGACGAGGGCGACATCCTGCTCACGCGGGCGCTCGCGGTCGGCGAGCGGGACTCGTGGCAGCTCGCGCGCGCGCTCGATCGTCCGTCGCTCGCGCTTCTCCGCGACGCGGCGCGCGCTTTCGCGAGCGGCGCGCCGCCCCTGGCCGTGGCGCAGCGTTCGGAGCTCGCGACCTGGGCGCCGGAGCCCATCGGGGACGAGCTCCGCGTCGTCTGGACTTGGCCGACCGACCGCGTGCTCAGGCGCGTGCGTGCGCTCGCGCCCGTGCCCGGCTTGAGCCTCGATATCGAAGGGCTCGAGCTCGTGGTCACGCGTGCCACACCCGCCGCACATTACCCGTCGGCCTTGGAGCCAGGCGAGGCGGCCGTGTTCGGGAACCCACCCGCAGTGATTTTGCGTACCGGCGACGGCGCGGTCGCCTTGGAACGCGCCGTGCTCGAAGGCGGCCGAGAAGAGGCCGACGCCGTGCTCGGACGGCTCGAGCTCGCTGCGGCCGTCGCGGACCACCTCGCGCGCCGAAACCCGGGCCGGCTGGGTTGATGTTAGACTCGCGCCCCACCTCTTGCGGAGGGAAGCCCATCGATGGATGTCGTGACTTTGGCGCGCACCGCTCGGGAGAATCTGGCTCGGGGGCTCGGGGCTCTGCAGAGCCCGGGTGTGCCAGGGCAGCTGCTCAACGCTGCCGAGCCCGTGGCGCAGGCGATGAACGCCTTGCACCGCATCGAAACGTCGCGCGGCGGTCCGCCCGCGGACGCGCAAGGCGCTCTCGGCCAAGTGCGTAAGGCGCTGTCCGATTTGCAGGTCTCGGGCGTGCGGCACGTCGCCGTCGATCAGGCGACCGAAGCGATCGCGGGAGCGCTCGGGCTCGTGCATCAACTCGCGGGGTTGATGGCGCAGGCTTCGGTGATGCCGTCGCCGCCGACGCAGCCGTCCGGCGCCTTCCCCGCCGCCGCGGAGCACGCGCCACAGGTCGCGGTGGTGAATCAGCCGGCGTGGCCGCAGCCGGCCGCGCAACCCGCGGCCAATCCCATCGCGGCGACGCAGCTCGCGCAGAATTGGGGCGGACAGACGGCGCCCGCGGGCGGGCAGGTGTGGAACCCGCCTCCCCAAGCCGCGCCGCAGCCGGCGCCCCAAGCCGCAGCGCAACCGGCGCCGCAGCCCGCGCCCCAGCAGGTGTGGCAACCGCCGCCCGGCGCCGTGCACGCGGCGCCCGCGCCAGCGGCACCCGCGCCCGCGTACGCCTATCCGGCCGCTGCGCACCAACCCGCGCCCGCACCCACGGCCGGCCCCGGCGGCACGCTCCGTTACGAGGCCGAGCTCGGCGCCCACAGCAGCACGAATTTCTACAAGGGCCTGAGCGGCAACGACGTGATCGATTCCGGCGGGATCTTCATCGCGACGTACAACATTCCGTCCGTCGGCCAAGCGCTCTCGATCAAAGTGTGTTTGCCGGGCGGCTACGAATTCGAGGCGAACGGCGTGGTGCGCTGGACGCGCGACTCGCCGCAATCCGGCGCCGACTCGTCGCCGGGCTTCGGCGCGCAATTCACGCAAATCTCCGCGGAGGGTCGCCAGCTCGTCTACCGCTACGTGCGCAACCGCGAGCCGCTCTTCTACGACGACCTCTGAGCGCTCGGGCTTACGGATCGTTCATCGAGGATAGGTCGCGCCGCTTGATGCCGCACTCGGGCCTCCGGCCTCGCGCGCGGCTGCTCCTTCACGTGCTCGCCGCGCTCTGCGTGACGCTCGGCGCGCGCGCCGGCGATCCGTGGGTTCACTGGTACACGCTCACGACGCCGCACTACCACGTGCACTTTCAAGCGGGCGTCGAGGACGTTGCGCAGAAGGTCGGCACCGTGGCGGAGGACGTGTATTCGCGCGTGTCGCTCGAGCTCGGGTTTCGACCGCCGCGCCGCACGGAAATCGTGCTGAACGACGGCACCGAAGAGGCGAACGGACTCGCGTACACGCTGCCGTACCCCACGGTCGATCTCAACGTGAGCGCGCCGGACGACATGTCCACGCTCGGCGACTACGACGACTGGGTGACCATCCTCGTCACGCACGAGCTCACGCACATCCTGCACATGTCGAACGTGTCGGGCGTGCCGGACCTCGTGAACCACGTGCTCGGACCGACGCTCGCGCCGAACGAAGAGCAACCGCATTGGATCCTGGAAGGGCTCGCCGTGGCGATGGAGAGCGAGCACACGACCGGCGGGCGGCTGCGTTCGACGCAATTCGACATGATGCTGCGCGCCGACGTGCTCGGCGGGCGCATCGCGACGCTCGACGAGATCAGCCACGCGGCGCGGCGCTGGCCGGCGGCGACGCTCTGGTACCTCTACGGCGCGAAATTCACGGAGTGGATCGCCAGCATTTACGGCCCGGACGTGTACGGCGCCGTCGCGACCGACTACGGCGCCGCCATCATCCCGTACGGCGTGAACCGCGCGATTCGCCGCGCCACGGGGCGCACGTACGAAGAGCTCTACGCGGGTTGGCTCGCGGACTTGAAACGTCAATACGGCGCGCAGCGTGACGCCGTGACGCGCCTGGGCTTGCGCGAGGGACGGCGCGTCACCTTTCGCGGCTGGCAAGCGCTCGACCCGCGCTTCTTGCCGGCGAGCTGTCACGCACCGGGCCGCGTCGCTTACGTCCGCGCCGACGCCGACACGGTCGGCGGTATTTACGAGCTCGACCTCGACGGGCGCCAAAGTCCGTCCGCCGAAGAGCTGGTCGCGCGCTCGACCGGGCGCAGCCTCGCATTCGGGCCCGATTGTTCGCTGTATTTCGACGTGCCGGTGCCCTCGCGCCGCAAGTATCCGTTCGGGGATTTGTTTCGGTTGCCGGCGGGAGCGAGCTCCCCGAGCGGCCTCGATCGCGAGCGCGAGCGGCTCACGACCGGCCGGCGCACGCGCGACGTCGACGTGAGCGCCGACGGCCGTCGCATCACGTACGTCACGCAAGATGCGGGCACGAGCACGCTCCGCATCGCCGAGCTCACGCCGGACGGCCGCATCGAAAACGAACGCCGGCTCGTGCCGAGCGCCGAGTTCGAGCAAGCGTTCACGCCGCGCTTCTCGCCCGACGGGACGCGCATCGCGTACGGAGCTTGGACGGCGGGCGGCTTTCGCGACATCCGCATCGTCGACGTGGCGAGCGGGCGCTTCCGGGAGCTCTGGCACGACCGCGCGCTCGACATGCAGCCGGCGTGGTCGCACGACGGGAAAACCCTGTTTTTCGCTTCGGATCGCACCGGCATCTCGAACATCTACGCGTACGACGTCGCGACCGGCGCGCTCTCGCAGGTGACGAACGTCGTGACGGGTGCGTACATGCCGGAGCCGTCCGCGGACGGTCGCACGCTCCTCTACGTCGGGTACACGCCGGACGGCTTCGATCTCTACACGCTCGCGCTCGACCCCGCGCGCTACCTGCCGGCCGCGCCACCCGAAGACGAGCGCCCCGTGCCGCCCGGTCTCGTGCATCGTACGTGGCCCGTCAGCGACTACGCCGCGCTGCCGACGCTCGCCCCGCGCGCCTTCAGCGTGAGCTACGGGCAAGGGACGTTCGGCAACGCCTTCACGCTCACCGCGAACGGCGCCGACGCGATCGGGCGGCACGCGGTGACGGCCTCGCTCACGCTCGAGACACGCCACGCCGACCTGCTCGGCGAGCTCGATTACGCTTATTTCGAGCTGCCGTTCGCGTTTCGCGCCTCGCTCTTCCGGAGCGCGGCGCCCCGCACCGACTACCGCGCGACCGGGACCGCGATGACGGTGACCGAGCATCGCACGGGCGTGACGACGGGCGTGGAGCTGCCGCTGCCCGGCGATTTCGACTCGCAGGACCTCGCGCTCTCCTACACGGTGCTCGATTGGGATCACGATCAGCCGCTCGGCGCGTCACTCGACCCCGACGCGCTCGTGCCGACCGAGCCCGATCGCGGAGTGCTCGCGACGGTGCACCTCGGCTATCAGCTCTCGACCGCGACGGCGACGACCTACGCGATCAGCCTGGAGCGCGGGATCGGGCTCGGCATCGGCGCCGACTTCGCCGATCCGGCGTGGGGCAGCGAATCGACGCTCATCGCGTTCAGCGGCGCCTTCACGGGCTATCTCACGATGCCGTGGCTCCGGCACCACGTGCTCGCCCTCGGCCTGTCGGGCGGCGCGGCCGCCGGCACTTACCCGCGCCTCGACTACTATTACACCGGCGGCTTCGCCGACACGCCGCCGCTCGACGCCCTGCGCACGGGCGTGCGCCAGACGGGCTTCGTGCTGCGCGGCTACAAGCCGCTCCAATTCTCGGGGTCGACGTACAACCTCCTCAACGTCGAGTACCGCTTTCCGATCGTGTACGTCGATCGCGGGCTCAGCACGCTGCCGGGGTTTCTCCAGACGCTCGTCGGCACCGCCTTCCTCGATTGGGGCGGCGCCTACAACCAGATGGATCTCCGCGATCCGTGGCAGGCGTATCACGTCGGCGTCGGCGGCGAGCTCCGGCTCGACGTCTCGCTCGTCTACGCGGACGACACGGAGTTTCGCCTCGGCTTCGCGCGCGGGCTCGATTCGAAGGCGCCCCCCGGCGTGCAGAGCTACTTCGTCTTGGCGTCCGGCTTCTGAACGGCGCCGTGTGTTGGCCGGCTCAGGCCGCGCTCGCCTTGGCGAGCTCGCCCTGGGCGAACGCCTCGAGCTTGCGCCCGTCGACATTGAACACGCGAATGCCCTCGGAGAGCTTCTCGGTGCCCATCGCGTCCTCGTTGTGCATCCAGCGGAACGTCTTCTCATCCATGTGGATGCGCTCGACGTTGGATGCCTTGGCCTTGGCCACCGTGAGACGCGGCTCGACCTCGCCCGGAGCGCTCGCGAGCTGCTCGAGCAAATCGGGGCTGATCGTCAGGAGATCGCAGCCGGCGAGCGCAATCACCTGCTCCACCTTGCGGAAGCTCGCGCCCATCACCTGCGTCTTGTAATCGAACTTCTTGTAATAGGTGTAGATGCGCTCGACGCTCGTCACGCCCGGATCCTCGGCGATCGGGATGTCGCTCACGCCCTTCGACTTCTTGTACCAGTCGTAGATGCGGCCGACGAACGGCGAGATGAGCGTGACCTTCGCCTCGGCGCACGCGACGGCCTGGGCGAAGCTGAAGAGCAGCGTCAGGTTCGTGTGGATGCCCGTCTTCTCGAGCTCCTCCGCGGCGCGAATCCCTTCCCACGTGCTGCCGAGCTTGATCAGGATGCGTTCGCGCGGGATGCCCGCCTTCTCGTAAAGGCCGATGAGGCCCTTCGCTTTCTGGATGCTGGCTTCAGTGTCGAAGGAGAGCGTCGCGTCCACTTCCGTGGAGACGCGGCCGGGAACGATCTTCAAGATCTCGCAGCCGAAGTTGATCGCGAGCTTGTCCATGAACGCGTTCGTGCGGGCCTGCGTGTCGCCGTTCTGCTTCTTCGCGTAGGCGATCGCCTCGTCGACCAGGTGCTTGTACTTCGGCATCTGGGCGGCCTTGAGGAGCAGCGACGGATTGGTCGTCGCGTCCTGCGGCTTGTATTTGACGAGAGCCTCGATGTCGCCGCTGTCCGCGACCACGGTCGTGACCTTCTTCAACGAGTCGAGCTCAGTCATGGGTTCGTCCTTCCTTTTCGCTTGCGATCCTGCCCCTCGCGCTCATGGCGCGCAAGCCGCGGATTACGGCTTCGCGTCCGCCGCCGGGGCAGGTTTCGGCGTCACCAATTTGGCGAGGCCTTGTTGCACCTCGGGCTGTGTCAGCGGGTCGGCGGCGGCCCGCTCCACGAGCGCGCGGCCGTCGGGGCCGCCCACGCGCACGAGCGCCGTCGCGACCGATTGCACCGCCGCCACGAGCGCCGCCTCGTCCGCCGTCGCCCGGTACAGCGTGAAGAAAGTCATGAGATCGCGCTTTTCTGCGCTCGTCGCGAGCACTTCGAGCGCCGCGGCGGCCCGGGCCACGTCGTCGACGGAATCGGCGGGATCGTTCAGGTGTCGGGCGAGGGGCGCGGCGGCCCGTTCGTCATGCAGGCCCCG
>Ga0335083_10010724_pt1 | contig 11040 bp, 6 predicted proteins | sample Lox_Sample_42_FD_206716 | JGI IMG/M metagenome (GOLD analysis project Ga0335083, IMG submission 206716) | Soil microbial communities from Loxahatchee National Wildlife Refuge, Florida, United States - Lox_Sample_4.2 | ecosystem: Environmental > Terrestrial > Soil > Wetlands | place: USA: Florida... | reverse complement strand
CGAGCACAACCTCAAGAATCTCGACGTCGAAATTCCGCGCGAGAAGTTCACGGTGATCACCGGGGTATCCGGCAGCGGCAAGAGCACCCTCGCGTTCGACATCATTTTTGCCGAAGGCCAACGGCGCTACCTCGAATCGCTCAACGCCTACGCGCGACAGTTCGTTCAGCCGACGACGCGTCCGGACGTAGACGCGATCTTCGGCATCCCGCCGACAGTGGCGATCGAGCAGCGTACGAGCCGGGGCGGCCGGAAGAGCACGGTCGCCACGTTGACCGAGCTCTATCACTTCCTGCGACTGCTCTTCGTCAAGCTGGGGACCCAGCACTGCCCCGATTGCGACGTAGCGATTGAGCCCCAGAGTTTCGATGCGATCGCCGCTCGATTGTTACGCGAGTGCCGCGGAGTGCACGTTGGATTGATGGCGCCGCTCGTCGTTGCGCGCAAAGGTTACTACACGGATCTCGCCAAATGGGCGGCGGGCAAGGGATACACGCACCTGCGCGTGGACGGCGAGTTCCTGCCCACCGGAAAGTGGCCTCGCCTGTCCCGGTTCCAGGAACACAGCATTGAGCTACCGGTCGCCGATATGGTGGTCGACCCAGCGAATGAGGCGACACTACGCGAAGCGCTTGCACGCGCACTCGATTTTGGCAAGGGCGTGGTGCAAGTCGTCGCACCGCTCGATGGACTTATGCAGGGCGCAGCGATGGTGCGCGAAACTACCTTCTCCACCAAGCGCGCTTGCCCGTCCTGCGGTAAGAGCTTTCCGGAGCTCGATCCGCGCCTGTTCTCCTTCAACTCCAAGCACGGCTGGTGCGAGGCGTGCTATGGAACCGGCCTGAAGCTAAGCGGCATCGGCTGGGATGCGGAGCGCGAGAAGACCGGTACCGAGGACCATGTGCTCGACTCGTGGCTGGAGTGGCTCGAAGTCGACGAAGCCTGCTCCTCGTGCGCAGGCAAGCGATTGAACCCCACAGCACTGCACGTGCGCTTTCGCGGGCAGTCCATCGCGGACATCACCACGTTGCCGGTAGCCTCGGTCGAGCGCTTCTTCCAGGATCTCCGTATGGAAGGGAGAGAGGGCGAAATCGCGCGCGACATTCTTGCGGAGCTGAAGGCACGTCTGTCCTTTCTCCGCGATGTCGGACTCTCGTACCTGTCGTTGGATCGCTCGGCACCGACGCTCTCGGGCGGCGAAGCTCAGCGCATCCGGCTCGCTTCCCAGCTCGGCTCCAACCTCCGCGGTGTGTGCTACGTCCTGGATGAACCGACCATTGGTCTGCATCCGCGTGACAACCGGATCCTGCTGGATACGCTGGCGAAGCTTGAGTCCAAGGGCAACACGCTGGTTGTCGTGGAGCACGACGAGGACACCATACGACACGCCGAGCACGTGATCGATCTGGGTCCAGGGGCGGGAACGAGAGGGGGCCAAGTCGTGGCACAGGGTTCGGCCGAGGCGTTGACGCTCCAACCGGAGTCGATCACGGGTAGGTTCTTGTCCTCCCCGCTTAGACACCCGCTCCAGCCTCGCCGAGCAGTGGATCGCAACATTCCGCGCATCGACGTCATGGGCGCGCGCCTGCATAACCTCAAGAACGTTGACGTGCGAATTCCCCTGGCGCGGCTGATCGTCGTAACCGGTGTGTCCGGCAGCGGCAAGAGCACGCTCGCGCGAGACGTGCTGCATGAGAATATGGTGCAACGCCTTGGCGGCCACAGGCACAAGAGCGACATTCCGTTCTACGGATGTAGAGAGATCCGCGGCTGGGATCAGGTTGGCCGCATTCTGGAGGTGGATCAGACGCCGATCGGCAAGACGCCGCGCTCGTGCCCGGCGACCTACGTCGGCTTCTGGGATGCGATCCGCAAGATGTTCGCCGAGACCACCGAAGCGCGCATGCGCGGCTATGGTCCGGGGCGCTTCTCGTTCAACACCGCAGGCGGCCGCTGCGAATCGTGCGAAGGCCAGGGGCTGAAGACGATCGCGATGAGCTTCCTTCCCGATGTGAAGATCGCATGCGAAGCGTGCGGCGGCGTACGCTTCTCTCCTGAGACGCTGATGGTGCGTTTCAAGGACAAGAGCATTGGAGACGTGCTCGCGATGAGCGTGGATGAAGCAGCGGAGTTCTTCTCCGCTCACCGCATCCATCATGCGCTGAAGCTGCTGCAGGACGTAGGACTCGGTTACATCACTCTGGGGCAGCAGAGCCCGACCCTCTCTGGCGGCGAGGCACAGCGCATCAAACTGGTCACCGAGCTGGCCAAAACGCGACAAAGCTCGCGGCCTCGTGCGCGCGGGCGGGTTGGTGCTGGCGCTGCGTTGGACGTCGTACACACCCTTTATGTTCTCGACGAGCCAACGGTCGGCTTGCACATGGCCGACGTGGAGAAATTGATTCGCGTGTTGCATCGGCTGGTCGACGCCGGCAACACGGTTGTCGTCATCGAGCACAATCTCGACGTGATGGCCGATGCCGACTGGATCATCGATCTAGGGCCCGAAGGCGGTGATGCAGGCGGACACGTCGTCGTGCAAGGTTCTCCCGACGACGTGGCGATGAGCGTCCAGCCGTCGCACACAGCGCAAGTGCTGAAGACCTTCCTGGCGCAGCGAGGGAATTAAGGGCGAACATGAAGCTACGCAAGTGGCTCACGCGTATTGGCATCGCTGTACTTGCGGTGGTTGCGCTTGCCGCGACGACCGTTTTCGCGTTGAGCCAAGCTCGGCTCATGCATGCTTACGCCGTGCCCGCCGAGACTGTTCCAATCCCGACCCAGCCTGCGGCTATCGCGCATGGGTACCATCTGGCCATCATCAGCGGTTGCGTCGACTGCCACGGCCGGGACCTGTCCGGCCGCGTGTTCTTCGAGAGCGCTATGATCGGGCGTTTTGTCGCCCCCAACCTGACGAGGGGCAAAGGCGGCAGTGGCGGCCGCTTCGCCGATCAGGATTGGGTTCGGGCCATTCGCCATGGCGTGCGCCCGGACGGGAAACCCCTCCTGGTGATGCCGTCGAAGGAGTTCTACGTACTGAGCGATGGGGACCTCGGCGCTCTCATTGCCTATCTCGAGACCATTCCGCCGGTCGACAACGAACTGCCCTCCAGTGCCGTCTCTCCGATCGGGCGCGCACTCATGCTGGCGATGAAGGATCTGCCGCTGCTCTCGGCCGAGCGCATAGACCATAACGCGCCGCGCCCGCTGGCGCCCCCGGTCGGGGTCACCGTGGAGTACGGCAAGTATCTCGCCGTACGTTGCACTGGTTGCCATGGCGAAAATCTGTCCGGCGGCAAGATTCCGGGAACACCGCCCGATTGGCCTCCCGCGTTGAACCTGACTCCGTATCCGGGGGCAGCAGTGGCGCAATGGTCGGAAGCCCAGTTCGTCGACACGCTGCGAACCGGCATCACGCCACGCGGCAACCATCTCGATACGAAATACATGCCTTGGAAGGTTCTGGGCGAGATGACCGACGACGAGATCAAGGCGCTGTGGCTTTATCTGAGGTCATTGCCGCCTAGGGAGTACGCCAGCCGCTGAGCGCGCGATCACGCGAAGTTTTGGTCTTGACAAGCCTGCTCTCCACGAGGGCGGTGCCAAGCAGTAATTGCTCAGCTGCTTCGCTCGGGAGGGCAATATGATGCAGCGCGGGTCTGACAATAGTCGCCACCAAGACATCGGCCTGGCTCTTTGTTGTCATCAACCGACTCCCATGACAGGACAGGCGACGCGCCGCCGAGTCATACGGAGGTATGGGACTACAACACCGAGATGATCACGCTCTGTGGACTTTCTGGAATCGCGTGGAGCGTACTGCGGGAAAATCCGGCATTGCGAAACATGGACTGATACTCGTCAAATGTGTACGCGTCGCCCGCTGCAGTCGTTGCCAGCATCGTAAGGGCGAAAGTCGCTGCCGCAGGCGGCGTTACCCGATCGTCGTTCGGCACAAACTCCAGCGTCACCGCAATGCCGCCGGGCTTCAGACTGTGCATGACGCGGCCGAGCAGGCGCTCGCAGGTCGGTGTATCGAAGTGATGCAGGAAGTTGGTAAGCAACACGACGTCATAGCCGCCTCCGAGCTCCACTCCGAAGGCGTCGCCTGGAAGCAGCCGGTATCGGTCCGCGATCCCGGCTTGCTGGGCGTGCTCACGAGCGACATCCAGCACCGGTGCCCAGTCCTGGGCGGTAACGCGCGTACGGGGGTTGCGCTGCGCGAATGCGATTCCGAACAGGCCGTGCCCTGCGGCGATGTCCAGCACCTCCAATGCGCGATCGGCTTTGGCGTCAACCAGCTCTGCGATGAAAGGTGCGGAGCGCCCGATGACAGGACCCATCACACGAGCGAACTTGACCCAGACCGGGTGCTGCGTCTCCATCGTGCCCCGCGCGGAGACCGTGGTCCCGCCTTGCCGCGTGCAACCCGCGAGGTCGCGGAAACCTTCGACGAGTTCCGGCGAGAGCAGGAACTCCAGTGAATCCCCCAGATAAGCAGGCGAGCTCTTCACGAGGAACGGTGCGGTCTCGGGCACCAACGCATAGCGCCCGTCCGTTTTTGAGAGCAATCCGTTGATCGCGAGAAAATCGCACAGCATCCGCACACCACGCTCGCTCGCGCCGCATTGCGCCGCGATCTTGGCGAGGGCGCCTTGCTGCTCGGCGATTGCGCTGAAGACATCCAACGCGAGGGCCGCACGTATCGCCTCGGTCTTCTGATACGCGCTCACCGCCTCGAAGAATGGAATCGGCGACGGGCTTGCCATTATTGAAGCTCCTCGTTCCTAAAGCGATGATGTGCACGAGTTATCGGTCCGCGACGAGCACCGCCACCGGATAGGCGTAGTGGATGCGATCTCCCTCGCGCCGAACGGGAATGCCGAGCCGATCATCGATCGCAGAAGCAGTGAACATCTCTCGGATCTTGCCGTCGTCGCCTGGATTGGGAAATGAGCGGCGTAGCAGGTTCTCCAGCTCGTCGCGCAGCTCATACCCGGTCACGCGTGGCTCACGCAGACCGGCAAGGCCGAACAGCCCTTTCAACTCGGCGACGGGCATGGCGCGGACGTGCGATGGATCGCGCAGCTTCTCCATGCGATTGAACTCGTGGGCCTTGATCGGGTCGCTCGCGGCTTCGACATCGGCCACCACGACCCGGCCGCCGGGAGCGCATACACGAAGCATCTCCTTGAGAACCACGAGCGGATCCAGAAAATGGTGGAAAGTGAAACGCGAGACCACGATGCCGAAGGTAGCGTCCGGGTAAGGCAACGATTGTACGTCGCCCTCATCCCAGCTCACGTTGCGGAGTCCCTTGCTTGTCGCGAGCGCCCGGGCGCGGTCGAGCATGGCCGGTGTAACGTCAATGCCGGTCGCGTGGCGCACCGCCTGCGCAAACGCGCATACCACCAATCCACCACCGCAGGCGACGTCCAGCACTGTGTCCTCGGGCCCTGCACCGCTGAATTCGACCAGCAACCGCAGTGCCGATTCGTCGGCGATCGTCTTGGCGGTGGAGAACGGCGTCGCCTGACGGGTGAATTGATCCAGGATCAGGTCTTGGTGGCTGGCAGGCTTCATGTTGGCGACCGGGAAATGGGGAGTGGGGCGTCAGGCGGCTTGTGCGCGCTGCGCGGTCGAAGCCATCGCCGTTTCTGAGCCGAACAGATAAGCGTCCATAGCCAACGCACCATAGGTCATCTCATCGTTCACTCGACGCGCGGCAGGGGAGTCTCCGGCCGCGCCCAACGCCACGAAGAACGGCAGGAGGTGCTCCTCCGTCGGATGGGCGCGCGCGGCTGCAGGCGCCAAACGACGATAATCGAGCAGCGCAGCGATGTCGTTGGTGTTGACCGCTTGATAAACCCACTCCTGGAACTCGACTGCGTAAGGTTCCGCTACCGGTTTGGCCCTGTTCATGCGCAATTCGCGGAGGTTGTGGGTAAGGCTGCCGGAGCCGATGATCAGGACTCGCTCTTCGGTGAGAGCGCGCAGCGCTTGACCGACGCGATAGTGATGCTGGGGATTCAGACGCGGTTGGATGGAGAGCTGGGTCACCGCGACGTCAGCGCCGGGATACAGATATCGCAACGGCACCCAGGCTCCGTGGTCGAGGCCGCGTGTCGCATCCAGGTCGGCACCGATCCCGGCAGCGTCTAGCAGCGCCTTCGCCCGCCGCGCGACATCCGGTGCGCCAGGTGCCGGGTACGTGATCCGATAGAGCTCGTCAGGGAAACCACCGAAGTCGTAGACGGTGTCCGGCCTGAGCGCCGTGCTCGCCGCTGGACGGGCAGTTTCCCAATGCGCCGACACCATCAGAATGGCTTCGGGCCGTGGAAGTTGCCGACCCACCGCGGCCAGCGCAGGGCCGGTCTGTCCCGGCTCGAGGGCCAGCATTGGCGCCCCATGCGATACGTAGAGCGTAGGTAAGGCAATCACGATCTCTCACTCCTTCATCGAGCTTTCGGCGCCGGGCGCTGCAACCAGCGCTTCCACACGATTGCGCCCGCTACAGGATACTCCCCGCCGCGGTTGTCGGCGCCGGATTGATTCCACAATGTATGAATTGCGCAGCGACAGATCAACCACAGAGAATGCAGGGAGATCACAGGATTCGATGCACGACTGTTGGTTGTGTCGAAAAGGTTGCCGTCTCGGCCGCAAGGATCGCTAAACATGAACAAGTCCGCAAGGCTGCCCCTGTGCCCAGGGACGAAAGCGCGCCTTCGGCAGTATCATTGGCATCTCAGTTTGGCCGTTAGATGAAGCTCAACGACACCCTCCTTTCCCTTCCGCCGCAGCAGGTCAGCCTTGACGTCCTGCTGGAGAAGTACGCCAAGGGCGACGAGAAGACGGTAGACGACGTGCGCCGCCGCGTGGCGAACGCGCTGGCAGCCGTCGAGACGGACCCCGCCAAGTGGGAACCCCTGTTCTACGAGGCGCTCGAGAGCGGGTTCATTCCGGGCGGACGCATCAACTCCGCCGCCGGCACGCATCTGCAGGCGACGCTGATCAATTGCTTTGTTCAGCCGGTAGGCGACTCCGTATCCCAGACAGTCGACGGCAAACCCGGAATTTACGTGGCACTGCTCGAGGCGGCCGAGACCATGCGCCGCGGCGGAGGCGTTGGCTACGACTTTTCGTCGATCCGGCCCAAGGGAGCACTGGTGCGCGGCACGAACAGCAGCGCGAGCGGACCCGTGTCGTACATGCGGGTGTTCGATCAGAGCTGCGAGACAGTCGAGTCGGCGGGTGCGCGGCGCGGCGCGCAGATGGGGATCCTGCGCTGCGATCATCCCGACGTCGAGGAGTTCATTCACGCGAAGGATGGCGGAGAGCTGCGCAATTTCAACGTGAGCGTCGCGGTGACCGACGCTTTCATGCGCGCGGTCGCAGACGATACCGAATGGGAGCTGGCGCACAAGTCCGCGCCCGGACCCGATTGGCGCGATGGACCGCCACGCCAGCGCAGCGACGGGCTTTGGATCTACCGAAAGGTCAAAGCACGGGATCTGTGGCAGCAGATCATGGCTTCTACCTACGATCACGCCGAGCCGGGGGTGATATTCCTCGATCGCGTCAACGCGGACAACAACCTCTCCTATTGCGAGGCGCTGGACTCGACCAACCCGTGTGGTGAGCAACCCTTACCGCCTTACGGCTGCTGCTGTCTGGGCAGCATCAACCTCACGCGCTTCGTCTCCGATCCCTTCTCGCCCAAAGCACGATTCGACTTTGACGCGTTCGCGAAGGTCGTGCACCCATCGGTGCGCATGCTCGACAACGTGCTCGATGTGACTGAATGGCCACTCCCGCAACAGCGTGCAGAAGCGATGAACAAGCGCCGAGTGGGCCTGGGGTTCACCGGTCTCGGTGACGCGCTCATCATGCTGGGCGTGCGCTACGACACCGAGGCGGCGCGCAGCATGGCAGCCAGGATCTCCGAGGTCATGCGCGACGAAGCCTATCTCGCGTCTGTCGAGCTCGCCCAGGAGAAAGGCGCGTTCCGGCTGCTGAACAAGAAGAAGTATCTCGCCGCGCCGCGTTTCGCTTCGCGCCTGCCGGAGAAACTCAAGGGGCTGATCCGGGAGCATGGGATCCGCAACAGTCATTTGTTGTCCATCGCGCCAACGGGGACGATCTCGCTGGCGTTCGCGGACAACGCCAGCAATGGCATCGAGCCGGCGTACGCCTGGACGTATCAGCGCAAGAAGCGCGAGCACGACGGCTCGCAGAAAATCTACGACGTCGAGGACCACGCCTGGCGCTTGTATCGCCACCTGGGCGGGAACATGGACGCGCTGCCGGAATCATTCGTCACAGCGCTACAGATATCCGCGCCCGACCATATGCGCATGGTCGCCGCGGTGAGCCCCTGCGTGGACTCCGCCATCAGCAAGACCGTGAATGTTCCGGAGGACTACCCGTACGCCGACTTCAAGGGGCTGTACTTCGGAGCCTGGGAGTCGGGATTGAAAGGCATCACCACGTATCGCCCCAACCAGGTCCTCGGCAGCGTTTTGTCGGCAGCACCAAAGCCAGAAGCGCAGATCCCGAACGACCTCGACACCACTGATGTCGATCGCCGCATTCGGCTGGAAGCCGCGCCCAAACCAGCGTTGTTCAGTTTGCGCTGGCCCGGGCGGCCCGAGCTCCCGGGAGGCAACCCGTCCTGGACTTATCTGGTCGAATCGCCCTACGGCAAATTCGCCATTTTCGTCGGCCATGTGGAGAACGACGACCCGCATCCGTTCGAAGTATGGGTCAACGGCAACGAGCAGCCGCGTGGCTTGGGTGCGGTGGCAAAAACGCTGTCGATGGATATGCGAGCGCAGGACAAGAAGTGGTTGCGGATGAAGCTCGACATCATGGCCCGAACCGCAAACGACGATGCGTTCGATTGCCCGATGCCTCCCGATGGCAAAGCTGTGCGCGTGCCGAGCCTGGTAGCTGCGTTCGCGCGCATCGTCCGGTATCGCGTCGAGCAGCTAGGCGCGCTGGCGAGAGATGAGGGCAAATCGCCCGTCCTGGATGCGTTGTTCGCCAAAAAGGAGCCAAAGACCGGCAGCGACGGCACAATGTCCTGGACCGTCGACGTATACAACCCCAGCTCCGGTGATGACTTCGTGCTGATCCTCAAAGAGCTGGTGCTGCCCAACGGCCAGCGCCGGCCGTACTCGGTATGGATGGCGGGTGCATATCCCCGCGGGCTGGATGGACTGCTCAAGCTGCTGTCTCTGGATATGCGCGTGATCGATCCGGCCTGGATCGGAATGAAGCTGCGCAAACTGCTCAACTACGCCGAACCGCTGGGCGATTTCATGGCGCGCGTGCCCGGCGGGACGCGGCAGGAGAATTTCCCTTCCACCGTTGCTTATGTCGCGCGACTGATCATTCACCGCTACGCGATGCTCGGTGTCCTCGACGAGAGAGGCTACCCGGTAACCGAGATGGGTGTCCTCGAGATACCCGAGCACGACCGACAGGAAGACGAAGCGGCGCGCTTTCGCGTCTTGCCCGGGAGGCAGTGCAAAGAGTGCGGCAATTTCGCTCTGATCAGGAAGGACGGCTGCGAATTCTGCACCGCCTGCGGCGCAATAGGGACTTGCGGCTGACGGACGTCGTCCTGAGTCGCATGAGGAACGCACTGGGTCAATCTGAGCGGCGGGAGCTTGCCCCCGCCGCTGTTTCCCTGACGCCAACCCGCCCTAATTACTTGCTCTTCCTGTAGTGGCTGGGATCGAAGCCACCGACGCTCGCCAGCAACCGGGATGGCTCGCACGTAGGTTGTCCGAACATATAGACGCTAAGACGCAGGGCCCGGTCGCTTGTGTTGCCCAGTTTAGCGGCGGGTCCTATTGGAGCATTGTCGATTGCGGAACACTTTGTTTCTATCTTGTATCGGCTCGCGAGGATTGCATTTCCTGGCGAAGTTGCCCTCGAAGGAGCCGGCGCTATAATCAGCCCGCCGACAAACTCCGAACCGAGGCTATGTCTACCAGCGGACACGTCTTGATCGTGGACGACGACGCGAACGTGCGTGACATGCTCTCCGAGTATCTGTCGACGCACGGCTACGACGTGTCGCTGGCGGAGTCAGGAGAGACTATGCGTGCGGCCCTGGTGCGCCGTGTGCCGGACGCGGTGCTGCTCGACCTCAATCTACCGGGAGAAGATGGTCTCAGCCTGGCTCGCTATCTGCGCGAACGTTACGACCTGGCCATCATCATGGTGACGGCGGCCGGAGACGTCGTCGACCGTGTCGTAGGCCTTGAGGTCGGGGCCGATGACTACATCGCAAAGCCCTTCGATCCCCGGGAACTACGGGCTCGCCTCAAGAGCGTGATACGCCGCTGTCAGGCCCGCGCCGCGGAGCGTCCATCTTCCGCCACCGGCACTGACCGGCATCGCGTCACAGTGGGAGCTTGTATGCTCGATCTGGAGGCGCATCGCCTGTTCGGAGCAGACGGCCAGGAGATTGCGCTCACGGCGATGGAATTCGATTTGCTCAAGGTATTCGCCGCTCACCCGAATCAGGTCCTCAGCCGCGACCGGCTGCTGACGTTGACGCGCAACCGCGATTGGGAGCCCTTCGACCGAAGCATCGACATTCGCATCGCTCGACTCCGGCGCAAGATCGAGCCCGATCCCGAGAAACCCCGCCTCATCAAGACCATTCGCAGCGCAGGCTACATGTTCGTCCCAGGCTAGACCCTTTTTCATAATCGTCGAGCGATGTTCTTCGTGACATCGAAATCTGCCAACGGACTCACGACTCAGGACACTAGAACCTATCTCATAATCGTTCGCGCGATGCGTTGCGGCCACAACGGGATGGGCGCAAGGCGCGAGGTGCAGTCAATACGCGCACTATTGACAAGCCGAGTAACGCAGCCAACGCCCGTGCGCCCGCGCAGGGCGGAGCAGGTTCCGTCGGGCTTGCCCGATGGATGCCGCCCCGGAGCGGGATGCCGCGTACCATCGAAGCACGTTCTTGTGCGCACCTATACGATCGCATCCCCATGAACGGGGCCCCTG
>Ga0335083_10010723_pt1 | contig 11040 bp, 12 predicted proteins | sample Lox_Sample_42_FD_206716 | JGI IMG/M metagenome (GOLD analysis project Ga0335083, IMG submission 206716) | Soil microbial communities from Loxahatchee National Wildlife Refuge, Florida, United States - Lox_Sample_4.2 | ecosystem: Environmental > Terrestrial > Soil > Wetlands | place: USA... | reverse complement strand
CGGAGCCGGCACCATGTTCGGCGGCTGGCGCATCGTAAAGACCATGGGCCAGCGCATCACCAAGATCCGGCCGGTGGGCGGATTCTGCGCCGAACTCTCCGGCTCCGTTGCGCTGTTCCTAGCGACCGGCCTGGGCATACCCGTGTCGACGACGCACACCATCACCGGCTCCATCGTCGGCGTCGGCGCGGCGCAGAACGTCTCGGCGGTGCGCTGGGGCGTTGCCGGAAACCTGGTGTGGGCCTGGATCCTGACGATTCCCTGCTCGGCGTTCGTCGCCGGCGTCGCATGGTATCTTGGCCGCTTGCTGCTCGCGCCCGCGCAATAGCCATGAGCATCCTCGGTAAATTCTTCCGCGGCCTGTCGGCGCCACCCGAGCCTCTCCAGGCTCCCGCGCCCGCAGAACTTGACGCCAAGGAGGCGATGCGGCGTATCGCCGAAATGGAACGCAGGCTGATCTCCCTGCACCAGCTGGCCGTCATCGACATCGAGATGCGGACTGCGCGCGAAGTGCGGGAACTGCTCGCTGAGCCGCGCTACGGGGAGCCGGGCCGGCTGGAGCGCCATGGCCGCAAGGTCTGGTCGCAGAACGACGAGGACGGCATTCTGCAGGAAATCTTCCGCCGCATCGGCGCGACTTCGCGCAGCTTCGTCGAGTTCGGCGTTTCCGAAGGACGCGAATGCAACACGCTGAAACTCCTGGTGGAAGGCTGGAGCGGCCTCTGGATAGAGTCGGCGCCGACGGATTGCGCGTTCGCCCGGCGCATCCACGCCGCACCGCTGGCCGAAGGCAGGCTCGAATTGCTGGAAAGCTTCGTCACTGCGGAGAACATCGACCGCCTGATCTCCGATGCCCGGGTCGCCAGCAAGGGCGAACTGGACCTGCTGAGCATCGACATCGACGGCAACGACTATCACGTGCTGAAGGCGATCCGCAGCGTGCGCCCGCGCGTGCTGGTGATCGAATACAACGGTAAATTCCCGCCGCCGATGGATGTCGTGCCTCCGTATGACACGGAGCGCGTCTGGGACGGCAGCGACTACGGCGGCGCGTCGTTGCAGGCGATCGCCAACCTCGCCGCGCGCAACGGCTACCGCTTGGTAGGCACCAACATCACGGGCGTCAACGCGTTTTTCGTGCGCGGGGATCTCGTCAGCGACAAATTCGCCGCCGGCGACGTGGCCGCGCTCTACAACCCGGCCCGCAACTGGATTACGCCGGGATTCGCGTCAGGCCACCCGCCCGGCGAGCGCTTCGGCTACGTCTCTGACGCAGTGCTCATGAGTAGGTAAGCGCGCCGGCCCGGTCGGGGCGATCGAGGTGCGGCACGTTGTTGAAGCTCACGCAGTGGATGCGGCTCGCGCCCGCCTGCAGTTCGCTCACCCCGGTGTTGCGCGTCTGCAGGTTGAGGTCCACGACGCCGCGCGCGGGCATGCCGAGCACCTCGCAGAGGATGGTGGAGATCGGTCCTCCCGAGCTGACTGCCAGGATCCGCCTGCCAGGATGCTGCCGCATGTCAGCCAGCGCGCCGCGCACGCCTTCCCGGAAAACTTCGAAGCGGTGCTCCGGCGCAAGCTCGAGGCTGTCGTCCGTCCAGGCATAGAGCGCGGAACGCAGCACCCGAAAATGCTCGCGGCGGTCGCCTTCCTTCTGGAACGCGTCCTTGCCAGTATGGGCGCGCAGCAGCACGTCGGCCTGGTACTCGTTCAGGCGAGGGTCCTCGGTCCCGCCCAGCGCGCGCCCCATGCCCTCGGCGATGCCCGCCAGCGTTTCCGCGTGGCGCCGCAGCGAGCCGCGCACCACGTGATCGAATGCTGCACCGCGCTCCGCGAAATATTCCCCCAGCCAGCGCGACTGGCGCCAGCCGAGATCCGACAATTTGTCGTAGTCCTCCGCTCCGAAGGACGCCTGCCCGTGCCTTACCAGGATGAGTTCAGCCATAGGCCGGAATTGTATGGAACAATCGGCGCATGAAAATAAAAGACCGGGTTGCCGTCGTCACGGGAGCCGCTAGCGGCATCGGCAAGGCGCTGGCCGCGCGCTTTGCGAAGGAAGGGGCGCGGGGCGTCGTCTGCGCCGACCTGAACGAAGCCGACGCCAAGGCGGTCGCCGCTGGGGTCGGCGGTCTCGGGCTGCGCTGCGATGTCGGGCAGGAAAGTGACATGAACAACCTGGTGGTAGCCACGCTGGAGAAATACGGCGCGGTGGACATTTTCTGCTCGAACGCGGGCATCATCGGCCGGCACGGACTGGACGCCTCGCTGAAGGAATGGCGGCGCACCATGGACGTGAACTTCATGGCGCACGTGCTCGCCGCGAAAGCCGTGGTGCCGATCATGCTCAAGCAGGGCGGCGGCACCATCGTCGCCACCGCCTCGGCCGCCGGCCTGCTGATGTCGGTGGAATCGGCCACGTATACCGTTTCCAAGCACGCCGCCGTTGCCTTTGCCGAATGGCTGTCGGTGAACTATGGCGACCGCGGCATCCGGGTGTCCTGCCTCTGCCCGCAGGGCGTGCAGACTCCGATGCTGCTCGGACCATCGGGCAATCGAAAATCGTTCCTGCTGGAGGGTTCGGTCAGCGCCGAGGATGTGGCGGGCAAGGTGATGGAGGCCATCGAGACCGAACGCTTCCTCGTGCTGCCGCATCCCGAGGTCGCCGAGTACGAGCGCCGCAAGACCACCGACCGCGACCGTTGGCTGGGCGGCATGCGGCGGCTGCGCGCCACGGTCATGGCGGACCCGAACCTGCGGGGCGACGACTGATGAACAGGGTTTTGATTTCGTTCATCCTGTTTTTTATGGCTGCGGGCCTCAACGCCCAAACCTTCCCGTCCAAACCCCTGCACATCGTCGTGCCGTTCCCTGCGGGCGGCATCGTCGACCTGATGGCTCGCAGCCTGAGCGACAACCTCTCCGCCGGGCTCGGCCAGCCGGTACTGGTGGAAGCGCGCCCGGGCGCCAACGCGAGCATCGGCACCGAGGCGGTGGCGAAATCCGAACCGGACGGCTACACCATGGTGCTCGCCACGCTTTCGCACGTGACGACGCCGCTGCTGACGAAGACGCCGTGGAACCCGGTGAAGGACTTCGCCGGCGTCGCGGTGATGGGCCACGTGGCGAACATCGCCGTGGTCAACCCGGAGCTGCCCGCGAAGACGCTGCGCGAATTCGTCGAATACGCCAAGGCGCGCCCTGGCAAGGTCAACTACATCAACGGCGGCGCCGGCGCCTCGCAGACCATGAGCGCCGAGCTCTTCAAGCGCAACGCGGGCATCGACCTGGTTGCCGTAGGCTACAAGGGCTTCCCGCCGGCGATACCGGACATCCTCGCGGGGCAGGTGCAGTTCTCCTTCATGCCGCTCGGCGTCGCCGCCCCCCACGTCCGCAGCGGCAAGCTGCGCGCCCTGGCGGTCGCCGCGCCTGCGCGCAGCAAGCTGTTTCCGGAAGTGCCGACGATGGCGGAAGCGGGCTACGCCGATTCGCAGGTGGTGTCCTGGTATGCCTTCCTCGTGCCCGCGGCGACACCCAGGCCGGTGGTCACGCGCCTGAACGCGGAATTCGCCAAGGCGCTCGCCAATCCGGAAGTGATCGCGCGCATCGAGAAAATCGGCGGCGAGCCGCTGCCCGCCGGCAAGCCCGAGGAAGTGGATGCGATGCTGCTGCGCGAGCTGGACCGCTGGACGAAGCTCGTCCAGGCCACCGGGATGAAGATAGAGTAAGCCGCGACATCCTGTTGCCGCCTGTCCTTCATGCGGCGGTCCTCTTGTTCTCGTCTTCCTGCAGCTTGCGCCAGAAGACTTTTCCGGTTGCGGTCTTGGGCAGCGACTCGGCGAATTCCACAAGTCTCGGCGCCTTGAAAGCGGCCATTTTCTCGCGCGCCCAGGCGACGATGGCTTCGGGTTGGATCTTGCCGCGCGCCGGAAGTTTGAGTACCACGACGGCCTTCACCGTCTCGCCGCGACGCGGATCTTTCGCCGAAATGACGCAGGCCTCCTGGATGTCGGGATGCGCGTACAGCATCGCCTCGACCTCCGCAGGCCAGACCTTGAAGCCCGAGCAGTTGATCATGCGCTTCAGGCGGTCGGTGATGAAGAAGTAGCCGTCCTCGTCGTAGTAGCCGAGGTCGCCGGTGCGGAAGAACTTCTTGCCGTCGTGCTCGATGAATGCTTCCTCGGTAGCCTTGGGCTGCTTCCAGTAGCCATGGAACACCTGCGGCCCGTGGGTGATGATCTCGCCCACTTCGTTCGGACCCAGGTCCTGGAATGTCGCCGGATCAACGACGCGCGAATCGGTGGCGAAATACGGGATGCCCGCGCACTGGCGCTTGGGCCGGTGCACCGGGTTGGCGTGCGACGGCGCCGTGGTCTCGGTGAGGCCGTAGCCCTCGAGGAACGGCAGGCCGAGCGTCTGCTCGATCTTGCTCGCCACCGCCTCGGGCATTGCCGCGCCGCCGCCGCCGATACGCACCAGCGACGTGAGGTCGTATTTGCCGAGATCGGGATTGGCAAGGAAATCCACGATCATGGTGGTAATGCCGGTGACGCCGGTGATGCGGTGGCGCTGGATGAGCTCGGCCGCCGTGTCGCGGTCCCAGCGCGTCATCAGTACCGAGGTGCCGCCGAGGTGGATCGGGATGTTCATGTTCGACTGCATGCCGGTGAGATGGAACATCGGCAGCACGCCGAGCACCACCAGTTCGCTGGAAGTATGCGACCAGGCGCCGCCGCCGACGGTGGTGGACATCAGGTTCGCGTGCGTGAGCATGCAGCCCTTTGGCCGCCCGGTGGTGCCCGAGGTATAGGGCAACACCGCGAGATCCTCCGGCCCCGCTTCATGCCTGCCCGGCTGCAGGTTCGCAGCCAGGGCGTCCTTCCACGTCGCCACGCCGGGCTTGCCGGGGTCCGTGGCGGGCGCCTTGGCGAAGTCGGGCACCCGCAGATCCGTTTTTTCCTTGAGGAAATCGCTATAGGCGGCAAGCACTAAGTGGTCGAGGCCTTTGCCGAAGTGCGGCTCGATCTCGCGCCAGAGCTCCTGGGCGGCGATTGCCACGCGCGCTTCCGAATCCTCGATGTAGTGCGTGAGCTCCTCGTTCTTGTTCATGGGATTCACCGGCACCACGACCGCGTCGGCGCGCAGAATTGCGTAGTAGGCGATGACGAACTGCGGGCTGTTCTGCGCATACAGGATGACCCGGTCGCCCCGCTTCACCCCGCAGCGCTGTTGCAAATAACCGGCCAGCGCAGCCACCTCCTGCTCCAGGACCGCATAGGTCAGCGCCGTGCCGTAGTAGATGATCGCCGCTTTGTCCGGAAAGCGGCGCGCGCTTACTTCGAGGTTGTAGTGCAAGCTCGTGCGCGGCAGCGTGAGCGCCTTGGGAACGCTCGGCGGCCAATGCGGGAAATGGCGGTCGAAGAAACTCATACGAGGTACTTGCGTACGGCCTTCTCGTTCCAATTCATGCCGAAGCCGGGACCCGCAACGCCGACCGCGTGCCCCTTTTCGATCCGTACGGTCTTTTCGAGAACGGGGTTGGCCCAGTCCACATACTCGAGCCAATGACAGGTCGGCGTCACAGCGAGCAGCTGCACGCTAGCTTCAGGGAACAGGTGGCTCGACATCTCAAGCCCCGCGGCCTGGGCCAGCGCCGCGGCGCGCATCCAGCCGGTGACGCCGCCGATCCTCTGCGCGTCCGGCATGACGTGGTCGCAGCAGCCGGCCGCGATCGCCTGCGCCATCTGCTCCGGCCCCATGAAATTCTCGCCGACCTGGATCGGAGTCGCCACTGCACGCGCCACCTTGGCGCAGCCGGCGTAGTCGTCCGCCCGCACCGGCTCTTCGATCCACAGTACGCCGCCCTCCTCGTCGATCATGCGGCCGCGCCGGATCGCCTCAGCCACCGTCAGCCCCTGGTTGAAATCCACCATCAGCGCGACCTTCGGACCGATAGTCCTCTTCACGGCGCGCAGCGCTTCGATATCGGCGACCGCGGTCGGCCGACCAAGCCGCAGCTTGATTGCCGAAAAGCCGTCCGCAACAAGCTGCTCGGCCTCCTTTGCGAGAGGTTTCAGGTCCTGGATGCCCAGGCCGTTCGAGTTGTAAGCAGGAATGGGCCGCGGCTCGCCGCCGAGCAGCCGCACGACAGGCTGATTGAGCGCCTGGCCGAGTGCATCCCAGGCGCACATGTCGATTGCTGCCATGGCGAACAGCACGGCGTTGTGCACGCCGAACAGCGCGTAGCGTGCGCGCAGCTTTTTCTCCAGCTCGAAGGGCGCCACCGCATCGCCCTTCACCATTTCGCCCATCGCCTCGACGAAGGCCGCGATGGGCTTGAGGTGCGGCAGGCTCATCGCGAACAGGTAAGAACGGCCGACGATGCCGGCGTCGGTCTTCATGTCGACCAGCAGCAGCGGCGCGGTGGTCACCGCCGCGATGCTGGTCTGCAGGGGCCTGCGCATCGGCACGGCGACCGCGCGCGCGGAAACCGCGCGGATCTTCATCCTCATTGATAGACTCCCTCCATGGACCTCAATCTTAAAGGCAAACGCGTCCTCGTCACGGGCGCGTCCAAGGGCATCGGCCGCGCTTGCGTGGAAATGCTGGAGAAGGAAGGCTGCACGGTGCTTGGCGCCTCGCGCAGCATTGCTGCGGGACCCAAAACCAGGGCCATCGACATCGCGCAGCGCGGCGCGGCCGAAGAACTCGCCGCCTGGGCGGGAGATCTCGACATCCTCGTGAACAACGCCGGCGCCATTCCGGGCGGGGATCTCCTGAAGATCGACGAGGAGACCTGGCGCAAGGCCTGGGACCTGAAGCTGTTCGGCTACATCAACCTCACGCGCGCCGTCTATGCGCGCATGAAGGCGAAAAAACGCGGTGTGATCGTCAACGTCATCGGCGCGGCGGGCGAGAAGATGAACGCCGCCTACATTGCCGGCAGCGCAGCCAACGCCAGCATCATGGCTTTCACCAGGGCCCTCGGCGGCGCCTCGCACGCGGACGGCATTCGCGTCGTCGGCATCAACCCCGGCCCGGTCGAGACCGACCGGCTGGTGAGCCTGCACAAGCAGATGGCGCAGACCAGGCTCGGCGACCCGGAGCGCTACCGCGAACTGTTCAAGGACATGTCCTTCGGGCGACCCGCGACGCCGGAGGAAATTGCGAATGCGGTGGCGTTCCTTGCGTCAGATCGCTCGGCCTATACGACCGGGTGCGTCGTCACCATCGACGGCGGCAGTTCGAATCGCTAGGCAGGCTTGTTGAGCTGGAAGCCGAAGCGCGGGAAATGCACCTGCACCGTGCCCGCGCGCGGGTCGGAGCGGCGCAGGACGATTTCGTCGGCGGAAGCGTGCATGAGCTCGCCGATGACCGGATCCAGGCCGGTATCGATGGGCATCACCGAAGCCTGCGCGCCGAGCGCAATGCCGTTCGTTTCGAATGCGGCCGGATCCTTCACCGGCTCCGGCTTGGACGAATTTGCGATCCGCAGCGCGTCGGTACTGGAAAGGTCGGTTGACTTGCCGTGGCCGATCGCCGCCATGCGCTCCATGAAGGCGAGCGTGCGCGGGAAAAACGCGAGCGTCGGCCGCGTGTCCTCCGGCAGCCAGAGGGGCCAGAGCGCGTGATAGAGGGAAAAATCGGCGTAGCAGGGCTCGGCGCCGAAGAGATAGGGCCCCGCGAACTGCGCCTCGATCTGCTTCAACAGGCGGGAGAGGTTGGCCTTGCATTCGTGCACCGGGCCGCGGCGCGAGTTTGCGCGCCAGGCCGAGCGGTCCTTGCCGAAGGCCGCGAGATACTCCGGGGCCGCGTCCTTGAAGAACATCTTCATCATGCCCGCGCCCGGCTGGAAGCCTACCGGCACCGTGTTCCAGAAAAGCGGTCCATCGGCGAAATACGCCGCGGTCTGCACCGCGTAGGTATCGCCCTGCGGAAAGAATGAAGGCGAGGGCTTGAGCCGCTCCAGCACGCGCGCGATCAGGGCGGTGTCGCAGTAGACGTCCGCGCCGATCTGCAGGATCGGCGTCCTGCGGTAGCCGCCCGTGAGTGCGACCACGTCGGGCTTGGGCATGAACAGCGGAATCTGCACCGATTTCCAGGCCAGGCCCTTGAAGCCCAGCATCGCACGGGCCTTCTCCGCGAACGGAGAAACAGGGTAATGGTGCAGAACCGGTTCAGTCATAATCCGTCCTTCCCGAAAACATTCATGGTAACCCGATGAAAGCAGTGCTCTGCAAGCAGTTCGGACCGCCGGAATCCCTCGTCCTCGAGGAACTACCTTCACCGAAAGCCGGCGCCGGCGAAGTGGTCGTTAGCGTGAAAGCCGCAAGCCTGAATTTCCCGGACGTGCTGATCATCCAGAACAAGTACCAGTTCAAGCCGCCGCTGCCCTTCTCGCCCGGCAGCGAGATGTCCGGCGTCGTGAAGGAGATCGGCGAAGGCGTGAAGGGATTCAAGCCGGGCGATCGCGTGATCGCGTTCACCACCTACGGTGCGTTTGCCGAGGAAGTGAAAGTCGAGGCTTCGCGCCTGGTGCCGGTCCCCGATGGCATGGATTTCAACAGCGCAGCCGCCTTCCTGCTGACCTACGGCACCTCGGACCACGCGCTGCGCGACCGCGGCGCGCTAAAGGCCGGCGAAACGCTGCTGGTGCTCGGCGCCGCGGGCGGTGTCGGGCTGGCCGCCATCGAGATCGCCAAGGCGATGGGCGCGAAAGTGATTGCCTGCGCTTCCAGCGCCGACAAACTCGAGGTCTGCCAGCAGCACGGCGCCGACTTCGGCATCAATTACGCCACCGAGGACATGCGGGAACGCATCAAGGAGCTGACCGCCGGCAAGGGCGTGGACGTAGTCTACGACGCGGTCGGCGGGCCCTACAGCGAGCCTGCGCTGCGTTCGACTGCCTGGCGCGGCCGGCTGCTGGTGGTCGGCTTCGCCGCCGGCGACATCCCGAAGATCCCGCTCAACCTCACGCTCTTGAAGGGCTGCTCGATCGTCGGCGTGTTCTGGGGAGATTTTGCGCGCCGCGAGCCGAAGGCCTTCGCTGAAAGCATCGGTCAGCTGGGCCAATGGTTTCGCGAGGGCAAGCTCAAGCCCCACGTCTCGCAGACCTTCCCGCTCGCTCAGGCCGTGGATGCGTTGAAGCTGATGGCGGCGAGAAAAGTGAAAGGCAAGGTGGTTCTTACGGTTTAGTGCCGTCCCCGTCTCCGAGAGGCAGCTGCATGTAAACGCTGTCTACCCAGCGGCCGAACTTGAAGCCAGTGGAACGCAGCATACCGGCACGCACGAATCCCAGGCTCGCGTGCAGCCTGATTGAGCCCGCGTTTGCACTGTCGCCGATCACAGCGATGAGTTGGCGGCAGTTCAGCTTCGCGCAGATGGCGATCAGCTCCTTGAGTACGGCCTTGCCGACACCCTTGCCCTGCTGGCCGTTTTTCACGTAGATCGAGTCTTCAAGCGTGTAGCGATAACCCGAGCGCGTGCGGTACAGCGAGCAATAGCCGTAGCCCAGCACCTCTCCTTTTTCTTCCGCCACCAGGTAGGGTAAACCCTGCTTCGTGACATCCTCGAAACGGCGGCGCAGCTCGTCCAGCGCGGGCGGCACTTCCTCGAACGAGGCAAGCCCGTACAGGACATGGTAGGCGTAGATGGATTGAATGGCGGGCAAGTCTTGCGGTGCAGCAGGTCGGACGAGCATGGAACGATTATAGTGGCGCAATGCAAAAGATTTTCATCGCCATCGCGGCGACCCTGATTCTGGCGGCTTGCTCGAAGATCACGCAGGATAATTACAACAAAGTCCAGGACGGCATGACGGAGCAGGAGGTGCAAGCGTTGCTCGGCAGCCCGTCCGAGTCCTCCGGCGTGCAGGCGGTCGGCCTATCCGGCACTTCCTCCAAGTGGGTCGGCGGCGACGCAACCATCACCATTCGTTTTGTGAACGGCAAAGTTGCGCTCAAGAGCTTCGACAAGCCGTCGGCGAAGTAAGCAAATTCCCATGCAGATCCAGACAGAACGCGCACGGGCCGTCGGCGAGTTGATCGCCCGCGTCAAGGCGATCGAGGCGGCCGAAGGCGTCACTCGCGCCTCGCTCGACAGGATCAAGGCCGAGCTGATTTCGCTCGCCAGCCGCACCGAGCTCTTCCCACCGCAGGATTTCGCCAACGTCCCCGGCCGCGCCGGGACCATCTACCACCTTGCCGAGGATGCCGACGGGCGCTTTGCCCTTTACGGCTCGGCGGGAGTGCCCGGCAAGGCACAGCCGCCGCACAACCACACCACCTGGGCCTCGATCGCCGGCGTGTTCGGCGACGAGCACAACGTGTTCTACGACCGCACCGACCGTGGCGAAACGCCGGGCGAAGGTTCGTTGAAGAAGACGCACGAGCTCACCATCCGCAAGGGCAGCGCCTGCGCCATGCTGGCCAACGACTTCCACACCATCGAGGTGACGAGCAAAACCGAGTCGCTGCACCTGCACCTTTACGGGAAGACCCTGGAAGACCTGCCCGACCGCATCACCTTCGCGTCCAGCAACGGCGGCAAGTACGCACGCTTCATGGCCAAGCCCGACATCTGGTGCCCGCGGATCGCGGCGCCGGAAGTGCGCGCCCTGCTCGCTTCGGGCCGGGAACTGGCGATCCTCGACGTGCGCGAGGAAGGCGTGCACTCGCGCGGGCACATTTTCCTCGCCAGTTCGGCTCCGCTCTCGCACCTGGAATTGCGCGTCGGCCGCCTGGTACCGCGCCTCTCTACACGCATCGTATTGGTGGACGACGACGAATCCCTCGCCCAGCGCGCGGCGCGCGTGCTGCGCCGCCTGGGCTACCGCGACCTGCATGTGCTCGCGGGCGGCAACAGCGGTTGGAAGGCGGCCGGCTATGAACTCTATTCCGGCGTGCACGTTCCTTCGAAGGCCTTCGGCGAGCATGTCGAGCATCGCGACGGCACCCCGCGCATCGCCGCAGCGGAACTGAAGAGCAAGCTGGATGCCGGCGAAGATCTCGTCGTACTCGATTCCCGCCCGATGAGCGAATACCGCGT
>Ga0335083_10010722_pt1 | contig 11041 bp, 13 predicted proteins | sample Lox_Sample_42_FD_206716 | JGI IMG/M metagenome (GOLD analysis project Ga0335083, IMG submission 206716) | Soil microbial communities from Loxahatchee National Wildlife Refuge, Florida, United States - Lox_Sample_4.2 | ecosystem: Environmental > Terrestrial > Soil > Wetlands | place: USA... | reverse complement strand
AACTTGGCGGCCACGGGGACGAGCCAGACGAAGAGTCCCTTGCTGGACCAAAGATCCATCTGATTGAGCGGCGCTGTGGAAGGCCCCGAGTGTGCAGGCCGCGCGGGCGGAATAGTGAAGTAGATCCTGTCGCGGCGCTGGACCACCACCTTCACTTTGACACCAGCGGGAATCTCCACACCCATGGCCTGGAGTGCATGGACCGGGTCCCGTTGCACCTGTTCGGCGAACGCGGGATCGCTCCAGACGCGCTGAGTCAACTCACGCTCGAAATCTCCGGACACTAACGGCTCCTTGACCCCCATCGAGGTGTCTTCGATCATGGTGTCGCCGACTTCAACGCGGCGATGAATAGCGGCTTCCAGGACATGATGTGCCGGCTCATGAGCGGGGCGGCGCTCGCCACGTCGCCGCGCACGGCGACGTCGATCATCTCGTAGTGCTCGCCGACGGAAGCGAGCTGCCGCTCGCGGCCTTCGGGCGAATCAATGCCGTACAGCCGCATGTCGTCGCGCAGCGCGAGAACGAGGCGCGTGAGCCTAGGATTGTTTGCTCGCAGCACCAGTGCCGCGTGAAATGCGCGATCGGTTGCGACGTAACGCGGAACGTCGTTCGCGGCAACCGCCACGCCCACAGCATCTGCGCACTCCCGCAGCTCGTCGGTATCCGTAATGCGCATACGGGCCAGCGTCTCGAGAGCGAATGTCTCCACCAGCTCGCGCAGCGCGAAGAGATTGTCGAGGTCGGCCACCGACATGGGCTCGACCCTGAATCCACGGTTGCGCATGGGTGTCACGAGGCCGTCGCGCGCGAGCTCGAGCAGGGCCTCGCGCACGGGAGTTGTGGACACGCCAAGGTCGGCGGACAGCGTAGGCACCGAGAAGATCGTGCCGGGGGTCGTGCGACCGCTCACGATCCCCGTCCGCACCCGTTCGAGCACCTGCTGACGCAGGTTGCTTCCGCCTTGATCGTCTAACGCTGCATGGGCCATCGATGCTCCTCCGTTTCTGATGTGCAGAAATTATATCGCAAGCTCTTGCAAGTAGCGCGTGACGCATGCTATAAATACGTCATGCGTCACGCGTTACTAGGGGTGGCCGGCCCGACGCATACGAATCACTAGTCAAATCAACCATTTGTGAAAGGTCGAACGTGACAAGCGAACCGTACAAGATCTGGATCTGCCTGGGTTGCGGCTTTCTGTATGACGAGCGCCTGGGGTGCCCCGAAGAGGGGATAGCGCCCGGCACCCGCTGGGCCGACGTTCCCGACACCTGGTGCTGCTTCGACTGCGGGACCCCTAAGGCCCGATTCGAGATGGTCGAGATTCCCTACGCCCCCCACCAACCCGAAGCTTCCCAGGCCGCGCGGCCCGGGTTCTAGACAGGAGAGACACCATGCAGGGAGCCTTCACTCTCCGCGCCGGCGAGCGCGGTTACAGCAAGCTCGCTTCGACCGGCCCCACCTCCAGCTATGTTGCGGGTCACCCTAACGCAGCGATCACCCGGCACTCGAGCTTCAACTTCAACGACTATCAATCCGGACGGGCCGGCTTCGGCCGCGTGCGCGTGTTCGGCGATGAAGTCTTCAGCGGCAGCGGCTGCGGCTACAACATGCACGCGCACCACGACTTCGTGATCTGCGCGTTCGTCCTCGACGGGCAGCTCACGCACATCAACACGGTCGGCAACATCGACCAGCTGTCCCGCAACGACTACTACGTCTTCTCCGCGGGATCGGGCGGCAAGCACAGCGAGCTCAACCTGCGCGGCGAGGATATGAACGCGATCTATATCTGGTTTCTGCCTCAGCAGCTCTACCTGCCGCCGTCGTATCACCGCAGCCACTTCGACGCACAGGCGGGGCGCAACCGACTCGTCACCCTGGTGGGCGACGCGGCCGGCGCGTTGCCGATCCCGCAGGACGTGCGCGTGTCGCGCTTCGTCGCCGATGCACCGGTGGCGCAAACGTATCGCCTCATCTCGCCCCGGCATGGCGTGTATGCGTTCGTGATCGACGGCGCCGTGAAGTTCGACGGCACCTCGCTCGGCCGCCGCGACAGCGCAGCCGTGTGGGGTGTCGACAGCGTGGCCTACGAAGCGGCGGGCGACGCCGATGTCCTGTTCGTCGAAACCGTGATGTAACGATCCATCCCGAACCGCAAGGAGCGACTTATGCCGATCATGAAAGTGCAGTACGCCGAAGGCTCTCTCACCGACGCGCAGAAGGCGGACCTGTCCGCGCGCCTCACCGATCTCATGATCCAGATGGAAGGCGGCGCCGGCACCGAGGGCGGGCACGTCTTCGCATGGGTGATCTACGACGAGATCGGGAAGGACGACTGGTGGGCGGGCGGCCGCACCGACCAGCGCTACGTCAGGCCGCCCGGACGCTTCCTCGTCGAAGTGCGCATTCCCGAGGGCTACATGAACACCCAGCACAAGAACGAAGTGCAGGCGGGCGTGAACGCAGCGATCATGGCCGCCACCGGGCAGGACATGACCGTCGCCAACGCGGGAGGCAGCACGCAGGTCATCATCGACGAAGTGACCGAGGGTAACTGGGCCGCGGCGGGCAAGCCCATCAGCATCGCGAGCATCGCGGGCTCGGTCGGACTCGCCAAGACCGGCGATCGGTTCGCCTGGGTGAAGGCGTACTTCGCGGCAAAGGCACGCGGTTACCAATCCGCAGGTTATCCCAGCGACGCCGGCGGCCTCCTGCCACCGAGCGCGTAGGCCCCGTGAATTTCCGCCCCGACTCGGTGCAACCGCCGATCGGCGTCGAACCACTTCTCACGTCCCAACTTGAAAGGAGCACGACAATGCAACTCACGATCAAGCGTCTCGCAGTCATCGGCGGCCTGCTCGCCGCCGCCACCTTCGCGGTCGCTCAGCAGCCGCCGCGGAACGTCGACCCGGCACGCCACGGCAACCTCGCCGCCGCGCAACAGTTGATCGACCAGGCCTACAACCGCATGACCGCCGCGCAGCAGGCCAACGAGTACGACCTCGGCGGCCACGCCGCGCGCGCCAAGCAACTCCTGTGGCAGGCCAGCGAAGAGATCAAGCAAGCCGCGATTGCAGCGAATCAACTCTGAGCTCGCGGTGCGACGGTGTGACGACATCGCTCGTCACACCGCCAGATGTATGGGCGCTCGAGCTTGGCCCCTTCGGCATCACGGCGAATGCCATAGGTCCGGGACCGATTCGCACCGAACTGTTCGATGGAGCCAATTCACCCCATGACCAACGAATTCAAGGCCGCGACCGCACATCTTAGTTTCATTTCATTCTTAACTGCTTACGGCGTCCGCGCACAACGAGACTGACAGTTCAATGCAGTGCAGCCCTCGGCCAGCGCCGACGGGTGCGCGTGGCAGATGCACTTGCGCAAGGGCGATCCGAGCTATCGCATCGCCCCGCGCCCGGCGCCCGGCGCTGCTTCCCGAGCCGGGAGCGGACGTGCTAATCCGCGGCATCCTACCGGGCATCGAGAACTTCAGCGGCGAGAAGTCCAGTGGTATCTCGCCTCGGAGTTGTGCGACCGCATGACCGACGCCTCCCGCTCCGCTGCGCGCCAATCGTAGGCGGCCTGCACGTTCATCCAGAAGTCGGGCGCGTTGCCGAAGTACCGCGAGGCGCGAGTCGCTGGAACGCGGATCGCTTGCGATAACGCGTGAGCGGACACTTTTAGCGGCATCAGAAATCCTCGCGCAGGATTTCGCCGGGATGAATCGGCCGCGTGCCGTTTCTGGGCATTTTCATTTCCTCAATGGTAGTCGACCTACATGGTCCTCGCGAGAAATAGCGTGGCGGCGCCCGAGGAGCTCCTGACTAGGTCGTAATGCCGTCCGGGTCGGAAGGACGATCTTCTGGCCGTGCATGCCCTTCAGGCCATGCCGCAGCATGGGTCCGTGGTCGCCTCCAGCACGTCGCGCCTGATCTCGATCGTGTAATCCGGACGCACGGACAGGAAGAATCGGTCAAGCGCAGCGTGATGCAACTTGCAAAGCGCCAATCCATTGGGGATCACGGGTTCTCCGTCCGGCTCCGAATCCGCCACGATGTGCGCAGCGCCGAGCAACTCCTCATGGCGCAACTTGCCGAATGCGCACTTGCCAATACGCATCGATTACGCGGCCGCGAAGCGCTTCCTGGTGGATTTTGCGGCGGACGAATCCCGCTTCTTCGGCCTGGTGAATGGCGCCCGCGTCGTCGACCGCCACCGAGGACGTCAACGACGCCGGGTCGTCTGCCACGATGAACACCGGCCAGACCGCAAGGTACTTGCCCGATACTAAGGCGTGAAAGTTAGCTCCAGCGGCTCACGATCGTAGATGAGCTGACGCAGGCCTGCGTCGGGTATCTGCATCGTTGCCGTGAAGCATCGCCTTGCAAGACGCGCTTCGCTTACGACGTCGGACCTCGACGGCGAGGAATTCATCTCACTCGACGCAGCTGATCAGTTTCGGACCGCGCTAGACCAACACTTCGTTCCCGACCGGCGCCGGCTCACGCTCGAAACGCCTTACACGATTGCGGTCTGCAAGCTAGTCAGCCTCGGGCTGGGGTCAGCATCGTGAATCCATCGGTCTTGAACGCGTTCGGGCTTTCAAACGTGAAGGCGATCCCATTCGCGCTCTCGATCGACTTCCATAGCCATGTCGTAACGCGTGAGCACGATGTGGAATCCGTGCGGGTGAGCGAGTTGATAGAATGCATCGACGGCGCGATTAGAGCTCGCGAATCACCGAGGCACCAGGCGAGTCGGCTGGGCCGCAGTGACCCTGCGTCAGCTTTTCGAACCGTTGGCAAATGAGACCCATGGCGCCCGGTCCGGGCGCGGAGTGGTGGCCTGCGGAATACTCCGACATCCGCACTGTTGGCGATACTCGACGTGCCATGATCACCAACCCGCATTTGAAGGAGGCTCGTACGTGAATACGATCACACTCCGCTGGATAGCAATAGCCCTTGTTGCCATCAGCTTCAACGTTGCTGCCCAGGATGTCCCCGCCAAGAAAGGCGCTGACGGTTATTGGGTCGATGCGAAGGGCATGACGCTGTACACCTTCGACAAGGACAGTGGCGGCAAGAGCGCCTGCAACGGTCCTTGCGCCACGAATTGGCCGCCGCTCATGGCAGGCCCCGACGCCAGGGCGTCCGGTGACTGGTCGGTCATCACGCGCGACGACGGCAGCAAGCAGTGGGCCTACAAAGGCAAGCCGCTCTACGCTTGGGCCAAGGATACGAAGCCGGGCGACAAGACGGGCGACGGGTTGCTCGGGGGCGCTTGGCACGCGGCCAAGGACTGAAGCGAGGCGACGTCCGCGATCGGCACGGCGAGGGCACGCCTAGGCTTTCGCCGTCGCAAGTATCGCCCTTGCGACGGGACGGCGGGGGCCAGTTGCCTGGGTCGGCCGTCGACGAGCCGCGAACGGCCGCCCGGCGTCCGAGCAGTCCCGAACCCTACCCGAAGGCGTCAGCACGGGCAGGAGCGGTACCAGCGCGCCGAACCATGCTCCAGCGGATCGGCCATACGAATAGCCCGCCCTGTACACTATCGCAAGCGAATAATGGCCGCTTTTCGGACGGATCGCGGCCGCCGTTCGCGTCGAACCTGCGTCACCGCCGATCCATGAGCCGCGGATCGAGAGGTCTTCATCGCAACGCATCCGCAATCGCCACCGTTCCCATCGCGCATGGGTCTTTACCTGACGGTCTTCCTGACCGGCGCCGCCGTCATGGTGATCGAGCTGCTGGGGACGCGGCTGATCGCGCCTTTCTACGGCGCGAGCCTGTATGTTTGGTCGTCGCTCATCTCCGTGACATTGATGGCATTGGCCGCGGGCTATTTCTGCGGAGGTCGCTGGGCCGATCGCTCCGGTAGCGCCAGCCTTTCCCTGGTCGTCGCGCTCGCTGGAGCAACGACGTTGGCCATTCCCTGGATCACTCGACCGGTCCTGCTCGCCACCGACCCGCTGGGACTGCGACTTGGCGCGTTCGTCAGCGCGCTGATTATGTTCTCGCCTGCCCTTGTGCTCCTGGGCATGGTGGGGCCTTTCGTCGTCAGGCTGTCCACCTCGCGCCTCGACGGCGTCGGCGCGAGCGCGGGTTCCACCTACGCGGTGAGTACGCTCGGCAGTGTCATCGGAACCTTGCTCCTCGGCTTCTTTCTATTCCCGCGCATCGGTTCGCGGTCGATCCTGATCGGCCTCGGCATCCTGCTGCTCTTGCTGGCAGTCGCGTTGGCGGTCGGCGAGCGCCGCCGCCTCGCCGACGCACGGGGCATGATGCGTACGGGTGTCGGCGTGGCACTGGGCGTCGCCGTGCTGACGCAGGTCGTTGGGTCCGAAGCTGCCGATGCGACGCATACCGCGCTGCGTATCCGGTCGGAGCAGGAGAGTCTCTACGGCTGGGTGAGGGTGCTCGACGACGAAGCTCACGACCTTCGCATACTCGCGACCGACGCTTCGGCGATAGGCGCCGCGAGCATCTCGACCGGCAAGAGCCGGCTCGGCTATCAGGAAATCGTCGACCTCGTTCCGCAGCTGGCTCCGGGCATGAAGCGTGCCCTCGTCATCGGTCTCGGAGCCGGTCACATGGCCACCTTGCTCCACGAAAGGCATCGGATCGTCACCGACACGCTGGAGATCGATCCTGCCGTGTCCGCCGCCGCCCACGAGTGGTTCGGTTTCAGGGACACCGGCGTCAATGTCATCGGCGACGCGCGGTACGAGATGCGCCGCTTACGCGGCCCGTACGATTTGATCATCCATGACTGCTTCACCGGCGGTTCGGAGCCGGCTCACCTGCTGACCGAGGAAACGCTCTCGCATCTGCACGGACTGCTCGCCCCCCATGGGATGCTGGTGCTCAACTTCGTGGCGTTGCTGAGGGACGGGCGCGACACCGCGCTCGCTTCCGTGGTGCGCACCGTCGCCGAAGTGTTTCCCCGCTATCGGGTCTTCATCGCCGAACCGGGCCGCGACTTCAACGATTTCATCGTGCTCGCGTCGGACGATCCTATCGACTCTCGGTCCCCTCCCCTCGACGCGGCGCGCTCCGCATGGCTGAGGCGTCGCGAGTTTCCGGTCGATCCCGACCAGGGCGTGCTCCTGACCGACGACTTCAATCCGTTGGAGCATCTGCAGACGGCCAAGGCCGAGCAGTACCGTCGTTTCGTCGCCGACTGGCTGGGTCCGAAGGTGCTGGTGCGCTGAGGTCGAGCGGATCCGCGCACCGACATCATGGGTCGCAGTCGCGTTGCCGACGCAGCGCCGGGGCGGTGATCGTCGACGCGTGCCCGGGTCGCGCTTCTCGAGCGTCAAAGGTTGCGCGTCGCGAACTCCCAGTCGAGCAGCCGGTCGATGAGGGCGTTTACGTAGTCCGCACGACGGTTCTGGTAGTCGAGGTAATAGGCGTGCTCCCAGACGTCGATCGTGAGCACGGGCTTGCTCGTCCCGGTGATGGGGGTTTCGGCATTCGGGGTGCGCAGGCACTTGAGCTTGCCTGCGTCCAGGACGAGCCAGCCCCACCCGCTTCCGAATTGTCCCACCGTGACCGATGCGAGCTCCTTGCGGAAGCTGTCGAAGCTACCGAAACTCGCGTCGATCAGTTGTGCCAGTTGCGGGGGCGGACGCCCGCCTCCGCCGGGTCTCAGGCTGTTCCAGTAGAACGCGTGGTTCCAGGCTTGCGCCGCGTTGTTGAAAATGCCGATCCTGTCGGGCTTGCCGGCGGTTTCGAGCACGATCTTCTCCAGCGACAGGTCGGCCAGGTCCGTACCGGCAATGAGGTTGTTGAGGTTGTCGACGTAGGCGCGGTGGTGCTTGCCGTAGTGGAACCCCATGGTCCTGGAGGAAATCACAGGCTCGAGCGCGTTCTCGGCGTAAGGCAGCGCAGGAAGGGTGATCGGCGCGGCGTGCGCGGTTTGCACGAAGGGCGCCGCCGCGGACAGCAGGCCCGACCCGGCGGCCTGCAGGAAGCGACGGCGGGACGTGCGCTTTTGGGATGAACCGGGAAGTTCCATGCCTAACCTCCTCGAACCTTGGGTACGACATTGTATGCGTGCTCGCATGCGCACTCTGTTCCTCCTGCCCGGCTGCTTTCACGCGTTGCTGTGCGCCTACGGATCGGCGCTCGCGCTCGACCTCGATACCCCCAATCCCGTCCAGGTATCGCCCACCCTGGTCACCTCGGGGCAGCCCACGCGGCAGGCGTTGGTCACTCTCCGCGACAGTGGCGTGCAGGCCGTCATCTACCTCGTCCCGAGCACCTCGCCCGACGCCATCCGCGACGAGCCGGAGATACTTCGTGCGCAAGGTATCGAGTTCGTCCACATTCCCAACCCGTTCCGAGCACCGACCGAGGCGCACTTCTCGGACGTGACACGGGCGCTCGAGCGACTCCGCGGCAAGAAGACGCTCGTGCATTGCCAGGTCAACATGCGGGCGTCGACGATGGTCTTCCTGCACCGCGCGATCAACCTCCGTGAGGATCCCGTGCTTGCCTATGAAGCGGTTGCGGAGGTGTGGGAGCCGGAGGGAGGGTGGCGAAAGCTCGTGGAGAAGCTGCTGCAGAAGCACGGCATCGCGTTCACGCTGCCTTGAGCGGCGACGGTGCGGCCGCTCACCGAAGGCCACATGAAGCATTGATCTCGGCCTGCCGCGGACGTCGTCAGGCGTAAAGCGTTGGATTCATTGCGCGCGCGCCGGCTCAGACTGACGAAGTCCGCGCTGTCGCCTTGTCCGTCGTTCGATCGCGCCGTCACGCCTGACGAAGTGGTCGTCGCGTGGGCACCGCCGATTGGTAGCCGCGTGATCTTCGCGTGCGCCACACGGTTCGCGGCGCATGGACCTGGCGGCGTTGCACCTCGATTGCCGGGAGGTCGTGCTGCTGACGATGATGGGCTGCTCATACGATGTGCAGCACCCACACGGAGGGCGTACCTGAGACGCAGCAGCAAGCCGTGCTGTCGACTCTCGAAGACCGCCCAGGCGGCAATTCTTCGAAGCTGCAACCTGGATCAAGGAACAGCGCTTGAAGTCCTAGTGGCCGGCCAAGCGCTCAGTATCGACGAACGGACTATTCGCTACGGCGCTGAGTAAATCCGTTCGTCATAGCCGTCCAACGCGCTGATAGTTGGCATGAAACGGCGACGTGCGCGAGCCCTCTCTGGTCCTTGTTTTTATTGGTAGGCCGTACTGGATTTGAACCAGTGACCAACGGATTAAAAGTCCGCTGCTCTACCAAGCTGAGCTAACGGCCCCCTGGAAGAGGCGAAATTATAGCGAACGGCCCCTGTCGCCCTATGCGCCCCGGCCGCAGCCTCAAGCTTGCCGCGCCGCGTCAGCCACCCGCCCTAATGCGTATCCCGCGTCAGGAACGGCGGCAGCTGCGAGAACTCGATCCCTTCCTCGGTCAGCGCGTCGGCCTCCGCCTTCGATGCCTTGCCGCGGATCGCGCGCTTGGGCGCTTCCTCGTAGTGGATCTTGCGCGCCTCTTCGGGGAAGCGCTCGCCCACGTCCTCGGTCTTCTTGACGATCTCGCGCAGCTTCGCCACGAGATCGGCCGGCATCCCGGCGATCGCCTCCGGGGCCTCGGGCTTCTCGGGCTCGTCGACGGCCGCCTCGCCCTTGCGCACGTGCACGCGCGCCGACGGCCGCCGAGCCACGTGCCAGTCGTCGCACGCCGGACAGCGCACGAGCTTGCCCTTCTGCTGGCTCTCGAACGCCTCGCCCGAGGCGAACCAGCCCTCGAAGACGTGGCCATGCGAGCAGATGAGGTCGAAGACGATCATACGGTGCGCGTGACGCGCCAGACTTGGTAGCGTACCGCAGCCACGCAACCGGCGATGATCGCCGCGAACGCAAGGATGGACCCGACCGCCAGGGTCGAGATGCCGGTCAGTCCCTGGCCGATGGTGCAGCCGAGCGCGGTCACGCCGCCGAAGCCCATCAGCACGCCGCCGACGATGTGGTTGGCGACGTCCTCGACGGAGCCGAAGCCTTCCCAGCGGAAGGTCCGCGACGCGAGCGCGTAGGCCGCGGACCCCGCGAGCATGCCGAGGACGCCGGCGATCCCGAACGTGACGATGCGCGAGGAGTCGCTCCAGAACATGAGGAGCTCGAGCGTGTACGCCACGGGCGAGGTGAAGCTGTAGGACTCGGCGCGTCCGGAGTTGGTCGCGACGAACTTCTCCTCGAGGGTGGCCGGATCCTCGGCGAGGTAGCCCAGGTGGCCCGAGATGTACCAGCCGCCGACGATCACCAGGCCCACGACGATGCCCCCGACGATGAGCTCGGGCGTGGTGCGGAAGTCGCGGTCCTTGAACACGTACACGAGCAGGATCGCCGAGACCGCGAACGGCACCCACGCCTTCGCGGCGCGCACGCCCGCCGCCGCCGCGATTGCCGGCAGGTCGGACGTGGCGGCGATGCCGGACAGGTCGACGCGCCACGGATCGAGCCCGGCCACGCGCCACACGGCGAACAGGCCCTTTAGGGTCATATACGCGGCGATCGCCAGCACGAACAGAACGACCCACGATTTCAGGTTGCCGGCGCCGGCGCGGATCAGGGTCTTGCTGCCGCACCCCGAGGCAAGCGTCATCCCGAACCCGAACAGAAAGCCGCCGACGAGCGAGGACAGCCACGCCACCTTGGCGCTGGTATAGATGGACTTGCCGAAATCCACCCACCCCAGCAGCGCCAAAATACCGCTCCCGGCAATGGCTACGGCGATAGCGAGCACCCACATACGCATGCGCCGCCAGTCGCCGAAATTCAGGACGTCGGTGACGGCACCCATGGTGCAGAAGTTGACGCGGTTGGCCACAGCCCCGAACACGAACGCGAGCGCGAACGCGAGGCTCGCTACGAGCACGGGCAGGTGGGCGACGTCCTTGGGGTCCATGATTTTCGATTATCCCATTTGGCCCCGGACGACCCGGCCGCAACCCCATCCGCGCGCGCCATCCGTTGACAGGGGGACGCCGACCCCGATGGGACGGCTCCCCCAAGGGACCTGACAATGAACAATGC
>Ga0335083_10010721_pt1 | contig 11041 bp, 9 predicted proteins | sample Lox_Sample_42_FD_206716 | JGI IMG/M metagenome (GOLD analysis project Ga0335083, IMG submission 206716) | Soil microbial communities from Loxahatchee National Wildlife Refuge, Florida, United States - Lox_Sample_4.2 | ecosystem: Environmental > Terrestrial > Soil > Wetlands | place: USA: Florida... | reverse complement strand
GCGCACGGGCATACTGCCACTCGTTTCGCACCGAGTCAGATTGCATTGCAGCTGGCGTCATTACAAGCAGAACACATCGCGCCTCGTCGATGGCGGCTGCGATCTGACTCCACCACGGGAATCCCCCAACCATTTCGGATCTGTCCTGCCAGAACTTAAACATGGGAAGCGTTTGTTCGAGGCGGGTGCGCAGCGTCGTGGCTACGCGCTCCCCGTCGGCACGTGCATAAGAGACAAAGACGTTTCGCCGATCCGCCATTTGCTCGAACATACTAGCAGCAGGCTCCCTCGAGTCGGAAGTTGGGCCGCAGCCGGGGTTCTATAGCAGGGGGTGTCAAGAGAAAACACTTTACCCTCGGCGGCAGAGAGGGGTACTTCTCTAGCATCTAGCCCGGTTGATGCTGGCATGGTCTCGGTAACGGCAGGTGGTTGATCGTCTTCACTCCGCGTCACTGCCGGGTTTGTCGGCTGAGTAGTTCGAACCAGAAATGGCACAGACTCCCGAGCCCAATGGGCGAGATTTGTTTGAGCCGTGGGCGTTAGCCCGCGGTCCCCGGTAAATAGATGCTCCGAGCCGCGCCAGCGGCGGCACCTCAGTCGAGAACGTCGTCCGGGTCAAAGCTCATCCCAACACGTTTCAGCAGAGCGAGATATTCATCCTCAAATGGGCGGGTTCGATGATGCTCCGCCTGATTGGCGATATATTTCCTCACGGCTGCGATCTGGGAAGGACTGACACTCACTCCTGCGTAACCGTCCTGCCACGCGAAAAGGCGGTTCTTCGTCCTGATGAAGCGGGATGAATTCGCCTTGATGTCGCGCATGACATCGGAGAGATTCCGTCTGGCAGGCAGCGCGAGCAGGAGGTGAACGTGATTCTCCGTACCGCCGATCGCGAGCAAATCGAAATGGCAATTTCGCGCGATGCCGCGAATGTATGCCCAAACAGAGTCGGGATTATTGATCGTTGCTCTGCGCTGCTTAGTGGCGAATACGCAGTGCAGGTAATTCAGGACGTAGGAGCGAGCCATAGCCTGATTGAAACATCCACTTGTCCCGCCTTCTGTGACGAACGTCATCCTGCATTGTGCCGCCGCTGACGCGGCTTGGAGGATTTGTTTGGCCGCCTACCGCGTGCTGACGCCCACGGCTAAAACAAATTTCGCCCTTCGGGCTAAGGGTTTGCAATGGCAGTCTCTGATAGCTGACGGCTGATAGCTGACGGCTTGATTCCGATCCGTGGAATCCGCGGACGGAGCTTCTTCTGCTCTCCGCAGTGGATGCAGTTGAGCTGACGACTGATAGCTTCTTACTTCAACGCCATCACCATCAATTTCACCTCGGTCATGTCTTCAATCGAGAAGCGCAGACCTTCGCGGCCGAAGCCTGAGTCTTTCACTCCGCCGTAGGGCATCTGGTCGACACGGAAGGTGGGCACATCGCCCACAATCAGGCTGCCGACTTCCAGTTCGTCGAAGGCATTGTGGATGAGTGCGGCATCGCGGGTGAAGACGCCCGCCTGCAAGCCGTACACCGAGTCGTTCACCTGCAGCACGGCCTCATGGAACGTCTGGTATGGCTCGACCGTAACAACCGGCGCGAAAATCTCGGCACAGTTCACCCGCATGTGCGGGGACGTTCCGGTAAGCACCGTCGGTTCGACGATGGAACCGTTGCGCTTACCGCCGGTAAGTATTTTGGCTCCAGCCCGGTGTGCTTCCTCGATCCACTCTACGGCACGCACAGCATCCTGCTCGCCGATGAGTGGCGGTACGTCGGTCGCTTCGTCCATGGGATCGCCAGTCTCGAGTTGCTTGACCCCGTGTACCAACCGATGCGTGAAGTCATCAAAGACGGCGCTCTGCACCAGAATGCGCTGCACCGAGATGCACGTCTGGCCACCGTAGGCAAAGCCGCCGACGACGCAGCGATGCGCCGCGTATTCCAGGTCCGCGTCGCTGTGGACGATCACCGCCGCATTGCCGCCCAGCTCCAGCGTGACACGCTTCTTGCCGGCTTTGCTCTTAAGTTGCCACCCGACGGCGGCACTGCCGGTGAAGCTCAGTAGCTTGATGCGGTCGTCGGTCACCAGCTTGCCCGCGACTTCATTCGACATGGGCATCACGGCCAAGGCGCCATGCGGCCAACCGGATTCCTGCACGACTTGGGCCAGCAGTAGCGCGGTGATCGGCGTCTGAGGCGCGGGTTTCAAAATGATCGGGCACCCTGCAGCAATGGCGGGCGCGATTTTGTGCGCGACCAGGTTCAGCGGAAAGTTGAACGGCGTAATCGCAAATACCGGGCCGAGCGGGAAGCGCCGCATCAGTCCCCAGCGCCCCTGTGTGCTCGCCAGCGTGTCGAGCGGAATGTATTCGCCATAGATGCGCGTGGCTTCTTCGGCTGCCACCTCGAAGGTGTAGATGCCGCGGTCGACCTCAATGCGCGCGGTCTTGATTGGCTTGCCCGCCTCGCGACAGATGGTCCGCGCAAACTCTTCCTTGCGATCGGCGATGCCGTGTGCGATCTTGCGCAGAATGTCAGCGCGCTTGAACGACGAAAGCTTGCGCGTCTCGTGGAACACCAGCACAGCATCTTGCACCGCGGTCAACGCCGCGTCCTCGCTCGCCTGATCGACGATAGCGATGGGAGTGTGGTCCCACACATTGTTGATGACGACGTCGTTGCCGCTGGTATGGAAGTTGCCGTTGGTGAAGTAGCCGAAGGTTTGAACGGGAGTGCTGGTGACCTGAGCCATGATGACCTCATTTGCTGCGCTTTATGATGCGCCGAGGGATGGTATTCGTTCAAGGAACCCCTACACCTCATCGTTAGTGATTTTCCGTCATGGCGAAATGCTCCCGTCCCCGCAGGGGACAGCATATGGTTCGCCTCATTACATCGCATGGGCGACGAGTTTGGTGACAGCTGCTGTTAAAGCGCCGCGTGATCTATCAGAGGACGATCTACGCCACGCGCGAGGCGACGGCCTGCTTGAGCCAATTCTCCAGCTGTGCGGCAGGAACGACTCCTGCCTGCTGCCGCACCAGGCGGCCATCGCGAAAGATGGCAAAGTTGGGGATGCCGCGCACATTGTACCGGGCTGCCAGTTCCGGAACGCGCTCGGTATCAACCTTCAGCACCACGGCTTGTCCGGCCATCTCCTTGGCGGCGCGGGCGACTTCCGGTGCCGCCATGCGGCATGGGCCGCACCATTCTGCCCAAAAGTCCACCAGCACTGGAACTTTGGCTTGACCCACGATCTCATCGAACCGGGCCGCATCCACCTCGATCGGCTCATCGGCAGGCGGCAGCGGGTTTTTACACGCGCCGCAGCGGCCAGTGTCGGCCAGATGTGCTGCTGGAATGCGATTGCTGCGGCTGCAGGACGGACATTTGCGAATGACGGGCATGGCGCCTCCGAGACTCTCTTGCAGGATGGATGCCTGGCGGCGTCCAATGGCTGCGCAATTCCAGGCACAACGCGCTGAAGCCAGTCTGCATCGTATTCTTGCATGACAAGGCGCTATCTCTTCGGAGCCATCGTCGCCTTGGGCGGCAACTTGCTTCTCGCTGGATGCTCGACCTCCAACCAGCCGCAAAGCCCGGAGCAGGTGCGCCAACAGACAGCTAAGCCACCGTCGAAATGAAGAATGACGCCAAGGCCATTGCCGAGGGGGTGCGCGACGGGCTACGGCGTCCTTCGACAAACGAGCCTTTGGATTTGAACAGCGCGACTGAGGGACAGCTCGAGAGCCTGCCTGGAATTAGCGGCGAAACAGCAGCCCGGATCATTGCTGCTCGTCCTTACCGCAGCACACATGACTTGCTCGACCGGCGTCTGGTCACATCAGACCAGTACGACCGGATCGCTTCACGCATTACGGTGAAGTAGCGCACTGCAGACACAACCCTCAGACTAGAACGTTGTCGCCACCGTAAAGCGGAAGGTCTTGCGTGGCTCGCGTAACAGATATTGCGGCTGATACAACGCAATGGCGTTCTGGTAGGTGTAGTCGCCTGCCGCTCCCGGCGGGAACATCGCGCGCGTAATCGGGTTCGGCGGCGACACCGTCTCAAACAGGCGCAGCGGATTGTACGCATAGTAAAAGCGGAAGGGTGCGTTGATCACCGGCATGAGGACCTGTAATTCGATTCCGGTCGACATGCGCGGCTGATAATTCGTGCCTGAGATCGGGACCAGGTTCCGGTTGACCGGCACCGTGGTTGTACCGCCGCAACTGAAGTCGGTATTCAGATAGGGACAGCCGTACGGGGTAGTAATCAGCGACTGATACTGCTGCGGCGCAATCTGCAACTGCGACTCGCGAGTAATGAAATCCATGCCGGTGTCGACAAACGGAGCCAGGGTCACAGGTCCGGCAATCGGCACGCGGTACTCCAGATTGCCTACGACGCTGGTATCGCCGCCGGGGAAGATAATCTGCTGCACCGGTATGTTGACCAGGTAATTGCCGCGGCGCGGGTTCGTTGGGTCAAGCGGCACGGCGGTACCGTCGGGATTCTGCAACGGGATGGTCACCACCGTCGGGAAGAAAGAGACCGGCGAGACGGCGCGAATATCGAAGCCGCGCAAGTCGGTGTCGCCGCCCATGTAATAGCGGTCGAATGGCGGCGCGACTTGTCCGGCGTACCCACTGATCCACGAGCCTTGTATGCGGAAGCCCAATGTGTTGCGGCCCTTGTTCATCGGCATGAACTGCTTGTACTCCGCCGTGGGCTGGAAGTAATACACGTTGCCGCCTATGCCGGCGATGCCCGTGGACACGAAGAGGCTCTTGCCCTTGTGCGGATGCTGCGGGTAGTCGATGTTGCTGTAGGAGAAGGTGGGCACGATCTTGCTGGTTTGAATTCCATTCAGCGAATTGGGGCCGTAGATGCCGCGGAAGTTGATGCTCTCGAAATACAGCGTCGACGCGGTGCTGAAGGTCTGAACGCTGGTGTCGTCGAAGGAGTAGGTGATGCCGAGACGCTTGAAGGTCCGCTTAATCGGATAACTGAAGGAAGTCGTGAATCCTGTGCTGGTCTGGGTGAAGTTCTGCAGCAGGTTCTGATAAGCCGACGGAATCTGCAGCACCTGGTTGTATTGTTGCTGCGTCAGCGCCGCTTGATTGTAGTTGTAGCTGCGGTGATACACCGACCAGCTGAACTGCAGCGGCCGGTCAAGGAAGTAAGGCTGGGTGAACGCCAGGGTGTAATTGCGTTCGTACTGGCCGATCTGGAATTCCAGAGTAAGCGACTCGCCCTTGCCGAACAGGTTGTTGGTGGTGTAGTTCAAGCCGATAAAGCCGCCCGCCAGTCCGCTGACGCCGCCGGTCAGGCCGATGCTGTTCTTGCCTTTCTCGTGCAGCTTAAGGGTGATGTCAACCGTCGAGTCTGCGGCGTTCTGATGAATCTCGGAGTCCTGCTCCGCTTTCAGCGCATCGAAGTATTGCAACTGATTCAGACGCAGAATACTGAGATCCCAGAGGTTGCCATCGTAGACCTGACCTTCCTGCAGCAGTAGTTCACGCCGGATGACTTTGTCGCGCGTCGTGGTGTTGCCCTGGAATTCGATGCGCCGCACATAGAACTGCTTGCCCTCATCCAGGTCGATGTTCATGCTGATGAGCTTCTTGTCATCGTCGGGCTTGGTGTCGGGAACGGGCGTGAAATTGATGTAACCTAACTGGGCATATGCCTTGCGCAAGTTCTCGATACCTTTGCGGATGGCCTCGGTATCGAAAATGTCGCCGTCCTTGATCTTGAACTGCGCGCGCAGCGCGGCGACGTTCGTGATCGCCTTGTTGCCGGTGAACGTGATCTCTTTCAGCCGGTATTGGGCGCCCTCTTCGACCGGTAACGTGATGTCAACGGCCTTGCCCGGTTTATGGCTCCACGGCATGTACCAGACAAATCCGCTGGTGTCATGGATCTGCGTCTTGGGATCGGCAACCAACGCCTTGAAATAGCCCTTGGTCTGGTAATAGTAGCGGACGCGCTCTGCGTCTTCGTTCAGCTTGGTGGAGTCGTAAGTGCGCGCGAAGAGGTTTTCCAGGAAAATGGAATGGGGGATGCCAATAGGCTTCAAATTCTTCATCGCGCTTCGCAACTCGCGCGACTTGATATGCTCGTTGCCCACAAACGTGATCTTGCCGACCTTGACCTTGGGTCCTTCCTTGATGACGAACGTCAGGCGTACTGAAGCCGGCGGGATCGGCTGCACCTCTGAGCGAACGGTGGCAAATTGGCGTCCGTGCGCCGCCAGCAGCTCTTTGATTACCACCTCGGCGCGCTTCACCTTGGTCGGGTCGTACTGACTCTCCTGTGTCAGGCCGACCTTGCGTTCCTTGAATTTGTCCAGCACGTCACTCTGCGAGACCGAGCTCAGGCCTACGTACTTGATTTCGCGAATGGTCGGTTTTTCTTTGACATAGACGTGGATGATCCAGCCCTTGGGCGAGGCTTCGCGCTCAATCCGCAGGTCATCGAAGTAGCCGGTATTCCACAGCGAGTTAAAGTCCCGCTCCAGGGCCTGCTGGTCGTAAACCTCCCCTGGACGGGTAAACATACGGGCACGAATGGTGTCCGCCGGAATGCGGCGATTGCCATGAATCTCGATTTTCTCGATGATGTTCGCCTGTTGGCCCCATAGGGACGTGGCGAGAACCAGAAGGGCGCTCAGGAGAACTACAGCCGCAGCCCAGCGACGCGTCCCACGGACGGGCAGGGCCGCAGGTCTCACCTGAAGATGGCAAAGAATGTCGACAACCTCAAGAGCAAGGTGAATGAAAGCGCAATTATACGGTACATAAGCACTCGGTTAAAATCGCGGAGAGCGTTGGCGCGGCGCTTTGTTGGTGAGCTAACCCTCGCTGGCCAGCGAAGTTGCGCGTCTTCCGCGCCTGGCGGAAAAGGCCGATGCACTACGACTACGACACTCTCCCCCTGGGCCGGGAAATCGATGGACAAGCTACGGACGTGCATTTCGCAGCAGCGGATAGCGGAGCGAGTCGGCGAGCTTGGCAGGCAAATCAGCGACGACTTTGCTAACGAGCAGGTACTCCTCATCGGAGTGCTCAAGGGCGCGACCGTCTTTCTCGCCGACCTGGCCCGCCAGATCACCGCCGACGCCACCTTCGACTTCATCGCCGTGTCCAGCTATGGCGACCGAACGCGGCACACCGGCGAAGTGAAGCTGCTTAAGGACGTTGACGAGTCCCTGGAGGAGAGGAATGTCATTCTGGCGGAGGACATCGTGGATACCGGGCTTACGCTGTCCTATCTTAAGAACCTGCTGCAGGCGCGCCAGCCGAAAGCGCTCAAAATCGCTGCCTTATTGGACAAGCCGTCCCGCCGCATTCAGCCGATTGAGATAGACTATGTCGGCTTTGTGATTCCGGACGAATTCGTTGTGGGCTATGGCATGGATTTTGCCGAGCGTTATCGCAACCTGCCCGATATTTACGTGCTGGAATCGGCTGCGGACGCGATGTAGAATCGTGGGGTAGCTCATGCCTGTCGATACTGTCGTCCTCCCCGGAGTCCCGGCTACAGCTCTCAGCGATTGGCGCAGCGCCGCCCAACTCATCGATCACACTCTACTGAAGCCGGAAGCGACCCGCGCCGATGTGCTTGCCCTCTGTGCAGATGCCGCCAAGTACGAGGTCCATTCCGTGGTCGTGCATCCTTCGTGCGTGACGCTGGCCGTCGCCCACTTGCACGGCACGACAGTAAAGGTGGCCACCGTGATCGGCTTTCCGCTGGGGGCAAACCTCACGGTGACCAAGCTTGCCGAAGCCGAGGCCGCTCTCCACAGCGGAGCCCGCGAACTGGAGATGGTGATCAACATCGGCGCGCTTAAGTCCGGCGACCGGGTTCTGGTGCGCAGTGAGATGCATTCTGTCGCCGAGATCGCGCATTCTGGCAATGCGCTGCTGAAAGTCATCCTGGAGAACGCCCTGCTCACCCAGGAGGAGAAAATCCTGACCTGCGCCCTCGCCATGGATGCGGGAGCGGACTTCGTAAAAACCTCAACGGGGTTCGCGGCCTCCGGTGCGAGTGCCGCCGATGTCGCCCTCATGCGCGGAGTGGTGGGCCATGTCTTGGGAGTGAAAGCCGCCGGAGGCATTCACACCGCCGCACAGATGTTTGCCATGGTGGACGCAGGGGCGAACCGGATCGGCACCAGTGCCGGGGTGAGCATCCTCCGCGAGTTGGGCGCCCCTTAGCGGAATCCCCTCCGCCTAGTCGGTACTTTTGGGTAACACCGCGACTTCCGCTAGTTCGGCGAGGTTGGCCACTTCCACATCAGGCTGTACCGCAGCCACTTTTGTCGCGGCAGCCGGCTTCCCCTGCCTGCGGTTGACCCAAACCGTTGCGATGCCCAATTCGCGGGCAGGCTCCACATCGTGATACAGGCTCTCGGCCGCGTGCAGCAGCCTTTCCCTGCCAACACCGATCTGCTCCAGCAATCGTTGGAAGTTCCTGAGTGAGGGTTTGTAGGACTGTACTTGTTGGGCAGTGACGACCAGGTCGAAGGGAACCTCGAGATGCTTCGCCGTCAGCGCAAACAAATCGTCATCGATGTTCGACAGGATGGCCAGACGATAGCGCGACTTCAATTGCCGCAAGGCTTCAACCGTATCTGGGAAGGGCTTCCAGCCGGCGATGGAGTCGGCCAAGCCGGCGGCTTCCGTCGCGCTCAGAGAGAGCTTCAATTCCTCCGCGTATGCTCGCATGACACCTGCCAGCACCTCGCGATAGGTGCGATAGTCGATGGATTGCTCACGCGGCTCGAACTCCGAATACAGATTCAGAAGGCGGGTATCGGGAACATCGGAGCCCTTCGCGCGCAGCAGTGGCCGCAGATAACCGAGGATCCCCGATTCCCAATCGATCAAGGTGCCGTAGCAGTCAAACGAGATCCATTCAAATTGTCGCCAGTTCATTTTCGCTTTCCCATCCGCTCGTCCTTCGTTCGCGAATAAAAAAATGCCATGCCCTTCCGGACATGGCATTCGAAGTGAATCAGTGAAGTTTAGTGGATCTTAACGGTTACCTTGTTCGAGCCAATGCCGTTGGTGACCACCTGCATGGTGTAGGTGCCCGGAGGCATCGAGGGGTTCAGGTCGAACTTGGTGTAGCTGACCGTACCCGGAGCGATGGAGTGGGAGCTGTCATCATGCGTGAAGCCATACCAAACGTTGCCGCTGCCATCGGTGAAGCGAATCAGCGGGTAGTTGGTCGCCATCTGGTAGTCGTCGCCGTAGGCGTTGTTCTCAGTCAGGCCGTTGAGCTGAATGCCATAGAGGATGTTGTTCTTCGAACCGCCCAGGTAGGCGTTCGTCGCGGGGATGATCGTCGGGACAGCTGCGCTGACCACGCCCGCCTTCGGGTTGTACAGGTAAATGGTCGTGCCGAAGTCCACCGATCCGATCTGGCCGGTCGGGAAGATCATCAGGTGTCCTTCGTAGGACGAGTCACCCGGGCAATATGCGTTGTTCACGGTCGTTGCCAAGGTGCCGGCAACCGGGTCGAACTCCTGGAACTGGCAACCAGCGTTGAACAGGCCGGGGCTAACTTGCTCGAGCACCAGACCGTTCGGTTCCAGGGCGCCCGGACCGTCAGCCTGATCCATGTTGTTTAGTGTCGGACCATTGGCCCAAGTATTGCTGTTGATGTCCAGAATGTTGGTGGCAACTACGTTGCCGCCGTACTGGAAGACGCCGCCCTTCGGGTGATTGGCGTTGGGGTAGAACAGCACGGCAGAACCCAATTCCTGGTCGCTCTGCTGCCAGAGCTGTACCGTGGTCTGCGGTCCGCAAGCCCATGCGGTGTAGGGCGGAGCCAGGAATTCGGTGCTCTTGCTGCTGCCGCAGGTTGCGTTGTTCTGTACGTCGACCATCAGGACGTTGCCGTTTGGTAGCGCGGTGTAGCCGGACTCGTCATTACGAACGGCGAGAACGCTCGGGCCGGCATTCCAGCAGCTCGGGCCGCACCAAATGGCGGTCTGCTTGGTGCAGCAGTTGGCCTGCATGTACGATCCATCGGCGCGCAGGTCGCTCTGCGCGTCACCTAGCTGGCTCCAGCCGGCCGGCGGATTGTTAACAACCCACGAAAGGCTTGGGTTGTTCCATCCGGGAGTATACGTGCCATAAGAACCAATCGTGGTCCATACTGCCTGGCCGTTGTTATATTCGCCGCCCTCTACCAGGACATGGGTGCCGTCAAGAAAAACGGCCGAACTGAAGAAGAACGGCGAGTACCCAGACTGCATGTTGTAGGGACCGTGCCAAGTGCCGGTCTCGTACTTGCCCTGGGCATCGGGCGAAAGGATGTACCAGGAGTTAGCGTTTCCGCCCTGGTCTGAGTGGGCCAGAATATTGCCGTCACGCAGCGTCAGCATCGGACCGACTGCCTGTGGCGCAGCTTTCACGGGGGTCCAGCTCTGGGCACTAGCTATGCAGGCGCCAAGCACTGACACCAGCAAAGCTATTCCGATAATTCGAAAAACTTTCATTGTGTTCCTCTCCTCACGAGAATTGCTTCTTTTCCAAGGTGTTGACGCTATGCGGGTCGCGCCTTTGCCATCGCAGACGGGTGCATCTGGGAAGAAGCAGTTGGCCCGAGAAATCTACTCCGAATAGCCTTGCAAAGTCAACATGATTTCGGTGTCTGCGGCCAAAATTTACGAGCGGCGCCGAACCCTGCAGGTACTATAAACCACGTTGATAACATTGGACTTCGTCACTTGGTCACGCCCAGGGGCTTCCAAGCCAGGGTGCCTTATCTCTGGCACTCCCGTTCCTCCGAAGAATCAGGAGTCCGCTACCCTTCCGCAACCTATTGCACCGGAGGGGGTGTCATGCCAACAAAGCTGGTGCCCAGGAACTTCCCTTGCTGGTTGAAGTTCCAGTTGAACATGGCAAAACCGACGTGCTCGCAGGCGTGGCAACCATTTATCAAGGGGTAACCTACGGTGAACTGGATCCCGCCGTTCGGACCCAGTTGCGAATTCGGCCAGGTGGTGCCGTCGCGGTCT
>Ga0335083_10010720_pt1 | contig 11043 bp, 13 predicted proteins | sample Lox_Sample_42_FD_206716 | JGI IMG/M metagenome (GOLD analysis project Ga0335083, IMG submission 206716) | Soil microbial communities from Loxahatchee National Wildlife Refuge, Florida, United States - Lox_Sample_4.2 | ecosystem: Environmental > Terrestrial > Soil > Wetlands | place: USA... | reverse complement strand
GCCCAGGCTTGAATGTCTTTCCCCAAATAATGCGCATGCGGATAAATCGCCAGCAGATCGACATCGACAGGCAGAGTGAACTGATCGCTCAGCACAAAATTCTTCTCGCCTGCGGGAATGTCGAGCTTGATGTCGTCTTCAAGTTGCAGCAGCATGGGAAATTTCGTGGCCGGTCCGGACGCGAAATAAATGCCGATGCTCGGCGCAATCACTTCTGGCTTGCCGGAAGGCTGCAGATGCGTGTTCAACACAAGATCCGATCCCGCATCCAGCCGCATCGCCATCCCATCCGGCTCAACTGCAGGCACGGTTCCCGGCTTCCAGAACAGAAGATGGCTGTCCGGATCGAACGTCTGCGACTCGATGCGAATCTCCATGCCGCCGAAACCCGCGCCCGGCTCAGCTTCCCGGCGGCGCGAAGCGCCGTAGCGGTCGACGAGAATGTTGGCGTGATGCACATAGCGCTTGTCGCCGGGACGAATCTCGATCGCCCTCACCCATCGCGTTTCCGTAGTCGGCACGGGAAAGATGAAATTCCAATACGTGTCGGTTCCCTGCGGAGGAAGTTCGAGCGGCTTCTTCGCCGTCAAAACCAAGTCGGGTTTCCCAAGCTGCCATCCCTCCACAAATTTGGGCGCGACCGGCAAATCTTTCGCATCACCCTCAATCGCACCCTGCGTGACCCAGCGTTGGATCAGGTCAATCTCGGCCTGCGCCAGCCGCATCTCATCCGCGAATTTCAACTTCTGCGGTTCCGGCAACCACGGAGGCATTACGCGCGACTTCGTGACATCGGCAATCTGCCGCGCATGTTTTTTGGCGTCGGAGTAGTCGAGCAGAGAAAATGGAGCGGCCTCGCCCGGCCGGTGGCACATCGCGCACGAGCGAAACATGATCGGCGCGATATCGCGATTGAAAGTGACGGGCTTCGAGTCTTGAGCGGCGAGCGACGCGCTCAATCCGAGCATCAACGATACAAGCCGCCTCATTCCAGATCGGAGATGTAACATCCCACCCCCCTGACCTCGGCATGAGCCGGAATCTTGCCTGCCAGAGCCGCATCCAGCGCGTCTCTCAGCTCATGTGTAGTTGGCTCAGCGCGCGCTTTCCCGAGCGAGACATACCAGTTGTCAATGCGCCCGTCGTAAATCAATCGGCCTTCGCGAAACACAGCGACTTCCGGCGTAATCTGCACGCGCCCCGCTCTCACCAGAGCCCGCTGCGGATCGCTCAGCGCCGGCAATGAATACCGATAGTCGCTCAAATACTTCCGCATCTCGGCCGCCGAGTCCGCCTGGTCGGGAAACACCAGCCAGAATTTCGCGCGGCCGGAATATTCATCGCTGATCTTCTCAATCACCGGCGCATACCGGCTCGACACCGGGCAATCCCGCCGCACAAACACCAGCACGGTCACGGCTGAGCCTTCGAGCGGATTCACGGCATGTCCCGCAAGATCAAGCCCGGATTGCGCAACCGCCGCGCTCGACATAAAGAGGGCAATCAGAACCTGGACTGTTCTCAGCCACAAAATGCTGCCGAATTGATGCCGCATTGCCATCCGCTCTACTCTGCGCCGCTTTTCTACGCGTCTTCTGCGGTTCGAATCTTGACTTCCACAGTTCCACCCATTCTCCCACGCCGCGCTGCCGTACAATCGCGAAAGCATGATCGCGCACCTACGCGGAAAGTTGCTGGCCAAGCATCCCAACCAGGCGATCGTCGAAGCCGGCGGCGTCGGCTATGACATCACCATCACCGTCCCTACGTTTTCCGACCTGCCCGCGCTCGGCGCCGAAGTCGCGCTGCACATTCACACCCATGTCCGCGAGGACGCCCTCGCCCTCTATGGATTCATGCGGCCTGCCGAAAAAATGTTGTTTGAGAAATTGATTTCCGTCAGCGGCATCGGCCCCAAGCTCGCCATCACCACGCTCAGCGGCATGGCCGCCGACGAGATGGTCGCCGCCATCCGCGGCAACGACGTCGCCAAGCTCACCCGCATCCCCGGCATCGGACGCAAGACTGCCGAGCGCATGGTGCTGGAACTGCGCGACAAGCTACCGCAAACCTCCCATGCTCTCCCGGCCACCCCAACGCTCAACGCGACGGAAGAAGATGTTCTCTCGGCCTTGATGAATCTCGGCTACCAGCGCGCCGCGGCGGAGAAGTCGCTACTAACTGCGAAGAAAAACGGAAAAGCAGAATCATTCGATTCCCTTTTCCGCGAAAGCCTGGGCGCGCTATCGAAATGAGAGGCTGGTTTGAATGAGCCGCCTGAGTCACAAAACGCTAGCCGTAATCGGCCTTCTCTGGCTCACCGTGGCAATATTCGCCTACGTGCAGTTCCCCGATGTCATAGTCGGAGTCCACGCACACGGGAGAGGTGCCGTCGCGACAGCTGAGGTTGCACTCATGGAAGGTCTGCTAGCTGCCGCGGTCGCAATCTTCCTCTTCGGATGGACGGTGCCGTTGGGCCTCGGGATATTCCGCTTCATGAGGCGACGCTGATCCTTCACTTCCCGATGCAGAACGTACTGAAGATCAAATTCAAAATGTCGTCGGTCGTGGTCGCGCCCGTGATGGCATCGAGCGGGCGCAGCGCGCCATAGAGATCGAGCAGCAGCATCTCGTGCGGGATTTTTCCTGCGACGGCGGTCTCGGCCGCATCCAGCGCGGCCAGCGAATGATCGATCAATCCCTGATGCCGGACGTTGGTCAGGAATCCAGCCTCGACGGGCGCGCCAGCCTCGCCGCCAACCTGCCGCAAAATTCCCTCGCGCAGTTCGTCGATGCCCTCGCCCGTAATCGCCGAAGTGCTGATTTGCACAGGACCACCATGGGTGCCCCATTCAAGCCCGCTTTTGGCTTGAGTGGGGCTTTTCCCCGACCGCAAATCAATCTTGTTCTCCACAAGGATCGCGCTCCGACCCGAAACATCCCGCAGCAGATCCAAGTCCTCCACCGATTCCTGCGAGGCGTCCACTACGACCAGCACTAAGTCGGCGTCAGCCAGCGCTTCCTTCGACTTCTGAATTCCAATCGATTCCGCTTCATCTAGCGCCTGCCGGATTCCCGCCGTATCCACGAGCCGCACCGGAATGCCGCCGATCGCAACCGTCTCCGTCACCAGATCGCGCGTTGTCCCCGGAGTCGCCGTCACAATCGCGCGCTCGCGCTCCACCAGGCGGTTGAACAAACTCGACTTGCCAACGTTGGGTCGGCCGACAATGGCCAGTGTCAGGCCTTCGTGAACGATTTTTCCGTAGGCGAAGCTGGCCTGCAATTGCTGGAGCGGCGTGCGCACTTCGGCGATGCGCTCGAGAATCACCGCATCCGCCATCACCGACACATCGTCTTCGGCAAAATCAATCCCGGCCTCGAGCACCGCGATCAACTCGACCAACTTCTGCTTCACCGGCTGCAAGCGGCGCGACAACGCCCCGCCCAACTGCTGCGCCGCAATCTTCGCCTGATACACCGTCTGCGACTCGATCAGATCGCGCACCGCCTCGGCCTGCGTGAGATCGATGCGCCCATTCAGGAACGCGCGCATCGTGAACTCGCCGGGCTCGGCCAGCCGCGCGCCCGCGGCGACGCACCACTCCACAATCTGCCGCAACACCACCGGCGACCCATGCGCCGAAATCTCGACCACATCGTCAGTCGTATAAGAATGCGGCCGGGCAAAATAAGTAACGACCACTTCGTCGACGCGCCGAGACGGCAGAGCGGCGGACGCCCCATCCGCCGGGTGCCGCATTTCCGCCCCGCCCCCGGCGGCAGAAGTGGGGACCTTGGCTTTCTGCGAAGGCTCGACCAACTCCCCAAACATAGCCCGCCCCGGTTCCAACTGATGCGTCAGCCGCAGCATGGTCCCGGCGATCTCCCGAGCCGCGGGCCCGGAAAGCCGCACTACGCCAATCCCGCCGCGCCCCGGAGGAGTCGCGACAGCCACAATCGTGTCGTCCAAGTTCGGCCCCGAATTCACGGATCAGATTCTACCGGGTCACCGATGCCACATCCCCGGCGTTCCTTGAACCCAAGAATCTTGACCCAACTCCTACGTTCCTTGACGCGTCGCTGATCTATGCTGAAGCTGTTCGGATCGTGAGCTACCGGGAATTCGCATGACAGGAGGTCACGAGTGAAGGCCGCCGTAGCATTCATGCTGTTTGCAGTGTCCGCCTTCGCGTTCGCGCAGGACCAAAGTTCAATCCAGTCCGCGCAAGCGGCCTGCGGCCCAAGTCCGGCAAAATTCGACGTCAGCGAAACCAAGCCCGAAACAAAGAAAGTACTCCCCGACTCTGACCCTGCCAGGGCGCTCGTCTACGTCATCGAAGAACAAAAGTTCAAGGCCGTCCGCGACGTTACTGCCAGGTTCGCCGTCGACGGCCAATGGGTTGGAGCTAACCGCGGAAACTCCTATTTCTTTTTCTTCGCCGATCCGAGCGAGCACCACCTTTGCGTAGACTGGATCTCGGACCACGTCCGCAATGGACGGCTCGTGTCCCTCAATCATTTCACCGCCCGGGCCGGAGAGACCTACTACTTCCGCATCCGCACCAGCGGAAGCCCCAACGTAGTCGACGGCGCCACACTTGATCTCGACGCCATCAATAGCGACGAAGGGAAACTGCTGGTTGCTTCGTCAGCTCTCGCTAAATCCCATCCCAAAAAGTAGCCGCCGGCGAAGTCGTACCCACGGATGGGTGACCGACTGTAAACTGGTGGGTGGTCGTTGTCGCTGGCCGTTGTCGCTGGCCGTTAATGGTTCGCGATTCTACTTTTCGATTCCGAACGGTCGAGCCTTGGCCAACAGATAACGACGAAGGATCATTGACCACTGACCAACGACGCGAAGCGCGCTTAATCCCTAACCAAACCCAGAGGAACCCTTGTCCGTAGCCGATGATCTGCTAGCCGCCAACGCCGTCTTCGCCCGCAGCTTTGACCTGGGCGATCTCAAGGTACAACCGCGCCGCCACGTAGCCGTGCTCTCCTGCATGGACTCGCGGATTCTGTTCGAGCACTGCCTCGGCCTGCGCCCCGGCGACGCCCACATGATCCGCAACGCCGGCGGCATCGCCACCGACGACGCCATCCGCTCGCTGCTGGTTTCGCATCACCTGCTCGATACGCAGGAATTCATCATCATCAACCACACCGACTGCGGCCTGCTCAAAGTGAAAGAGTACGAACTGCGCGCGAAACTCGCCGACAAAATGGGCGCCGTCGCCAGCGAACCGGCGCACTTCTACGCCTTCGACGATTTGGACACCAACGTCCGCGAGCAGGTGCGCAAAGTAAAGTCGCACCCATGGATTCCGAAACACATTCCGGTGCGTGGGTTTGTCTATGACGTGAAGACGGGGAAGCTGAAAGAAGTAGTTTGATTCTGTGGTATCGCCCTTCGCCGCGAACGAGCGAGGACAAGTATTCTCGCTCTTCTACCGCCCGTGGATGGGAACTCGATTCACGGCTTGACCCTGAATACCGTACCGACACCGTAAGCGCCACCAGCGCTCGTCGTGCCGTAGAGATTCCCGGCAGCATCCAGAATCAAACCGCCAGTTGGGGTGATTCCGTCAACGCCATTGTTGTTAAAGCTGTGCAGAACCCTGTACTTCCATCCTCCAACGCGATTCGGCCCCAGCTCAAAGACCGTACCGTATCCGTATGCGCCGCCTGCGCTCGTCGTGCCGTAGAGATTGCCAGCAGCATCGAAGACCAGGTTTGCGTAGGGAAGATCGCCGTCCCCACCATTGCCCGTGAAATTGTGCAACACCTTCTCAGACCAGGGACTGGTGGCGTGTGCTCCGGGGGACAACTCGAACACCACACCGCAGCCGAGTGTGCAGCCCGAGTCCGGCAAGCCACCCCCTGAGGTCGTCCCATAGAGATTGCCGGCGGCATCGAAGATCAGGCTGCCACGAGGTTTTGCGCCGTTGTATCCGTCGACGTCGAAAATGACCAGGGGTAGCACTGCCTGATCATGAAGTTCCCACACGCCTCCATAATACCCAGCGTCCTCAGAACCGAGATTCCCAGTTCCATAAAGATTGCCGGAAGCGTCCAGAATCACGCCGGCTATCAGCTCATTCCAGAAACTTTCACATTCGTGGGGGCACATGGATCGCTCAGTCCACCCTCCGCCCGCCTGCGGCGACAACTGGAACACGGCATTGCAACTGACTGGCGGTTCACAGTCGGCGGTCATGGTTCCGTAAAGATTGCCGGTCGGGTCGAAAGTCAAGCTCGACAGAAGCCCAAAATTTGGGGCGCACATTGGGATGGTGTAGATCAAAGACTCGGTCCAGATCGAGCCCGCCTGCGGCGATAACTGGAATACGGCTCCACAATTGGCAGCGCTTCCAGCCAAGCTTGTCGTTCCGTAGAGATTCCCGGCGCCGTCGAAAACCAGTGTGGAGTAAGGCGCAGCGCCGTCCAGGGTGTCATGCAGATGCGAACCGGAGAAGGCATGCAGGATCACGTTGCTCCAGTGGCCACCCTGATGGACGAGTTCGAACACCGTCCCGTTGTTAAACCGGCCGCCGTTGACTGTGGTTCCGTAGAGGTTGCCAGCGGCATCGAAAACTAAACCGGCCGCCGGATTCGCGCCGCGTGGGGTATTGAAGCTATGCAGCACCGTTTCCGTCTGGGCAGATGAAAACACACTCGTCAGAAACAGAGCAACGGCAAGAAATGCCAAGCCAATCGCGTGTCCGAGCAAAAATCGCTTGCCCTGCATAAGATCATCCTCCGGGAAAAATTCGAAGTTGGTGCTGAAACGGACTTACGCAGCGGGGAGAGGAACGAAGGCTGGAAATCTACGTCTGGCGAAAATATACTCCGGTTTCAGAGGATTGCAACGGCAATGACAAAGATTTACATATCTCGCGCTACGATCTGACACAGATCAGTACCCGACGTGGTCCCCTACCGCGCCACCTTCTCCACTTCCGCTTCAGCGTGTCGGATATCACCGCGCCGGGATGGTACCGGAGGTCTGCCTCCGCTTCAATTCCCTCGCGATCACGATTTGCTCGGCTTCCTGTTCACACTGCTGGAACACGTCGCGACCGAACTTGCGGCTTGTGGTTTCCGCTACAACGGAGTGGTAGGCCTTGGCATAAGAGACCAGGGACTCAGAAACTATGCACCCGGCCACCGTGTGGTATTCGACGTGATAGCGTTCTCGCAAACACCGTGCATATTCTGATCGTGAACGATCCGCAAGCCCGTAACCCAGGACCTGATAGCGTCCCCTGTGAACGTCGATGGTGGCCGCGATTTTGCCCCGCAGTGACGCAGTAAGCGACCATCCCCAATCGAAAAGCAGAACCGCACCCAACGCGACAACCATCGCAACTAATTTGTGCGTTCGAAGATAGCGGATCGTCTTCATGTAAACAGCTCGTCAATCAAGAACGCCCTGATCGATGACCTTTGCAGTCTGAAACCACCTACCGCGCCACCTTCTCCACTTCCGCCTTCAGCACGTCGTACATCACCGCGCCGGGATGGCACAGATTCTCGCAAAATAAAAGAAGGCTAGGGCTCGATCTCGAACACCGTGCCTAAATGATGAGAGCCCCCGTAAGTTACCGTTCCGTAGAGATTGCCAGCGGCGTCGAAGGAAAGTTTGCTAATCGGACTGAAATAGTGTGCTGGCCGGAAGTAGTGCATTACCGTTTCTTTCCACGGTCCGTCCGAGGCGGGGGTCAACTTAAATACAGTACCAGCGTGACCCGTGCCCCCGACGGTTGCTCCGAGGGTCGTTCCGTAAAGATTACCTTCTGTATCGAAAATCAAGCTGGCCTGCGGGGCAACCCCGTCCCCACCATCGAACGTATGCAAGACCTTTTCTTTCCACAGGTGATCGCCCTGGGGCGAGAGTTCGAACACCGTTCCCCCTGCATAACCGGTGGGCGTATGCCCACCTCCATCTTCTGTTGTTCCATACAGATTGCCGGACGCATCAAGGATTAGCCGCCCGAAGGGACGGATCCGGCGGCATCGGCACTGTCGAAGCTATGCAGCACTCTTTCGGACCAGCCTCCGCCACTGTTGCGTCTCAGTTCGAAGACCGTCCCGGAACCCGCGCCGCCGCCGAACCACGTTACACCGTAAAGATTGCCTGCTGCGTCGGAAACCAGACCGGTTTGAGGGTACCCTCCGTCCGCGGTGCTCGTGACGTTGAAGCTATACAAAATCCTCTCCACCCAGCCACCATGGCCATTGGGAGCCAGTTCGAACAACGTTCCGCAACCGCCTCCTCCTCCGTTGCATTTTTCCCCAGTACCGCCCAGGAAGGTTGCCCCGAAGATGTGCCCCCACGCATCGAAGACCAGGCTGCCAGTCGGGCCAGCCCCGTCCAGATAAGCGCCAAAGCTGTACAAAATCTTCTCGCTCCAACTTCCGTCCGGGTTGGGTGACAACCGGAACACCGTCCCGGCGGGGGAGTTCAGGGTCTCACGGTTAGCCTGGGCGCCACCGAGCAGCGTTGTTCCGTAGAGATTGCCCGCGGCATCTAGGGTCAGATTTCCTTGGGGATAAAATCCGTCCAATTCGTACGCACCAAAGCTGTACAGCGTCTTCTCGGTCCATCCTCCATTTCCGTCGGGACTTATTTCGAACACGGTCCCTCTTTTGTGAGCGCCCCCCTGCGCGGTCATGCCATATAGGTTGCCGGCGGCATCTATGGCCAACCCTCCTATGGGGTAATCTCCGCCCGACCGGGAGAAAGTATGCAAGACGGTCGCCGTCTGTGCTGCTACGAGTGCGCTCGTCGTCAAGATAGCAGCTGCAAGAATCGCCAATACATCAGGAAATCGCAGCGAAAGTCTCTGGCACAACATGAAGTCATTCTCCTGAAAGCTTGGAGTCTCCTCCGAAGCAGCGGGCGTTTAGTTTTGTTAGCTGGGGGATTTCAAAATCAGTGCCTCGCCCCGCTACCTACGAGCGCGCCCAAAAATCCGAGGAGACTATACCTCGGATTTTCGATATTGCAAGGAGCGCTGGCAAAGATTTACACGAGCTGCCTTCTTGACAATCCCCACTATCAGAACTTCGCAGGTGAGGGAGGCGGACCGCACCTACCTACCGCGCCACCTTCTCCACTTCCGCCTTCAGCGTGTCGTACATCACCGCGCCGGGATGGTACCAGGCCACCTTCCCCGTACGATCCAGCAGCACCAGCGTCGGCGTCGTCGACGCGCCGTAGGTATCGAAATTGGCCGCGCTGACCGGGACCGGCATGTCCATCAGGCCGCTGTAGAAGCGGTGGCGTACTGCGTCAATGTATTGCAGTTCGTCGCTGGGGCGGGCGTGCTCAATCTGCGCGGTGTAGCCATAGAGCCGCGTCGGCCCGATCACTTTCAATCCCTTGCTCGCATACTCCGTGCGCAGCTTGGCAATCAGCGGCGCTTCTCCCTTGCAGTCCGCGCACCAGTGCGCCCAGAAAAACAGTAGCACCGGAGATCCCTTCAGCTCGGCCGCAGCCGGCAGCTTCGCGCCGAAGAATTCGTCTTCTTTCAGCGGAGGCGCCATGCGCCCCTCGAGCGAAAGCATGTTGAGGTTCTTCTGCAGCCGCGCCTTGATCGACGTCGTTCCGTACGTCTTCAACGCTCCATGCAGCACAGCCACCGCCTGCGTCCGCTCGCCCCTGGCGGCCAGCGACTGCGCCTCAACTTCATACGCCGCGCCCAGCGCGATCGGCAGATGCGGCTCCGCATCGAGTCCTCGCTTCTTCAACTGCTCGGCCGCCAGCGTCTTCGTCTGCTTTGCGTACGCCGTAGCCTTGTCGTACTCCTTCGCCTGCAACGCCGCCCGTCCCAGCCAGGAATATGCCTCAAGATACTCCGCCGTCACGCCCTGCTGCGCGCGATAAGAATTCAGCGTGGCCTCAGCGGCAGAAAAATTGTTCTGGTCAAGTTCCGTACGGACAGCGTCAACGATGCCGGCCCAGGCTGGGGCGGTGAGCAGAAGAAGAAGCAGAATTCTGAAACGCATAATTTCAATGATGAGTCTTCAGAAGAAAAGTGGCAAATCAAAAGCCGAGAAAGGTAGGGCAACAAGACATCCGCAGAATGTTGCGCACTACCGCTCCGGCACCGCCCGCAGCCCCGTCATGCTTTCAATATCAATCCGGAAGAAAACAGGCTGAATCTCCTGATCGCTGACCTGCTCGCGCCGCTCCGCCATCGGAGTCACCCACCACCGCGCCGACTGCGCCAGCATTTCCTTGGCGTGCTCTTTCTCGGCGGTGTACTGCGGCTCGCGCAGTTCAAGGAACTTGCCGTTGATCACCACGCTCGTCCAGTTCGAGCTTCCGCCGATCTCATCCGTCTCGAGACACACTTTGGGATTCTGCCGCATCCACTCGATCTTTTGCCCCGAAGTGGAAAATACATAGAGGCATTCCGGCTCATAGGCAAACGATACCGGCACGACGTAGGGCTGGTCGTTGAGCGAGCAGGCCAACCGGCCGATCGATACCCGGCCTAAAAGCTCTTTGCATTCCTTCTGGGAGATAGGAATGATTCGCATGATGCGTCTCCTGAGAGTTCTAGAGTCAGTCTATACCCGGGCAAACGGGGTGCGCTTCCCGGCCTGCGAATTCTGTAGCTATTTCAGTGCACTTCCCTTACAATAGAACTGCGTTTGACTTTAGAGTGCCTTCGCAGTACAAGCATCTCCGCTTAACCCAGCGTGTGACCTGCCTGCAGAAGATTCCCTGAAAGTTTCAGCGCTACATCAACACAAAGGAACATCGTATCAACATGGAAACAGGAACAGTGAAGTGGTTTAACGACGCCAAGGGCTATGGATTCATCAGCCGCCAGAACGGCGAGGATGTATTCGTGCATTTCTCCGCCATTCAGGCCAGCGGTTTCCGCAGCCTCCAAGAAGGTCAGCAGGTCCAGTTCGACGTGGTCAAAGGCCCCAAGGGCTGGCAAGCTGAGAACGTCAAGGGCGTCTAACCCGCTTCCAAGCAGGTTACAAATAAGGGCGGCCAGCAATGGCCGCCTTTTAGTTTTT
>Ga0335083_10010719_pt1 | contig 11043 bp, 7 predicted proteins | sample Lox_Sample_42_FD_206716 | JGI IMG/M metagenome (GOLD analysis project Ga0335083, IMG submission 206716) | Soil microbial communities from Loxahatchee National Wildlife Refuge, Florida, United States - Lox_Sample_4.2 | ecosystem: Environmental > Terrestrial > Soil > Wetlands | place: USA: Florida... | reverse complement strand
CACGTGCAGTTCGCCGGCCAGAAGACCTACAACGGCGTGGCGCTGCTGTCGCGAGTGCCCGGCACCGAGCCGCTGCACGACATCCCGCAGTTCGAGGACCTCGCGCGGCGCGTGCTCGCCGTGCGCGTGGGTGCGCTGCGGGTCATCAATGTCTACGTGCCCAACGGCCAGGCCGTGGACTCGGACAAGTACCGCTACAAGCTGCGCTGGCTCGAGGCGCTGCGCGTCTGGCTCATCGCCGAGCTCGCCGCGCACCCGCAGCTGCTGGTGCTCGGGGATTTCAACATCGCCCCCGAGGACCGCGACGTGCACGACCCGGCCGCGTGGGCGGGCTCGGTGCACGTGAGTGAGCCCGAGCGCGCCGCGCTGCGCGCGCTCGAGGGCCTCGGGCTCGTGGACCTGTTCCGCCGCTTCGAGCAGCCGCCGCAGACCTTCAGCTGGTGGGACTACCGCATGCTCGCGTTCCGCCGCAACCACGGGCTGCGCATCGACCTGATGCTGGCGAGCCCGGCGCTCGCCAGCACCTGCACCGCCTGTCGCATCGACCGCGAGCCGCGGCGCGCCGAGCGCCCCTCGGATCATGCCCCGGTGATCGCGGAGTTCGCCCTGCCGGCGGGGGCGACATAAATGGGTGCAGTGCGCCATGAAAGTGTGCGCCGTGTCGCTGTCGCCGCGCCCGCGTACTGCCTAGACTGCGCTTTAAGCCGCCGCTTGCGCCTTCTCGGGGGATGGGCCAGCGTGCGCACAGGCGCTTTTTTCACAACGACATGAGCCACCGGCGCAGCGATTTCGACGTCACCAACACCGTGCAGGTGAGTTCGCCGCGCGCGGTGCTCGCGGCCGTCGAGTCCCTGTTCCGGCCCACCTGGCCGGACGTGCGTCTCGAACCCCTCAGCCAGGCGTTCACGCACTTCGAGCGGCTGTTCGCCGGCGAGGTGCAGGGCTTCCACGGCGTGGACACCGTCTACCACGACCGCCAGCACACGCTCGACATAACGCTGGCGCTCGCGCGGCTGCTGGTCGGCTATGAGCGCCAGGCCGAGGGCGCGACGCGCCTCGGCGCCACGCGCGCCACCGTCGGAGTGCTCACCGGGCTGTTCCACGACGTCGGCTATCTGCGGCGCGCGGACGATCACGACTCGCGCAACGGCGCCGAGTTCACCCGTACCCACGTGTCGCGCGGCGCGCGCTTCCTTGCCGAATACCTGCCCGAGCTCGGGCTCGCCGAGTGGGTGCCGGTGTCGACCGAGATCATCCACTTCACCGGCTACGAGGTGCCCTTCGCGCGCATCGCCGAGCGGGTACCGGATCCGCGTGACATAACGGTGGGCCACCTGCTCGGCACCGCCGACATGATCGCGCAGATCGCCGACCGCTGTTACCTGGAGAAGTGCCGCGACCGGCTGTACGCGGAGTTCGTACTCGGCGGGGTGGCGTTGCCATTCAGCGACGGTAATCCGCAGGTGAAATACGCCTCGGGACTGGACCTGTTGCGCCAGACCCCGGATTTCATCGCCGACGTGCGTGCCAAGCGCCTGGACGGGGATTTCGCGCGCGCCTATCGCCACCTCGAGATCCTCTATGGCGGCCGCAACCCCTACATCGAGGCCATCGACCGTAACGTCGAGTACCTGCGGCAGATCCTGCGCAGCGAGAACTGGCAGCTGCTGCGGCGGCGTCCGCCCATCTTCGCCGCCACCGACGACCCCATGAGCACCATGCGCAACCTGATGCTGGGGTACATCAAGCGGGTCTGGTCCCTGAATTTTCCATAGCCTTCAGCCACAAGCGGCGGTTAAGATCAATCCCTCCTAGGTAAGGGGATCGGCCGCCGGACGGGCTTGAGCGTGCGCTCTCCCACGGGCGGCGCCGCTCACGTGACCGCCGCGCATTTCAAGCTCCGCTACGCCGCCAGCGCCTTCCTGCTGGTGCTCATCGCCGCTGCCGCGGTCATCGCGCTGTTCCTCACCCGCCACGACGCGGATACGCGCACCCTGGGCTCGCTCGCCGAGCAGGCCGCGCGCGAGCGCGTGCAGCCGGAGCTGCAGGCGCGGGCGGACGCGCTCGCCGCGCATGCCGCCGAGGCGATCGCCGGCGCGGTGCGCGCCGGCGACGACGCCGGGCTGCTGCGCCGCCTGCAGCCCTTCGCGGATGACCCGACCGTGGCCGGCCTCACCGTCACCGACTCCGCCGGGCGCGAGCTGTACCGCTGGCAGCGCCCCGCCGCGGCTCAAGCCGGGGCCCTCAGCGCCCGCGCCCAGGCGCCGGTGCGCACCTACGTCGAGAACATCCCGGGCGCGGCCACGCCGGCGACGCTCGCCGCCCTCAGCATCGAGCTCTCGCAGGCCGCTCCGGTGAGCGCGGCGAGCCTCGGCGGGCGCCTCGCCGCCGACAACGCCGAGCGGCTGCGGGGTACGTGGCTGTGGGGGCTCGTGCTCGCGGCGCTCGGGGCGCTGCTGGCCGGGGTGTTCGCCTGGCGCGCCGTGGGCCAGCTGCAGCGCCCGGTCGGCGCGCTCATCAAGAGCGTCGAGCGCATCGGCCAGGGCGACTACACGCGTCCGGTGGAAGTGCGCGGCGCTGACGCGCTCGGCGATCTCGAGCGGGCGCTCGAGCGCATGCGCGGGCGGCTGCGCCTCTCGACCATCAACAAGAGCTACCTGCACAGCGTGCTGAACAGCATGACGGACGCGGTGTTCGTCACCTCCCCGGACGGGGTGATCAAGATCGCGAACACCGCCGCCCTGAAGCTGCTCGGCTACGGCGAGGAGGAGCTGCTCGGCAAGGGCATCCTCGCGGTGCTCGATGAGCGCGAGCGCGCCGACTTCGACCTGCTGCAGGCCGCGCAGGAGACGCGCGAGACCATCGTGCGCACCCGCAGCGGCCAGACCATCCCGGTGTCCTTCACCGGCTCGCGCATCGACAGCGACGATCCGCAGTTCCAGGGCAACATCTTCGTGGCGCGCAACATCACCGACCGCAAGCGCGCCGAGCGTCGCATCCGCTACCTGGCCCGCTACGATGCGCTCACCAAGATCCCGAACCGCATGCAGTTCCACCACGTGCTGCAGCAGACCATCGCGCGCAGCCTGCGCTCGGGCGGCGTGGTGGCAGCCTTGTACCTGGACATGGACCGCTTCAAGGAGGTCAACGACACCTTCGGCCACGGCGCGGGCGATCGCGTGCTCGAGGTGCTGGCCGAGCGCCTGACGCGCTCGGTGCCCAAGGAGACGGTCGTCGGGCGCCTCGCCGGGGATGAGTTCGCGCTGTTCGTGGACGGGCTGCCGGCGGATGCCGACAACCGCGGGCCGATCGCGCAGCTGGCGCGCGCGCTGCTCACCGAGGTGAGCCGCCCGTTCCAGCTGAACCAGCACGAGGTGTTCCTCACCGCCAGCATCGGCATCGCCTTCTGCCCGCGCGATGCCGAGAACGTCATCGACCTGCTGCGCAACGCCGACGCGGCGATGTACTACTCCAAGCAGAACGGCGGCAACACCTTCGCCTTCTACTCCCCGGAAATGAACGCCGCGGCGGTCGAGCGGCTGATGCTCAAGAGCAAGCTGCGCCGCGCGCTCGAGCGCGACGAGCTCGAGATCCGCTACCAGCCCAAGGTCGACCTGCGCACCGGGCGCATCATCGGCGCCGAGGCGCTGCTGCGCTGGCGCCTGCCGGGGCACGGCGACATTCCGCCCTCGCAGTTCATCCCGCTCGCCGAGGAGACCAACCTCATTCTCGACATCGGCGAGTGGGTGCTCAACCGGGTGTGCCTCGATTACCGCCAGATGCAGAGCGAGGGCGGCGACCCGGGACGCATCTCCCTCAACCTGTCGCTGAAGCAGCTGCGCCAGGCGAGCTTCATCCTGCGCTGCCGCTCGGTGTTCCGCCGCCACCGCGTCTCCCCGACCGCCTTCGAGCTGGAGATCACAGAGACCACCCTCATGGCCGATCCGCAGCGCACCGTGCGGCTGCTGGATGAGCTGTACGCGATGGGGCTGCACCTGTCGATCGATGACTTCGGCACCGGCTACTCCTCGCTCTCGGCGCTGCAGCAGTTCCCGATCGGTACCCTCAAGATCGACCAGTCCTTCGTGCGCGATGCCACCGAGGACGCCAACGACGCGACCATCGTGCGCACCATCATCGAGATGGGCCGCAGCCTCGGCATCGAGGTGATCGCCGAGGGCGTGGAGTCGCAGGCGCAGCTCGAGTTCCTGCGCAGCAACGGCTGCCACTACGGCCAGGGGCGGCTGTTCGGCGAACCGTGCACGGCCGAGGACCTGCTGGCACTGCTCGCGCGCCAGGGCCAGCGCGCGCCCTTCGCGCACCTGCTGCGCGCCGCGGACGAGGCCGCACCGCGCACGGCCTGACCGCAGTTTTTTGCTCAACCTCGCCAACGCCCGCCTCCGCCGCGGCCCGCAGCTGCTGCTGGATGGGGCCACGCTCAGCGTCTTTCGTGGCGAGAAGGTCGGCATCGTCGGCCGCAACGGCTGTGGCAAGTCCTCGCTGCTGGCGCTGCTGCGCGGGGAGCTCGCCCTCGATGGCGGCGACTACAGCGCCCCGCCGCAGCTGGCGATCGCGAGCGTCGCCCAGGACCTGCCCGACACCGCTACCGCGCTCATCGACTACGTGCTCGCCGGCGATGAGGAGCTCGCGGCCCTGAGCGCACAGCTCGAGGCGGCGCACGCCCGCGACGCCGGCGAGGAAGCGGCCATGCTGCACGCGCGCTACGAGGGCCAGGGCGGTTACGGCGCCCGCGCCCGCGCCGCCCAGCTCGCCGCGGGCCTGGGCTTCGAGAGCGCCGACCTCGAGCGGCCGCTCAGCGAGTTCTCCGGCGGGCTGCGCATGCGCGCCAACCTGGCGCGCGCCCTCATGCGCCGCTCGGAGCTGCTGCTGCTCGATGAGCCGACCAACCACCTCGACCTCGATGCGCTGCTGTGGCTCGAGGAGTGGCTGCGCGCCTACCGCGGCACGCTGCTCCTGGTCTCGCACGACCGCGAGTTCCTCGACCGCATCGTCACGCGCATCCTGCACCTCGAGGGCGGGCGGCTTAAGTCCTACAGCGGCAACTACAGCGACTTCGAGGTGCAGCAGGCCGCGGCCACCGAGCGCAGCGCGGCGCTCGCCGCGCGCCAGCGCCGCGAGGCGGCGCACATCGAGAGCTTCGTGGCGCGCTTTCGCGCCAAGGCGAGCAAGGCGCGCCAGGTGCAGAGCCGGCTGAAGTGGCTGGCTCGGCTGCCGCAGCTGGCGAGCGTGCACGTGGCGGCGGACTTCGACTTCGAGTTCGCCGCCCCGAAGAAGCTGCCGCGCCCGCTTCTGACCCTCGAGCGCGCGGCCGCCGGCTACGGTGGGGCCCCGGTGCTGCAGGGAGTCGCGCTCAGCCTCGCCCCCGGGGAGCGCCTCGGCGTCCTCGGGCGCAACGGCGCCGGCAAGTCCACGCTGATGCGGCTGATCGCCGGCGAGCTCGCCGTCGCGGGCGGGGAGCGCACCGCCTCCCCGGAGCTCGCGGTCGGGTTCTTCGCGCAGCTCGAGCTCGAGCAGCTCGATGGGTCCGGCAGCGCTCTGGCGGAGCTCACCCGCCGCGGCGGGGACGAGGTGGCGTTCTGGAGCCCGCAACAGCTGCGCGATCACCTCGGGCGCTTCGGCTTCTCCGGCGAGCGGGTGTTCGAGCCGACGGCGAACTTCTCCGGCGGCGAGCGCTCGCGCCTCGCCCTCGCCATCCTGGTGGCACGCCGCCCCAACCTGCTGCTGCTCGATGAGCCGACCAACCACCTGGACCTCTCGATGCGCCACACGCTGCTGCTCGCACTGCAGGAGTTCGCGGGCGCCGTGGTAGTGGTCTCGCACGACCGGGCGCTGCTGCGCGGCGCGTGCGACCGCCTGGTGCTGGTCGCCGGCGGCACGGTCGCGCCCTTCGAGGGTGACCTCGAGGACTATGCCGCCTGGCTCAACGCGCATCCCGCCGAGGGCACGCCGGCAGCGGCGGCGGCGCCCGCGGGACCGACGCGGCGCGAGGAGCGGCGGCGCGCCGCGCAGGCCCGCGAGGCCCTGAGTCCGCTGCGCCGCGAGCAGCGGCAGCTCGAGGCCGAGCTCGCCACGCTGGCGAGCGAGCGCGGCGAGCTCGAGACGGCGCTCGCCGATCCTGCCACCTACAGCCGCCTCGGGCACGCCGAGCAGCAGCAACTCGTGGCACGCCACGCGACCCTCGGCGCGGCGATCGCCGCGGCCGAAGAACGCTGGCTCGCGGTGAGCACGGCTCTCGAGGAGCGCGCCTCGTGAGGTGGCGGGCGGGGCGGCTCGCGCTCCTCGCGCTCGGCGGCGCGTGGCTCCTGAGCGCTTATTACCACACCCACAAGGCGCTGCCCGCCGGGATGCAGGTCGCCTCGCCGGTGTGCACGGTGCCGGCCGCGGACGTGCAGCTGCTCACCGACACCACCGCCGCGGACGCCTACGGCCAGGCCCTCGTGAAACAGCAGATCTTCGAGGCGACGCTCGCGGCGGTGCGCGCGGCGCGCCGCTTCATCGTGCTCGACTACGAGCGCCTCGCGGCCGCCGACACCGCGGGCGTGCAGCGGGCGCTCGCCGCCGAGCTCACCGATGCGCTGCTCGAACGCCGCCGCGAGCTGCCGCAGCTCGCGGTGCTGTTCATCACCGACCCGATCAACGAGCGCTACGGGCACGCCCCGTCGCCGCAGTTCGAGCTCTTGCGCGCGGCCGGGGTCACGGTGGTGCGCGTGGACCTGGATGCGCTGCGCGACCCGAACCTCCTCTACTCGAGCCTGTGGCGGCTGCTGCTGCGCTGGTGGGACCGCCCGGGGGCGCCCTTCGGCGTCGCGGCCCGCGAGCTCAACTTCAAGCGCGACCACCGCAAGGTCCTGATCGCCGACGACGGCCACGACGGGCTCACCGCGCTGCTCGGCTCGGCCAGCCCCGAGGATGCGCAGAGCGCCTGGTCGAACGCCGCGCTGCGCTTCGGCGGCGGTGCCGCGCAGGTGCTCCTGAAGAGCGAGCTCGCGGTGGCGCGCTTCTCCGGCTGGCGCGGGGATGCGCAGCCCTTCGCCGCGCCCGCCGCAGTCGGCTGCGACGCCGCGGCTCCGGCCGCGCCCTCCGCGGCACAGGCGCGCGTGCAGGTGCTCACCGAGGGCGCGTTCGGGCGCGAGCTCATCGAGCAACTGGAGGCCGCGGTCAGCGGGGATGCGGTGGATGCGGCGCTGTTCCGCCTCTCCGACCGCGACGTGATCGAGGCGCTGCTCGGGGCGGCCCGCCGCGGCGTGCGGGTGCGCCTGATCCTCGATCCGAGCGAGGACGCCACCACGCTCGCCCCATCCGGGCTGCCGAATCAGCCGCTGGCGAGCGAGCTCGTGGCACGCGCCGCCGGCGCGGTGCACGTGCGCTGGTACCGCACCCACGGCGAGCGCTTCCACAGCGCCTTCGCGCTGGTGTACGGCCCGCAGCGGCTGTGGCTGACGGTGGGCTCGGCGGATTTCACGCGCCGCAGCCTCATGAACTACAACCTCGAGGCCAACGTGGCGCTGCAGCTCACCCCGGCCGCGGCGCCGGCGCAGCAGGCGCTCGAGTACTTCGAGACGCTGTGGAGCAATCGCGCCGCCCAGGGGGTGGAGTACAGCGCCGACTTCGCCGTCTTCGCCGACCCCTCGCAGGCGAATTACTGGCTGGCGCGGCTGCTCGAGGGGGCCGGGCTGGCGCCGTTCTGAGCGGCGCGCGCCTGATCCGCGCGCACCGCCTCGAGTGACTGCGCCGCGAGTGCCGTGAGCGCGGTGTTGCTCGCCTGCTCGAGCGCCGCCACCACTGCCGCCATGCGGTTGGCCGCGGCCGGCGCGCTGCCGGCGGCGACGAACGAGGACACGACCTCGCGGCCGTCGCGCCGCCCCAGGCTGCAGTCGAACACCACCTGGGCGACCGGGGCCGCACCGCCGCCGGTGTAGTCGGCATCGAAGCGCCGCACGGTGATCTGCAGTATGTAGTCCGCCGGGAAGGGACTCGCCGAGTCCTGCACCGAGCCGAAGCCGCCGCCGGCACGCAGGGTCTGCACCGCGAGCGCGCCGAGGAGCTGCGGCATCGGCGCCGGCCAGCGGCTGCCGGAGTAGAAGCTCATGCGGTGATCAGGCTGCAGCAGCATGATGTGCGAGGTGTCGAGCCCCGGATCCCCGAGCGGGCGCGCGACGCGCAGCGAGGGCCCGGGGTCCCGGGGTGTCGCGGCGCTCGCGGCCGGCACCGCCGGGGCGTTGAGGTAGTAGGTCTGCTCGGGCGCGGCGCTGCTGTGGAACAAGCCGGTGCAGCCCGACAGCAGCACGGCGGCGGGCAGCGCGGCACGCATGCGGCTGGCACTCATCAGCGGGGGATCTCCAGGCCGCGCGCCGGCGGCTCGTACAGCAGCTGCGCCGGGTTCTCGCGCAGGCTGTTCGAGAGCGCGCGAATGTCCTCGGCGGCCGCGCGCCCCTCGCGCACGAAGCGCTCGATCTCCGGCAGCCCGTCGCGGGTGAAGCTGCGGATGTCCTGGCGGTTCTCGGCCAGGATGTGATCGAGCTCGTCGCTCGCCTTGGCGAGGTGCCCGGCGACCACCCGCAGCTGTTCCGCGGCCTCCTTCACGTCCGGGCTCACCCCGTCGAGCGTGGTGTGCGCGCTGCGCGCCGTGGCGGTGAGCTCGGCGGTCGCGGTGCGCAGCTCCGCCACCAGAGAGTTCAGGTCGTGTTCGGTGCGCGGCAGGTCGCGGCTCGCGCTCTCGATGCTCGTGAGCGCGCCGGCGACGGCGTGCAGGTTGGTGTCATCCAGCAGGCGGTTGGCGCGGCGCACCACCTCGCCGGCGCCGGCCACCAGCTCCGGCAGACTGGAGAGGAACACGTCGAAACGCGAGGGCGAGGAGCGGATCACCGGGTACTTGAGCGCCTCGACCGGCGGCGCGGCCAGCTTGTGGTCACGATCGTCGAACAGGTCGATGTACAACAGACCCGTGACCCCCTGCAGCTGCAGCTGTGCCACGGTGTGGTCCGAGATCGGGGTGCTGGAGTCGATGTCGACGATCACCTCGACGCGGCTCGAGTCGCGCGGGTCGATGCGCATCTCGTGCACCCGGCCCACGCCGACTCCGAGGTAGCGCACCGCGGCGCCCTGGTCGAGGCCGCTGACGCTGCCGGTGAAGTAGATCTCGTAGCGGTTGTAGTCGCGGTGCTCGCGGCTGTCGGAGTACCAGTAGACGAACATCACCGCCGCGAGCACCACCACCAGCACGAACGCGCCCACGGCAGCGTAGTTGGCCTCACGCTCCATGCGCGGCCCCCAGCCGTGCGCGCGCCCGCTCGCCGTGGAAGTATTCCTGGATCCACGGGTTGGGGTTGTTGACGATGCCCTCGAGGCTGTCGCTGATCATGTGCCGGTCGACGATCACCCCGACACGATTGCAGGTACGGAAGATGCTGTCCAGATCGTGGGTGATCATGACGATGGTGAGCTTCAGCTCCTTCTGCAGGTAGAGCACCAGGTCATCGAAGGCCGCCGCGCTCACCGGGTCGAGCCCCGAGGTCGGCTCGTCGAGGAACAACAGCGGCGGGTCCAGCGCCAGCGCCCGCGCCAGCGCGGCGCGCTTCACCATGCCGCCGGAGAGCTCCGCGGGGTACTTGGCGGCGGCGCTGGCCGCCAGGCCCACCAGGCGGATCTTGAGCAGCGCCAGGTCATCGAGCGCCTTGCTGCGCAGGCTCAGGTACTCGAGCATCGGCAGCTGCACGTTCTCGCGCACGGTCAGCCCGGAATACAGCGCCCCGGACTGAAAGCTCACCCCGTAGCCGGACTTCACGTGCCGCAGCTGCGCCTCGTCCATGCGCGTGATGTCCTGGCCGTTGATGCGCACCACCCCGGCCTGCGGGCGGTGCAGGCCGAGGATCGTGCGCAGCAGCACCGACTTGCCGGTGCCCGAACCGCCGACGATGCCGAACACCTCGTCGCGGAAGATCTGCATGTCCAGCCCGTCGTGCACCACCTGGGTGCCGAAGCGGTTGACCAGTCCCTGCACCTCGACCACCGGGTACATCAGATGTCCATCTTCATGAACAGCACCGCGAACAGCGCGTCCGCCAGGATCACGAGGAAGATGGCCTGCACCACCGCGACCGTCACCAGGTGCCCGAGCTCGCGCGCGGAGCTGCGCACCCGCATGCCGTGGTAGCAGCCCGCGTAGGCGATCAGCACCGCGAACACGGGCGCCTTGATGATGCCCACCCAGAAGGTGGTGGGGGCGATGGAGCCGTCCACCCGGGTGATGTACTGGGTGAAGGGCATGTCGAGCAGGTAGCGGCACAGGATGGCCCCGCCGGTGAGTCCGACCAGATCGGCGACCACCGTGAGCAGCGGCAGCGCGATGGTGAGACCGAGCATGCGCGGCGCGATGAGCACCTCGAAGGGGTTCAGCCCGGTCGCCACCAGGGCGTCGACCTCCTCGTTGAGCTTCATCGAGCCAAGCTCGGCGGCGAAGGCGCTGCCGGAGCGGCCGGCGACGATGATGGCCGTCAACAGCACGCCGAGCTCGCGCAGCACGCCGATGGTCAGCAGGTCGACGACGTAAATGTCCGCGCCGAGACCGCGCAGCTGCGTGGCGCTCATGTAGGCGATGATGACGCTGATCAGGAAGGCGATGAGCGCGACGATCGGCAGCGCGGTGATGCCGGTGTCGTAGACGTGGCGCGCGATCGAGGTGGGCCGCAGCCGGTGCAGGTGCGGCAGGCTCGCGAGCAGGGTCGTGGTGCCTTGGCCGACGAAGGCGAGCCCGTCGCGGAAGCTACTGCCGTAGTGCACCACCTCGCGCCCGACGTCGGTGAGCAGCCCGAGGATCGCGCCCTGCGGAGCCACCGCCGCTGCGGTCTCGGGGAGGCTGCCGGCGGCGCCCGCGGCCGCCTCCCTGAGCGCCTCATCGAGCAGGCGCAGCTGCTCCGGCGGTGCGCCGCCGGCGAAGCTGTCGGCGGCGCCCGCCGCCGGGGCGCGCGCCCGGAACTGGTGGAGCGCCCAGGCGCCCCATAGGCTGAGGGTGCTCACGCCGCG
>Ga0335083_10010717_pt1 | contig 11044 bp, 10 predicted proteins | sample Lox_Sample_42_FD_206716 | JGI IMG/M metagenome (GOLD analysis project Ga0335083, IMG submission 206716) | Soil microbial communities from Loxahatchee National Wildlife Refuge, Florida, United States - Lox_Sample_4.2 | ecosystem: Environmental > Terrestrial > Soil > Wetlands | place: USA... | reverse complement strand
TGCTCAGCAATACCGAACCATCGGGTGCCCAGGCCGGCAAATGCTGACGGCGGCGCCGCTGAGGCTGGCCGCCGGGCCGAACCGGCGGCGCAGAGACCTGCTCTCTTGGGGCCGCGCCAGTTAACGCTGCGCCGCGTCTCCCCTGCAACACACCAACAAATCAGGAGAATCCAATGAAACGCATGCTCGCCACACTTTTGGCCCTTCCTTCGGCCGCACTGGTTCTGGCGCCGACGGCCAACGCCAACGGCAACAGCTACCTTGCCGAGCTGAGCCAGCACGGCATCATCATCAACAACCCGGCCGGATTGATCGCCGACGGCTACTCAGCCTGCGGCGCCTGGCGCAGCGGCGGCTTTAACGCTGCCACGGCCGCCGTGCGCGCCCACAATCCGCGCCTGACGGACTACGACGTCGGCTACGTGGTCGGCGCGGCGATCAAGAACCTCTGCTGATCCCAGCCACCCGCGCAGTCGGGTGTTTCGGCACGGCCGAGGCCGGGAAACCGTCGTACCAGGTGTTATTCGACGGGAGGCCAATTATGAGTGCGCGACGGCTGATCATCGCGGTGGGCGCAGTGCTTCTGCTTGCCGGTGTGATCGGGCTCCTCCTGCCAGTGTCAGTTCCCGACGGCAACGGCGGTTCGGTGGCATGTGGAAACGGGATCGCCGCCGATCTGTCCGCGGCCAAGAGCGCCAACGACAGGAACGGGGCGAACATCCCGATCCTCAACCAGGTCCTCCCGCACACCGACTTTCTCGCGCTGTGCGAGTCGTCCCTGTCCAGCCGGCGCAGCTGGTCGATTCCGTTGGCGCTGGTCGGGATGGTCGGCATCGGCGGCGCGCTCTTGGTGGACCGGCGGACAGAGGCTCACGTCTAGCGAGAGGCGTGCGCGACGTCGTGCGTGTAGTGACGGCGTTGGCGGTGAACTCAGATCACCCGCATGCGCGCGGTGCTGCGCAGCGACTGCGGCAGCACCCGCGAAAGCCCGTACAGCGCATAGGCTTCCGGCGCGACCGGACGAATCGGCTTGCGCTTCTTGACCGACGACAGAATCGCATCCGCAACCTTGTCCGGCCCGTATCGGCGCAGCCCGAACATCTTGTTCAGCTGCCCCCGCCTGTCGTCGACCTTCCCGTCCCGACCGACCGGCGCGTCGAACCGGGTATTGCTGATGACGTTGGTGTCGATGACACCCGGGCAGATCGTGGTCAGCCCTACCCCGGCGGAGTCCAGCTCGGCCCGCAGGCAGTCGGAGAACATATAGGTCGCCGCCTTGGAGGTGCAGTATGCGTTGAGCGACTGCAGCGGCGCATAGGCAGCCATCGACGAGACGTTGACGATGTAGCCGCCGGTCCCCCGATCGACCAACCGCCGGGCAAATGACCGGCAGCCGTTGACCACGCCGCCGAGATTGACCTCGAGGACCCGGTCGAACTGCTCGGCCGGGGTGTCCAGGAATCGTCCTGCCTGCCCGATGCCGGCGTTGTTGACGATGATGTCGGGCAGACCGTGTTCGGCGGTGACCCGCTCGGCGAAGGCCTCGACCGCCTCGGCGTCGGAGACGTCGAGGGCATAGGGGTACCCGACACCGCCACGCGCGGCGATCTGGGCCGCGGTGTCCTTGGCGGCGGCCTCGTCGATGTCGCTGACCACCACCTCGGCGCCCTCGCGCGCGAAAGCGAACGCGGTCTCGCGGCCGATCCCACTGCCGGCGCCGGTGATCGAGACCAGGGTGTCGCCGAAGTACTCGCGCGGACGTCCCACCTGCGCGCGCAGCATCGCCCTGCTCGGCTGCCTGCCCTCGGTCAGGTCGGCGAAGTCGTGCACCGCCGCCGCCATCACCTGCGGGTGCGACATCGGCGAGAAGTGCCCGGCCCTGATGTCGCGCCGCCACAGCCGCGGCACCCATTGCGCCGTCTCGTCGTACAAATAGGGGCGCACGTATTTGTCCTGGGTGTTGACGAGCAGCTGCACCGGCACGTCGACAATCCCTGCGGAATGGCCGCGCCATAGCATCGACCACGCCTGAAAGTAATTGGCCGGATACGTCTTTACCGAGTGGGCGGCGTCGCTGGCCAGGTTCTCGGAGTGATGGATCTTCTCGACGGGGATGTTGTCCACCAGGTTGCGCCGCACCGACGCGCGAGACAGCATCAACCGCACAATCAGCGGCGCCAGCACCGGTATCGAGAAGAACGCCATGTAGCCGAACCGCAGCAGCTGGGCGATCGATCGAACGAACCTGCGCGGACGCCACGGCTGCCGCAGCCCGGTGAGGACATAGTCGACCACGTGGTCCCGACTCGGGCCGGACACCGAGGTGAACGACGCGACCCGGTCGCCGGCGCCGGGCCGGTTCAGGTATTCCCAGACGGAGACCGAGCCCCAGTCATGGGCCAGCACGTGCACGGGCTGGCCGGGGCTCAGCTCGCTGGTCACGGCCATGAAGTCGTCGGCCCACCGCTCCATGCCGTACGCCGAGACGGGCTTGGGCGCCGAGGACAGGCCGACGCCGCGGTTGTCGTAGCGGATGATCCGGAACCGCTCGGCGAGCAGCGGAACAACCCCGTCCCACAGCACGTGTGAGTCCGGAAAGCCGTGCACCAGGACGACCGTCGGGCCCTCGGGGTTGCCCTCCTCGTAGACCGCGATGCGAACGCCGTCCCCGCTGTCGACGAACTGCTGTGGTGCCTTTTGTGACTCCGGCATCGGACCTCCTCGTAGTCGCCACACCGTAGCAAGCGCGCGGTTCCCTAAATGTCTGCCCACGAAGGCGCATGACAGGATAGTTTCGACATCTAGCTGGGTTCCCCACCGATTCACGACGGTGTGGTAAGCCAGATGTCGACCTGCGCCGACCCGAGTCATCGAGGAGTCAAAAAAGATGGCGTTCTCCGTCCAGATGCCGGCACTTGGTGAGAGCGTCACCGAGGGAACGGTCACCCGCTGGCTCAAGCAAGAAGGCGACACTGTAGAACTCGACGAGCCACTTGTCGAGGTGTCCACGGACAAAGTCGACACCGAAATCCCCTCGCCCGCCGCGGGTGTGCTGACCAAGATCATCGCCCAGGAGGACGACACCGTAGAGGTGGGTGGAGAGCTGGCCATCATCGGCGACGGAACCGAAGGCGGCTCCTCGGGCGGTGGCGCGCCGGCGAAACCGGAACCCGAGCCCCAGCCCGAACCGGAGCCCGAACCCGAACCGCAGGCGCAGGCCGAACCCGAACCCGAGCCCGAACCCGCAGCGCCGGCCCCACAGGCGTCCAGCGGCGGCAGTGCGACGCCGGTGCTGATGCCCGAACTCGGCGAGTCGGTGACCGAGGGCACCGTGACTCGCTGGCTGAAGAAGGTCGGCGACTCCGTTCAGGTCGATGACCCGCTGGTGGAAGTCTCCACCGACAAGGTGGACACCGAGATCCCGTCACCGGTGGCCGGCGTTCTGATCAGCATCACCGCCGAGGAAGACGACGTCGTCCAGGTGGGCGGTGAGCTGGCCCGGATCGGCGCCGCTTCCGAGGCCGGTGCCGCGCCCGCCCCGGCTCCGACTCCCAAGCCGGAACCCAAACCGGAGCCGACGCCAGAACCCAAGCCAGAGCCGAAGCCAGAGCCCAAGCCCGAAGCGGCCGAGCCGGCCCCGGAGCCCAAGCCGGAACCGAAGCCGGAACCGAAAGCCGAGCCGGCCGCGGCAGCCGACGGCGAGGGCGCGCCCTACGTGACCCCGCTGGTGCGAAAGCTCGCCGCCGAGAACAAGATCGACCTCGCCGAGGTGACCGGCACCGGTGTGGGCGGCCGCATCCGCAAGCAGGATGTGCTGGCTAAGGCCGAGGAAAAGCAAGCCGAGCAGAAGTCCGCGCCCGCTGCCCCAGCCCCCGCCGCCGCCCCGCCCGCGAAGGCGCCCACTCCGGCACCCGCGCTGGCCCACCTGCGCGGCACCACGCAGAAGGCCACCCGGATCCGTCAGATCACCGCGAAGAAGACCCGCGAATCCCTGCAGGCCACCGCGCAGCTCACCCAGACCCACGAGGTCGACATGACCAAGATCGTGGCGCTGCGGGCCAAGGCCAAGGCCTCGTTCGCCGAGCGCGAGGGCGTGAACCTGACCTACCTGCCGTTCATCGCCCGTGCCGCGATCGATGCGCTGAAGATCCATCCCAACGTCAACGCGAGCTACAACGAGGACACCAAGGAGATCACCTACTACGACGCCGAGCACCTGGGCTTCGCCGTCGACACCGAACAGGGCCTGCTCTCCCCCGTCATTCACAACGCCGGCGATTTGTCGCTGGGCGGGCTGGCCCGGGCGATTGCCGATCTGGCCGCACGCACCCGGTCGGGCAACTTGAAACCCGACGAGTTGTCCGGCGGCACGTTCACGATCACCAACATCGGCAGCCAGGGCGCACTGTTCGACACCCCGATCCTGGTGCCGCCGCAGGCCGCCATGCTGGGCACCGGGGCCATCGTCAAGCGCCCGCGGGTGGTCGTCGACGCCTTCGGTAACGAGTCGGTGGGAATCCGGTCGATCTGCTATCTGCCGCTCACCTACGACCACCGGCTGATCGACGGCGCCGATGCCGGACGTTTCCTCACCACCATCAAGAACCGGCTCGAAGAGGGAGCGTTCGAGGCCGATTTAGGGCTTTGAGAAGGACACCCGACCGTGGCCAAAGCCGTTATCGCGATAGCGGGTTCGTCCGGCCTGATCGGTTCGGCTTTGGCTGCGGCGCTGCGCGCCAACGACCACTCGGTGCTGCGCATCGTGCGCCGGACACCGGCGAATTCCGAAGAGCTGCACTGGAATCCGGAAAGCGGCGAGTTCGACATCGACGCGCTGACCGAGGTCGACGCGGTCGTCAACCTGTGCGGCGTCAACATCGGCCAGCACCGCTGGTCGGGTGCCTTCAAGCAGAGTCTGCGGGACAGCCGCATCGCGCCCACCGAAGTGCTGTCCGCCGCGGTCGCCGACGCCGGCGTCGAAACTCTGGTCAACGCCAGCGCGGTGGGCTACTACGGAAACACCAAGGACCGGGTGGTCGACGAAAACGACCGGGCGGGAAAGGGTTTCCTGGCGCAGCTGTGCGAGGACTGGGAGGCCGCCACGCTGCCGGCCCAGTACGGCGGTACCCGCGTGGTGCTGGCCCGCACCGGCGTGGTGGTGGCCCCCTCGGGCGGTGCGCTGCGCAAGATGCGGCCGCTGTTCTCCTTCGGCCTCGGAGCGCGGCTGGGCAGCGGACGGCAGTACATGTCGTGGATCAGCCTCGAAGACGAGGTGCGCGCACTGCTGTTCGCCATTTCGCACCCGTCGTTGTCCGGCCCGGTAAACATGACCGGGCCGGCACCGGTCACCAACGCCGAGTTCACCACCGCGTTCGGCCGTGCCGTCAACCGCCCGACTCCGCTGACGCTGCCCGGTTTCGCGGTGCGCGCCGCGCTCGGCGAGTTCGCCGACGAAGGACTGCTGATCGGTCAGCGCGCCATCCCGTCCGCGCTCGAGCGCGACGGTTTTCAGTTCCACCACAACACCATCGGCGAGGCCCTCGCCTACGCCACCGCACGCCGCGACATCGATTAGGCGTCGAGACCGAATCCAGGGCTATCCGCAGCCGACTTCGCACGCTCTCACCGCAGTCTCGACGTTCTCACCGCAGTCTCGCTCGCCTACGGCACTGTGCGGCGCGACCTGGATTAGTCTTCTTTGCTATGGGGTGGCGAGCTCGACGTGTCAGTGGCTGGTTCTGGACGGTGGTCGGCGTCGTGGTTTTCTTTGGCATGGCTCTCTACTGTTTGCCACACGGGGTGCAAGCGGTGTGGGCACAACACTACGGAGTTCCCGCACAAGTCCAGATCGAGAAGTGCAAGAGCCATACGGGAGGCAGGGCAAGACGTCCGTACACCTGCACCGCGGTGTGGCGACCGGCCGATGGAACCGAACGAAAGGTGACCGTCAAAGCCGGGCCGCCCGCGCCCAGAAAGTCCAGCACCCTCGACGTCCGCGTCGACGGCGACAAGGCATACACGAACTCGTTCTGGGAGGGCTGGGGAAACATTCTTATCGGAGTCGGTGCGCTGGCGCTCGGGGTTTTCACACTGCTGCCGTCGCGCCGATCCCTGTCTCCGCCGTCTGGCGCGTAACCTCCCCACTGTGACGCGATCGACCAAAACATGAGCGGGCCCGTGTATTTGATCACCGGAGCGGCCGGCGGCACCGGCGGCGTCAGCCGGCTGGTGGTCGAGCAGTTGCGGTCACGCGGCGAACGGGTGCGCGCATTGGTTCACCGCGACGACGACCGGGCCGGCGCGCTGCGCGACCTGGGCGCCGAAGTAGTGGTCGGCGATCTGACCGACCCCCAGAACGTCGTCGACGCGATGACCGGTGCCGATCGCATGTTCTTTTCCATGAGCGTCTCACCCGACTACCTGAAGGCCACGGCGGTGGTGTGCGCGGCGGCGCTGGATTCGGGTCACCTCGACGTGATCGTGAACATGTCGCAGATGACGGTTTCGCAGATGACGCTGACGAGCACCGAGGAGTCTCACCAGCACCGCTTGCACTGGCTGGCCGAGCGCGTCATGAACTGGTCAGGGGTGCCCGTCGTGCATGTCAGACCCACAGCGTTCCTGGACAATCCGATCTTCACCTGGCTGGCGGCGCCGTCCATCCGCGAACGCAATGTCTTGCTGTTGCCGTTCGGAACCGGCCGGACCTCACCGATCGCGGCCGGCGACGTCGCCCGCACGGTCTCGGCGATTCTGTTGAACCCGGCGGACCGCATCGGCCACGTCTATGAGTTGACCGGTCCGATAAACCTCGACGTCGACGGATTGGCCGCCGAATATGCCCGCGGACTGGGCCGGCCGATCACCGGCAGCGACATCGACCACGACACCTGGGTCGACGAGGTTCTCAAGCCGCTCGGGCTGCCCGCACACCTTCAGCAACACCTCTCCACAATGGCCAAACTGCACCGCGCGGGCCGCTACGACCGGGCCACCGACGAAGTCGAGCAGACAACGGGCCGGCCCGCCATGAGCGTCGAGCAGTATGTGGCCGCGAACCCGCAGCTGTTCTTGTAGGGCGAGGTAGCGTTGCTGACGTGACGGATTCCATCCGCGCGAGCGCGGCCGCCATCGAGGTTCGCCAGCTGGGCAGCATCGACTACCTGACCGCGTGGCAGTTGCAGCGCGACCTGGCCGACGCCCGCGTGGCCGGCGGCCCCGACACCCTGCTGCTGCTGGAACATCCGCCGGTCTATACGGCCGGGCGGCGCACCGAGCCCCACGAGCGCCCCTACGACGGCGCTCCGGTAGTCGACACCGACCGCGGCGGCAAGATCACCTGGCATGGTCCGGGGCAGTTGGTCGGCTACCCGATCATCGGGCTGGCCGAACCGCTCGACGTGGTCAATTACGTTCGGCGCCTTGAGGAATCGCTGATCAAGGTGTGCATCGACCTGGGCCTGGACGTGGGCCGGGTGGACGGCCGCTCCGGGGTCTGGGTACCCGGCCGGCCCGCCCGCAAGATCGCCGCCATCGGGGTGCGGGTATCGCGCGCGACGACGCTGCACGGGTTCGCGCTCAACTGCGACTGCGACCTGGCCGCGTTCAGCGCCATCGTGCCGTGCGGCATCAGCGACGCCGGGGTGACGTCGTTGTCGGCCGAACTCGGCCGCCGGGTGACTGTCGACGACGTCCGTGCGGCTGTTGCGGACGCGGTCAGCGACGCGTTGGACGGTGTCCTGGCGGTCAGTGAGCACAACGCCGCCCGCGTAGCATCTATCTCGTGACTGTCGCTCCGGAGGGCCGCAAACTGCTGCGCCTTGAGGTGCGCAACGCGGCCACCCCGATCGAGCGCAAGCCGCCGTGGATCAAGACCCGGGCGCGGATGGGACCGGAGTACACCGAGCTGAAGAGCCTGGTCCGCCGCGAGGGCCTGCACACGGTCTGCGAGGAGGCCGGCTGCCCCAACATCTTCGAATGCTGGGAGGACCGGGAAGCCACCTTCCTGATCGGCGGAGACCAGTGCACCCGTCGTTGCGACTTCTGCCAGATCGACACCGGCAAGCCCGCCGCCCTGGATCGCGACGAGCCCCGCCGGGTCGCCGAGAGTGTGCAGACCATGGGCTTGCGGTACGCCACCGTCACCGGCGTCGCCCGCGACGACCTGCCCGACGGCGGGGCCTGGCTGTACGCGCAGACCGTGCGTGCGATCAGGGGGCTCAACCCGTCGACCGGTGTCGAACTGTTGATCCCCGACTTCAACGGCGAGCCCGTCCGGCTTGCGGAGGTCTTCGAGTCGCGCCCGGAAGTCTTGGCGCACAACGTCGAAACCGTGCCCCGCATCTTCAGGCGGATCCGGCCCGCCTTCACCTACCGGCGCAGCCTGGGCGTGCTCACCGCGGCACGTGACTTCGGCCTGGTCACCAAGAGCAACCTGATCCTGGGTCTGGGCGAGACCCCCGACGAGGTGCGCACCGCGCTGGTCGATCTGCGTGACGCGGGCTGCGACATCGTCACGATCACCCAATATCTGCGGCCCTCGACGCGCCACCACCCGGTCGAGCGCTGGGTACCGCCGGAGGAATTCGTCGAGTTCGCCCAATACGCCGAGGGGCTCGGCTTCGCCGGCGTGCTGGCCGGGCCGCTGGTCCGGTCGTCGTACCGGGCGGGTCGGCTCTACCAGCAGGCCGCAGCCAGCCACCGCGCCTCAGCTTCGCGCTGACCACGCCTATCCTTGGTGACTATGGCTAAACCCCGAAATGCCTCCGAGAACAAGGCCGCCCGAGCCGAGGCGAAGGCCGCGGCCAAGGCCGCCGGTAAGCAGCGCCGCGCTCAGATGTGGCAGGCGTTCAACCTTCAGCGCAAAGAGGACAAACGGCTGCTGCCGTACATGATCGGCGCCTTCGTGCTGGTCGCGGGGGTACTGTCGGCGCTCGGCGTACTGCTGGGCGGCACGGTCACCATGATCATGATGATCGTGTCCGGCGTCGTGCTGGGCCTGCTGGTGGCGTTCATCGTGTTCACCCGTCGGGCTCAGCGCAACATCTACCGGCAGGCCGAAGGCCAGACCGGCGCGGCGGCGTGGGCACTGGACAACCTGCGCGGCAAGTGGCGGGTGACCCCGGGTGTCGCGGCGACCGGCCACTTCGACGCGGTGCACCGGGTGCTGGGCCGGCCCGGCGTCATCCTGGTCGGCGAGGGATCGGCGGCCCGGGTCAAACCGCTGCTGGCCCAAGAGAAGAAGCGCACCGCGCGACTGGTCGGGGACGTGCCGATCTACGACATCATCGTCGGCAATGGCGACGGTGAGGTTCCGCTGGCCAAGCTGGAGCGCCACCTCACCCGCCTTCCGGTCAACATCAACACCAAGCAGATCGACTCGTTGGAGTCGCGGTTGGCGGCGCTGGGATCGCGGGCGGGTACGGCCGCCATGCCCAAGGGGCCGTTGCCCAACGCCGGCAAGATGCGCGGCGTGCAGCGCACCGTGCGCCGCAGGTAGCCTGCGCGGCGACCCGATTCAGCGCCGCACTACCGCGGTGCCCGTCAGCTTGTCCTGCAGCCCGCGCCCGTCGGCGTCGGTGAACAGCGGTGGGATCACCAAACCGATCAGCAGGCCCCGCGCGGCCAGCCGCCCGATCCCCACCGGCACCCGCCCGTCCACCGAGGCCACTTGCAGACCCAGCGCAAGCTGGCCCGGGGTGAACCCGAACAGGCGCACCGCCACCACGCCCAGGGCCATCCAGACGACCAGGATCATCGTCGACAACCACGACTCGGGGAACGCGCCGAAACCCATCGCCAGCAACGCCAGGCCATAGGCGATCAGCCAGTCGATGATCAGCGCCAGCAGGCGGCGCCCTGTCCTGGCAAGCGATCCCGGCCCGCCGGGCGGCAATCCGAGCGTTTCACCGGGGTAACCCGGCTGCGATCCTGCCGTCATCTATGTGGTCCCAGAACCCAGCTCAACGGGCACCAGATACGATCTTGCGGGCCATGGCCTCACAATAAGGCCCGGGGTTACCCGGGTCGGGTTGCGGGCGGCATGGTCACGTAACGTCTGCGCAACACGGGGTTGACTGGCGAGCAACAACAACTCCATAGCGTCTGCCGCGAATCACCAAGCAAAGGAGCCTTCTGTGACGGAAATGACGCCCGACGACGTCTTCAAACTCGCTAAAGACGAAGACGTCGAGTTTGTCGACGTCCGGTTCTGTGACCTGCCGGGAATCATGCAGCACTTCACGATTCCGATTTCCTTCTTCGACCAATCCGTGTTCGAAGACGGGTTGGCGTTCGACGGCTCGTCGATTCGCGGGTTCCAGTCGATCCATGAATCCGACATGCTGCTCCTTCCCGACCCGGAAACCGCGCGGATCGACCTGTTCACTGAAGCCAAGACGCTGAACCTCAACTTCTTCGTGCACGACCCGTTCACCCTCGAGCCCTACTCGCGCGACCCGCGCAACATCGCACGCAAGGCCGAGAACTACTTGAAGAGCACCGGTGTCGCCGACACCGCGTATTTTGGCGCCGAGGCCGAGTTCTACATCTTCGACTCGGTGAGTTTCGACTCGCGCACCAACGGCTCGTTCTACGAGGTGGACGCGATCTCCGGCTGGTGGAACACCGGCGAGCCGACCGAGAGCGACGGCAGCCCCAACCGCGGCTACAAGGTCCGCCCCAAGGGCGGCTATTTCCCCGTTGCCCCCGTCGACCATTACGTCGACCTGCGCAGCAGGATGCTGCACAATCTGATCCAGAACGGCTTCAGCCTGGAGAAGGGCCACCACGAGGTGGGCACCGGCGGCCAGGCCGAGATCAACTACAAGTTCAACACGCTGCTGCACGCCGCCGACGATATGCAGCTGTACAAGTACATCGTCAAGAACACCGCGTGGCAGGCCGGCAAGACCGTGACGTTCATGCCCAAGCCGCTGTTCGGTGACAACGGCTCCGGCATGCACACCCACCAGTCGCTGTGGAAGGACGGCAGCCCGCTGATGTACGACGAGACCGGCTACGCCGGCCTGTCGGACACGGCCCG
>Ga0335083_10010716_pt1 | contig 11044 bp, 7 predicted proteins | sample Lox_Sample_42_FD_206716 | JGI IMG/M metagenome (GOLD analysis project Ga0335083, IMG submission 206716) | Soil microbial communities from Loxahatchee National Wildlife Refuge, Florida, United States - Lox_Sample_4.2 | ecosystem: Environmental > Terrestrial > Soil > Wetlands | place: USA: Florida... | reverse complement strand
TGTCCGACGTCGACCACATCGTCACCGACCGCGGCGTGACCAGCGACCAGCTGCACAACCTGTCCAGCGCCGGCGCGCTGGTGACGACGGTCTGACCTGGCCGGTTCAGCCTGCGGTGGTCGGTATGGCCGCGGGCGAGCTGGCTGCGGGCGCCGCGGGCCCGGTGGGTACCGCCGCCGGGCTGGCCGCCGTCAGCGCGGTCGTGGTGACCGGCCCGGCGGAGCTGCCCTTCAGCCAGGCCGACCAGGACTCCTGCCAGTAACCCCAGCCGTTGTCCCAGGTGAGCACGCGCGGTGTCCCGGTGATGGTCACCGGGTCGCCCCGGTACGCGGTGTGCTGCCACCAGGCCGCGCCATCGGGCGTCATCCGGACGCAGCCGTGGCTGCAGTTCTCGTGCCCCAGGCACCAGAAGGCGCCCGGGCTCTCGTGCAGGTACTCGCCGCTGTCGGAGATCTGCACGTCGTGGTAGACGACCTCGTGGTAATAACCGGGCTGGTTCGGCTTGATGTTAGGCGAGGTCATGATCACCGAGTCGTAGCTGCCCATGGTGAGGTGGACGCCGCTGGTGGTGTAGAAGTCGTTGCCGTAGGAGTCGTAGCCGCCCATCCCGCCGCTGACCGGGATCTTCTTGGCCAGCGATCCGTTGATATAGAAGCGGGCGTAGTCGGTTTTCAGGTTGACCTTGACGACGTGCGAATTGCCGATCTTGAACGAACGGCTCAGGTCGCCCGCGCCCCACAGGTCAGGACCGCCGGGGACGCCGGTCAGGTGCGCGGTGAGCCGCACGTGCTCGTGAGTCGGCCAGTAGTTCTGCGTACGGAAGACGACCTGGCTGTCCGAGGCCCAGAACCACGCGCCGGCCACCGGGACGTCGCTGCCGACCTCGAGGGCATGCTCCACCGAGGGCCGGTCCGAGGGGTCCACGTCGTAGTTGAAGTTGACGATGATCGGCATGCCGACGCCGACGGTCTCACCGGAGTCGGGGATGATGCTGCTGACCTCGAGGACGCGGGCCGCCTTCATCGTGGTGAAGTGCGTGACCTCGGTCGTCAGCACGCCCTTGCTGTTCTTGGCCACGGCGGTGACGGTGTAGGAGGTGCCGGGCTTCAAGCCCCACTCCGCCGACCAGCTCGTGTTGCCCGCTCCGTACTGCCCGGTCACGGGCGAGCCGCCGGCTGCCACCGTGACGTTGGTGAGCGTGCCGCCGGTCGCGGCGATCTGCACCTGAGAGTCAGGAGTGATCTTGGCCGCGCCGTCGGCCGGAGTCACGGCCACGACCGCCCGCGGCAGGGGCTTGGCGGTCACCTGCTCCGCGGCCGGACGCATCGCCGTCACCGGGTGCGCCGTCGCCACATACGTAAGTCCGCCCGCCAGCACAAGTGCGGCAGCCCCCGCGACAAGCCATCGTTCATTCCGCACTACGGGCCTCGCCATCCACCAAGGACCTGAGATTTAGCGAAATAGTACCGGTCGAAACAGGGTGCCTGGCCCGCCCGCCACAACCTGCACAACCTCCACAAGACCCGCAACGCGTCACTGTAGCCAGCCAAACCCCGCCACGTATTCGAGCAGGAGTTCCCCTGGTCCTACGCTAGAGCGCATGACGCTCCCATCCGGTATCCCCGTCGACGAACTGGATCCAGGCATCCGCCCCCAAGACGACCTGTTCCGGCACGTCAACGGCCGCTGGCTCGCGCGGACCACGATCGCCGCCGACCGGGCGCGCGAAAGCACGTTCCGGATCCTGGCTGATGAGGCCGAGAACGCGGTGCGTGCGATCGCGGAAGAGGCTGTGTCGGCGCCAGCGGGCAGCGAGGAGCGGAAGTTCGGCGACCTGTACGCCAGCTTCATGGACGCGGACCGAGCCGAACTGCTCGGCTCGCAGCCCATCGATCAGGCCCTCGCGGCGGCTCGGGCCGTCAGCTCCATTCCGGAGCTGCTGGAGACGCTCGGGCGGCTTCAGCCACTGGGAATCGGGGGCCCGTACCGGCTTTATGTCGACACCGACCCCGGCAACCCGGAGCGTTACCTGGTGGTTTTCGGGCAGGGCGGTATCTCGCTGCCGGACGAGAGCTACTACCGCGAGGAGCGGTTCGCCGGCGTTCGCGACGCGTTCGCCGGTCATGCGCGGCGGATGTTCGAGCTGGCCGGGTGGCCGGACGCCGACGGAGCCGCCAGGCGGGTGTTCGCGCTGGAGACGGCAGTGGCCGGGCACCACTGGGACAACGTGGCGAACCGCGACCGCGAGAAGACGTACAACCTGTTCACCTGGGCGGGGGTGCTGGCCGCAGGGCCCGACCTGCGCGGGTGGCTGGCGGCCCTGGACCCGCCCGCCGGCGCCTTCGACGAGGTCGTGCTCCGCCAGCCGAGCTTCAGCGCCGGGCTGGCCTCGCTGCTCACCGACGAGCAGGTTCCGGCCTGGCGCGACTGGCTGGGCTGGCGGGTGATCCACAGCGCCGCCGGATATCTGTCCGAGGCGTTCGTCGCCGAAGATTTCGACTTCTACGGCCGTATCCTGAGCGGCACCCCTGCGCTGCGTGAGCGCTGGAAGCGGGGTATCTCGCTGATCGAGTGGGCGATGGGGGAAGCGGTCGGCCGGGTCTACGTCGGCCGGCACTTCCCGCCGGGGGCCAGGGAGCGGATGGATGTCCTGGTCGCCAACCTCCTCGAGGCCTACCGCGAGAGCATCGACGACCTCGACTGGATGGGGCCGGACACCCGCCAGCGGGCCCTGGACAAGCTCGGAAAGTTCACGCCGAAGATCGGCTACCCGGACAGCTGGCGGGACTACTCCAGCCTCCGGGTCGATCCGGCGGATCTCATGGCCAACGTGCGGGCGGCTCATGCTTTCGACTTTCACCGCCAGCTGAACAAGATCGGCAAACCGGTCGACCGTGACGAGTGGCACATGAACCCCCAGATGGTCAATGCCTACTACAACTCGGGCATGAACGAGATCGTGTTCCCGGCCGCGATCTTGCAGGATCCGTTCTTCGATCCCGGCCGCGACGACGCGGCCAACTACGGAGCGATCGGCGCCGTCATCGGTCACGAGATCGGCCACGGCTTCGACGACCAGGGTTCCAAGTACGACGGTGACGGCAGGCTGGCCGACTGGTGGACCGCGGCGGACCGGCAGGCGTTCGAGAGCCGGACCCGGTCGCTGATCGAGCAGTACAACCACCTGGCCCCGAGGCAGACCCCTGACCAGCATGTGAACGGAGCGCTGACGATCGGGGAGAACATCGGGGACCTCGGCGGCCTGGGCATCGCGTGGAAGGCCTACCAGGTGTCGCTGCACGGCGAGGAGGCGCCGGTCATCGACGGCCTGACGGGCGCCCAGCGTTTCTTCATGTCGTGGGCACGCGTCTGGAAGACGAAGGTCAGGGACACCGAAGTCGTCCGGCTGCTCGCCATCGACCCGCATTCCCCCGGCGAGTTCCGCTGCAACCAGATCGTGCGGAACCTGGACGAGTTCTACGCCGCGTTCGATGTCGGCGCAACCGACGAACTGTGGCTCGAACCGGCGACCCGGGTCCGTATCTGGTAGCGAGGGTCACTGTACGTCCAGGCGGGGCAGCGCGGCGTCCTCGCGGAGACGAGCAGCTTCGTCCGGCACGACCGGCACTGGACCTACCTCGGCCCCAGCGACGGGTGACATCGGCCACGCCGATGATGGCGCGTGGCCGACCGATCGCAACGGGACCGGGTATGCTCTCGGTCAGCGTGGCGCGGGCCGCGCTGTCGCATGACGGATAAGGATTTTTAGGCACATGGCAACAGGCACGGTGAAGTGGTTCAACGCCGACAAGGGCTATGGTTTCATCGCCCCCGATGACGGGACGGCGGACGTGTTCGTCCACTTCTCGGCTATCGCGAGTAGTGGCTACCGGTCGCTGAACGAAAACCAGAAGGTCGAGTTCGACACGACCCAGGGCCAGAAGGGCCCGCAGGCGGAGAACGTCCGCCCGCTTTAAGACGCGCACTGCGGGCCGGGATCAGATCCTGGCCCGCACTGTCGCCTGGGCAAGACCTGCCCTCACACCGGTTCGGCTCGTGGTAGTGGGCTGCCATGAGGCTGGAGGGTCAGCTGCGGCCCGGCCGCCGTGATCGTGTCCCAGTCGTAGCGCATCGGGATGAGCTCGCACCGGGACCAGGCGTGGTGCTGATCGGCGTAGTGCGGGCTCGCCGGATCGCCGGAGGCGCCGCCGGTGACGATCCACGTGCAGTTATCCCAGTTGCCGACGTCGAACACGTAGCGGGCCACCGCACCGTAGACGGCCGCGGTGCCGGACTCGGCCCGGCAGCCGTTGGCCCAGACGGTCTCGTTGTCGCCGCCGACCCCCGCGCCGGCCGGGCTCAGGGCCGCCGGCGCACCAGGCAGCAGCGGCGTCAGCGGATGAGTGAGCACGGCGGCATGGACCTGCTGCCAGGGGACGTCCGGCGGCTCGCCCGAGCTGTCCTCAAGGGCCTCGGACAGCAACTCAGCCCAGGTGCGGCCGCCAGTCAGGGCCAGGTCATCCGATCGCAGCAGGGCCGGCAGCACCCACCACAGGTGGCTGGTCACCGAGGCGCCGCCGGGCAGCAGAAGCCCGGCGCCCCCGGTGGCGGCGAGGCCAGACCGGCCCGCGACGATCCTGGCCAGCGCCCAGCGCAGCCGGGAGTAACAGGCCGCTCCGGCCGAGCCGGGCGACATGCGGGCATCCCAGCCGAGCACGACGTCACGGGTGGCACGGGCGGCCGCGCTGGACGGCGTCACGTCCGCCAGGGCCCGCTGGAACAGCCGGGCGGGCACGCTGAGGTCGTCGCGGTGAATCCCCGGCATGTCCTCGGGGGACGCGGGCCCCAGTTCGGCGATGAGCTGCTCGATCCGCCGGGCCCGGTACGGCGGGTGCGCGTCGGTGCAGAAGTAGTCGCCGGTGTCCGGGATGGCCGTCACCACCCGGTTGTTGGCGGTGACGAGGTAGCCGCGGGCCGGGTCGTCCACGCGCGGCATCTGCCCGGCCGGGATGACGCCGTCCCACTCGTACTCGCCCGTCCAGCCCGGTACGGGCAGCCACCCGTTGACGGCTGGCCGCCGCGGGATCATCGCGCGCACCAGGTGGCCGATGTGGCCGCCGGTATCCGCGGCGACCAGGTTGTGGTCGATGAGCCCCCAGCCGCGGACGGCCTCGAAGAGCGCGTCCACCGAGGTGGCCCGCAGCATCGGGAGCAGGCAGTCGAACGACCGGTCGAGGTCGAAGAACTGAACCGATTTCAGCGTCAGGGCGGCGCCGAGCGCCGGATCCCCGGCCACGACCGGGCCGTGCATGGTCTCCACGATCTGCACCTCGGACGAGGCTCCGCCGCGGACCTTGATCTCCTCAACCGCCGTCGTGGCCTGCCGCCACTCGCCCGTGTACAGGTACCGGGACGGATCGGCCCGGTCGAACTGCTCGACGTACAGGTCGTGGATATCCGCGAACGCGTGCGTGACGCCCCAGGCCACCTGGGCGTTGTGCGCGAAGTGCGGAAAGGCCGGCACACCAGGAATGGTGAGGCCGATCGCATCGAACTGGTCGCAGCCCAGGTGCATCTGCGCGTACATGCCCGGCATCTCGAACGCGCGGTGCGGGTCGCCGGCCAGTATCGGCCTGCCGGTCGCGGTCCGGCTCGGCGCCAGGGCCCAGTTGTTGCTCCCGCCGCCGGTCCCGGCCCCCGCTGCCAGCAGGCTCAGCGCGCCGATCGGCTCGCGCAGGTCGGCCAGGCTGGCGACCCACCGGCTGGCATCGGCCCCGGGCGGAATGCACAGCCGGTCGGCCCCGCCGTCGTCGTAGCGCAGCTTGACGAGGTCCTCGGCGCCGACGACGCCAAGCGCCGCGGCGCGCCAGAGCTTGAACCACACGGAGCCCATGAGGTAGCCGCGCTGCCGCATGGCCGCGAGGCAATGCCAGCCCGCCCACGGCTCCGGCGCGCTCGCCACCAGCCCGTACTCGGGCGGAGCGGGATGGCTGCCCAGGTAGGCGTTCACCCCGGCCGCGTAGGCGTCGACCATCGCCCTGGCGTCCGCGCCGAGGGCCTGGTAGTCCCGGATCGACGCCGCGCCGGCGCGCAGCCGCCGGGCCAGCCGGTCGGCCGGCAGGCCCGCCGCGCCGACCCACTCGGACCACCTGCCTTCCATCTGCTTCCTGGCCGCGTCCATCTGCCAGAGGCGGTCCATGGCGTGCGCGTACCCCTGGCCGACGAACACGTCGTGCACCGACCGCGCGCGGACATGCGGGATACCCCACTCGTCCCGGTACAGCCGGACCGGTCCCTCGACCCACCCGCCCCGGTGCAGCTCACCATCGCCCGCCTGGGCACCGAACTGGCTCATCAGCATCTCCCTCGGCTTGTAACGGATACCGCGCGATGCACGCTCCGATTGCGGAATGTATTCAGTGCTGATGGGAGTGTCACGTGAGCACGTTCCGTGCCTCGGTGTCGGCGGGGGAGTCCGGGCCGGTGATCACGCTGTCCGGCGAGGTAGACCTGTCTACCATCGCGGAGCTCAGCGACCTGATCACCGCCCAGCTCGCCGGCGGGACGGTCCACCTGACGATCGACGTGTCCGGGATGAGCTTCGCCGATTCGGCCTCGATGCGTGTGCTGATGCTCGCCGCCATGACCTTGCGGAAACGCGGCGGCGGCCTGGTCCTGCTGCGCCCGCAGCCAGCCCTGGCCCGCTTGCTGGAGATCATGGACGCCGACCAGGTGATCACCGTCCAGGCCTGAAAAGACATAAAGACCTTTCATAACGAACGGCGCCGAGTGCACGCCCCACCGCCGGCCTCCCCAGATCCTGGCCAAACGAACGGCGCCGAGTGCACGCCCCACCGCCGGCCTCCCGAACCCCGGGGCCAAGCCCTCTCATCCACCCCACAGTCCTCACCGGTCACCAGCCTCACCGCAACCGTGTGTATGGTTGCCACAATGTCTACCCTAGGACGTGCATGCTGTGGCAATCATGCGCAAGGCGGCGACGCCTTTTGGTGCGCCACCGCGGGACCGGGAACCGATCCAGGGCCTCCCAACCCTAGAGTCCTAGCTGGCGGGCGATGAGCATCCGCTGGACCTCGCTGGTGCCCTCGCCGATCTCGAGGATCTTCGCGTCCCGGTAGAACCGCCCGACCGCGTACTCGTTCATGAACCCGTAGCCGCCGAACACCTGGGTGGCCGCGCGGGAGTTGTCCATGGCCGCGTTGGACGACACGAGCTTGGCGATGGCCGCTTCCTTCTTGAACGGCTCGCCGCGCAGCATCTTGGCGGCGGCGGCGTAGTAGGCCAGCCGCGCGGTGTGGGCGCGGGCCTCCATGTCGGCGATGGTGAACTGGATGGCCTGGTAGTGCCCGATCGGGTGGCCGAACGCCTCCCGTTCCTTCGCGTAGCGCAGCGACTCGTCCACGCAGCCCTGGGCCAGCCCGGTGGCCAGCGCGGCGATCGCGATGCGGCCCTCGTCCAGGATCGACAGGAACTGGGCGTAGCCGCGGCCGCGCTCGCCGACGAGGTTCTCCGCGGGTACCCGCACGTCGTCGAAGGACAGCTCGCGGGTGTCCGAGGCGCTCCAGCCGACCTTGGAGTACTTCGGCGCGACCCGCAGGCCCGGCGTGCCCGCCGGGACGATGATCGAGGAGATCTGCCGCTCGCCGGTCAGCGCGGTCACCGTGATCAGGGCGGTGATGTCGGTGCCGGAGTTGGTGATGAACGCCTTGGACCCGTTGATCACCCACTCCTCGCCGTCCAGGCGGGCCGTGGTGCGGGTGGCGCCGGCGTCGGAACCGCCGCCGGGCTCGGTCAGGCCGAACGCGCCGAGCTTCGCGCCCGCCGCCAGCGCCGGGAGCCACTGCCGCTTCTGCGCCTCGGTGCCGAACCGGTAGATCGGCATGGCGCCGAGCGAGACCCCGGCCTCCAGCGTGATGGCCACCGAGGAGTCGACCCGGGCCAGCTCCTCCAGGGCCAGGCACAAGGCGAAGTAGTCTCCGCCCATGCCGCCGTACTCCTCGGCGATCGGCAGGCCGAACAGGCCCATCGCGCCCATCTTGGCCACGATCTCGTACGGGAACTCGCCCCGCTCGTAGAGCTCGCCGATGACGGGGGCGACCTCCTTGCGGGCGAACTCCTCGACGGTGGCGCGCAGCGCCGCCTGCTCCTCGCTCAGCGTCAGGTCCATCACTGCTGCTCCTGTACTCAGGCTTCTGGGGTTGGGGCGGGCTCGATCACCGCCAGCACGGCGTCCTTGGCCACGGTAGCGCCCGGCTTGGCGCGCAGGTCGCGCACGATGCCGTCCACCGGGGCGGCCAGGACGTGTTCCATCTTCATCGCCTCGACGACGAGCAGCCGCTGCCCGGCCGCCACCGCCTGGCCCTCGGTCACCTCGACCACGGTCACCGTGCCGGGCATCGGCGAGACCACCGGGCCGCCGGAACCGGCCGAAGCCGCGGCCGCGGCCTCCAGCGGGGCCTGCTCCCTGATCGCCCAGGCCTGGCCGTCACGGCCGAGCCACAGGGTGGCGCCGTCCCGGGCGCCCGTGTGGTCCAGGGCGACCGCGTAGTCACGGGTGATCCCGTCCACGGTCACCGCCGCCCGCCCGCCGGATGGTGGAGCAGGGTGCGCGGCCCGCACGCGGACCGGGGCCGCGTCGCCCACCGCGACCAGCGCGTCGGCGGCACGGCCGCGCGCGCGTACCTCGTTCGTTTCCATATTGGCTACGGTCGTGCCGGTGACGGTCATCTTCCAGCGGACCTCAGCCGGCTCGCCGATCCGCCAGCCGCCCGGGATGTCGAACGGGTCGACGACGTCCCCGGCCGGTTCCAGCGCGGCCAGCGCCAGCCCGGCCGCGGCGGGCAGTATGTCGGCGGGCAGGGCATCACGGACCAGTCCGTCCAGGCGCCGGCCGACCAGGCCGGTATCCAGCCGGCCGGCCCGCACGTCGGGGTCGGCCAGCAGGGCACGCAGGAAGCCGGTGTTGGTGCCCACGCCCAGCACGACCACCTGGCCCAGCGCGGCGTCGAGCCGGGCCAGCGCCTCGGCCCGGTCGGCGCCGTGCGCGATCACCTTGGCCAGCATGGGGTCGTAGTCGCTGCCCACCACGCTGCCCGCGGCGATCCCGGCGTCCACCCGCGTGTCGCCGGGCCAGCTCAGCGCCAGCACCCGGCCGCCGGTGGGCAGGAAGCCCGCCGCCGGGTCCTCGGCGTAGATCCGGGCCTCGACCGCGTGCCCGCGGGCCTGCCGCCTGGCCGGCCACGGCTCCGGTTCCCCGGCCGCCACCCGCAGCTGGAGCTCCACCAGGTCCAGGCCGAAGATCTCCTCGGTGACCGGGTGCTCCACCTGGAGCCGCGTGTTCATCTCCATGAAGAAGAACTCCTCAGGACGGTCGCCGCTCACGATGAACTCCACCGTCCCGGCCCCGACGTAGCCGACTGCACGGGCCGCCTCGACCGCGGCGGCGCCCATCGTCTCCCGCTGGGCGTCGCCGAGCAGCGGGGACGGCGCCTCCTCGATGATCTTCTGGTGCCGCCGCTGCAGCGAGCACTCGCGCTCGCCCAGGTGGATCACGTTCCCGTGGGCGTCGGCCAGGACCTGGATCTCGATGTGCCTGGGGTCGGTCACCAGCCGCTCGACCAGCAGCGTGTCGTCGCCGAAGCTGCCGCGCGCCTCGCGCCTGGCCGAGCTGATCGCCGCGGCCAGGTCGCCCGCCCGGTGGACTTCGCGCATACCCTTGCCGCCGCCGCCCGCGCTCGGCTTGAGCAGCACCGGATACCCGATCCGGGCCGCCGCCCGGGCCAGCGCCTCGTCGTCCAGGCCGGACCCGTCAGAACCGGGCACCACCGGCACGCCCGCCTTGGCCACGGTCTGCTTCGCCCTGATCTTGTCGCCCATCGCCTCGATGGCCGCGGCCGGCGGCCCGACGAACGCGATCCCGGCGTCCGCGCAAGCCGCGGCGAACGCCGTGTTCTCGGACAGGAAGCCGTAGCCAGGGTGGACGGCCTGTGCCCTCGCCCGCCGGGCCGCGCCGACCACGGCGTCGGCCGACAGGTAAGCCGAGGCCGGGCCCAGGTGCACGGCCATGTCAGCCAGGGCCACGTGCGGGGCGCCCGCGTCGGGGTCGGTGTAGACGGCCACCGACCTGATGCCGAGCCGCCGCAGGGTACGGATCACCCGGCAGGCGATCTCGCCCCGGTTGGCCACGAGCACGGTATCGAACACGGGAGCCTCACATCCGGAAGACGCCGAAGGCCGGGTCGCCCAGCGGTGCGTTGGCCGCGGCCGACAGGGCCAGGCCGAGGACCATCCGGGTGTCCTTCGGGTCGATCACCCCGTCGTCCCACAGCCGGGCGGTCGAGTAGTACGGGTGGCCCTGGGTCTCGTACTGGGCCCTGATCGCGTCCGGGTCGGCGCCGGAGCCGACCGTGCCGAGCACGGTGGCCGCCTGCTCGCCGCCCATGACCGAGATCCTGGCGTTCGGCCACATGAACAGGAACCGCGGCGAGTACGCCCGGCCGCACATCGAGTAGTTCCCGGCGCCGAACGAACCGCCGATGATCACGGTCAGCTTCGGCACCCGGGTGGTGGCCACCGCGGTCACCATCTTGGCGCCGTGTTTGGCGATGCCGCCCGCCTCGTACTCCCGGCCGACCATGAACCCGGAGATGTTCTGCAGGAACACCAGCGGCACGCCGCGCTGGTCGCACAGCTCGATGAAGTGCGCGCCCTTGAGCGCGGACTCGGAGAACAGGATCCCGTTATTGGCGACGATCCCGACCGGGTGGCCGTGGATGCGGGCGAACCCGGTGACCAGCGTGCTGCCGTACTCCGCCTTGAACTCACCGAACCGGGACCCGTCGGTGATCCGGGTGATCACCTCGCGCACGTCGTAGGGGATCCGCGGGTCGGTCGGTACCACGTCGTAGAGCCCGTCCGGGTCGGCCAGCGGCTCCTCGGCGGGCAGGACCTCCCACGGCCGGGGCGCGCGCGGCCCTAGGGTGGCGACGATGTCGCGGACGATCCGCAGCGCGTGCGCATCGTC
>Ga0335083_10010715_pt1 | contig 11044 bp, 8 predicted proteins | sample Lox_Sample_42_FD_206716 | JGI IMG/M metagenome (GOLD analysis project Ga0335083, IMG submission 206716) | Soil microbial communities from Loxahatchee National Wildlife Refuge, Florida, United States - Lox_Sample_4.2 | ecosystem: Environmental > Terrestrial > Soil > Wetlands | place: USA: Florida... | reverse complement strand
GCTCGGTTTCGGGGCCGGGTGGCTGCCTGGCGCGGCGACCATCGGTCGCGGATGCGGCCGGTCATGGAACCAGGACGGCCGCGCCGCGAAAGGCGCCGGTTCGCAGGTCCGCCAGGGCGTTGTTCGCGTCCGCCAGCGCATACACCGTCGTCTCGGTCCGGATGCCGATCGACGGCGCGAGCTTCAGGAATTCGAGGCCGTCGTCTCGTGTCAGGTTGGCGACGGTAACCAGCTGCCTCTCCCCCCACAGCATCCGGTAGGGCATCGCCGGAATGTCCGACATGTGGATTCCCGCGCACACGACGCGCCCGCCCTTGCGCACGGACGCGAGCGCCTTGAGGACAAGGTCCCCGACGGGCGCGAAGATGATGGCGGCGTCCAGCGGTTGCGGTGCGGCTTCATCGGAGCCACCGGCCCACACGGCTCCGAGGCTTGCCGCAAACGCCTGCGTGGCGGTATCGCCCGGACGCGTGAAGGCGTACACCTCGCGTCCCTGCCAGGCGATGACCTGAGCCAGGATGTGGGCGGCGGCGCCAAATCCGTAGAGGCCGAGACGACGGCCTTCGCCCGCGGCGCGCAGCGCCCGCCAGCCGATCAGGCCGGCACACAGCAACGGCGCGATGGCAGCGTCCGTGGCGGACTCCCCGAGCGCGAACGCGAATCGCGCGTCCGCGATGACGGCGGTCGCGAACCCCCCATCCCGCGTATAGCCGGTGAACAGCGGCGCGTCGCAGAGGTTCTCGCGGCCGTCGCGACAGTAGGAACAGACGCCGCAGGTTCGCGCGAGCCACGGAACACCAACCCGCTGGCCGAGCGCGATGTCCGTCACACCGTGACCAACGGCGTCGACTCGGCCGACGATTTCGTGGCCGGGCACGATCGGGGTGCGTGGTGCGGCCAACTCCCCGTCGACCACGTGCAGGTCCGTCCGGCACACGCCGCACGCGGCGACCCTCACGCGAATCTGGCCGGGACCCGGTTCCGGGTCGGGCCGCTCCGTCAGTCGCAGGTCCGTCCGCAACTGGTTAAGCACCATCGCGCGCATTCGATCCTCCCGCCGGTTGCCGAGTCCTGCCGGCGCAGTATGGCAGGGCCGAAGCGCCGCGACGCGCTTGCAGTCGGCGAGGCGGACCCGCTCGAGCGTTCATGTGTAGGTACAAGCCCGGACGACGGCGTCTGCTTACCTCCCTAGACTGTCGTCGCGGTCGCCGCCGCGCCTGCTGAATCGCGGCCGCCAGTTGCCCGATGAACAGGGACCCGGCGCATGTGCGCCTGCCGGAGGACTGAGTGAAGTTCTACGCAAAGGTCATCGCCGTGCTATCCGGAATCGGGACCGCCAACGCGCTCTATCTGACCGTGCTGTTCTTCAGGAACCGACCGCATGCCGGGCTGCCAAGCGTCTGTGACTTCAGTGCGGAGTTCTCCTGTACGCGCGTGATCACCAGCCCGTACGCGCTTTTCCTGGGCGTCCCGGTCTGCACCATCGCGCTCGTCGTCTACCCGGCGCTGGCCGCGCTGGCGATCGCGGCACTGCGATGCCAGCGAACGCGCAACCTGTTCTACGTGGCCAGCCTCCTGTCGGCGATGGGCCTTACGCTCAACGGCGTCTACGTCTACAACGAGGCGGTGCACCTCGGCGCGGCGTGCGCGCTTTGCATCGCGTGCACGGTGCTGATCGCGCTCGATCTGGCCGCGTCGATCCGGGGCTACCAGCTCTCAGCGAACTAGCGGTAGCCGCCAATCCGCTGCGCGGCGTACCCGCAAATCACCGGTCCGATCGCGGCGTCGCCTTCGCCAGAGAGTCGATGCGTGCACCGACCCGCCGCCGCGGCTGGAAGGGTCGTGCTGCCCGACCACCGGGCGCTGCTGCGGCTCTCGCGGGCCCGTTTGTGGTGCAGAACGTCGGGGGCATGCCTCGATTGGCCCTCGCGTCCGTTCCCGCCGGCACACGTGTTTTCCACGATGAATGTCGGTGCGTATCGCCCCTACACTCTCTCCCAACCACTTCGCGGAGGGTGCGTCATGTACGACACGATTCTCGTCCCGATCGACGGCAGCGGGCCTTCGAAAGCGGGGCTGCGCGAGGCCATCCGCGTCGCCAAGCTCAGCCGGGGGACGATTCGTGTCGTCCACGTCGTCAACGAGATCCAGGCGGTCGTGGCAGGCTATTACTCGGGCGACCTGCGCGACAGCCTGCTCGCCCAGGCGAACAACCTGGTGAGTGACGCGAAAGCGGAGGTGACTCGCCAGGGCGTGCCCGCCGAGGCGATGGTGATCGATGCGCTCGGCGGCCCAACTGGCGAGCTGCTGGTGGAGCACGCCAACGCATGGCCGGCTCAGCTCATCGTACTCGGTACTCACGGTCGCCGCGGTCTCGCGCGCGCGGTGCTCGGCAGCGATGCCGAGCAGGTCGTCCGCGCGGCTAGCGTCCCGGTACTGCTGGTGCGCGGTTAGCGGGACAGCCCCGCGCCGCGCGGCATGTGCCCGGTGCGCATCGCGGCGCAGATGATCCGCCTCGGCGTCAGCGTGAGGCCTCGACCGCCCCGCTAGCCCGCGAACGCCCCGACCGACACCAGGTTCGCGCCGCGCCGCGCGCGTGCCACGCGCGCGGCAAAGTCCGCCGGTTTCACGACGAGCAGGTCGCAGGGAAGCTCATCGAGCAGGCGCTCGGCCGTGTTCCCGATAAACATGCCCTTCAGTCCGCGTCGCGAGACCGCCCCCATCGCCACGACCGCCGCCCCAACGGATCGCTGCGTGCGCAGGATCGCTTCGGCGGGCTCCCCCGGCACGAGATGCTGCCGGGTTTCCGGTACCTCCCAGCCTTCGAGGCAGCCCGCAAGCGCCGCGCGTGCCGCGTCGCGAGCCACCTTGTCGGCTCGTGCGCGGGCGCCCGGCGCAACGCCGCGCATCACGGTCGGTCGCGATGATAGATAGGAATGAACGACGTGCGCCGATCCCCCGAACGATTCGGCCAGCCGCGACGCTTCGCCAAGGATGGCGTCGTCCAGCGCCAGCGGTTTCGAGTGGGCGTGCGCAGGGTCGACAGCCGCCAGGATGCGAGGACGTCGGTAGGGCCGACGGCGCTTCACGAGCAGCACCGGAATCGGACTGTCGCGCAACAGGCTCCAGTCCGTGTACCCGAGCAGTGCCGGAAGCCGATGCCGGCCGCGTGCCTGCACGACGATCAGGTCGGCCCGGACGTGCGTGGCGGCGCGCACGATCGCCGCGTGCGGTGGGAAGTCCCACTCGGCGCTGCACGAGATCTCGAGCCCGCGGGCGCGCCACGGAGCGCCCAATGACTCGAGGCGCATCATTGCCTCGGAGCGCCTGGCCGACAGGTGGCGGCGAGTCTCGGCGCGCGACCCGAGGGCATCGACGAAGACCGGGTCCGCGAGATCGTGAAAGAGCACCAATCGTCCGCTGCGCGCGAGCGCGACGTGCGCCGCCTTGTCGAGGAGCGGCGTGGCCCGCAGCTCCTTCATCGCGACGAAAACGGTCCGGCCTTCTCTTCCGGAGTGCATCGCACGCTCTCTGCGCGGGTCGACATGCCTGGCAGCAGTGTGAGCGGCCGCGATCACTCTGCCATCCGTACTAGTGCGTAGCGTCGCGACGAAACCTGCGCGGTCGGCACTCTGCGCCGCCGATGCGCACGGCGCGAGCGGCGGCGGCGCTCGCGACCACGAATGTTGTCCGCTGGCACGGCCCAATCGGACGCGCCGCGCCCGAGCGTCGGCGGGCACGGACCGCGCCAGCGGCCGCTCCGTGCCCCAGACGTCGCGGCCGCGCACCGGGAGCCGGTGTCCCGGCACCCCTGGCGCAGCGAGCCTCAGTTCGCAGCGCCCCCGAACCGGTAGCCGATCCCGATGCCGAACAGGAGCGGATCCACCTTGACCGTCGACACCTTGGTCCCGCCCAACTTGACGTCGGACCGGATCTGCACCCACTTGGCGTCTGCGTTGAGCAGCCAGTGATCCGACAGCTTGAGGTCAAACCCTGCCTGCACCGCCGGGCCGACGCTGGTGCTGTCGAGCGTCAACGCTCCCACCGTCGGGACGGTCAGTGTCACGTCAGAGATGATCGTGAGATTGACACCCGCACCGACGTACGGCCGAAAGTCGGCACCCGGCATGAAGTTGTACTTTGCCGTCAGCACCGGCGGGAGGTGCTTGAACGTTCCGATGTCGACCGGACCGCCGAGGGCGCTTTTTTCAACCGTGACGGTCTGGGACTGCGGATACGTGAGGACGAGCTCCGCCGACCAGTGTGGGCTCACGAAGTACTCGATATCGAGGTCCGGGAGCCACTTCGAGTTGATGTGAATGGCGTCGCTCGGCACTGCCAGCGACGGAATGGCATCCGACTTGTTCGCCGGACTCAGGTGAACCGCACGGAGGCGGACTTCCCAAGGTCCGTCCTCGTCGGCGCGAGCCGCGGCGCTTGCGAATGTCGCCACGACAGCGGCGGCAAGAGTCATCGTCAGCAATCTGCTCTTCATCACATTCTCCAAAGATCTCGTGTTGCCGCCGCCAAGGCTATGGCTCTGGTGCAGTGCGATGAATCCGTACTTGCCCGTATCGACCCGTGCGGCCCAGCGGACGGAAAGGCTCGCCTGACGCCGGCCGCGACGCGCCGAGACGGGAGCTCCCATGCCCGGCGGCGCCGTGGTGGCGGAGAGCTCGTCGCACCCGTGGGGGCTTCGCCGGAGGCGCTCTGCGGCCAGGCAAGCGGCGCGACAGTCATGCAAGGCTCGGATCGCCGAGCGGTTCATCGGCCGCTACAGGCGGTCTCTCGATGCCGACACGGCGTCTGTCGCTATCGAGTTCACCGAGTCGCTCGCCGCGCAGTCTTGTCCAACATGACAGCGCCGGTGCAACGAAAGAGAATGGAACCCCGCAGCGCATCGATTCGCGGCTTGCCGCCGTAGCGGAAGAAGCCTGTGTCGGTGAGCGTTCCGGAATCCGTCGCCCGGCGACGACAGTTGTGCATGCGCCTTTTGCTGACGAACTACATAGAAACCCGCGGGAGATCTACAGTGAGTACCCCAGTCGACGAGAAATCGATGCCGAGTTCGGTGCGCACGGACGGCACTTGCGTCTACGATGCGACAACCATCGCTTTCCACTGGGCAACGGCGGTGATCGTTCCGGCGCTATGGATCCTCGGTCAGACGATCGACGACTTTCCTCGCGGATCCCTGCGGACCGGCGCGCGCACGGTGCATATCCTCCTCGGCGCCGCGTTGGTGCTGGTATTCATCGGACGCGTCGCCTGGCGCGCGCGCTCGGGGCGGCGGCTGCCGCCCGCCAGTCGCGGCGCGATGGCTCACGCAACGACCCTCGTGCACGTGAGCCTGTACGTGCTGATCGGCGCGACACTGGCACTCGGCGTCGCCAATACCTGGATCCGCGGCGATCAGCTGCTCGGGCTATTCAGGATCCCGTCGATTGCGCCGGGCGACAAGGCACTGCGCGAGCTGGTGGAAGGCTGGCATGCGCTCGCCGCCAACATCCTGGTCGGCGTCGCCGGCGCGCATGCGCTCGCCGGGCTGGTTCACCACTTCTTCTTGCGCGACGGCGTGCTCGCGCGCATGAGGCTGGGTCGACGCGCGGCGGGCCGCTGAGAATTGCGGCTCGGTGCGCTCCGCGACTGGGGGTCCGGATGCCGGAGTCGTCAGTGCCGGGATGGACTGGATTGCGAGTCAGGGAGGTCGCGAACAAACACGCGTAGCGGCTCGATCGCGGAGTTCCAGGCGACGTAGTTCACAGTTCCGGCGTCCGACCGCAGCGTGATCGAGCCGGGTGCGGCGGTCGCGAAGCTTCGCAGGTCCGCAGGCGACACCTCGTACCAACTCTCGCCGGCATAGCCGCTCGGCGGCCGAAACTGCGGTTCACTGACTCCGAGGCTGCGTGCATCGTGACTGACCGGACTGTATTCGCGCGTGATCCCGGGAGCGGACCATGCCAGGCGTTCGGGAATCGGAGCAGAACCAATCCCCGCGCGCGCACGATCCACCGTGCTCCACGAGACGCACACCAGATAGTGGTGCCGGCTGCTCATGTTGATGATTTCGACCGCCCCGATGGACAAGTAGTCACGCACATTCGCCGCAAATTCCGGCATTTCGTGGGCATAAATGAGCGGTGCTTCGCTGGCGCGCACCGTCACGCCCGTCTTCTGATCGAGGTATTCGGACGCGGAGTGCTCGCCCTCGGTCGCACATCCGGTCACGAGCAACACGGTGAGCGCGGCCAGTTGAAGTGCCCTTGCCATAACTGCTCTTTGAAGTTACGCCGACTGACAGAAATGCGTCGCCACGACTCTCGGACAAGATCTGCGCCGGCAGTTCAAGGGCGACTGCGTCGCAGCACTGCTGTGCATTATGCCCGCTATTCGGCGAATAGAGACCGCGAGGCCGGTGTTCTTCGGATGTCATTGCTGACGTGTCTCTGAATCACGACGAATTACCGGTTGTCTTTCGCAATGAACAAAATAGGATCCGGCACGATTGGCTTAACTATGTCTCGCTGCAGGCGGCAGCGCGACGAGCGGGCGTCGAGGGGCGGGAGACGCAAGAGAAGATGAAAGTGACGACGTGGCGACACACGTGCCAGCGGCTGATTTGCCTCGCGCTACTCGCGGCGGCGATCTGCTTGGTGGCGCCGGTACGCGCGCACGCGGCGTCGACCAGCTTCGACCACGCCACGACGGGTTTCGAGCTGCAGGGCCAGCACCGTCTCGTTGCCTGCGAGAGCTGCCACACGGGCGGGATCTTCAAGGGCACGCCGACCACCTGCGTCGCGTGCCACGCCGCCGGCTCGCGAATCGGCGCGACGGCCAAGCCCACCAATCACATTCTTTCCAGCAGCGACTGCACCCAGTGCCACACGACATCCGGCTGGCGGCCGGTCGCGCGCTTCGATCACCGCAACGTCATCGGAAGCTGCAGCTCCTGCCACAACAACGTGCAGACCGTCGGCAAGGGTCCAAGCCACCTGGCCACCACGGCCGACTGCGGTGGCTGCCACTCGGTGTCCCAGCCCTGGTCGACGGTCACCTACCCATCGAACCACATCCCGACCGCGCCGACGGCGCAGTGCGGCGACTGCCACACCGGCGGCAGCTTCTCGGTCGTCCCCTCGCTCACCAACATCCACCGCTACGCGCCGAGCACGAGCGCCAACTGCGCCCAGTGCCACGGCGCCGCCGCGCCGACCTTCGCGATACCTGCCATCGGCTTCTCGATCGTCGGGCTCCCGAGCGGCCACATCCCGCTTGGCACGAACACCGCCTGCGAAGGCTGCCACGTGGGTGCCGGCTCCAGCATCGCCGCGACACCGGTCGTCGACGGTGCGAAATTCGCAGGTTCGGCGATGAGCCACGCCGGCATCACGACCTGCGTGAGCTGCCACGGCCCGACCGTGACGGCGGCGAGCTTCTACGGAATCACCAAGATCGTCGTCATGCCCGCGACCTCGCCGATGGGCCCGGCGGCGCACGTGCCGACCGGCACGGCGTGCGAGAGCTGCCACGCGGGGTCGACTCCGACCGGATTGGTTCCCGGCAATGCAACCAAGTCAGTTCCGGGCACGGGGTTCGCGACGCCGGCGCCGACGACCGTGCAGATTCACGCCGGCATCGCCGGGAACTGCTCCTCGTGCCACGAGGGCGCCTACCAGTGGGTCGACGTCGTTACGGCATACCCGTTGAACCCGGCCTCGCTCACGACCGGAGTCCTGCAGTTCTTCGGCTTCCAGACCCGGCCGGGCAAGACCGCGAGCGTCACGAACCTCGTCGACGCCGCGCATCCGACGTCCGGTGACTGCTCGCAGTGCCACACGCGGACCGATTACTTCGAAGGGCAGCTGAAGCCCGCCAACCACATCCCGACCGCATCGACTGCAACCTGCGCGAACTGCCACAAGTCGGCGGACTTCTCGGTCATGCCGGCACTGGTCGACATCCACACCTACGCACCGAGCACGACCGCGAACTGTGCCCAGTGCCACAGCAGTGCGAACGCGCCGACCTTCGCGATCCCCGCCGCCAACTTCTCGATCGTGACGACGCCGGCGAACCACATCCCGACGACCGCCGCGTGCGAGAGCTGCCACGTCGGTGCGAGCTCGAGCGTCGCTGCGACGCCGGTGCCGAACGGCGCGAAGTTTGCCAATTCCGCGATGAACCACGCGGGACTGACCACTTGCGTCGGCTGCCACGGGCCGACGATCACTGGCGCCAGCTTCGCCGGAATCAGCCGCATCATCGTGATGCCGGCGACCTCGCCCACTGGCCCGAGCGCCCATATTCCTTCGCCGACCACGTGCGAGACCTGCCACCTTGGCTCGATGCCGGTCGGACAGATCCCTGCCGTCGCCACCAAGACCGTTCCTGGCAGCGCATTTGCGACGCCCGCGCCGACCACGACCCAGATTCACGCCGGTATCTCGGCCGGTTGCGCGAGCTGCCATGAGACTCCCGACCAGTGGCTCGGCATGGCGAGCTACTACGCGATCACCCCGACCGTGCTGACGACCGGGGCGAAGTACATGGGCTTCCAGACGCGACCGACCAGCGCGGCCGGGACCTTCAACATCGCCGACCCCGCGCATCCCACGAGCGGCGACTGCTCGCAGTGCCACGCCGGCAACTTCCAGTACTTCGACGGCAACGTTAAGCCCGCGAACCACATTCCGACGGCCGCGACGGCCGCCTGCACCGACTGCCACAAGAGCACGAACTTCGCGGTCATGCCGGCGCTCGTCGACATCCACACCTACGCACCGAGCACGACCACGAACTGCGCCCAGTGCCACAGCAGTGCGAACGCGCCGACCTTCGCGATCCCGGCCGCCAACTTCACGATCGTGACCACGCCGGCCACCCACATCCCGACGACGGCCGCGTGCGAGAGCTGCCACGTCGGCGCCGGCTCGAGCGTTGCGGCGACACCGGTCCCGAACGGGTCGACCTTCAAGGGCTCGGCGATGAACCACGCGGGCCTCACGACCTGCGTCAGCTGCCACGGCCCGAGCGTCACCAACAGCACGTTCTACGGCGTCACGCGCATCATCACGATGCCGGCCACCTCGCCCGCCGGCCCGGCGGCGCATATTCCTTCCGGCACCGCCTGCGAGTCCTGCCACCAAGGCTCCATGCCGGCCGGACTCGTTCCGGGCATCGCGACCCGGACAGTCCCCGGCACGCTGTTCGCGACGCCGGCGCCAACCACGACCCAGATCCATGCCGGCGTCTCGAGCGGCTGCGCGAGCTGCCACGAGGCGCCCTACCAATGGGTGGGCATGGCGACGTACTACGCGATCAGCCCGTCGGTGCTGACGAGCGGCGCCCAGTACACCGGGTTCCAGACCCGACCCGGCACGGCGGCGGGCACGTTCATCGTTGCGGATCCGGCGCATCCGACCAGCGGCGACTGCTCGCAGTGCCACGCCGGCAACTTCCAGTACTTCGATGGCAACGTGAAGCCGGCGAACCACATCCCGACGGCCACGACCGCGACCTGCACCAACTGCCACAAGAGCACGAACTTCGCGGTCATGCCGGCGCTCGTCGACATCCATACGTACGCGCCGAGCACGACCACGAACTGCACGCAATGTCACGGCAGCGCCACGGCTCCGACTTTCGCGATCCCGGCCGCCAACTTCTCCATCGTCACGACACCGGCCAACCACATCCCGACGACCGCGGCGTGCGAGAGCTGCCACGTCGGTGCCGGCTCGAGCGTCGCGGCGACGCCGGTTCCGAACGGTTCGACCTTCAAGGGCTCGGCGATGAACCACGCCGGCCTCACGACCTGTGTCGGCTGCCACGGCCCGAGCATCACGAACAGCACGTTCTACGGCATCACGAGCATCATCACGATGCCAGCGACCTCGCCCGCGGGGCCGGCGGCACACATCCCCTCCGGCACGGCCTGCGAGTCCTGCCACCAAGGCTCGACCCCGTCCGGATTCGTCCCGGGGAACGCGACACGGACCGTCCCCGGCACGCTGTTCGCGACGCCGGCGCCGACGACGACCCAGATCCATGCCGGCATTTCGAGCGGCTGCGCGAGCTGCCACGAGGCCCCGTACCAGTGGGTGGGCATGGCGACCTACTACGCGATCAGCCCGTCGGTGCTGACGAGCGGCGCGCAGTACACCGGATTCCAGACGCGCCCCGGCGCGGCGGCAGGCACGTTCATCGTCGCGGATTCCGCGCACCCCACGAGCGGCGACTGCTCGCAGTGCCACGCCGGCAACTTCCAGTACTTCGACGGCAACGTGAAGCCCGCGAATCACATCCCGACGGCCACGACCGCGACCTGCACCAACTGCCACAAGAGCACCAACTTCTCGGTCATGCCGGCGCTCGTAGACATCCACACGTATGCACCGAGCACGACCACGAACTGTGCCCAGTGCCACAGCAGCGCGAACGCGCCGACCTTCGCGATCCCCGCTGCGGGCTTCAGCATTGTCACGACCCCGGCGAACCACATTCCGACGACGGCGTCGTGCGAGACGTGCCACGTGGGTGCGAACTCGAGCGTGGTTGCGACGCCCGTGCCCAATGGCGCGAAGTTCGCCAACTCCGCGATGAGTCACGCCGGCATCACCACCTGTGTTACGTGCCACGGGCCGACGCTGAGCGGCGCCTCCTTCGCGGGCATCACCAAGCTCACCGTGATGCCGCCGACCTCGCCGGTCGGCGCCGGCTCGCACATCCCGTCGGCGACCACCTGCGAGACCTGTCACCTGGGCTCGGTCCCGTCCGGCCTCGTGGCCGCCAACGCCACCACCACGGCCCCTGGCACGCTGTTCGCAACGCCCGTGCCGACCACCACCATGATTCACGGCAGCATCACGAGCGGCTGCACCAGTTGCCACGAGAGCAACTACCTCTGGATGGACGTCAGCAATTATCCGATCGCGCCCAAGGTCGTCACGGCGGGCGCGCAGTACACGGGATTCCAGACGCGGCCGACCGCCGCGGGCGGCACCTACGCCGTGCCGGATGCGGCGCATCCGACAACGGGGGACTG
>Ga0335083_10010714_pt1 | contig 11044 bp, 7 predicted proteins | sample Lox_Sample_42_FD_206716 | JGI IMG/M metagenome (GOLD analysis project Ga0335083, IMG submission 206716) | Soil microbial communities from Loxahatchee National Wildlife Refuge, Florida, United States - Lox_Sample_4.2 | ecosystem: Environmental > Terrestrial > Soil > Wetlands | place: USA: Florida... | reverse complement strand
GGTCTTCAGTTTGTCCATTTCCAGCGCCACATAATCTCCATGAAAATTACCCCCATGGAAAATATTTTGATTCTCATGGTCTACCACTGGGTTATCATTCACCGAATTGAGCTCATCCACCACAATTTTTTCCGCGTGCAGGATGGTATCATAAATGGGGCCTAATACCTGGGTTACGCAGCGCAGCGAATAATACTCCTGTACCTTGTCCTCAAATACCTCACGCTGGATATTCTCCGGGTTGTAGAGATGTTCCGAACGGTTGTGGATCATCTTGCTGTCGCGCAATATATCGCGGAGCATCGCCGCAATTTTATTCTGCCCGCGATGATGTTTCACAATGTTGAGCTCATACGAATAATGATCGTCAAACGCCTCCACAATTTCATTTGTCATGGCTGAGAGGACCACCGACCAGAGCAGGAGTTTCCGGGCGCTGATGATGTTAAACATCCCGATGCCCGTCATAGCGGAAGTGCCATTCAGGATGGCGAGACCTTCCCGGATATGGATAGAAAGAGGTTTGATGCCCAATTTTTTGTAAAGTTCGGCAGCAGGAAATATTTTGTCTTCGTACATCACATCGCCCTCGCCGATCAGTGCCAGGCCCAGGTGTGCGAGTTGGATCAGGTCGCCGCTGGCGCCCACACCGCCATGCTCATAGATACAGGGGTATACGTTTTTATTGATCAGGGTTTTCAGGAGTTCCACCAGCTCGGTATGCACGCCTGAATATGCCTGCATGAGGCTGTTCAGCCGGGCAACCATGACGGCTCTTACCAGGATGGCCGGCAACAATTTCCCCCCGCCGGAGCTGTGACTGCGTATGAGATTGTACTGCAGCTGCAGTTTTTTATCCTCACCTACTTTGTACTGAGCCATCGGCCCAAATCCCGTGTTGATGCCATAAATAAGTTTTTCATTCGAGAAATTTTTCAGGAAATGAAAATTGGTATCCACCTTTTTGACCGCGGGGGCGTCCAAAGCGACCTGCTTTTCCTTAAACAGGATCTCAAAAAAATCCTCCAATGACAATGCTCTCCCTCCAATTGTAACCATGTGCAGGAATAGATTTAGCTGGTTTGAAAACACCAAAAGCAAAAAAAATAAAATATAGGGAAGGTATCAAATATTTATTGCTTCCGGGCCTCCAACAGCTTGGATTTCATGGTCCGGGCAATGCTGTGGAAGGGCCGCTTCATTCCTGAGGCGGGCACCCCGCCGCCTATGTTTTATTTTCAGGATTATTTCAAACAGCTTATTTTGTCATTCAATCAAATACTGCATGAGAAAAATCTATCCACTGACCTGGGCCCTGATTGCCATCTCTGCCATGGCCCGGCCCCAATCGCCGGCATTGCCCAAAACGGTTGTTCAGGGAAACCCCTCAGGTATCTTCGGTCAATATATCAGTGATGCCATGAAACTTTGGAAGGCTCCGGGGCTTTCCGTGGTCGTGGTCAAGGATGGGCGGATGGTTTTTAAGCAGGGATTTGGGGTAACGGAACTGGGGAAACCCGGACCCTTTACCAGCGGAACGCTGGCCATCTGTGCTTCCACCACCAAGGCTATGACGGCGGTTTGCATGGGAATGCTGGTGGATGAGGGAAAACTAAAATGGACCGACAAGCTGAAGGACATTTACCCGGAGTTTCGGGTGTACGATCCCTATGTATCCGCCGAACTCACCGTTCGAGACCTTTTTACCCACAATGCCGGATTGGGCAACGCGGATGGTCTCTGGGTCTACGGTTACTCACGTGAGGAAATCCTGCACAGGATGCGCTTGATAAAACCAGCCTATGCGTATCATGACTCCTTCATTTATCAGAACCTCATGTACCTGGTGGCAGGCGAACTTATTCACCATATCAGCGGGCAAAGCTGGGAGGATTTTATCAGCCAGCGGCTTTTCCGGGAACTGGGCATGAACCATACCTATCCCGGCTATTCCTATTCGCTGCAGGAATCCAGTCATGAAACCCCACATTTCATCGTCCGGGATTCGGTGAGGCCCATTCCATTGATCGACTATCCGAGTGTAGGACCGGCCGGTGGGGTCTGGTCCTGCGCGGATGATATGGAGAAATGGATGCTCTTCCTGCTTGACAGCGCTACCACAAGCAGCAGGAAGAGGCTGATTACTGCAGCTACATACAGGGAGATTTTCAAGCCACAGACCATGGTCACTGCGGAGCAGTTTTACCCAACGATGCTGCTCACCAAACCACACTGGACTACCTATGGGCTGGGTTGGTTCCAGGAAGATTACCGGGGCAGGATGGTCCAGTTTCATACGGGGAGCCTGGATGGGGCAGTTGCCATTATCGGCCTGATACCGACCGAGCATTTTGGTATTTATATATTCGGCAACCTTGATCATGTCGAGCTGAGGCATGCGCTGATGTACAAGGCGATGGACCTGTACTGCTTCCGGGATAACGGCCGTGACTGGAGCCGGGATATGTTCAGTCTCTACCAGTCTTTAAAAGATACTGCGCGCAAAAAACAAACGGAAGAAGCTGCGCGCAGGGTCATGGGTACAAGGCCCTCATTGCCGCTGGCTTCCTATGCAGGACACTATAGCAATGAAGTATACGGAGACGCGGACATCCTGATGGAAGGCGATTCGCTGAGTATGAAACTGCCAAACAATATCTCCTTTAAACTCAGGCACTGGAATTTTGACAGTTTTGTGGGCTATTGCAATCATGCGTGGTGGGATCAATCCTTTGTGAAATTTACGCTTGATGGGGAAGGAAAGATCGCCCAGTTCGACATGGATGGCCAGGTATACCTGTCCGCAACGAAAAAATAGCCGGCCAAACCCGGTGGACCCCGTACTGCTTTTGAGAAAATGCCACCACCGGGCCCAAAATGAATTAATTATGAATGGGTCGGTTTTCTCGACCGGCTGGCCTAACATTGCAAAAAAAATACAGATGCGCTTATTAAGAACGCTTGTTTTGACTGCCTGGTTTTTTTCCGCCGGAGCTGCTTCGATGGCGCAACAGGCTCCCGACACCACGCAAAAAATAATGCCCGGCCGGGCAAACAGCTTGGAACAGCAAAAGAACCCTATGTCATCCTGATATCGTCGGACGGATGCCGCTATGACCTGGTTCAAAAGTACCATGCTGAAAACCTGCTGAGATTGAGGGCGGAGGGAGTAACTGCGGAGTTCATGCAGTCTTCCTATCCTTCATTAACTTTTCCCAATCATTACAGCATTGCCACCGGGTTGTATCCTGCGCATCATGGCATTGTTGACAATACTTTTTATGACGAACAAAAACACGCGTCCTATTCCATTGGGAACCGCAAGGCTGTTACCGACAGTTCCTGGTATGGCGGCACACCCATTTGGGTGCTCGCCGAAAAACAACAAATGCTGAGCGCTTGTTTTTACTGGGTAGCCTCAGAGGCAGCCATACAGGGTGTACGGCCCTCCTATTATTATATCTATAATGAGGCCATCCCGATGGACAAGCGCATTGCCATTGTCAAGGGTTGGCTGACAATGCCAGAGGAAAAAAGACCCCACATGATCACGTTCTACATAAATGAACCCGACCACCAGGAACACCGGTATGGGCCTGACTCAAAAGAAGCGGAATCCGCGGTGCAGATGGTTGACCAGGCCGTGGGCAAACTGGTCAGGGTTGTGGATTCCCTGGGTCTTCCGGTAAATTTTGTGTTTCTGTCGGACCATGGCATGGCAGCCATTGACACGACAGCTACCATTTCATTGCCCTCCGCGGTGGATACCTCCAAATTTGTTGTGCTCCCCGGATTGCCCCTGCTGCATTTGTATGCCAAAGACAAAAAAGACGTAAAGCCAACTTATACAGCCCTGAAAAAGGAGGCCATTGATTACGATGTTTACCTCGCCGACAAACTCCCCAAGCGCTGGCACTACCGGAAAAAAGACGACCGGTATAACCGTATTGGCGATATCGTACTGGTGCCTCATTTTCCCAAAGTATTCAATATCTACCACCGGCATGTGCCCTTCGCGGAACATGGGTATGATCCTGCCATCACCGAGATGCATGCCAGTTTTTATGCCTGGGGACCTGCCTTTCGTCCACACAGCAGCATCGGCGGATTCGAAAACGTGCATGTATACCCGATGATTGCAAAAATCCTGGGGCTTACCTATACAGACAGGATCGACGGGAAATTGAAAGTGCTGAAGCCTGTGTTGAAAGAGTGAAACCGGTGATTTTACAGACAATGGCGAGTTTGAGACGGTTAGATTTTGGACCAGTCAGGCAGTTTGCGTGAGGCATTCGTCCGGGCACCCGCTTAATTTCTTATATTCGACATCTAAAGCTACGCACATGAAACATGTAATGAAAATCACCTGTTCTACTTTGCTGCTCGCCAGCCTGCTGGTATGTTTCACCCTCCGGCTACAGGCCCAGGCCGTTTCCGGAGAAGACCTGAAAACCCAGATGGTCAAGGACTGGGAACGGGCCAAGGACTACACCCTCGAATACCTCCACACCATGCCCGCCGATAAATATTCATTTAAACCGGTCGACAGCATCCGGAGTTTTGCCCAGCAGATGCTGCACCTGGCCCAGGGGAGTGTGTTCCTGGCGACCAACGGTACCGGGCAGACGCGAATTTTTGGCAATACCCCGCTGGATACAAGGGCCAGCGCCCAGGCCGCAGATTCTGTACTGTATTTTGTGACCGCGAGCTATGACTATGTCATACAGGGCCTGAAGGGCATGGACCCGGCTAAATTCGGCGAAATGGTGGGCCCCGGCAACCGGAAGGAGGCGAGGTACGTGTGGATCATGAAAGCCTTCGAGCACCAAACCCACCACCGCGGACAGGCCACCATCTATATCCGCCTCCAGGGTATCAGGCCGCCGCAGGAAAAATTATTCTAGTCCTTACCCCTGGTTTCTTTTATCGATAAACCTGACCGGCTTCCTGGCTCCATCGGGAAACTGCAGTCGTTGCATGTCCTCGGGGCTCAGGTATTTGATGTGAGGACTGACCCGGAGCTTCGCCTGCAGGTAGGCTCGTATTTTGTGGTCCGTTTCTTCGCCCGGGGCGATGGGAGACAGGTGCAGCAGCACTTCGTCGGTGCCGATTTCATTGGAGTAAATTTCGGCTACATATTCCCGTATTTCTTCCATACCATGCAGCAAATCGAAGAGGGCGGGTGCGAACAGCGTGGTGCCTTTGAATTTGATCATTTGTTTTTTTCGACCGATCACGGGAGAAAGACGAAGGCTGTTTCGTCCGCAGGCACAGGGCGCCGAATGGGCGATGCAGATATCGCCGGTTTTATAACGAAGCAGGGGCATGGCCTCCACACCCAGCGTGGTAATCGTTACTTCGCCAGGCTGCCCCTCCGGCACCGGCCGGTTTTGTTCATCAAGCAGTTCTACAATGATCAGGTCAGGTTGCAGGTGGCCGCCCCTTCCTTCTCCGCATTCGGTAAATGCTGTTTGCATTTCTGTGGAAGCATAGGTTGAATAGAGGCTGATGTTCCACGACCCGGCAATTTTTTTTCCGAGCACATTGAGTGAAAAGTCCGTGTTGCGGATATTTTCCCCGATACAAATGGCTTTTTTTACGGAAGCAGCATTGACATCGATCCGGTGCTCCTGTGCATATTGAATCAGTTTGTAAATAAACGAAGGGACTGCTACGATGGCTGTGGGCTTTAGCCGGGAGATGGTTTCCCACTGCAGGGAAGGCACACCCGGTCCCACCCGGATCAGGCCCGCACCCAGCTTGCGGATGCCCGAATAATAGGCCATACCCGCCATAAACTGGCGGTCCAGCGTGAGCATGAGCTGGTATACATCATCGGCCGATCCGTCGGCACAAACAAACGAGTTGTATTCGTTGCAAGCCAGCCTCTGCAGATCTGATTCGGTGAGGGCCACGGTGACCGGGCTGCCCAGGGTACCTGACGTGGATGTATACTCGAGAATTTGGTTGCGGCGTACGCAAATAAAATCTTCGTTCCATTGCTGCAGGGCTTCTTTTTCGGTGACGGGGAGATCAACCAGGTCTTCAGTGGACCGGATGGCTGCGGGATCGATCCCCCAGGACGCAAAAAGCCGCCGGTAATAGGGAGAATGTCCCTGCAGGTAGCTGAGCGTTTGACGCAGCTGCTGATCCTGCCTGCTTTTGATTTCTTCCGCTGAATAAAATGCGGGCGTTTTCTGGTCCATCTTTTAAGTTTCAATAATGACTATGGCCGAGGCAAGTGTTTTCAAATGTGTGAGGGACAACAGGATGTTCCGGATGCCGATACCCGCCAGCGTAGAAACTGTTTGTCCCGTCAGGCGAATCCCCGGTCGTCCCTGCTCATCATGAACGACTTCTACCTCATGAAAGGACGTTCCGTTTTTCCAACCTGTTCCCAGCGCCTTAAAAAAAGCCTCCTTGGCAGCAAAACGTGCCGCATAATGCTGATAGCGGTTGGTCCGGGCTTCGCAATACTGAATTTCATTTTTTGAAAATACCAACTCCCGGAAGCCCATTTCCTTGCTGATTTTGGCGGCTATCCGGTCTACTTCTATCATGTCCGTTCCAACTCCGGCAATCATGATGTTCTTGTTTAACTGTTTTTTTAAAAGGCACCAACAGAAATATTAAAAAGAAATTTTCACTGCGTCTGCGGCTAACATAATTTGCCACTGAGGCTCTGAAGAGAGACGTCATGAATTTTTCCCGGCGTTTCAGGAACGGTTCATCCTGCTAGTCGATCCCCTCTTTTTTCCTGCATAGCATGACCTGTTTCCGGATATTGTCCTCTTCCTTTTTGGTGGCGATCACTTTTGTCAACGCCGTTTCGTAGTAAGGGAGCGCCTCTTTGTATTTTTTCTTCCTGACTAAATAGTCACCTGCCAGTTCATACGACTGATAAAATTGCGGGTTGCTGGCCACGAGGCTGTCAGGATTTATATCCACCCCATCCGCCAGCTCCTGCTTGTAGTGCCTGAAATGTTCAAAGTCCCTGAATTGGCTGGTCAGCAAAAAACTGTCGGCCGGGATATTTAACTGACGCTCGCAGATTTCCCGGTCAATGTTCATGCCACGCAGGGCAAATACTTTTCGGAGGTCGTAGGCTACGTATTCACCCAGCTGCCAAGGCGAACTGGAAACCCATACCAATAACTTCTGCGGTTCAAATACAATGGAATGATGTGCGATTAACTGGTCGATCGCTTTTTCATTTCCCAGGCCGATGTCTTCATTGTGCAGGCCGCGCCGGTCTCTCAATATGTCCACTGTTTTTTGAACCGAATTTTTTCCATTGGCATCCAACAGTTCGTTGAGACGCTGATACCTGTATAATGAAGCGCTTTCCTGCATTTGCTGGATGTTGGAGGCTGATTTCCCAAGTTGGCTGCCCTGGAAATGGTTGGCACATACAATGAAGTCCTGGTGCGGGTCGTACACATCCAGGGAATCGGGTGTTTTTTCAATGATCACGGCCTTATTATCCTCGGCCGATCCGATCAGGAAGGATTCCGACACAAACATTTTTCTTTTTTTTGCAATCTCCAGTGCCTGCGAAATATTTTCTGCATATTGAAGGATCTCCCGGGCCACCAGCGACACCGGTGTGGCCGATCCTGATGGAATGCTGGATTTGGCGGCGTTGATGGTTACCGTCAACCCTTTTTCATTCATCCCGGATACCACGCCGATAAAACCACCCCAGGTCACGGACATGAATTTGTACCCTGTGGAAGGGTTTACAAAAGCCACGATCTTGTTACCTGCGAATTTATCACCCACATAAAAGTCAAAATTCCTCCCGATGATCATGCTGCTGTCTTCCGAACGACCGTCCCAGGTCCCGAAGGATGTACAACCCACCAGCGCCAGGTTTTGCAGGGCATGTCCAATGTCATGTGCCGCATGGTAATTCAGGATTCGCTGGTAATTGGTCCCGATATAGTCATATTTATCCGAGGCCGAAGCGGAAATGCCATAAATTTCCTCCTTGTACTCTTCGGTCACGTTTTTATCGAGGTCCCGGTTGAACCATCCAACAAAATATTTCAAAAAATGCAGGTAGAAACGGGAGGGGATCATCCGGTTGATCTGCTCGTTGAAATATTCCTCCTGTTTTATGATCAGCTCCCTGCTCAATTTACCATTGACTACGCCGCGTTCAAATGGATTGCCCTCCACATACATTTCATATAAACCCGACCTGCTTTTTCGCAGCCAGCCATTGTGCAGGGTATAAAAGCCGGGGCTGGGTTCGCTGCGCTGCCATTGCAGGCTGCTGGTATCAGCAGGTTTCGGGGGATTGACGTGCGATACCCATGACAGGTAGCCGAAACCAAACAAGAGGAATATCGAAAAGCCTCCCAATACAAGTCCCGCTCTTTTCCAGGTTTTTTTCTTTTCAGGCATTTTTTATTTTTTCGATAAACGCATCGTGCCCCAGCAAGTCGGAGCAGGTAACGAGGCTGCTGATGGTGGTACCCAATATCCCATGTAAATTAAGATTTTGACCGGTTAAAAACAGGTTTGGAAGCTTGGTGCGCGCCGGTATAATGGTCTTAACCGGGTTTTTGTAGTCTTTCACGATCCCATACATTGACCCGTCATCAGTGCCGATATAGTCGCGGTAAGACAAGGGGGTGGAAGCATACCAGGTCTGTATACAATCCCTGAGTTGGGGAAATTTTTCATCCAGCAACGAAAGCAATTTTTCGGCTCTGTTCTTTTTAAACTGTTCATATCCCTCACCCCGTTCTTCGGCGGAAGTGACCGTATTGAAGGTATGTTGCCATGGCTGCATTTCCCCGAATCGCATATACGTCATGATGGTGAGCGAAGAAGCAAAGGCAGGCGAACTGCGTGAAGGAGTGGAAAAAAGTGCATATCCAAGTGGCCAGTTTTCGGGAGTATAGTCGGCCATTGTCCAGATGCAACCTTTCTTGTGATAATAATAGTTATGTTTGAAGTAGGGGAAACTGTCTTTTTTCAAAACAAGATTTAGGCTAAACGCCGCGATGGAATTTTCAAGGCTGGTGAGCCGGTTGCGATAAGCATTTTTGATCTGTACGGAGGAAGTTAGCTCCATGGTTTTGGCGGGGTGTATGTTCGATATAAACGTTTCTCCAAACACCCGCCTGCCGTCGGCCAGTTCCACATAAGCGACCCGCCCGTTTTCTTCCACTATTTTTTTTACTTCGCTTTGGGTGCAGATCAGTCCGCCCGACTCCCGGATATTCTTCGCCAGCAACCTGGCTATCTGGGATCCACCGTCGAGACATTTCCAGGAGCTCTCAATAAAACTGTTCAGCACCAGTGCATGAACATAGAAGGGTGTTTTATCGGGTTGACCGGCATATAAGATATTGTTGCCTGCCAAAACAGCCCGCAGTGTGGGGTTGGCAGTCAGTGACTCAATATAGGTTTTGGTATCAATCTCCAGGACGGGCACTTTTTCCTGGTAAACACCCCCCGCCCGCAGGTTATACATCGGGAACCGGCTGCATACCTCCTTTATTTTTTCACAGTAGCTGCGGATGGCGGCTTCCTCCTCCGGAAAATCAGCCACCAGCCCGCTGATAAACCGGTCATAACCCTGTGCAAACACATATTCTTTGTCATCTCCCTGGATGATAATTTTGTCAAACACCTGCTCATCCAGTTTCAGCAGCCTCAGCTGGTCCACCAGGCCAAGGTACCTGAACACCTGGTACAGTGTTTGTCCCTCCCCAAGCCCGCCGATGTAATGAACGCCGGAGTCAAAAATGATTTTGTCCCTGGCATAGGTTTGGAGGCAGCCCCCGATTTGCCGGTTCTTTTCGAGTACACATACCCGGTACCCTTCCCGGCTGAGTATATTGCCGCAGACCAGGCCTCCGATGCCACTGCCGATGATGACAATATCATATGGGTTCATGTACAGGCCGATGGGTGTTTTTGATGACGTAAATAAGATTGGAGGTATAGGTAGCATGATCCAGTTCCCGGTATTCCAGATTCCCGGAAGCAGCCAGTTCACGGATCATCCCCGCGGAAAAGAAGGAAAGACCGTGGCGCTCCGTCTTATTAAAGCCAAAGAGACGGGTGGAAAAAAATTCGGTCAGTCTCGTGCGCCGGTGCCTGCCGACCAGGTCGAGATTGGCATCCCGGATCACGAGTACGCCCCCGGGCTGCAGGCTGCCGATGCATTTCTTTATAAGCTTTTTTTGCTGTTCAGGCCGGAGATAGTGCAGCGTATCCGACAGGATGATCCCATCGTATTTTTCAAAATGAAATGAGTTGGCATCTGCATGGACAAAATGAATGTGCTCATCCCGGCTGAAACAGTTGTTGGCCACTTCCGTTTTTGTTATGTCGTAATCGATTCCCGTCACCCGTCGTTCTCCCGATGCAAAATGGAGCATATAGCTCATGAATCCATAGCCGCAACCGATGTCGAGCAACCTGCCCCGCATGGGCATCAGTTCGTGAAACACCTGGTAGTTCTTTTCGAGTCTCAGTTTTACCCGCAGGTACCATTCCAGTACGGGCCCTTTATAAATGTAGTTGTAAAGCAACTGTTCCCTGAAAAAAGCCGGCTGCTCCACCTCCCGGCGGAAACGCGCGAACTGCTCCCTGAAATAACGCCCGACGTATTTGGCCCTTTCAGCATAGGTTTGACCGTATTGCAGGTCTTCCTGCTTGATCCTTGGCAGAAACTTCACCGTAATGCGTCCATCCTTTAACAGAAAGTCCCCCTTGGTCATCGTGTAACCCGTACCGTGGATCATAATGGGAAGGATATCGAGTCCCAGTTTTTCTGCCAGGAAAAAAGCGCCTTTGTGAAACCGTTTCATATGGCCATCAACAGACCTCGTCCCCTCGGGGAATACCACGATGGAATAACCATTCCTGACCCTGTCTGCCAAAAGGTCCAGGCTGTCTTCCACGCCGTGCATGATGGGATAGTAGTCAGCCATTCTCACTACCGCCCCGAATATGGGCGAGTTCCACACCCAGTGATTCGTAAACAGGATCAGTCTGGGATATAGCATAACGGTCACGAGTA
>Ga0335083_10010713_pt1 | contig 11045 bp, 9 predicted proteins | sample Lox_Sample_42_FD_206716 | JGI IMG/M metagenome (GOLD analysis project Ga0335083, IMG submission 206716) | Soil microbial communities from Loxahatchee National Wildlife Refuge, Florida, United States - Lox_Sample_4.2 | ecosystem: Environmental > Terrestrial > Soil > Wetlands | place: USA: Florida... | reverse complement strand
CGCGACGCGAGGAGCTTCGTCTCTCGCCCTGTTCACGGGGCTCCTCATGCGGCCTGCGGCGGAGGCAGGCAAGCGACAAACTTGCCCAAGCGGCGCCGGCGCCTTAACGCCACCCGGCGCCCGCGCCGGACCATGGAGAATTGTTGAACAAGGCCGTCGAAACGCCGGACATCGCCGCCGCGCGCGCCTGGCGGGACCTCGAGTACCGGCCCGACATCAATGGCTTGCGCGCTCTCGCCGTCCTCGGCGTGGTCGCCTTCCACGCCGACCGGGCGCTTGTTCCGGGCGGTTTCGCCGGCGTGGACGTGTTCTTCGTCATCTCCGGCTTTCTCATCTCGCGCATCATCCTCTCGGAATGCGGGGTCGGCCATTTCTCGCTTATGCGTTTTTACGCCAAGCGTGCGAGGCGCATCCTGCCCGCGCTGATCCTCGTTGTCAGCCTCGTCTGGGTCGTCGGCTGGTTCTGGAGCGCGCCGGCGCAGTTCCGCGACATCGGCGGCGGGATGCTCGGCAATTCCTATTTCACGGTGAATTTCTGGCTGCTGCGCCTCGCGGGAGTCGGCGGTTATTTCGGCCCCGACTCGGCTTCGAAGCCCCTCTTGCACTTATGGTCGCTCAGCATCGAGGAGCAGTTCTATCTCGTCTGGGCCGTGCTGCTCATGACGCTCTTCAAGCTAAGGAAGAGCTGGCGCGCCGGCGTCATTGCGGCGATCTTTCTCGCCTCCTTCGCCTATTGCGTCGTCCTCACGCCCGTCGATCCGATCGCGGCCTTCTATCTGCCCTGGACGCGCGCCTGGGAGCTCGCGCTCGGGGCGCTCCTCGCCTACCGCGAGGTGTTTTGGCTGCGCGCGCTCCCCCATCCCGGCCGGACGATGGCCAATTTCGGCGCCGGGTTCGGCGTCGCGCTCATTTTCGCCAGCTATGTGTTGCTGAGCGAGGCGGCGCCGTTTCCCGGCTGGCGGGCGGCGATCCCGACGCTGGGCTGCGCGCTCGTCATCGCGCATCCGGGCTCGGCGCCGGGCGAGTGGTTGCTTGGCAACCGGGTCACTGCATTCTTCGGCCTCATCTCCTATCCGCTCTACCTGTGGCACTGGCCGCTGTTCGCTTTCGCGCATGTCTGGCCGGGAGTGATTCCGACGCCGGCGGTTTTGTTCGCGCTGGCGGGAGCCGCCGTGGCGCTCGCGACGGCGACGTGGCTATTCCTGGAAAAGCCGGTCGCGCGAGAATTTCGCCGCCGGCCTTATGCGGTCGCGCTAACGCTCGTCGCGCTGCTGGCCGTGACCGGCATTGTTGGGCGCGTCACCTACGACGCGAAGGGATTCCCGGGCCGCTTTCCGCCTGAAGTCGTGCGCGTCTTCGACTATGACGTGAACGGCGCCCAAGGCGAGCGCCTGATGAAGTGCTTCTATCAGCACGACACGCGCGCCTATTCGCTTGCAGAGGAGCGCGAGCGCGCAAAGCGCTTCTTCGAGCGCGGCCGCTGCGGCGTCGTCGACGATCCGAAGAAACCGACGATCCTCGTCGTCGGTGACTCGCACGCCGCGCATCTGTTCGCAGGCTTGACGGCGGCGTTTAAGGGCAAGGCCAACATCCTCACGCTGTCGGCCGTCTTTTGCGCGCCGCTCGTCGAGCATGTCGACATGGACGCGGGCGTCGGCGGCACGCCGCGCTGCCGCGCCATCAACGACTACCTGTTCGGCGAGATCAAGCGGATCAAGCCGGACGTGCTCCTCGTCGGCGGCTATTTCGCCTCGTACGACCACGAGGCGAACTGGCGCTATCCCGGCTACCTCGACGCGCTGGTCGTAGGCGCGCGTAAGCTGCATGCGGCGGGCGTTCCCGCCATCGTCATCGCAGGCGAGGTCCCGACCTGGGCGCCAATCCTGCCGATCCTCGTCGGCCGCGACCTTCTGAACGGAGGGAAAGCGGCGGAATTCTCGCGCGTCGGCGTGCGGCCGGATTCGCTTGCGACCGACCAGGCGCTGAAGGCGAAGGACTGGGGCGCGGGCGTGACCTATGTCTCGCAGGCGGACAAGCTGTGCGGGGCGGACGGGTGCCGGCGGCTCGTCGGGCCGAAGCTGCCGGAGGACATGCTGGCGGTGGACTACGGCCACTATAGCGTCAACGGCTCGATCTTCGCGGTGAAGACGATGCTCGGGCCGGTGATCGAGGCGATGATCGGGAAGAGACAGGTCCCGACGGATTCAAGCGTTCCGTAGGCTACGCGACGGGCACGAGCGCCACATCGGCAAAATAGCCGCGATAAAGCCGATGGTCCCGCGTCAGCAGCGGCCATTCCTCCACGCTCGCCTGGGCCCCGAGGAAGAAATCGGCCAGGACGTTCGTCCGAGATCCGCCGCCCGCCCGATATCGACGGAACGCCTGCCCGGCAAGAAACAACGCGGCCCGGCTCATCGACATCAGCCGAAGCTCCATGTCCGAAATCGTCTCATCGAGTTCAGCCTGACCCGCGAAGCCGGCGGCAAGCTCGGCGTAGACCGTCTCGTTGATCGCGAGCGGCCCGCGAGCTCTGCATGCAATCAAAGCTTTCGTCGACCGATCCGCCCAGACAGCGTCCCCGGCAAGGACGTCGATGAGCACGTTGGTGTCGACAAGCGTCAATCGTCGCCTCTAAGCAGGCGCATGATTTGATCAGTCGTCCGATTGGCGAACGGACCCTTTGCGAGCGGACGTCGGTGCGCTATCGCCTCCAAGCGACTACGATAGGCTGCTTCATCCTCGGGTTTCGATTCGCGCTCGACTATGACCCCGCCCTCGGGCCGCGCACGAACGATAACCCGGTCGCCGGGACGAATGCCCGCCGCCTCGCGGACATCTTTTGGCAGGGTGACCTGCCCTTTCACTGTGACTGTCGTCGCCATAGCCAGAAAGTAATACTTAGGCTGAAAAGTATTACTTCCAGCCGTCTGGGTCAAGGGAGCGATGAGGCAGTTGCCTGACCGGCGCCCGCCTCGCCCTACCCCCTGCCCGGCCGCTCCTCCCTCATCGCCGCCGCGAGCTCCGCCTCCTCCTCCGCCGTCAGGGGGGCGGGTGGCCGCTCCGCCGCGCGCCGGCGGTTGACGAAAATCGCAGCGAGTCCGGCGCATAAGGTGAGCGGCGGGGCGAGCCACAAGAGCAGCGTCTCGAGCTTGAGCGGCGGCTTCAACAGAATGAAGTCGCCGTAGCGCGAGACGAGATAGGCGCGCACCTGATCGTTGCTCTCGCCCTCGGCGATGCGCTGGCGGATGAGAACGCGGATGTCGCGCGCGAGCGGCGCGTCGGAATCGTCGATCGACTGGTTCTGGCAGACCATGCAGCGCAGTTCGGCCGACAGTTCGCGCGCTCGCGCTTCCAGGCCCGCGTCCTTCATCACCTCGTCCGGCTGCACGGCGAAGGCCGGCGCCGTCAGCGCCGCGAACAGCATGAGGAACGCGATGCGGAGGCGCGCCATGGTCATTCCGCCGGCGCGGCCGCGTGCGCCGCCTTCGCCCGCGCCGCGACGCCGAAGCGCAAGCGGCGGTCGGCGAGCGAGAGCGCCCCGCCGAGCGCCATGGCGGCGGCGCCGAGCCAGATCAGCGTCACCAGCGGCTTCCAGTAGAGCCGCGCGGGGACGGCGCCGTCGGACGTCGGATCGGCGATCGACACATAGACCTGACCGAAACGCAGCGTCGCAAGCCCCGCCTGCGTCGTCGTCATCTCGCGCGCCGCGAACTGGCGACGCGCCGGCTCGATCGTGGCGACGACCACGCCGCCCGAGCGAACTGTCATTGGGGCGATGGTTTCCTTGTAATTGGGGCCGACCCGCCGCCCGATCGAATCGAGCGTGATCTCATAAGGTCCGACGGCTTGAGCGACGCCCTTGTGCAGCGTGACGATGGCTTCGGCGCCGAAGCCGACGCTGGCGAGCCCGAGCAAGGTCACGCCGACGCCGATATGCGCCAGCGCCGCGCCCCAGAGCGACAGCGGCAGCCCCGCCGCCCGCTTCAGCGATAGGCCCGGCGAAAGGCCGGGCCGCCACGCGCGCGTGACGATCTCGGTCAGCGCGCCGACGATGACAAAGACGCCGAGGCCGGTGACGAGCGACGCGAGAATCGAGCTACCCTTGAGCCAAGCCAGGCCCGCGATCGCGACGAGCGCGCCCGCAACGAGCGCGACCACGAGCCGCTGGATGACGCCAAGCAGATCGCCGCGCTTCCAGGCTAGCGAGAAGCCGATCGGGCTCACGAAACATGCGGTCAGCAGGAGCACGCCGCAGGTCATGTTGAAGAAGGGCGCCCCGACCGTGATCTTCTCGCCGGTGAGCTGTTCAAGGGCGAGCGGATAGACGGTGCCGAAGAGCACGGTCGCGCAGGACGTCGTCAGCAACAGGTTGTTCAGGACCAGCGCGCCCTCGCGTGAGACGGGCGCAAAGAGGCCTCCTTGCTTCAGGATCGGCGCGCGCCACGCGAACAGCGCAAACGAGCCGAAAATGAAGAGCGCGAGAATGACGAGGATGAAGACGCCGCGGCGCGGGTCGTTGGCGAAGGCGTGCACGGAGGTGAGCACGCCCGAGCGCACCAAAAATGTCCCGAGCAGCGAGAAGGAGAAGGCCAGGATGGCGAGAAAAATCGTCCACACTTTGAGCGCGTCGCGCTTCTCCATCACCGCAACGGAATGGACGAAGGCGGTTCCCGCGAGCCACGGCATGAAGGATGCGTTCTCGACCGGGTCCCAGAACCAGAAGCCGCCCCAGCCGAGCGTGTAATAGGCCCAGAAGGAGCCTGCAGCGATTCCGAGCGTGAGGAAGCTCCAGGCGACGAGCGTGAAGGGGCGCACGAAGCGCGCCCAGGCGGCGTCGATGCGCCCCTCGATCAGCGCCGCCGCCGCGAAGGAATAGACGATCGAGAAGCCGACATAGCCGAGATAGAGCAGCGGCGGATGGATCGCGAGGCCCGGGTCCTGCAGAATTGGATTGAGGGCGCGTCCCTCGAACGGCGCCGGAATGAGCCGTTCGAACGGGTTGGACGTGAGCAGGATGAAGAGCAGGAAGGCGACGCTGACGAGGCCCTGCACGGCGAGCGCATCGGCGCGCAGAATTTTCGGCAGGGAGCGCCCGAACGCGGCGACCAGCGCGCCGAAGATCGCGAGGATGAGGACCCACAAGAGCATCGAGCCTTCGTGGTTCCCCCAGACGCCGGAGATCTTGTAGATCGTCGGGATCGCGCTGTGCGAGTTCTCCGCCACGTTGAGAACGGAGAAGTCGGACGTCAGATGCGCGTGGACGAGCGCCGCAAACGAGATCGCGATGAGGACGAACTGGGTCAGCGCGGCGCTCTGCCCGACCGCCATGAGGTCGGGATCGCGCACGCGCGCGCCCCAGAACGGGAGGATCGTCTGCGCGAGGCTCGCGGCGAGCGCGAGGACGAGGGCGAAATGTCCGATCTCGACCGTCATTTTTGCGCGCTCAGCCCTTCCCGCCAGCGCCCCTCTTTCTTCAGTTGCTCCACCACCTCGCGCGGCATGTAGCGCTCGTCGTGCTTGGCGAGAATCTGGTCGCTCACAAGGCGGCCCTGCGCCGCGAGCACGCCGTCGACGACGACGCCCTGGCCTTCGCGGAAGAGGTCGGGGATGTTCGCAAAGCAATTCGCGGCGCAGTCGACGCCCACGCTTTTCGTTCCGTCCGTCACGTTGAACGTGAGCCGGTTTCCGCTCTGCACGACCGAGCCCGTCTCGACGAGCCCGCCGATCCTGAGCCGCGTTCCCGGCTCAACATGCTTCTCGGCGATTTCCGTCGGCGTGAGGAAGAGCGCCAGGCTGTCCCTCATCGCGTAGAGGCCGAGGCCGACGGCGCAGCCGATCACGGCGAGCGCAGCCGCGATGAGGCTCAGGCGTCGATTTCGGCGGGTCAATTGGCGTCTCCGAGGCCGAGGTCGCGGGCGAGCGCGTCGAGGCTCGCGACGGCGTTCGCGTCGGGCGCCAGCGCCTTGCGGGCGTCGGCGAGCGCGGCCTTGGCCTTGTCCGCCTCATGCAGGACGGCATAGGCGCGAATAAGGCGCGCCCATTCGTCGACGCTGCCGCCGCTGCTGGCGAGGCGGTTGGCGAGCCGGCTCACCATGCCCTCGATCATCGGCCGTTGCGCCGACGGAATGGCGGGCGACCCGGCCGCAGCCTCCGACGGCGGCTCGCCCTTGAGCGTGGCGAGGCGGTCCCTGATCGCGCCGGCCCAGCGCGCGTCGGGAGGCGCGTCTTTCAGCAGCGCCTCGTAGTCCCGTATGGCCTCGTCCTTCTTGCCGTCCTGCTCGGCGCCGAGCGCGAGATAGAAGCGCGCCTGCGGCAGCCCCGGCTCGTCCGCCAGCGCCTTATCAAAGGACTGCCTCGCCTTTTCGGTGACGACCCCGCCTGCCGCCGCGACCAGCGCCTCGCCGTAAGCCGCGCGGCGCGAGGCGTCTTCGCCGAGAAGCCGCAACGCCTCGGAATAGGCGTGCGCCGCGTCCTCGTAGCGTTCGAGGCGCATATAGACGGGCGCGATCACCGCCCAGCCCCTGCCGTCGTCGGGCTTGGCCATGAGATGCGCCTCGACTTCCGCGACCGCCGCCTCAATGTCGCTCGCCGCCGCCTTCATCTCATGGCGGCCCGCCAGCGGCTCGTCGGGCATGAGCGGACGCCCGAGCAGTCCGTAGAGGGGGATGGCGATCGCCGGCAGACCGACGGCGATGAGCGCCGCGGCGGCGAGACGATGGCGCGCGCGCGGCGCCGCGTCTTGCGGGCTTTCCGGCGTCGCGCGCTTGAGCGCGATGAGGCGGCGCGCCGCTTCGGCGCGCGCCGCCTCCGCCTCGCTTTGCGGCAATTGGCCGCGCTCGACGTCGCGCCCAATCTCCTCGAGCTGCGCCCTGTAGAAGGCCGCCTCCCTCGCCGCCACGTCCGGCTCGCCGGGCTCCGCGGGCCGGCGCAGGATAGGCCAAAGCGCGGCGAGGGCCGCGCCCGCGGCCATTCCCGCCCACAGGAACCAGATCATCAAGATCCTCTGAAGCGGCCTCGCGGACCGCGCATGCTTGCCGTCCTGTTAATGCAAAGCGGCGGCGTGGTCTCCGAAAAAAAACGCGAGCGGCCAGAGCCTGACAGGGGGCGCTCGTTGCGAGCGATTGAACGGCGCGAATCGACGTCTAGCTCTTATGTTCGCGGTCAAGAGGAAAGGCGCGGTTGAGCGGGCGCTCAGCGGAAGGTCCGTCGGCGAGGGAAGCTGGGCTGCACAGAGCTGGGAGCGGAGCTTAAGACGACGGTTGATCCGGCTCCTATCCGCGGGGTTGGTTGCCGCCTTTCGTGCCTTCGTCTCGGGGCTTTCCTCGGTCTAGAGGACGGGCGTCGGGCGCGAGCTCGCCACATAACGAGCGACGGGAGTTCCTCACCTTTCGTGCTCCGCTCCCGGCTCTGGGCAAGCGGAAGCAGAGAGCGTCGCGCCTTACGCCGGGGCCGGACCGAGGTCATCGGCATCTTCCCAACGACGACGCTTGGGAAAGGGGCGGAGAAGGCGACGTTTCCTTGATTTTCAGAAAGTCGTATGCTAGCGTCCTATTTATCTGATGATCGGACATGCGGTCGAGCCAAGTCCATGACGACAACGTCCCACCGCCCGAGGGGTCGAACCCGCGCCGCCATGAACGAGAAAACACGAGTAGGCGCGGAGTTCACGCGGGCGAGCCCATGCTTCGGCCCAACGAATCTTCGGCTAGGGCAGCCAGCCGGGCTTTCGGAAAAAATTCGGGCGGGATTCGTCGATAAGCCCTTGAAAACGCTCAAAACGGGAAAGGAAAAGGAAGGAAAGGGCCCATAACAGGACCATTCCCGAACCCGTTTCGGAACCGATTTGGAAGGATTTGGACGCTCAAGGGAAGGCGTTGCGGCCCGAAGTCCTGATCCGGACTGCGCGTCGCCGGCGGCCCTCGCGCCGTTTGCATTTGGCCCGATGCGGCCTCAGGGCGCGACAAGGAGTCTCAAGCACACGCACCGATTCCCGCCCCCCTTGTGGGGGCGGGCAAGGGTGGGGGGTCGCGCCGAACTAAAGGACCTACCGCGAGACCTGTTTCCTAACCCTTCCCCACACGGGGGAAGGGAATTCTGGCTTCGCCCTGAAGACGCGTTTCGAGCAAATGACAAACGGCTCTAGTAGTCGGTCGACGCGCCGCCTTCGGCCTTGCGGCGGGCGACGAAGGCTGTCGCGCAGAATAACACAAGGACCGGCTAGAGCGTGATGATATTAGCTTCGCGCGTATCCTGAGTTGACGAAGTAGTTGGCGCACTCTTCGGCGGTGAAGGCGCCGAGAAGCTCGCCGACGGCTGCGGTGAGGGTCTCGATCGTTCGGGTGGCGGCATTCCGCAACAGGTGCTTGAGCTTGGCGAAGACCTGTTCGATTGGGTTCAGGTCTGGGGAGTACTTGGGCAGGAAGATCAGCCTCGCTCCGGCTGCGCGAATGGCCTGACGAACGGCTTTTCCTTTGTGGCTGCTGATTTGTCCATGATGACGAGATCGCCCGGCCACAGCGTCGGCGAGAGGACCTTCTCGACATAGGTCTTGACCGCCTCGCGGTTGATCGCGCCGTCGAGGATCCAAGGGGCCTCCATGCGATCGCAGCGAAGCGCGGCGACGAACGTCGAGGTTTTCCAATGGCCATGGGGAACCTTGGCCACAAGCCTCTCTCCCAGCGGCGCCCATCCTCTGAGCGGCTCCATGTTGGTCTTGATCCAGGTCTCGTCGATGAAGACCAGGCGCGTGGGATTGATCCGGTCCTGCCGGCCAGACCACTGCGCTCGTCGACGGGCGACGTCCGGCCGGTCGCGCTCGCTGGCGGCTACGGTTTTTTTGAAGCTGAGTTTTTCGGCGTGGACGAAGTTCCACACCGACCGGTAATCGACCTTGAGCCCGCGGTCGGCAAGTTCTCGCACAAGCCGCGCAGCGTGAAGCCGCCCTTCCGAACCCGTTCGGTTAAGAACGCCTCATGCTCGTCACGGATCGATTTCGGTTTGTGCCCGCCCATCTGGCCGGGCTCCAGGCTGCCGGTCTCCTGATAGCGTTTGACCCAATCGACGACCGTGCTCACCGCCATCGAGAACTGCGCCGGGGCCTTGTTCCGCGAGAGCCCGCCCTCCAAAACCGAAGCCACCACCCGCTCGCGAAGGTCTGTCGAATACGGCTTTCCCATCCATGCTGGTCCATGCTGGCCTCCTCCCAGCCAGCACCTTGAATCAGAACGAAGCCGATTCGGGAATCCCCACCCGATTCCGACCAAATTCATCCCGCTCTAGTCTAGAGCCGCGCGCCTTTTGATGAGGAGCGATTGAGTCGAACAAGGTCGGCTCAAAAAGCCGTGTACGAAGGCGGCTGCGGATTGATTTGACCCCATTTTCTGAGCCGTCGAGCAACGACCGCTCTTTGTGCAAACCCGCCGTTGCCGCCCGAAGTCGAACGACTGCTTCCCGCCCTTTGGCGACGCCTCGGCTCGGGCGCCTATTGTTAGAATTTGACCTTTAGCTTGTCATCCTCCAGGTCCCGTCCGGCTGTTTGCACGCGACGCCCTGGCCGCGCTTCGGACGACCGGCGATGTAGATGGTCTGGACATAGGCGCGGCAGCCGTCGCCCGTCGCGGCGCCGGGTTCGACGAAGCCGAAAACGCCGCCGGGGCCGCGCCACGAGCGCCGCTGGCCGGAATCGAGCGCGGCGATCTCAGCCTTCCAGGCGGCTGCGCGGTCGGCTTCGCTGAGCGACGCGCCAATGGGCCCGCCGAGGACGCCGCCGAGCGCCGCTCCGGTCGGAACGGCGGGCGCGGCGGGCTGCGCCGGCGCGACGGCTGGGGTGGAGGGTGGAGGCAGCGCAGTGGCGATCACGGGCGCAAGCGGCGCCGCAGCGACGGGCGGCGGGGCTGGAGCGGCTGCGGCCGCGGGCGGCTGCTTTTCGGCGCTAGTGCCGAAGCCGGAGCAGCCTGCGAGCGCGAGCGCGGCGAGGGCGGCCAAGGCCGCGGGGCGGGGGCCCATTTTTGACATGCCCGACGCCGCTAGCGCCTCCCGTCTCTCGCGCAAAACTCCCGGCCCTATATTTCTGTTATGTAGATACATGGCGACAAATACCTGTCAAGAACAGTATGCCTGCCTACAATGGCGCACGTGAGGGAATTGAAACTTCCTGTCGAAGAGGTTGCACGTGGTCTTTGCCGATGCGACTGAGACGCGCGCTGGACGCCCGCTTTTCGCGGGCATGACAAACGCCGCGAAAGTTGCGTAACTCCAAGGGTCACGTATCGCGGCTCCCCGCGAGCGATGCCGGCAGTCTGTTGCATTTTGACAGTTATTGGCGGCTAGACCAACCCGTTGAAAACCCGTGGCGGGGCCCAAAAGTCCCAATTTACCACGCGCGCAATCAAAACCTACGGAAATGGAGCTGGCCCGTCACCGCCCCAGCCGGGCGCTCATTTCTCCGGCCACGTCGCCAGAAGCGCCCTCACCGCGCCCACGAAGGCGAGGGGCTGGTCGATCATCACGTGATGCTCGGCCTCGGGAATCTCAACGTAAGGGGCGCCCGGCGGGATGAGGCTGAGGAGATAAGCCGCGTCCGCCTCCTGAAAGAGCCGCGACTTCTCTCCGCGGATGACGGCCAGCGGCGAGCGCGCCGCCTTGAGGATTGGGACCGGATCGAGGCGCTTCGACTTCTCCCAGAAGCCGGGGTCGAAGCTCAGCGCCCAGCCCGGCCGACCCTCCGCGTCCATGGTTTCGGTCGCCGAGCGGCGGGCGATGAAGTCGAGGACGAAGGGGTTCGCGCACGGCTGCGGCGGCATGAGCCGGAAGCGCGCGACGAGCACCGCGAGCGACGGGTCGACCCGCCGCGTCCGGGCCGCGCGGGGCGGAGGCGGGATCCTCGCGCCCTGCGGCGCGAAGACCGGCGGATCGACCAGGACTGCGCCTCCGATGTCGTCTCCGAAGTCGCAGGCGAGGCCCGCCGCGACGCGCCCGCCGAAGGAATGGCCGACCACCGCCGGCGGCCCGCCATCGAATGCGCCCAAGGCGCGGCCCGCCTCGCG
>Ga0335083_10010712_pt1 | contig 11046 bp, 10 predicted proteins | sample Lox_Sample_42_FD_206716 | JGI IMG/M metagenome (GOLD analysis project Ga0335083, IMG submission 206716) | Soil microbial communities from Loxahatchee National Wildlife Refuge, Florida, United States - Lox_Sample_4.2 | ecosystem: Environmental > Terrestrial > Soil > Wetlands | place: USA... | reverse complement strand
CAAACAGGAACTCGAAGCGATCACCTTCAAGCTGCCGGTGATGCTCAAGCGCGAGATTGAGGAATTACGCGGCAAAGCTGAAACAGCGGGCTTCGATTTAGCGGAAACGATTACGGCGGCGATGTGGCGGTTGTGCAAACAAATTAAATCCGAACTCGACGGCGGACCCCGTCGCGGACGCAAAGTTCAAAGCCGTCTCAATGACGCTCCGAACGGGAAATTGCAATGACAAGTTTCATTCAAGGCGGAAGCGTCATGCGCGTGGCGGATAAATGCAATTGGAAGGGGCAAAGAGGCGCCGGATCAGAGGGAAGGTTCGTAGAGCAAGATAAAGGACCCTGCGCTACGGTGCCGCATTTTTCGGCGATTCCTCAACGAACCCGCGGCCTTTTTTCCGAGGAGGCGGGTATGAGCCGACTACGGTACCGTACGGCGGATTCGATCGCGATTTTGCCCCCGTATTGGCTGCGGATCTGGACCATTGACGCGGCCCGTGAAGTGATTGCAATCGGCGTCATGATTGTGTTCGCTGGATGGCTGCTGATCGCACTGGGTAAAGCCTTCGGCATTCTGATCGCCAACACCGACAGCGCGGCCCCCGCCGGGGTCTATCACGTCGCATCCAAGAGTTTCCGTCGCGGCGATCTGGTCGCGGCCTGCCTGCCCCCGGAAATCGCGCAGGCAGGACTGGTGTGTGGCTATCTGCGCACCGGTCCGTGTCCCGGCCATGCCGAGCCGGTCGGGAAGATCGCGGCTGCAATCGCCGGCGATACCGTCGTGATCGAACGCCGCGGCGTAACCATCAACGGCAAGCCGATTCCGCACAGTGCGGTCGCGCCCCATGACAGTAAGGGACGGCCGCTCCAGCACGTCCCGTTCGGCAGCTACACCGTGGCCGCCGATCAGGTCTGGCTGTTCGGCTTCCACGACCGGCGCAGCTGGGATGCGCGCTACTTCGGTCCGGTCCCGATCACGAGCGTGCGCGGCGCCCTCGAACCGGTGCTCACGTGGTGAAGGTCATGGCTAACACGAATGGCAACGGAAACGGTCACAGTCACGAGCAGGGACTGCGGGTCCATCATCTGGCCAATCTCGGTGGTCTGATCGCGCTGGCGGGGCTCGATCTGGAACCGCCGGACTATCTGCTCGGCGCGCTGCTGAGCGTCGCCCAGGAGACCCGTCGCCTCTCGCCCAGCGAGCGTGAACGGGTTGCGCGATTGGGGCGCAACAAACTCGATCAGCGGGCGACCGGCAAACGGGCGTGGAAATCGTGGCAACGGGCACAGGATCTGCATGGACTAACCCTCAGCGGCGCGCAGGTCCGCGACATCATCAAGGCGCTCGGCCATCAGGCCCCTGACGATCCAACGCGCCTGGTGCTGGCGTTGAGTGAAGCGTTGACGGAGGCGCGAGTATGAAACGCATCCGTTTCCTCCGCCCGCCGCGCGAGATTGAACTCAAGCTCCGCCACGAGCAGGCCGAACGGCCGCAGAAGCTGGTGCCGTGGTGGGCGCGGGCGCTGCGGCAAATGGGCGTGCAACACACTCTCCGGCGACAGCAGCCACGCGGCAGTCTCAGCGGGAATCGCACACCGCGTGTGAATGTCGCCGAACCGGCGGTCTATGCCCGGCGCAGCGTGGTCAAGGCGTCGTTCTCGCGTAACCGCTGGAGTGGGGCGTGGACTGCACATGCCCGCTATCTCGCCCGGCCCGGTGCGCAGCAGGAGTTCAGCAAGGGTCTCGGCTTCAACGCCGAGCGGGAGGATATCGACCTCCTGAGCATGGTGCGCGGGTGGGAGCGGCAGGACGAACTTTTGTGGCGTTTCATCGTGTCGCCCGAGGACCCCGACCGGCTCAATCTCCGTGACCACGTGCGGGGACTGGTCGGCCAGATGGAACGCGACCTTGGGACCAAGTTGCAGTGGGCCGCGATCGATCATCACAACACCGATGACGCGCACGTCCATCTGCTGGTGCGCGGGATGCGCGATAGCGGCCGGCCACTGGAGATTAATCGCGATTATCTGCGGACGGGTCTCCGTATCCGCAGCCAGGAGCTGGCGACCAAGGAACTCGGGCCGCGACTGGAGCCCGAGATGCTGCGCGCGCGGGAGCGCGCCGTACGCCGCGAACAGTGGACCGAGGTCGACCGCGCGTTGCAACGCAAGGCCGACCAGCACGGCGTAGTGAGTTACGCCCAGTTCCAGCCGCATAGCGAGGGCGCCCGCATTAAGGCCGAGCAGGAGATCGACCGGCTGCAATTCCTGTCGGGGCTCGGACTGGCGTGCCGGGTCGACGATTACAGCTGGCAGCTCGATGAGAAGCACGAGAGCACGCTGCGCGACAAGCAACGCTCGCAGGATGTGATCAAGAGCCGGGCACACGACCGGCAGCAGGGTCGTGGCCGCGACCGTGAGCGGACGCGTCATCGCGGAGGGGAGAAGCATGGCTGAACAACGGCCTTATCGCATTCCCGGAGCATCGACGGACGAGCGGCTGACGCGCGCGAAACGGATCGCATTGCAGGCGCTCGCCGCGGCCTTTCTCGCCATCAATCAGGTGACCACCCAGCACGCGGCGCGGGTCTTGCATTACGCGACCTGGCTGGGCCGCCCGCTCATCAGTTTCAGCGGGTCTTCGATCTACGCCCCGTGGATGTGGATCGTCTGGTGGGCCAGGTGGCACTGGGCGCCGCAGCTGGAACCGCTCTGGACGGCCTGCACGCGCGAGGCGCTCTATCCGATGGGTCTGGTCGCCGGGATCGTCTGGGGCATCCTTGTGCTGATCCGCCACGGCTGGTTCGCCAACGTCTCGGATCTGCATGGCTCGGCACGCTGGGCCACAACGCGAGATCTCAAGGCTGCGCGGCTGCTCGAGTCTGGCCATGCACTGAAGCGCCGCGCGGGGGTCTATCTCGGGCGCTGGCGGCGCGGCTATCTCCGCGATTGCGGTCCCGCCCACGTGCTGGTCTTCGCGCCCACCCGCAGCGGCAAGGGCGTCGGCGTGGTGATTCCGACGTTGTTGAGTTGGCCGCACTCAGTCTTGGTCCACGATCTCAAGGGTGAGAACTGGGCGCTCACCGCCGGAGCCCGGAAACAGATGGGGCAGATCTGTCTGCGGTTCGCCCCTGCCTCCGCCGACGCCGACGCCGAAGGCACGCGCTACAACCCGCTTGCCGAAGTCCGGCTGCGTACCCCCAACGAAATCCGCGATGTGCGCAACATCGTGCAGATGATCATCGATCCCGACGGCAAGGGCCTTCCCGACCACTGGTCACGCGAGGGCTCCGCCTTCCTCACCGGGATGATTCTCGATCAGCTCTATGCCAGTCGTGAGCCGACTTTGAGCGGACTCGAAGCGCGGCTCTGCGATCCTTCGCAGCCGATCGACGACACGCTCGCGCAGATCATGCGCGCCGAGCACGACCGCGACGGCACCATGGGCTGGACCGACACGCGCGGCATCCCGACGAAGACGCATCCGATTATCGCCCGCGCGATGCGCTCGGTGCTCGACAAGAGCTCCAACGAACGCTCGGGCGTGATCTCGGAAGTGAAGGGCTTTCTGGAGCTCTATCGCGACCCGGTGATTGCGGCCAACACGGCGGTCTCCGACTTCCGCATCACCGACCTGATGAACCACGTGCGGCCAGTCTCGCTCTATATCGTGGTGCCGCTGGCCCACAAGAACAGCCTCAAGCCGGTGATCCGGTTGCTGCTGAGCCAGATTCTGCATCGGCTCACCGAGCATCTGGAATATCGCAACGGCCACGCGGTGACCGGCTACCGCCATCGTTTGCTGCTGATGGTCGACGAGTTCCCGAGTCTCGGGCGGCTCGACGTATTCGCCGAGTCGCTCGCGCTGGTCGCCGGCTACGGCATCAAGGCGTGTCTGATCGCCCAGGACCTGAGCCAGATTCACGCGGCCTACGGTCACGACGAGGCGATCACTTCGAACTGTCACACGCGTGCAGCCTTCACACCGAACCGGATCGAGACAGCGCGGCTGCTCTCGCAGATGACGGGCGAGACCACCGTGCGCCACGCGCATCGCACGGTCTCCAGCTCCGGCGCGAGCATCTCCGAGCCGGAAGTCGCGCGGTCGTTGATCACACCGGATGAGGTGATGCGGCTGGGCGGCAATGAGGCCCTGATCTTCGCCAGCGGGCGACCGGCGATTCGCGCGCGCAAGCTGCGTTACTACAACGAGCCCGCGTTACAGCGGTTGGCTGAAATTCCACCACCGGCGGTGAGCGATCGCATCGGACAAAGCATCAACGGATCGGTGAACGAAACGCCGCCGTCAACGAAAGCGGATCGAACAGTGCAGGTCGAGCCGATCGGTCATTTACCGCAGGAAGCGAAAGCGGCGGCATCAGCCAACGGCGCGAAAGCACGCGGCGCGAAGACCGCAGCCGGTCTGCGCCAGCTCTCTTTTCTGCAGGCGGCACTGGAACACGACGAGGACGATACGGCGACCAATCCAGAACCACGGGAGCGACTCCTATGAGACGGCAACTGACTGCCTACCTGAGCGAAGAGGAATACCACCGGCTGCGCGACGAGGCCGACGATCGCGGCATTACGCTCTCGCGCTACGTCAAGGAACGGCTCTTTCACGGCGACGCCGGTTCCGGCCTGACACTCTCCGACGCGACGTTGGCGGCCACCGAGAAACGGCTGATGCAGGCGATGCGGACGGCGGGCGTCGAGAGTCTCAAACCGCTCGCGCTGCAGCTCACCACGCTGCTCACGATGCTCGATCACTTCGCGCTCAGCCTGTTGAGCCATCTGCCGGAGATTCCTGAAGCGCAGCGCAAGACCGCCCTCGCGTCGGGCCAGCGGCGGCATCGCGGCTGGCGGGCGGAGGTTGAGGAGACCCTCAAACGGATGCGGCAGCCGCTGCCGCCGCGCAACGACGGTAAGGGAGAATCCGCATGAGCACCGTTCATCAGCTGCAAGAACATCGGCGCGACGAGCTGCTTCGCCGCCAGCTTGGCAGGCCGATCCTCGACGCGATCGTCAATCCGCTCATCACCGAGATCATGATCAACGAGGACGGCCAGGTCTGGTACGAAGAGCACGGGACCGGAATGCGTGACGCCGGCTTCGCGCTTTCAGCATCCCAGGTCGAGAGTCTCATCGGCACCGTCGCCGCTTCTCTCGGCATGGTGGCGAATCTCGACCATCCGATCATTGAAGGCGAACTGCTCATAGGCGGGATTCGTTTCGAGGGTCTCCTACCGCCGATCGCGCGTAAGCCGTGTTGCGTTATGCGCAAACCGGCGCAGTTGCTCTACACCCTCGACGATTACATCGGCGACGGCATTCTCGCACCACCGCATGCGGCGGTGCTCCGGGACGCGATTGATTGCCACCTCAACATCGTTATCGCCGGCGGGACTGGGTCGGGCAAGACCACGCTGGCCGGCGCACTGCTCAACGAAATGGTCGCGCGCAGCGACCCCAACCAGCGCTACGTGATTATCGAAGACACGCTCGAACTCCAGTGCCGCGCGCGCAATATGGTGCAGCTGCATACCGCCGCTACCGCCGACATGACCCGGCTGGTGCGCACCACCATGCGCCTGCGGCCCGACCGCATCATCATCGGCGAAGTCCGTGGCGGCGAAGCGCTGGCGTTACTCAAGGCCTGGAACACCGGCCATCCCGGCGGTGTCACCACGATTCACGCCAACAACGCCCGCTCCGCGCTCACTCGATTGTCGAGTCTGGTGCAGGAGGCTGGCGTCCCGCCGCAGCCCGAACTGATCGCCGAGACTATCAACCTGATCGCCTTCATCGTGCGCACGCCGCGCGGGCGGCGCATCACCGAACTGGTGCGCGTCGAAGGCTACCATCCGCAATCCGGTTTCGAACTGGTTCTCATCGCCGCCGAAGAATCGGCGGACGACGAACGTAAAGGAAGTTGAGGAGATGAAAGGGATCAAAACGATCAACAGTGTAGTGCGCCGTTGTGCCGGACGGATCGCGTATGCCAGCGCCGTCCTGACGATCGCATGGCCAGCCCGTGTACTGGCCGCCGTCGCTGGTGGCACGCTGCCGTGGGATCAGCCGTTGACGACCTTGCAGAACGATCTGCAGGGTACCGTCGCGCACGCGGTCACCACCGCCGCGATTATCGGCACCGGCATTCTCTGGTCAGTCACCGAGCACGGCACCGGCGTGCGCAAGATGTCGGCGGTCGCTTTCGGCGGCTCCTGCGCGCTGGGCGCGACGCAGCTCATGACCACGCTCTTCCCCTTGGGCGGGGCCTTGTTTTAGGGGCCGCTGCGATGAAGAACGATGACCGGCGGGTGAGCGCGATCCATCAGTCGCTCACCCGTCCCATCCTGCTGGCGGGCGCCGAACGCCCGCTGGCCTTGGCCAACTGGATTACCGCCGCCGCACTGACGCTCGGGGCGGGATTGCACTGGTACACACTCGCAATGAGTGCAGCGTTGCTCACGCTCGGCCATTGGGCGTTGGTGCAGGCCGCCAAGTTCGATCCGCAGCTGAGCCGCGTCTACGTCCGCCACATCCGCTACCAGGATTACTACCCGGCCCGTGCGTCAATCGACGCGCCGCCGCCGCATATCCGGCCGTCAGTGCAGCGCCCCAACGAGATGCGCGTCTGAACTGAAATGGAGAGAGATTGATGTTCAAGGAGTTCAAGGATCTCAGACGAAGAAAGGATCGGCGGCACGGCCTGCCCGATCAGCTCAACTACGCGCTGCCGCTTGATGAATGCACTATCGCGCTCAAGGACGACTCGTTCCTGGCGTGCTTCGAATGTGCCGGACCCGATCTTAATTCGGCGAGTGTCGAGGAGCTCGACGCCCATCGGGCGCAGGCCAATCGCGCGTTGGCGCGGCTCGACGACGGCTTCATGTATAACGTCGACCTCATCCGCTACCCCAGCGTCGACTATCCGGTCCGTCGCTTTCCCGATCCGGTCAGCACCGCGCTCGAACGCGAGCGCGAGCTTCAGTACAACGCCGAGGGTAGTCACTGCGAGACCCGTTGCGTCCTGACGATCACCTATCGGCCGCCAACCGAGACGCAGACCCGCGTCGCCGGGGTTTTTCTATCGGGGATGCCGCAACGCACGGATTGGCGCCGGCAGCTCGACTGGTTTCAGTCGAAGCTGCGCGAATTCGTCGACGCCATCAGCCCGGTCTGGAAGCTTACACCGCTCCAGTTGCCCGAGCTGTTGTCGCATCTCGCCACCTGCATCAACGGCCGAATCGCCGTGATCCGGCCACCGAGTGTGCCGACCTACCTCGACGCGATTATCGGCAACCAGGACTTCATCGCAGGATTTCGGCCGCGGATCGGAGGGCGGCATATCCGTGTGATCGCGCTCGCGGGCTTCCCGCCGTTCTCGTACGCCGAGATGGCGACCTTCCTGAGCGAGTTGCCGATCTGTTACCGCTACTCGGTGCGTGGCATTCCGGTCGGGCCGCGAACAGCCATCAGCCAGCTCACGACCTATCGCCGTAACTGGTTCCAGAAACGGCTCGGGCTACGCGGGATGATCAGCGAGCACTTTGGCTCGGGTGCCGGTGCGGCCTTCCAGAATCAACACGCGCTGCGGATGGCCGCTGATGCGGACGAAGCCATCACCGAGGCCGAAGGCGGCGCGGTCCGTTACTGCTACGTCACCCCGAAAGTCATCATCACCGAAGATGACGCCGAGACCGCCGCCGAGAACGTTCAGCTGGTTTTCAAGGCCTGCCAGAACATGGGCTTCGAACCGCGCATCGAAACCATCAACGCCGCCGAAGCTTGGCTCGGCTCGTTGCCGGGACACGGCTGGTTCGATATCCGCCGCCCTTTGGTCAATACGCAGAACCTCGCTGATATCCTGCCGCTCACCAGTATCTGGGCAGGACTGGAGACCAATCCCTGCCCCTACTATCCGAAGGACACCCCGGCGCTGTGCTATGGCGCGACCGCGGGCAGTACCCCGTTTCGCTTCACCCCGCACGTCAACGATACCGGTCACACGGCTATCTTCGGCCCTACCGGCAGCGGCAAAAGCGTCGCGCTCGGCACTATCGCAGTCAACTTCAGAGCGATCCCCAATGGCCAAATGTTCTTCTTCGACAAGGGCTACTCGGCTTGCGTGCTGACGCACGCCGTCGGTGGGCAGCATCTCGACCTTGGTGAGGAAAATGTGCCGCTGCAGCCGCTCGCCCGCATCGACGATCCGACTGACCGCATGCAGGTGCAGGAGCTGTTGGAGAGTTTCCTCGAACTGCATGGCGTCAAGTTGATCCCGACCCAGCGCAAGGCGCTCTGGCGCGCCCTCGAACTGGTTGCGGAGGGTCCGGTAGCGCAGCGCACTATCAGCAACCTTGTTACGCAAGTGCAGGACGCGCAGCTGCGTGACGGTCTCGGGGCCTTTTCGCTGGCCGGGCCCCTCGGCCGCTTCCTCGACGCCGATCAGGACGTGCTGCTCACCGGCTCCTTCGTCACCTTCGAGCTCGAAACCCTGATGGGCATGGGTCCGAAGGTCGTCGTCCCCGTCCTGATGTATCTCTTCCATCGCATCGCCCAGCGACTCGACGGCCGGCCGACCCTCATCATCCTCGACGAGGCCTGGATCATGCTCGCCAACAGTGTCTTCGGCGCGAAGATCGAGGAGTGGCTGCGCACCCTGCGCAAGAAGAACGCGGCTGTCATACTTGCTACGCAGAGCCTCGCCGAGCTCGCCGGCTCACCGCGTCGCGACGTCATTCTCGAATCCTGTCCGACCAAGCTCTACCTGCCCAACCCGGAGGCGAAGAACGCCGCTAGCCGGGATCTTTATCGGCGCTTTGGTCTGACTGATCGCCAGACCGATATCGTCGCCGAGGCCACCCCGAAGCGGCACTACTACTACGTCTCGCCGCTCGGCCGCCGCCTCTTCCAGTTCGCCCTCGGCCCGGCGGCTCTCGCCTTTATCGGTGCGGGTTCCAAGGACGACGTGTTCGCATGCCGCCAGATGATGCGTGAGTTCGGCGAGCACTGGACCGCCGAGTGGCTGCGCCGACGAGATCTGGAGGACTGGGCGGATTATCTCGACCAGCTCCATCGCCGCGTCGAACCCGACACCACTGTGTCGAGCCTGTTCACTGATTCGATACCGATCGCCAACGGCCGGATGCATTGAAAGGAGGATCTTGTCATGAATCGCAGAACGTTAACCAGTTTGTCCCTTACCACGATCACACTGTGTGGCACCTTGCTTGCCGCACCGTTCACGGCGCATGCCCAATTCGGCGGTACCCAGATCGTCTTTGACCCGCAGATGTTCGCCCGGCAACTGCAGGAACTCCAGCAGCAGACCGCTGCTGTCACCAATCTCGCCCAGCAACTCCAACTGATGGTTCAAAATACCACCGGCGGCGGCGCCGGCGTCTGGCAGTCCGACCAGAACCTGCTCACCAACCTCGGCGACCTCATCAACCAGCAGGAGGGTTTGTCTTACACGGTGCAAAACGTCGGCCAGCAGTTTCACCAGCTCTATCCCGGTTTCGCGACGGCCACGACCAACGGCGCCCAGAGTCCGCAGGCCACGGTCGACACGACGCTCAACACCCTCAACGGCGCCCTGGCTTCGGCGCAGTCGCAGGCCAACAACTTCGCTAACGAACAGACCGCCTTGCAAAGTCTGGAGCTGAAGAACCAAACAGCGGTAGGCAATCTGCAGGCAGTGCAGGTCAGCAATGAAATCGCGCTCGCGCAGGTCCAGCAGATCCAGCTGCTCCGCCAGCTCGTGATGGCCCAGATGAATGCCCAGAACGTGGCCGCAGCAAGTCAGGTTAATAATCAGGCCCAGAGCGCTCTCGCAGCCGAAGCCACGTTCTCTGCGCCAGCATCTGCAAATGTGCCGGACGTTTTACATGAGAGCGCTCTCGCCCCACCACAACCTTAAGGAGGCCAACCACGTGGAAAACAGGAAAAGAACCAATCCCCTGATTCTATTCTTCGCAGTGGTAGGTGTTTGCGCTGTGATTTACGGCATTTGGACGATCCTGAACCAAAAGCTTTCAGAACAGCGAGCGCGCACATTGTTTGCGGCGCCAGCGTCGTCGGGAATTCCTAACGTTTTACACGCCCCACCGTCAGCCCCGCCTCAACCTTAGTGATGGCATCGAAGGTGAATCCCTATGCATGGTTTCGATACTATAGCGACGCAGTTTTACAATGCAGGTCTCAAATACACCACAGCCGTTCAGCCTTACGCTCTGAGACTGTTCTTCGCGCTTCTCGTCCTCGAATTCCTACTGAGCTGGATACAATTCACGGCTGAGGGACAACTGGACCCATCCTACTTTATCGGCAGACTGTTCAAGCAGATTCTTAGCACGGGCTTCGTCTATCTGATGATCGTGAACGGTTTCGCATGGATGACTCTTGTCTTAAGTAGCTTCTCGCGAATCGGATCGGCACTGACGGGGCTGCCTTCTCTTAGCCCCCAGACAGTCCTTCAGATCGGGGGACAAATGTCAGGGACCATTTTTAACGCACCGGCTAACGCCAGCCTGATGACCAGCTTGGAACTTGCAATAGTCCAAAGTGTTTCGGCTTTCGTGGTGCTTATAGCGTTTGTCGTCACTGCGTCAGTCCTGCTGCTCACGCTAGTCGAAGCTTACCTAGTCATCGCCGGAGGTATCATTCTTCTCGGCTTTGGCGCCAATCGCTTCACCGCACACGCGGCTGAAGGCTATTTCGGCTACGTGATTCGCGTTGGCGTGCGCTTGTTGTTCTTTTACCTAGTTCTCGCGGTTGGTGTGCAAATGGCCGATGATTGGAGCAGCGCTTTAGCCGCTGCCTGCAAGCCCGTTGCTGCGACTCTGCCATGGTGGACAACGTACGGCGCGCCTCCGGGTTCCATCGTTACAACGGTCTGCTCAGGAAGCCTTCCCGTCTCTGACATGCTCGATTACGCAGCGCTCGCGATCGTGTTCATGATCGTGAGCATTGCTGTGCCGCACATGGCAGCAAGTATTGCGGGCGGGACGGCCGGGCTTGCTCTTAGCCACGCTGTCGAGGCTGCC
>Ga0335083_10010710_pt1 | contig 11047 bp, 9 predicted proteins | sample Lox_Sample_42_FD_206716 | JGI IMG/M metagenome (GOLD analysis project Ga0335083, IMG submission 206716) | Soil microbial communities from Loxahatchee National Wildlife Refuge, Florida, United States - Lox_Sample_4.2 | ecosystem: Environmental > Terrestrial > Soil > Wetlands | place: USA: Florida... | reverse complement strand
AGGGCTGATCGAGCGGATTGAACGCCGGCGCACCGAGAACGGCAGTACGACGAACCTTTACGGTTTTAGGGGGCTAATCGAAAAAGCGACGCCCTATGCATTGGAAAAGCTCGCGGAAATCGCCGCGCGGCAAAAGGCGAAGGAAGAACGGTTAGCCCGCAAAAAGCCGAAGCTGACGATCGTTGAGGGGGGTGCAGCTTCGGCCTAGGAGAGTGCGGCGTAGCTCAGCCGGATAGAGCGCCTTGCTTTCTACATGCTGTGGTCTCGACACCCTCAGTATGGGCAGGGAGGTCGCGGGTTCAAGTCCCGCCGCCGCACCAATCGTCAAACTCTGAGGGGTGAACCATGAAGCCGGAGCGTGTGCGGTGGTTACGCACCCATTGGTTCCGAGTCTGGACGATGATCGCCACCTGGATTGGGTTAGTGGCGGCCTACTATTATCGGCCGGAGTGGTTGACGTGGTGGTTGCGAACCACCACGGCCGGAATCGAAAAAGTGTCGGACACGATACCATACCCATGGGGTGACCGCGCGGAAATTTTTCTTCGCTTCCTCGGCGGATCGTTCTGGGTGCAAATCGCGCTCGCAATCGTGATCGTGCGCGTTATTGCCTGGTTGCTCGGACATGGATGCAGGCACGGATGGCGTCTAGTGAAGTCGACTAAGGATAACCTGGGCCGATCCTATGAGCTGAAAAGCTACCACCCGCGACGCCTGCGCGGGTAGCGTCAGCGATCGAAGCCAGAAGCCGCAGACAGGCGGAGTCCCGCTTTCGCGGGATCTCAATACGGCTGCGTCCAGCACCGATATCTGGTCATCGTAACTGACCGCGGACCGACAGCCGCGCTTCAAGTGCAGTCGGGATAGATCTAGCCGACCAATCCCGCCAGCGGCTTCACGTTTTTGCTGCCCGGAAAAACCGTGTCCGCGAGGACGCGCTCGTCGGCGCGCAAATGGTCTTTCAGCACACCCTTGAGCACAGCGCGCAGATCGGTCGTCGGTCTGAGATCGCGGTTCTCATAGAGATCGGCAGCTTTAAGTCCCGGCCAATCGGCGATCACGCGCCCGCCTTTAAGCGCGCCGCCGGCAAGAAGCGCCACCGTCGCGGTGCCATGGTCGGTACCTTCGGTACCGTTGAGGCGCGCAGTACGACCGAACTCGGTCACGACCGCCACCACGGTCTCACGCCACGCCGGCCCCATATTGATCTCGACAGCTGCGAGTGCGCCGTCAAGCGCGCCGAGGAGCTGCGACAAGCGCCCCTGAGTGATGCCTTCGTTGTAATGGGTGTCCCAACCGTCGAGGGCTAACGCGCCAACGCGCGGCCCGTCGGGTTGCGCCAGGAACTTTGCCGCGGTGCCCGCCGCTTCGGCGAAATAGGCGCGTGCTTGTCCGGCGCCGGGCCCGCTCGGCTTCTGATCCATCCCGCCCGTCTGCTCGATCGCCATCAGCTTGGCATTGTCCTCAAGCACTGCCGCGAGTTTGGGATCGGAATGGCGATACAGTTCAAGCAGACGCTGTGCGGTATCGGCGTTCGCCGGCTGCACCCGCTGCGGCGCCCATGACAGCACTGGCGCTGGGCCGCGCACGACAAGAGGCGTGACCGGACCGACGCCGAACACTTTGCTTCCGCCGGGATCGACCCTGCCGCTTGGCGCCAAAGTAGCCAGCGCGCGATTGAGCCAGCCGCTGTCGCTGGCGGCGGCTTTCGGCAGGCCGCTTTCGAGAACGTCTTGTCCGTCGAAATGAGAACGCTCGCGATAGGGCGTTGCGGCGGCGTGTACGACGATGGCTTGTTTTGCCTCATACATGCGATGCAGGTTGGTCATCGCCGGGTTCAGCGCGAATAAATCATCGAGCTTAAGGGCACGGACCGTGCCGTCGAGCGTCAGCGCGCGCTCGCCGCGCAACGCGATCCAGTTCGGATCGCCGACCGGAGCGACCGTGGCGAGGCCATCGAGCGCGCCGCGAAGCACGATGGTGAGAAAGCGAGGATCGCGACCTTCAGCGCGCGCGAGCTTTGGCAGATATGCCCAGGCGAACAGCGCGCCGGAGGTCAGCAGCACGGCGCGCCGCGACGGCGCATGGAGGAGGGGCATAGTCATCTCCGCAGAAATTCGGGCGTCATCAACAGAAGCGCCAGGGCTTGGTTGCGGCTCTCTGCGCGGACTATCGTGCCGCGCGTGTCGGCCGAAGCGAGCGGGCCGAGGCCGCTTTCGACCAGTGCCAGCGGATCGGTCGCAGCAGCCAGCCGGCCGGCGAACTCGGTTGCAATGTCGAGGCGGCGCGGCACGCCGTCGATCCACGCGCCTTCGACGTCGGCGTAACCGTTCGGCGCCGGCGGCCGCCACAGTGGTTCGCCAAGGAAAGCTTGCGCGTTCAACAAACGGCCGATCGGCACGGAGCCCTGAGCGCCAGTGACGCGTAAAATTCCGACAATCCAGTCTGCGGGACGCTTGAGCTTGGTGCGTTGCGGCGTCCACGACTCCGCGGCGTTGAGCAGCGTTTTGCTGACCTCCTTTAGGTCGCCATCAGTGTCGTCGAACGTCTTCGCCAGTTTGGCAACCAATGTTGGCGGCGGGTCGTCGGCGACGAAATGGCAGGCAAGCTTTTGCGCGATGTGCTGCGCCGTCGCCGGATGGCGTGCGAGATCGCCAAGTACGCGGCGGCCCTGCTCGGCGCCGCCGTCGGAATAGCGTTTGCCAAGGACGATCTGATCGCCGGGCTCATGCAGGCGCTTGTCAAAAACAAAGTCGCCGCCGTGCTCGGGCTCGGCGGGCGCGATCCAGGTCCAGCCCGTGAGTACGTTGGCAAAACTGGTGACGTCCTTTTGTGAGTAACCGCCGTGAACGCCGAGCGTGTGCAATTCGAGAATTTCACGAGCCAGATTTTCGTTCAGGCCTTTGTCGCGATTGATGCCGGTGATCGAGTCCGGTCCCATCGATTCGACGTTGTCGAGATAGAACAGCATCGCCGGGTGGCTTTCGACCGCGTCGAGCATGTCACCGAAGCGCCCGAGCACATGCGACCGAATCGCCTCGCGCTCGTAGGGGCCTGCCGCCGCATTGACCTTTTCGGACGACACGCAGAAATGGTTCGACCAGAACCACACCAGGCGTTCGACAAAACCGATCTCGGCGCCGACCGCGGCATTAATACGCGCGGTCGCTTCGTGCTGCAGCAACTGTTGCGGCAGCGGCGGCGGCTTGTTCGGCCCTGACTTTGCCAGCGGGACATTGATCGCCATCGCGTTGGCGATGTCGGAGAGATTGAAGTTCCCGCCGCTCGCTTGCGTCTGTTTTGTGCGGCGCTGTTCAAGTTTCTTTTCGGCCCGCCGTTCGGCGCGAAATTCGAACACCGCGCGCGTCGTTTCGCCGCTCGACGGCAGGTTCGCGCCCGCGATCTGGCCGGCGCCCTGGCGTTCCAGATCTGCGAGAACTGCGCCGCGCGGATCGGCGGAGATTGCGGAAATTGAATCGTGCGCAGGTCCGAATCCGAACCGATGCAACGCGAGCGCCGCTTCCCGCTTCCGATCAGCGGTCATGATTTTCTCCGCGATGCCGAAGATCGCGCGGCATCAGGAAGCACTTTTATTGTGGCAAAACTTGAATCTTTACGAGTGGAACTAAGTGGAATTTCTTACAAATCGTTCATTAGGGGTCGTATCGGCAGATCGGCTCGATAGGTGCCTTGGCGAGACCGCCTTCGCCCTGTGAGCCTTGCGACGCAGCGACCTGCCTCGTAAGTATCGCTTGAGGGTCAACTGCCCTTCGGAGCCGTTATGGCTGTTCTAATTGACACCGTGTCGGGCGCCACCGCGGTACCCCGGCACCCCGAAAAGGCGCATCGGCCGGACCAGCCAGCGTTGCAAAAGCCGGCTTGGATTCGGGTTAAAGCGCCGATCTCGCCGGGCTACGTCGAGACGCGAGACATCGTTCGCGCCAACGGGCTGCACACCGTTTGCGAAGAGGCGGGCTGTCCCAATATCGGTGAGTGCTGGGAGAAAAAGCACGCGACCTTCATGATCATGGGCGACACCTGCACCCGCGCCTGTGCGTTCTGCAACGTCAAGACCGGATTGCCGGATCCGCTTGACCCCGCCGAGCCGGCGCGGGTGGCTGATGCCACGGCCAAGCTCGCGCTGTCCCACGTCGTCATCACATCGGTCGATCGGGACGATCTCGACGACGGCGGCGCGGCGCATTTTGCCGCAGTGATCGCCGCCATCCGCGCCCGCTGCCCGCAGACCACGATTGAGGTGCTGACGCCGGATTTTTTGCGCAAACCGCACGCGGTCGAAACTGTGGTCGCGGCGCGGCCCGACGTATTCAACCATAACCTTGAAACCGTGCCGTCGAAGTACCTCACGGTGCGCCCGGGGGCGCGCTACTTTGCCTCGGTCCAGCTGCTGCAACGTGCCAAAGAGCTCGATCCGCGCATCTTCACCAAATCGGGTGTCATGGTTGGGCTCGGCGAGGAGCGCAACGAGGTGCTGCAGGTGATGGACGATCTGCGCGCTGCCGACGTCGACTTCCTGACCATCGGGCAATATCTGCAGCCATCGCGCAAGCATCATCCGGTGATTCGTTTTGTACCGCCGGATGAATTCAAGGCGTTGACGACGATCGCTTATGCCAAAGGCTTCTCGTTTGTGTCGGCGAGCCCGCTCACCCGTTCGTCCCACCACGCCGGCGAAGATTTCGCGCGGCTGAAAGCGCTGCGGGCTACACGCTGAGCCATGCCGGAACTGTCCACCACCAGACGCGTCAGGCATGGCGCCGCCGAGATGTTCGATCTCGTCGCCGACGTCGAGCGCTATCCCGAGTTCGTTCCGTTGTGCCAATCGCTCAAGGTTCGGCAACGGATCAAAGAAGGCGGCAAAGATGTTATCGTCGCCGACATGACCGTCGCCTATAAGCTCTTGCGCGAGACCTTCACCAGCCGCGTGACGCTCGACCGGCCGAACATGCAAATCCTGGTGGAATATCTCGAAGGACCATTCCGCCGCCTGAACAATACCTGGAAATTCCGCGACGTGGACAAACACGTCAGCGATGTCGAGTTCTTCATCGCCTATGAATTCCGCAGCCGAACGCTCGGTGTGCTGATGGGCGCGATGTTCGATGCAGCGTTCCGGCGTTTTGCGGCCGCGTTCGAACGCCGCGCCGATCAGGTCTACGGCACGCAGGCTGCATAACGCCGGCCATTGGCCCGATCGCAGCAGGCCACCGTCAGATTTCGATTGAAGATCGAGGCAATTCCGTTCAGGCGTCCGGCCACGTCAAAATCGGCGCCGATTTGGACCCGGTGTCCAGCAGCAGCGCGTCGATGTCGAAGGTCGAGCGGTGATTAAGATCGTGGAAATGAGTCTTTAGCCAATGATCGGCGCTCGCGCGGCCGAGTTCCTTGAGATAAAGCAGAAAGTCGAGATCGGTGCTGAGTTCGCTCAACATGCCCAGCGTTCTCATCGCCTGTTCGGCCTCGATAATGTGAATAAAAAAGCTCTTCTTCTTGATCCGGTTTATTTCCGGTCCGCTGGCGCCGGGCTCGTTGATGATCTGCATGATCATTGAGAGCGCCCGCAGTTGCGCCATGAGCGCGGCATTGAAAACGATTTCGTTGAGACGATTGGTAACCTCGGCGGCATTGCTCGGCACATCCTCCCGCCGGATGGGATGGACCTGCACGATCATGATGTCGCGCGAATTGCACTCGTAGATGATCGGCCACAGCGGCGGATTACCGAGATAGCCGCCATCCCAATAGGCTTCGCCGTCGATGATCACGGCCGGATAGAATTGCGGCACGCAGGCCGACGCCAAGAGCGCGTCTACGCTGAGTTCGTCTTGGCGAAAGATGCGCGGCTGGCCAGTACGGACGTGGGTGGCGCCGACAAAGAGTTTAATGGGGCTTCGCTCGCGCAGCGCGGCAATGTCGATTGTTTCCTCGAGCAGCGTACGCAAATGCAACTGATTATGGTTGAAGGATTCAGTTTGGGAGGGCGAGAACATGAGAGCCATCTCTTCAACCATCAGCGCAACCGGGCTGTGATCGAGGTTCCAAGTGCCCTGCATCTTTTCAAGCCAGGTTCGCCGGATCGGATTAAGCCAGCCCTGTTCGCTCATGCGGTGCCAAAAGCCGTCCAGCGCGGCGCGCCCGCCTGCCGCACCGCCAACGCGAAGCCCGTGCGCCAGGACAGTGCCGTTCATGGCGCCGCCGCTAGAGCCGCTGATGCCTTCAATGACAATGCGCTCGTCTTCGAGGAACCGGTCGAGGACGCCCCAGGTGAACGCGCCATGAGCGCCACCGCCCTGCAGCGCCAGATTGATAGTGCGCCGATGCGGATGACGGGAACGGTGTGCAGGATTCATAAACGGCCTATCTTCCCGACGGTCGTCCACCCTGCATCTGGCAAGATGTATCCCTCACCGGGCTCCAACGACTTTGATGAGAATCTCGTAGCAGGTTTGCGCGCCAGAAAGTTGATCGGCATCAACAAACGCCCTCAGCTAAATTTCACGTAGCAGAGCCATTGCCGTGGCTCAGGGAGCGCCGGTTTCCGCTGGTTTGTTGCTGCTTGTTTTTCAGACATCCGCTTCCTCCGCCAGCATCCGCAACAGCTCAAGCGCCTCGGCAACAGAGCGCAGCCGCACCTTGCTGCGTCCGATTTTGCCGTAGCGGCGGCTCCGCGCGAGGTGGCGGCCGCCGCGGCGCGCTGCGGCGAAGTAAACGAGGCCGACCGGCTTCGCCTTCGAGCCGCCGCCGGGACCGGCGATCCCGGTAATTGCTACCGATAAATCCGCCCGCGAATTTTTGAGCGCACCGGCAGCCATCGCCGCCGCCGTCTGTTCGCTGACCGCGCCGTGCTGCTTCAGCGTTGCCGCCGGTACGCCGACCAACGACTGTTTCGCTTCATTCGAATAGGTGACGAAGCCGCAGTCGACGACATCAGAGGAGCCGGCAATTTCCGTAAGCGCCGCGGCGACGAGTCCGCCGGTGCAGGATTCCGCGGTGACGATGCTGAGGCCGCGCGCGCGACAAGACGCAAGCACGCGCGTGGCCGCTTTGCGCAGCTCGTCATCGATCACGCCGCACTCCACGGCAGCCGCACGGTCGCGGTGGCGATCGCGACAATTCCCTCGCCGCGGCCGGTAAATCCGAGCTTCTCGCTGGTCGTTGCCTTGACCGCGACGCGCTCTACCGGGATCTCGGCGATCGCGGCAATCCGTGCGCGCATGGCGTCGCGATGCGGTCCGACGCGCGGCGTCTCGCACACCACAGTCGCGTCGAGATGCGCGATCAAGCCCGAACGCGCGCGCACCCGCTCGCAGGCGAAGGCCAGAAACCGGTCGGACGATGCGCCGCGCCATTGCGGGTCGCTCGGCGGGAAGTGTGATCCGATATCACCGTCGGCAAGCGCGCCGAGAAGCGCGTCGACCAAAGCGTGAAGCACGACGTCGGCGTCGGAATGGCCGCTGAGCCCGTGTGAATGCGGGATGCGGATGCCTCCGAGCATGACATGATCGCCTTCACCGAACGCATGCACGTCGAAGCCATTGCCGGTCCGGACATCGCCAAGCGCCGCCATGCGCAAGGTCTCGGCGCGGATAAAATCGTCGTTGGTCGTCAGCTTCACGTTGGTGGTCTCGCCAGGGAAAACGGTGACGCGGTGGCCTGCCCATTCGGCGAGCGCAGCATCGTCGGTAAAGTCCTCGCGGCCGGCAGCCGCGGCGCGCTGATGGGCCTCAACGATGAGATCAAAGGCGAAGGCCTGCGGTGTCTGCACCAGCCGCAGGCGGCTGCGATCAAGCGTTTCGGTTACGGCTTCCCGTTCATCGACCCGCTTGACCGTGTCCGCGACCGGAACCGCGGGTACTGCGGCGCGGTGTTCTGCCGCCGCGTTGATTGCGCGTGTGATCAGCGCGCCAGTCAGGAACGGCCGTGCCGCGTCGTGAATGAGAACGAAGTCCGGACCTGTCGCGCGGAGCGCCTCGAGCCCGGCGCGAACCGAGACTTGCCGGGTGGCGCCGCCCGAAACCGGGGACAGGCTGTGAAGGCCGGCGGTTGCGATGCGAAACGCTTCCGCGTCCTGGGCGTGAATGACAGGTTGCACGACATCGATACGGGGATGCCCAAGAAAGGCCGCGAGCGCGGGGCGGATCACGGGTTCCCCGGCGATACTCCGGTATTGCTTTGGAACGTCGCCGCCGACGCGTTGGCCGCGTCCGGCCGCGACAATAACCGCCGCAACTCTGCCCGCCATATGGCTTCACTCCGCTCGCGTTCGCGGCATTCGCTTTAGCGCATGTCTGCCGAATGTGCGATCTGTGCCAAGTTCTGGCGTCCAGCCCAAAGCGCCGATGCGCTCAATCCACAGCTCAGTGGCGCAATCTGCCCGCGAATTGACTATATTGCAGTGCAGCACTTGCACCCGGTTCAAACTTGGCTAAACTATATGCAGAAACGAAGTGACGCCTAATTCGTGTGCAATAGCCCGTTTCAATCATTTCGCCATAGAAGACTGGGCCGTTCTCGGCCCTTTCCGTCATGGCCTCTCGCTTTGTCGCGGCCGAAGGCCTGCTGCTTGCGTCAAAACCTGAGCATCATGGCATGAGGACCGCAGAGCCATTGCTAACGGCAACGCCTGCCGACGCGGTTCTCAACGCGCTGCCGCATCCGGTCATCGTTGTGAGTTCTGACGGCAGGGTGGCGGACGCCAACGTCGCGGCCGAAGCCTTTTTCGAGGTTTCAGTCTCGTTGCTCCGACGCAATCTGCTGCACGATCTGGTTCCGTTCGGCAGCCCGTTGCTCGCCCTTGTCGATCAGGTGCGGGCGAGCGGCGCCGCGGTCAATGAATACAAAGTCGATCTCGGCACCCCGCGAAATCCCGGCGACCGGCTGGTCGATCTGCACGTGGCGCCGCTCGCAGAGCGGGCGGACTACGTGGTCGTGATGCTGCAGGAGCGCACCATCGCGGACAAGATGGATCGGCAACTTACGCACCGTGGCGCCGCACGTTCGGTGATCGCGCTCGCCGCCATGCTTGCGCACGAAATCAAGAATCCGCTCTCCGGCATCCGCGGCGCTGCGCAGCTGCTGGAACAATCCGTCGGCGACGATGACCGCACGCTTACGCGGCTGATCTGTGATGAAGCCGATCGCATCGTGAAGCTGGTCGATCGCATGGAGGTGTTCGCCGACGAGCGCCCGGTCGAGCGCGAACCGATCAACATCCATGTCGTACTCGATCACGTAAAACGGTTGGCGCAGTCCGGCGTCGCCCGCCACATCAAGTTTGTCGAAGAGTACGATCCGTCGCTACCGCCGGTGCTGGCAAACCGCGACCACCTCGTTCAGGTGTTTTTGAATCTGGTGAAGAACGCTGCCGAGGCGATCGGCGATAATTCCGGCGGCGAGATCGTGTTGTCGACCGCGTTTCGTCCCGGCGTGCGACTGTCGATCCCGGGAGCAAAGACCCGCATTTCGTTGCCGCTCGAATTCTGCGTGAAGGACAACGGGCCGGGCGTGCCAGATGAGCTGATGCCGCATCTGTTTGATCCGTTCGTCACCACCAAGCCGACCGGATCGGGCCTGGGGTTGGCGCTGGTTGCCAAGATTGTCGGCGACCACGGCGGCATCATCGAATGCGAGTCGCAGCCGCGGCGCACCATCTTTCGCGTGCTCATGCCGATGTACACCGGGGCAGCCAGCGACGGCGCCGCTCGCGCCGGAGACAATCGATCAGTAGGGGATCATTGATGCCGACGGGAAATATTCTCGTTGCGGACGATGATGCGGCGATCCGGACCGTGCTGAACCAGGCGCTTTCGCGCGCCGGTTACGAGGTCCGCTCGACCGGCAATGCCGCGACGATGTGGCGCTGGATCAGCCAGGGCGATGGCGATCTCATTATCAGCGACGTCGTGCTGCCGGACGAAAATGCCTTCGATCTGTTGTTGCGCGTCAAGAAAGCGCGGCCGGATTTGCCGGTCATCATCATGAGCGCGCAGAATACCTTCATGACCGCGATCCGCGCTTCCGAGCGCGGCGCTTACGAATATCTGCCGAAGCCGTTCGACCTGAAGGAGCTGATCGCCATCGTCGGGCGCGCGCTGTCCGAACCGAAGGAGCGGCCGCGGCCTCCGGTCAAGGCCGAAGATTTCGAGTCCATTCCGTTAGTCGGCCGGTCGCCGGCGATGCAGGAAATCTACCGGGTGCTGGCGCGGCTGATGCAGACGGATTTGACCGTTATGATTTCGGGCGAGTCCGGTACCGGCAAGGAATTGGTGGCGCGCGCGCTGCACGATTACGGCAAGCGGCGGACCGGGCCGTTCGTCGCCATCAACATGGCGGCAATCCCGCGCGATCTGATTGAATCCGAATTGTTCGGCCACGAGAAGGGGGCTTTTACCGGCGCCAACAGCCGGAGCGCCGGACGCTTCGAACAGGCCGAAGGCGGTACGCTGTTCCTCGATGAAATCGGCGACATGCCGATGGAGGCGCAGACGCGGTTGTTGCGCGTACTGCAGCAAGGCGAATATACCACCGTCGGCGGCCGCACGCCGATCAAGGCCGACGTACGGATCATCGCGGCGACCAACAAAGATCTCCGTCAGCTCATTCAGCAGGGACTGTTCCGCGAGGATCTGTTTTTCCGTCTCAACGTCGTACCGCTGCGGCTGCCGCCGCTCCGCGAGCGCACCGAGGATATTGCCGATCTGATCCGGCACTTCTTCGCACAGGTCGAGCGCGAGGGTTTGCCGCCGAAGCAGATCGATCAAGCCGCGCTCGATCGTCTGCGGCGGCATCGCTGGCCCGGCAATGTGCGCGAACTGGAAAATCTCGCCCGTCGCCTCGCCGCGCTCTACCCGCAAGAAACAATCACCGCCGCCGTCGTCGACACCGAATTGTCTCAACCCGCGCTGACTGCGCCCGGCGACAGCTATCGCGGCGATGAAAATCTGGCGAACTCGGTCGAGCGCTATCTGGCGCGCTACTTTTCCGGCTTCGACGAGGGCCTGCCGCCGCCCGGCCTGTACCACCGCAT
>Ga0335083_10010709_pt1 | contig 11047 bp, 8 predicted proteins | sample Lox_Sample_42_FD_206716 | JGI IMG/M metagenome (GOLD analysis project Ga0335083, IMG submission 206716) | Soil microbial communities from Loxahatchee National Wildlife Refuge, Florida, United States - Lox_Sample_4.2 | ecosystem: Environmental > Terrestrial > Soil > Wetlands | place: USA: Florida... | reverse complement strand
TCGCGGCGCTCGGCGGCGCGGAAGGGTCGAGCGCGTCGCCGACGGCACCGGCCGTGAACGCGCCGTGGGGCTTCGATCACAACCTCTGGCTTTCGTACGCGGCGCTCGCCGGCACCGCGGGCTTGAAGACGCCGCCGCTCGGTTACACGAGCGCGGGCGCGACGGCGAACGGCGGCGACGACCCGCCGATGCAGCTCGCCTCCGCCTACCTCGCGGCGAACGCGGGGAGCGAGCCGGCCGCGTCGTTCGCGCTCGACTCGAGCGTGGCGTGGGCCGCGGGCGTCGTCGTCGTTCGGCCCGAGAGCGGCACGCTCGTGCTCGCGGCCGCCGCGCCCAACGAGTGCGGCAAGGCGGCGGGTGAGACCGCCTGCACGGCGAGCGTTCCGGTGCCGAACTCCGGCACGGTCTCGCGCCTCGTGCTGCGCGACCTCGCCCCGGGCGCCTATCCCGTCTACGTCGCGGCCGATCGCGAGACCGACGTGGAGGTGCACGTCGATTACCGCACGCCCGAGCCCGCTCCGACGAACGAGACGTGCGGGACGAGCGCGGAGCTCGTTCCCGGAGTGCCCGTCGACGTGGTGCTCGCCGACATCGATCGCGACCTCGTCACGGCGTGCGACGACTCCGAGACGGGCGAGCTCGTTTACCGTTTCACCCTGAGCGAGCCGAGCGACGTGCGCATCGATGCGGTCGCGGTCGACGACTTCGGGGACCCTGTGGTCTCGCTCCGCACCGAACAGTGCGTGAGCGACTCGAGCGAGCTCACCTGCCGTTCCGGGACGCCGACCGAGCTCTACGCGCGCGCCCTCGCCGCAGGGACGTACACGGTCGCGTTGAGCGGCACCGGTCCGGCCGAGGTCCAGATGGTGCTGAACCTTTCGGCCCCGAGCGCGCCCGCGGCGACGGAGGGCTGCTCGTCCCCCCCGGAGCTTCCGACCGGAACGACCGAACAGGTTTCGCTCTCGGGGGCGACGGACGCCGTGCAAATCGGGTGCTTGGTCGGCGCTCCCGACGCCACTTACGCGCTCGATTTGACCGAGAGCTCCGACGTCATGCTCGTCCAAAGCGGCTCCGACGGTGACACCGGCGGCGTGCTCATCGCCGAGCCGCCCTGCGCCCAAAAGAGCGACGCCGTGGCGTGCGCGAGCGCGAACACGTGGCCGGTCCGCACCGTGGCGCACGCGCTCGGCCCGGGCAGCGTGCGGGCGGTCGTCGAGACGGCCGAGGGGAAGCCGACGACGCTCACGGCCTTCACCCGGCCCGCCGTGAGCAGCGTGTTCGTGCAAGGCGCCGACGACTGCTCGGACGTCTACGCCATCCCCGAAACCGGCGGACGTTTCGAGGGCAACACGGCAAACCAATACGCGGAATACGACGGGAGCTGCGACTACGGCGGGCAGCCGCCGGGCGGCGCGCCCGACCAGCTCCTCTCACTCACGCTGACCGAGCAACGGCGGGTCGTGCTCGACGCGACCGGCAGCAGCTACCAAACGATGCTGGTCCTCCGCCAAGGGGACCAATGTCCCGGCGTCGAGCTCGAGAACGGCTGCTCGCTCACGTACAGTCCGGCGGGCGCCACCGCGCCCTTCTTCTCGTTCATCGATCAGGTGCTCGATCCCGGGACGTACTACATACAGATGGACGGCTTCAACGGCGACAGCGGGCGCTGGTCGCTCGAAGTCTTCACGAGCAGCGTGACCGCCGATCAGACACAATGAGCCTCTCTTCGCTCCTCCCGCCGTCGTCCCTTCGGGGTCACTACATCGACTCGGAGGTGCAACACGGCGTGCGCTACTACCTCGAGCGGCACGTGGGCGAGGGCGGCATGGGGCAAGCGTACCTCGCGCGGCGCGAAGGTCCGGACGGCGCCGGGCCCGTCGTCGTGAAGGTGGTGCGCCCGACGATAGGCGACGGACAGATCTCGGCCGAGCTCCTGGCTCAAAAAGAGGCGGTCGCGCTCGGGCGATTGAACGAGCGCGTCCCGCCTTGCCCCTTCGTCGTGCGCTTCATCGACACCGGGAGCACGCTCATCTTCGGCACGAAGCCGACGCCCTGGATCGCGATCGAGTACGTGCATGGCGGCGTCGAGGGCACGACGCTCGAAGATCGCGTCACCTACTCGCTCCACAAGACGGAGTTCGCGTTCGATCCGGTGCGCGCCGCCCACGCGCTCCGCTGTCTCGCCGCGGGCCTCTCCGCGATCCACGCCGTGGGCGTGATTCACCGCGATCTCACGCCCGGTAACGTCCTCTGCTGCGGCTTCGGCGAAAGCGAGATCTTCAAGATTTCGGATTTCGGGCTCGCGCGGCCCGAAGGGCTCGGCCGGACGTTCGCGGGGGTCGGGCTCGGCACGATCGGCTACGCCGCGCCCGAGCAGAGCGGCGAGATGACCAAAGTCGTGCCGGCGACGGACGTCTTCGCGCTCGCGTGCGTCGTCTACTACATGCTCACCGGGACGCATTACTTCGAGGGTCAGTCGCCGCTCTCCGCCTACGCGGCCATGGAACGGCAAGAGCGCGCGAAGCTCCTCGACGCCGAGCTCTTGAGCCCCGAGCTGCGCGCGCGGCCCGAGGCGTGTCGCGCCATCGACGCCGTGCTCGCGCGCGCGACCGAGCACGATCCGTCCGTGCGCCCGCGCACCGCCGACGAGCTCGCCGCGGCGATCCTGCCGTGGCTCGGCGAGCAGCCTTCGGGGCCGCGCTCGAGCCGCCGGCTGATGGGCACGCTCGTCGGGATCTCGCCGCCGCAGGATCTCGCGGGCTGGAGCTGGATCGTCCGGCAAAAGCCGCGCGACGATCTCGTGATTCAGAGCGCCGCCTGGGACACCGACGGGCATTGCTTCGCGTTCACGCCGCGCGGGCCGCTCTTCTGGAACGGCCAGGCATGGGTCGGCGCGACGGGCACGCTCTCGGAGTTGCCGCGCGGGATGTCGTTCGCCCGGCGTTGCGAGGCGGGCGGCTGGCTCGTCGGCGGCTCGGCGGGCACGCTCGCGATCTTCGGCACGGACGGCGTGCGCGGTCTCGCTCAGGCACCCGATCAACGCGTGGAGTTCACCGACGGCAGCGGCCAGCTCGACGATCTCGTCGCCGCGGTAGGACGGCGGGCGGGCGAGCCGCCGTCGCTCTGGGCCCTCTCGGGCGGACGCTGGCTCAAGCCGCTGCTCCTCCCCGACGTGACGAGCGTCGCCTCGCTCGTGCGGCTCGACGATCTGCGCTGGCTCGTGAGCGGGCGTCGCTCGACCGGCCACGGCTTCGCCGCCGTCTACTCGCCGCTCGAGTGGGAGCTCGCCGATCTGGAGGTGCCGACGACGCGCGCCTTCGTCGGTACCGCGAGCAGCCTCGAACGCGAGATCGGCCTCGTCGTCGGCAGCGAAGGCATCGTGCTTCGCGTCGACTCCGACGGCACGAGCACTTCGCGCGTGCACGGCCAGCCGGACCTCTCCGCGGGCGCGCTCGACGTGCTCGATCGCGAATGGGTGACGAGCCTCGGCACGCTCTGGACCCGCGCCTTCTCGCTCGGAGAAGCGTGGCGCCCCGCCTGGGCGGACCACGGCTGGGGGGCCCCGTTCGTGAGCTTGATGGCGGACGCCGGTCTCGTGGTCGCCATGACGGCCGACGGCGGCATCGTCGAGGGCCGCTCCGTGTCGCGCTCGATGACCGGGCCGAGCCAGCCGCCGCGGCGCTGAGTTCGGGCTGGCCCGCAGGCCGGAAACACTGGCGAAACGTTTCGCGAATCGTTATCCTGCCGTTCGTATGGCGCGCACCGGGCTTGTCGCGTTGTTCGCCGCGGCGCTCTTCGTCGCTCCGCCGCCCGCGGGAGCGGCGCCGCCCTCGCGCATGCCCGGCGTCCAAGCCCTCGACGCCGGCGAGCGCCAGGCGCTCGAAGGGGGCGCCACCGTCTCGCGGCCGGTGCGTTTCGAGCGCGGGGAGGGTTCGTACATCGGCGGCGTCGCCTATCAGGTCGTGAACGCGAGCCCGGCGCGCGTCCTCGCCGCGCTTTCCGACGTGGGCGCGCTGCCTCGCGCCCTGCCACGCACCGAGCGGGCGACGCTCGTGAGCCGTGACGGCCGGCGCACCCGCATCGAGCTCGTTCAGGGCAAGGCGCCGTTTCTCGCCACGTACACGCTGAACCTCGAGCAGGAGAGCGCCGAGCGCATCCGTTTTTGGCTCGATCCGACGCGGCCCCACGACGTAAAAGACGTGTGGGGCTACTTTCGCGTGAAGCCTTTCGGAAAGAACAAGACGCTCGTGACGCTCGCGGTCGCCCTCGACATGGGCCCCGGCCTCGCCCGCTGGCTGCTCTCCGATCGCGTCGAGCGCATCATCTTGCGCGCGCCCGGCAAGATCCGCGAATACGTCGAGCCCGAGCGGCTCACGTCCGCGCGTTGATGCGGCGCACCTCTCGATGCTGACGCGCGTCGCCGTCATCGCGCTGAACGCGTACCGCGAAGCGGTGCGGGCGCGCATTCTGATCGGCCTGTTCGTGCTGTCGCTCGCCACGGCGGCTTACACGCTCGTGTTCGGCGCCTACGCGAGTCACAGCCGCCTGCGCGTGGTGAGCGACCTCGGCGCGGCGTCGACGTCGCTCTACGCCATCGCCGTCGCCATCGTGCTCGGCGCGACCTCGCTTTACCGCGAGCTCGAGCTCAAGACGATCTTTCCGATCCTCGCGCGGCCGATTCGACGCGCCGAGTATCTCGTCGGCAAGCTGCTCGGCACGGTGCTCACGCTGGCCGTGTTCGTCGCGGCGAACGGGGGGGCGCTGCTCTTTGCGCTCGCCGTCCTGAGCGGCCGCTCGCTCGGCGCCGTCGTGCTCGGCGTGCTCGGCTTCGTCGCCGCGCTCGGCGCGCTCGCGTGGAAGCTGCCGCGCGCCCGGACTTACCTGCCGATCTTCGCGTCGCTCGCGCTCCTCGCCGCCGGCTTCTTGCTCGCGAACGGCGCTCCCGACGACCGGCGCGTCATCGTCGGCTCCGGGCTGCTCACGCTGTGCGAGGTGCTCGTGGTCGCGTCGCTCGCCACCTTGTTCTCGGCGTTCTCGTCGCCGTTTCTCACCGCCGTCTTCACGCTGTCGTTCTTCGTGATGGGACGCTCGGCGGACACGCTCGCGAAGCTCCCCGCGCGCGTCTTCGGCCCGGCGATTCACGACCTCTGCGCCGCGATCGCGAAGGTGGTGCCGAACCTCATGTGGTACGTGCCGCCGCGCACGCTCCTCACCGGGGAAGCGGTCGGTGAAACGCTCGGGACGCACCTCTTGCTCGCCGCGGGCTACGCCGCGTGCTGGGCCGTGTTCTTGCTCGCGCTCGCGGCGATCGTGTTCAAGCGGCGGGACTTCTTGTGATCGGCGCGCGCCGCGTGTCGCTCGCGCTCACGCTCGTCGTGCTCGCGCTCGCGGCCATGACCTTCCGCGTCGTGCGGGACGGCGAGGCGGCCCTCGCCGAGAGCGATCGGGCGTTCAACCGCGGCGATCTGGCGACCGCGGTGCTCTACGCGCGGCGCGCCGCCATCGCCTACGCCCCCGGGGCGCCCCACACGCGGGCGGCGCTCGCGCGGCTCCGGGCGGTCGCCGTCGGCTCCGAGGGCACGGGCGACGTCCTGACCGCGCGCCTCGCCTGGGGCGCCATCCGCGCCGCGGCCGTCGAGACGCGCTTCGTCGTCGAGCCGTACGCCTCGGAGCGCGACGAAGCGGACCGCGCTTTGGCGCGGCTCCTCACCGAACCTCAGGCGAGCGACGCGAACGCTCGCACCGAGGAGCTCGCCAAGGCGCGCGAGCTCCTCGCCCGTACGCCCGGGCCGACGCCGGGCGCCTCGGCGCTCCTCCTCGCCGGCCTCGCACTCGCCGGCTTCGGGCTCGGCGTCGTCGCGCTGCGCGGCGTCACGCGCGAAGGGCGCGTTCTCGCGCGGCCCTTGGTGCTCGGGCTCGCGCTCTTCGCCGTCGGCGTCGCTTGTTGGACCTGGGCGGCCTACCGGGCGTAGAACACCGAAGCGTGACGCGTGAAGCCGGCCGAACCGACGCCCTCGAGCGCCTCGTCGAGCGCTTTCGGGAGCACTTGGCGAGCGAGCGGCGCGCCTCGCGCCACACCGTCCTCGCCTACGTGCGTGACGTGACGGCGCTCCTCGCCTTCGCCCGCGAGCGCCGCGGCTCGGCGCTCGCGCTCGAGGACATCGACAAGCTGCTCTTGCGCTCGTTTTTGGCGGAGCTCGCGCGCGCGGTGTCGGCGCCGACCATCGCGCGCAAGCTCGCGAGCATCCGCGCCTTCTTCGGCTGGCTCGAACGCGAGACCTTGGTGCGCAAAAACCCGGCGACCGCGCTCGCGAGCCCGAAGCTTCGCCGCAAGCTCCCGACGTTCCTCAACGCCGACGCGGCGAGCGAGGTCGTGGAGGTGCCGCTCACGGCGGCCGTGACGCAAGCCGAGCGGGTGCGTGACAGCGCGCTCCTCGAAGTGCTCTACGGCTGCGGCCTGCGCGTGAGCGAGCTCGTCGGGCTCGATCTCGACCACGTCGCGTTCGAGCGCGAAGAGGTGCGCGTCCTCGGCAAGGGCAACAAGGAGCGCCTCGTGCCGCTCGGCAAGAAGGCGCACGACGCGATCGTCGCGTACCTTGGCGCGCGGCCCGAGCTCCGCAACGAGCGCACCGGTGCGCAGGACGCGCGGGCTCTCTTTCTGGGGCGGCGCGGCACGCGGCTCGGCGTGCGGCGCGTTCAGACGCTCGTGCATCGCTACGGCGCGCTCGGCGCCGGACGCAGCGACCTGCATCCGCACGCGCTCCGCCACTCGTGCGCCACGCACCTGCTCGAGGGCGGCGCCGATCTGCGCGCGATCCAGGAGCTGCTCGGCCACGCGAGCCTCGCGACCACCCAGCGCTACACCCACGTTTCCCTCGATCAGCTCATGAGCGTCTACGATCGCGCCCATCCGCTCGCGCGCCTGCCGAAGCGCGGCGACGCGAGCGTCCCCGTCCGGCGACCTCGGCGATGAACGAAGCGATCTCGCGGTTCGTCCGCCGTCTCGGAGCCGCCCTCGCCGGCGCCATGCTCACGGGCATCGTCGTGTCGCTCATCGACGCCGCGTACGCCGCCGAGGGCACGCCGCCGCGGCACCTCGTCGCCGCCGAGCTCGGCTTGATCGCCCCGCTCGCCGCGTTCGCCGGGCTCGCCGCCGCGCTCGTCGCCGAGCTCTTCTTGCCGTCCGGTTTTCCGCGGCTCGCCGGCGTCTTCGCCGCGCTGCGCGCCGAAGAGCCGGCGCGGCGGCGCGAGCTCTCGGCGCGCCTCGTCGCGGCCGTCGTGCTCGCGCTCCTCGGGCTCGTCGTCGGCACGCGCGTCGCCCTGCGCGTGCTCGCCGATCCGGAGCCGGCGCTCGCGTCGGGCGCCGCGCTCGGCCTCGTGGTCGCGGGCGTGACGGCGGTCGTCGCCGTGGGGGCGGCGGCGGCCGGCCGCTTCGCGGGCGACGGATTCGAAACGTGGTCGCCCGATCCCGTGCGGGTCGGCTTCGGCGCGGCGGCGTTCGTCGCGCTCGCGGTGACCGGCCTCGTCTTCGCCGGCACGACGAGCGGAGCGGGCGGGGTGCTCGCCGTGTTCGGCGTCTTCCGGCGCCAGGAGCTCGATCTGCGCGCGCCGGCCGAGGTGCTCGCGGTCCTGCTCGTCGCGCTCGTCGCGCCGCCGTTCTCGCGCCGCTCGCTGTCGCTCGTCGTCGCACTCGCGGCGTTCGTGCCGTGCATCGCCGTCTGGCCCGCCGCCAAGTCCGCGTTCGATCGCCACACGGCGCTCGCGGTCGAGCGCCACGCGCCGCTCGGCAAGCTCCTGCTCGCCGCGGCGCGGCGCGCGACCGATCGCGATCACGACGGCTTTTCGGGCTCCTTCGGCGGCGGTGACTGCGCCGAGGGCAACCCGAAGATCAACCCGGCCGCCGACGACATCCCGGGCAACGGCATCGACGAGGATTGTTCGGGCGCCGACGCGACGCCGGACACGACGCCCGCCCCCGCGCCGGCCGCCGCCGCGCCGCTCGCGCAGGCGAGCACCGAGTTCGTCCGCGAGCACCTGCCGAAGCAGCCGAACGTCGTGCTCATCACCATCGACGCGACGCGCGAAGATCTCGGCTTCCTCGGTTACAAGGAGCGTAACGTCTCGCCGCATCTCGACGCGCTCGCCGCGAAGGCCACCGTGTTCGAGAACGCGTACTCGCTCGCCTCCTACACGAGCAAGAGCCTCGCGCCGATGCTGATCGGGCGCTACGGCTCCGAGACGCACCGCGGCTGGTATCACTTCAACCGCTTCACGCGCGAGGACACCTTCGTGTCCGAGCGCCTGCAGCGGGCCGGCATCCACACCGTGAGCGTGCAGGGCCACTGGTACTTCTTCAAAAACTACGGGATGGAGCGCGGCTACGACGTCATCGACACGCAGGCGACGCCCGCCGATCAACCGATCGAGGGCGATCGCAGCTCGAACGGCGACGTCTTGAGCGATCGCATCATCGCCGAGCTCGGGCGGCCCGAAATGGCGACCAAGCAGTTCTTCCTCTGGTCGCACTACATCGACGCGCACGCCGAGTACGTGCCGCACCCGGAGTTCGACTTCGGCCACCACGGCCGCGAGCTCTACGACGGCGAGCTCGCCTTCGTCGATCACCACCTCGGCCGCGTGCTCGACGCGCTCGCGAAATTGCCGTTCGCGGATCGCACCATCGTGATCGTCACGAGCGACCACGGCGAAGCGTTCGGCGAGCACGGCCTCTACCGCCACGGCTTCGAGCTCTGGGAAGAGCTCGTGCGCGTGCCGCTCGTCATCTACGTGCCGGGCGTCGCGCCCCACCGCGTCTCGGTGCGGCGGAGCGCGATCGACATCGTCCCGACCGTGCTCGACATCTTCGGCGTGCCCACGCCGGCGCCCGGCGAAAAAGGCGCCTTTCACGGCGTTTCGCTCTTGCCCGACGTGCTCGCGCCGCCCGGCTACGTCCCCACGCCGCGCGTCGTCTACATCGACATGCCCGCGGGTCCGTACAACGACTCGCGCGAGGCTTACATCGAAGGCGACATGAAGCTCATCACGAGCGGACCACGCGCGCTCGGTCTCTTCGACCTCAAGACGGACCCCGGCGAGAAGCACGACCTTTTGGACGACGACGCGCGGGCGCGCCCGATGCTCGCGAAGACGAAAGCGTTTCGCAAGACGCTCGACGAAGTCTTCGAGCACCCGCACTGAGACGCGTGCCGTCCGCGTGCGGCTCCGGCCCCGTCGCGGTTTTTGAATTTGGGTTTTGGGCACGCCGGCGTTCGGCGGAGCCGACGTGACGGCGCACGACCGACTCGCTCGCGCGGTGGAACGGCGCGGCGCGGCGCCATTGCGGCGCGGAACGGCGGTCGCCCCCACCCAAAAAAATCACGAAGAACGCAGAAACGGCGCGAACGACTCGCTCTGCGCGAGCAGGCCCGGAATGCCGCCCGTGTGCAAAAAGAGCACGCGTTTCGGCTTCGGCGCGAGGCGCGTCAAGCCGAAGAGCGCCTTGCCCGTGTAAACGGGATCGACGAGGAGCCCGGTCTTGCGCGCCACCTCGACGATGAAGGCGACTTGTTCGTCGCTCGGCAGGCCGTACGCGGGGCCCTTCCACGCGTCGTGCACGACGGGGCGCGCGTTCGCGTCGAGCGCGGGCTCGAGCGCGGCCATTTCGCCGCTGATGCGCGCGACGACGGCTTCGAAATACGCGCGGTCGTCGCACACGGCGACGGCGTGCGTGACGGGCGCGACGCCGTGCGCGCGAGCGCCGAGGGCCGTGCCTGCCGCGGTGCCGCCGGAGCCGCACGCGTGCACCACGGCGTCGAAGGCGCGCGGTCCGCCGCCGCGCCCTTGGTCGAGCTGGGCGCGCACCTCGGCCATGCAATCGACGTAGCCGAGCGAGCCCAAACCGTTCGAGCCGCCTTCCGGGATCACGTACGGGCGCTCGCCGCGCGCGGAGAGCTCGCGCGCGACCGCGGCCATCAGCGCGTCGCGGTCGCGATATTGCGAGGGCGTGATGAAGCGCACTTCGGCGCCGGCGAGGTAGTCGAGCATGAGGTTGCCGACGGCGGGCGGCGGCGCGGCCGGGTTCGCCGTGCGCAGCAAGAGCACGCTCTTCAAGCCGAGCTCGGCGGCGACGAGCGCGGTTGCGCGCGCGTGGTTCGATTGTTGGCCGCCGCACGTGACGAGCGTCGTGGCGCCTTCGGCGAGCGCCGCGGCCGCGAGGTACTCGAGTTTTCGGATCTTGTTGCCGGCGGCGCCGCTCGCCGTGAGATCGTCGCGCTTCACCCACACTTCCGTGCCGGCGAGCGCGTCGAGGCGATCGTGACGCCAGAGCGGCGTCGGGAGGGTGGCGAGTGAAAGCTTCGGTCTCGTCATTCGATCTCCAGGAGCGGGGCGTCGCGATCGACGGTGTCGCCGGCGCGCGCGAGCACGCGCTTCACGACGCCGGCCCGGGCCGCAACGAGCTCGTTTTCCATTTTCATGGCCTCGACGACGACGAGCGGCGCGCCCGCCTCGACGCGCGTCCCCTCCGTCACGAGCACTTTGAGCACGCGGCCGGGCATCGGCGACACGAGCACCGCGCCGCTGTCGCCCGCGCTCGCCCCGTGCCGCGCCGCGCCCTTCCCGCGTGAGCTCACGACCGCGCTCGCGCGCGTGCGCCCCGCGACGACCTCGCCGCTCGCGGCGCGAAACAGGGTCACGACCCGGCCGTCTGCGCTCACCGTGGTCGCGCTTCCGCGGCCGAGCACCGTGACCTCGACGGGTTCGGCGGCGCCGTCGAGCCGCACGCGAAAGCGCGCGGGCCCCGTCTCTTCGACGACGGCCGATCGCTCGCGTTCGCCCTGCGTCACGAAGTAACGGCGGGTCATGGTCTCTCCTTGGCGGGGCGGGGCGCGTCGAGCTCGATCGGGCGCGCGCACACGATGGTGAGGCGAGTCGGCGTGTAGAGAAAGAGGGTCACGGCTTCGGCGGCGGTCGTGAAGAAGTCGGGTTCGAGGTCGATTTCGGACCAGCCGCTCGGGCAAAGCCGACCGAGATCGTACGGGCCGCGTCC
>Ga0335083_10010708_pt1 | contig 11047 bp, 14 predicted proteins | sample Lox_Sample_42_FD_206716 | JGI IMG/M metagenome (GOLD analysis project Ga0335083, IMG submission 206716) | Soil microbial communities from Loxahatchee National Wildlife Refuge, Florida, United States - Lox_Sample_4.2 | ecosystem: Environmental > Terrestrial > Soil > Wetlands | place: USA... | reverse complement strand
CTTTCCATCGGCGGCTTGCGCGGCTGATGCGGGGAGATCGAACCATGTATGTCGCAGGGCTTGTGATCCCGGTCCCGGAAGACCGGATGGACGACTACCGTAAATGGGTCGAGAACGGCGCGCGTTTCTTCAAGGAGTATGGCTGCCTGGAGATCGTCGAGTGCTGGGAGGATTTCGTGCCCGACGGCAAGCGCACCGATTTCCGCCGCGCCGTCGCCGCCCAGCCGGGCGAGAAGATCGTCTTCACCTGGCAGATCTGGCGCGACAAAGAGAGCTTCGCCGCGGCCGAAGCGAAGATGCACGAAGACCCGCGGATGGACGTGGCGGGCGAGCCGCCATTTGATGCCCGGCGGCTGATCCTGGGCTGCTTCCAGCCGATCTTTTCCATGGGACGGTCCGAGGCATGACACGGAAATTTCCACGCGGATTCCTCTGGGGCACGGCGACCGCGGCCCATCAGGTCGAGGGCGGCAATACGTCGAGCGACCTGTGGCTGATGGAGATGATGAAGGACTCGCTGTTCGCGGAACCTTCGGGCGATGCCTGCGACCACTATCACCGCTATGCGTCCGACATCGCATTGCTGAAACAGCTCGGCTTCGGCGTCTATCGCTTCTCCATCGAATGGGCGCGCATCGAGCCGGAGGAGGGATTCTTCTCCCGAGCCGTGCTCGATCACTACCGCCGCATGATCGCGTGTTGTCTGGCCAACGACGTGATCCCGATGGTCACGTTCCATCACTTCACCGCGCCGCTCTGGTTCACGCGCGACGGCGGGTGGGAAGATGCGAAGTCCGTCGACCGCTTCGCGCGCTATTGCGAGCGCGCCGGGCGCGCCTTGGGCGATCTCATCGCCTATGCCTGCACCATCAACGAAGCCAATGTGCCCATCATGGTGACGATGATGCGCGAAGCGGTGGGCGTGCGCGGCGGCGGCGAGCGGCGCAAGCGCGCGCTGGCCGAAGCGGCGCGGCTGTGCGGCGGCGAAGCGGGCCGCTTCGCGCCCTATCTGTCCGGCGACGGACATGCCGCGACGCCGAACCTCATCGCGGCGCACCGAAAGGGCTATGAGGTCTTGAAGCCGCTGGTCAAAGGGCCGATCGGCATGACGGTGGCGCTCAACGATTTCCAGGCCGAGGACGGGGGCGAGGCGCTGCGCGATGCCGCGAATCGCGCGATCAACGAACAGTTCCTGGAAAGTTTGAAGGGTGACGATTTCGTCGGCGTGCAGACCTATACGCGCGTGCGCTTCACCAGGGACGGGCTGGCGCCGCCCACCGGCGCGGAAAAGACGCAGATGGGATACGAGTTCTTTCCCGAGGCGCTCGAAGCCACGATCCGCCAGGCCGCGCGCGTGAGCGGCTGTCCTGTCATCGTCACCGAGAACGGCATCGGCACGGAAGACGACACCCGCCGCGTCGCCTATACGCAGCGCGCGCTGGAGGGCGTGCTGCGTTGCATCGCCTCCGGCATCGACGTGCGCGGCTACATCCATTGGTCGCTGATGGACAATTACGAATGGCTGGAAGGGTACCGCCCCAAATTCGGCCTGGTCGAAGTCGACCGCACGACGCAAATGCGCAAGCCCAAGCCGAGTGCGTATTGGTTGGGAGAGGTGGCAAGGAGGAACAAGCTGTAGTGCCAACAGTTGAGGAACCCGACCGCTTGCCGCCGCCGCCATTCTGGCGCACCAAATACTTTGCTTTCGACGTCATGTGCCGGCGGCCGTATTTGGACCCTCTGGAGATACGGGCCGTCATTTCGAAACCTGAGCGCAGGTCCAAACAATCAGATGGCCGCATCCGACTCTATGGTTATTCAGAAAGCCTAGGCTCCTACTTGCGAGTTGTGCTATTGTCAGACGGAGAGACGGTGCACAATGCCTTTGTCGATGAAGACTTCGCTCCATGAAAACGAGTTACGATAAGTCGACCGATAGCCTGTACGTCGAAATCCGGCCGATGCCGTCACATCGGACGATCGAGATCGAACAGGATGTGATGCTCGATCTGGGCGAGGATGGAAAGCCTGTCGGTTACGACATCCAGCATGCATCCACCAAGCGGGAATTTATCGCCCACCTGATTCTTGAAAGAGAGCCTGCCGCGGCAGCGGAATAACCCGAAGCGATGCTTCGTGCATCAGCGCCCAAGTCATGTGGCGTCCCCCGGCCACACCTGTTTCGCAGGCGTGCTCGCGCTCCCAAACACCGCCCTGTTCTTGTTGTCCTGCATCAGCATCGTGAAGCCGGTGATGGTGTCGAGGCCGAGACCTATGGGCATGCCGGTCTCCGCGTCGGGCGTGAGCTTGGCATAGGCCACGCTCGCGATCCTGTCCCATTTGCCGGCGGGCTTCTTGATCTCGAGCTGAACAACCGTCGATTTCAGAACCAGCCGCACGATCGCTTCCGCCGGACGCGAGGGGCGCGTCAGGCTCGGATGCCCGCCGATCATCTGCCATCCGTTCTTGAGTGCCCAGTTCGTGAGCTCGTCCTTTGTCATGCCGCTCTCCGCATCGCTTGGCGCGGAGTATGGCACCGAACCGCGAAGAACCGGATGGAGGATTAAGGCTGCCCGCTGCCGCCGGCGGCGCCGTAGATCTGGCCGTTGGCGTAGCTGGCGTCAGTGGCCGCGAGTTGCACATAGATCGAGGCCAGTTCCGCAGGCTGTCCCGGACGGCCGAGCGGCGTCTGGCCGCCGAACTTCTCCACCTTCTCCATGGTCGCGCCGCCGGAGATCTGCAACGGCGTCCAGATCGGTCCGGGCGTGCCCTTGGGCCCGAGCTGTGTCGGGCGACTCTGCCATGACCGTACTGTTCCTATTTCGGCGTTAACAACGTTCGCGGGCACCAAACGTTCGCGCTTGCCCACCGTCACGAAACTGGGTCATGATTGCGCTAGGCAGGCGGGGGTCTGGCTCAACGAAGAGTGTGATCGTCCCCGCATGGCCGCGTTCCTCAACCTGACAAAGCCGCAGCAGCGCGGGCGAAAGCCCGAGCCGATGCCGGTTTCGCAGCTTGGGACCGCGTGCCTTGTCAGGGGCGTCCTCGACACCGAGGGCGAAGTGGAGATCCACGGCACCTTTCACGGACGCATCAACGCCGACTGCCTGATCCTTGGCGCGATGGGCAACGTCGAAGGCGACATCGTCGCCCGCGAGGTGCGCATCAGGGGGCGTCTGATGGGACGCGTCTTCGCTCTCAACGTCCTGCTGGAGGAAACGGCGGACGTCACGGGGCGAATTTTCCACAACACCGTCACGGTCGCGAGAGGGGCACGGTTCGAAGGGCGCATGCCGTGGCGGCCACCCAGCTATTTCGAGGCGCTCGACCAACTCCCGGAGACACAACCATGACCATGTTCACCCGCAACGACAAAGACACCGCACCTGCGCAGGCCGCGCCGCAACCGGCAAAGGCCGACACGCATCAAACCGCCGCCGCAATGGCGGAAACCAAGCGGCCCCAAGCTTACGCCCAGCCGTTGAACGCCGCTTCGAGCGCCACGCATGCGCCTTCCGTGTCGGTGATCAGCAAAGCGCTGAAAATCACCGGCCAGCTCGAAAGCACCGAAGACATCCAGATCGAAGGCGAAGTCGATGGCGACGTGCGCGCGGTCAGCGTCGTCGTCGGCGCCAATGCCAAGGTGAAGGGTACCGTGCGCGGCGAGCAGGTTCAGCTCTCCGGCCAAGTCGACGGCAAGATCGAGGCGAAGAAGGTGATGCTCACGCGCACCGCGCGGATGTCGGGCGACGTTGTCCATCAGGACATCACCATCGAATCCGGCGCCTATATCGACGGCCATTGCCGCCCCGAATACGGCAAGACGGAGGTCAAGGCGCCAGGATTGAAGACGGTATCATCCGGCGCATAGGATCCGCGCATACGAGGTCGACGAGGTCTCGCGACGCATCTCCCCCTCCACTTGCGTGAGGAGGAGAGTGCAGTTCAGATTTCCCACTGAATCGGGAGTCCCAGCGTCGATACCTCGCCCTCGCGCGCGATCTCGCGAAAACCGTAGGCGAGATAGAATCGCACCGCGCGGGCGTTGCGCATGCCGACCGCGAGATGGGCACCCTTGGCACCCATCGCCGCGACCTTCGCGCACCATCCGTCCATCATGCTCTTGGCCAAGCCCCGGCCGCGGAGGCGCGGCAGCAGATTGACGTGCAGATGCGCAGGAAATTCCCGCGCAATCTTTACCGGCGTATGCCATGGGCGATGAATGCGCCGGCACATGCGGTCGTCCGGTGTTTCGACGATTGCCGGATCCGGATAGCGGCTGCGCAGCGCAGGCCACCAGACGCTGTCGAGCTTCTCCTCGAACGCCAGCGTGTCCGCAGGCCCGACGATATATCCACCCACGCCTTCGTCGTCTTCGGCGACGAGCGCGCTCTCGGCCGCAAAGCGTCCATACGGTCCGGCGTAGATGTGTCCCAGAAGCTTGGGATCGCGATAGAGAGCGCCCGCATCCTCGCCGGCATCGCCGGTCTTCAGACAGATGGCGTAGAGCGCTTCCAGATCGTCGGCGCGGTAGGGACGGATCGCAGCCATCCGCGAACGCTATCGTTCGCCCGCGACCGTGAAGGGGAGTTCGGGCTCGGTGAAATCTGCGAGCGTGAGCACAAAGCGGCCCGCGCCGGACGATGCAAAGCCCAGCCGTTCGTAGTGATCCTTGACCATCGCGTTCTTGGAGGTGGGAATGTACGTGCCGACGAGGCGCAGAGCACCTCGGCGGCGTGCCGCCCGCGCAATCTGCGCCAGCACTGCCTGCTCGACACGCCGGCCTAGCACCCGGCAGCTCATCAACCAAGTGTCGATGTCCCATTCCTCGCCCGCAGCGCGGCAGATCACGACTCCGATCATACCCAAATCCCCGAAGCGGTCTTCGAGATGGACCTGCAAGGTGAAGACAGACTCGTCTTCCTCCATCGCGCTCACCTCGGCGGCAGAATAGCGCCGAGTCGTGAGATTGAACTGGTTGGTCTTGTTGATGAGTTGGGCAATGCGCTGGCGCCCCTTCGCGTCGAAGGGTGCGAAGCGGATGTTCATGGCCAAGGACGAAAGGTATTCGTCGATATTGCCGGCGCCGCTCCTGATCTCCGCGCGCATCGCATCGGCGGCATAGGACTGCGCGCGACCGGCATCCTCAGCGGAATAGGCAATCGATTCGAAGTAGCCGGCCCAGGCGAGATACCGCGCATAGTGGCTGGGGTCGTTGGGCAATTCGGGTACCGCGACCATAGGCAGCGCCGCGCGGATCAACGCGCGCTCCGCCGGGTTGTCGTCGAGCATGACAAGGGCATCGAGGCCGATGTTCAAGCTGCGCGCGATGGTTTCGAGATTGGAAGCCTTGTCCAGCCAGTTGGCCTGAAAAGCCGAAAAGTGCTCCTCGCGCAGCGCCATTTCCGGATGTTCGCGCAGCGCGCGCCGCGCGACGGCGTCGTCGTTCTTCGAGCACGCGGCCAAGATGACGCCGCGCGCGCGAAGGTCGAGCGCCGCATGGTGCACCGCGAGGAACGCCTCGCCCTTCGCACTGCCCTGACCCAGCACGATGCCTTCCACGCCGTCGTCGCCGATGACGCCGCCCCAAAGCGTGTTGTCGAGATCGAGCACCAGGCATTTGCGCGCCTTGCCGCGGATCGCGCCAAGAAGCCGGCCGATCAGATCGCAATAGGCCGGCACGCATTCGGCGGCGAAGGGAAGCTTGTAGGTCAGCCAATGCACGGGATCGAACCACAGCTCGGTGCCCGCCTGCTCGGCAAGCGCGGCCACGTCGAGCAGATAGCTTCCGGTCTCTTCCGCGAGCGCGACGATGGCCGCGTTCGCCGATTCGATCATCGCGCGCACGCTGCCGCGCCAGCGGCGGTCGAAGCTTCCGAATAGTGCAGCAGGCGGCTGGGCAAGGGTCTGAAGGATTGCAGGCGCGCCGCCATTGGCGCGCAGACCCTCCGTCACGGCACGCAGCGAGGCGAGCGCTTGCGATACAAGGTTCGCGGGATCGCCTGCGAGCGTCGGCTTGTCGAGGCCGAGCCAGCGATGATCGACCGCGATCAGCACCGCATCGAGCCTCGCGCTGTTGACGGCGGATGTGGGATCGAGCGCGTCCTGCATCACCTGGCCGTACGCCGCGCCGGTGATCTCCAGCGCGACTCCGTGGCGCGCAGCGGCGGCCGGGAGACAATCGACAACAAGATCGAGGGTGGCGCTGGCGAGAATGCCGAGCCGGAACGGCGAGAGCGGCGCAAGATCCGCGCCCGCTTCGCGGCATTTTCGGATCGCGCGCGAAAGTCGCGCGGATTGTGCTGCGTTGAGGCGCGCGGTCGCGAGCCCTTGCAGGGTCTGGCCCACCACAGCGCCCGGCCGCGGAATGTCGCGACACATCGCGACGAATTCGGCGGCAGGCTCGGGCAACCACGGCAAACTCAGAAAGGTCTCGCGCGGCATAATTGGATGCTTTCCCCGGCAGAGGCCATTCCTGAATAGAGTGTTCAGCGGCTTTTACAATGCGCCTTTCGTGGGTTACAAGGTGCACGTGTTTCTGCCGCACTATCTTTATGAAAATACTGCGCGATCGATTCGGCTCGGCCGAGACATCGACTGGCAAGGGATTTAGGGGTGGGAAACCGCGATCGGTGAGCGGAAAGTTGGGGCATCGGAAATGATTCAGGACCATGCGCATCCGGCACTGCGGGAGTTGACGGCGCGCCTTGTCGCGCTCTGGCCGGAGCACGCCGATTATGTCGAAAAGAGCTTCGACGGCCGCGCGCCGGAGGTCATGGAAAGTTCCGAGCGCATCGCCGATTGCGCCTTGCGTCTGGCGCGAACGCTGCCCGAGGGATTGGGCGGGTTGTGCGCGGATTACCGCTTTCTTTGCGAGCAGATCATTCTGCCAGAGGAACTCTATTTCCGCCGCCACAACCGCTACCGCCTGTCGCGTTTCGCCGACGCTTACGAGGAGTGCTACGCCAACGCCCCTTTTATGGCGCGCTACATGAACGGCGTGCTTCTCTCGCACGTCTTCTGGCGCAATCACGCACACGCGATTTCCTCCTACATGCGCGAGTTCCTTCCCTCGCTGAAACCCGGCAGCGATCTTCTGGAAATCGGACCGGGACACGGCATTCTTCTCTATTTCGCCACACAATCCCCCAATATCCGCTCGGTGTCCGGCTGGGATGTGAGCCCGACCAGCATTGCCCACACCAGCCGCGCGCTCGAGACGCTGGGGGTTGGCCGCCCTGTCGTGTTGCAATTGCAGAACCTGTTCGACGCAGGAAATGCGGAACCAAAATACGATGCGATCGTGATGAGCGAGGTGCTCGAACATCTCGAGGACCCCATCGATGCACTGCACCGGGCCAAGGCCTGGCTCAAGCCCGGCGGCGCGATCTGGGTCAACGTGCCGGCCAACAGCCCCTGCCCCGATCACATCTATCTCATCGACAGTCCGGAACATGCCGGCGAAATGGTTCGCTCCGCGGGGCTTGAAGTGGAGAGCAACCAGGGGTTTCCGATGACCGGTGCGACGCTGGAAAAGGCACGCAAGCGCAAATTGTCGATATCGTGCGTGATCGTCGGCCGCGCGGCGTAGCAATTGACGCTTGATCTTGCTGTGGGGATATCAATGACGCGTGACGAGATTTCCGCCAAGCTTTTCGACTTGATCCGCGATGTGTTCGACGACGACGGTCTGGAACTGTCCGACGCCACGACCGCTGAGGATGTCGACGATTGGGACAGCACCAACCACGTGCGGCTGATGGTGGCGGTGGAAGCGGAATTCGGCGTTCGCTTCGAGACCGACGAGATCACGCGCCCGCAGAACGTCGGCGAAATCGTCGACATGCTGCAAGAGAAACTCGGCGGCTGACATGATTGCCTGCTATTGTGCGGCGCGCGCGTCGGCGCGAGGGATCCGGCAATGAAGCGCCTGAACACGCTGGTGCTTGGCGGGTGCCTCGTCAACCGGCCGATGGATGCCACGGCGAGGGCGAATGAGGTGCTGGACTACCGGCGCTACGGACCGCTGCAGCTTCTTCACTCGTTCACGCAAATGTTTCAGCGGATCCAATTCATTCGGGGCGAGCGCGAGTTCCCGGATGAAATCCGCAGGCTGTGCCGCTTTCCGCGCGATCTTGGACCGCTTCCGGAGGTGGCGGATTTTCGCGACCTCGACGTCGCGATCGTCGAACCGACGACGCCGGTCGATCTCATGTTCCGGGGCTTTTCTCTCAATCGGCAGGCCGTTCAGCGCTTCGTTGGCGCCGCGGCCGGCGAAGGGAACAAGGCGGTCGCTGCGCTGTTGACGCGCTGGTTCCGCAAAGGGCTCATCGGTTTCGACGAAGAAGCGCGTGCCGACGCGGCGTCGAAGCTGCTGAAGCTCATTTCAGGTTCGAGAGCGCGCGACAAGATTGCGCGCGAGCTTCTCGAGGAGACGCGCTCGGTCAAATGCGACCAGCTCGGCGGGCTTCAGGGGCTGCATGACATTCTGAGATGTCCGATGGGCCTGGTGCTCTACAATTTCCGCTATATGCCGGACGGCCGCGCCATCAGCTGGCCGGCGGGCTTCCGGGAGGACACCATCGCCGCGGCAAAGTCGCTCGATCTGGCGGTCTACGACCCGACGAGCCTGGTCGTCGGATACGGGGCAGACGCGGCCCTTGTGCCGGGTGGGGGCCACTACACCGAAGCTTTCAAGCCCATCATGGGCGAAGCACTGCTAGAGTTCATCCAAGCCGTCCATGCGCAACGCTCCGGACTCGTATCCTTCGAACCTGCGCCGGCGGCGGCGGATTGACCTGGTGTCGCAAAGTTTACCGGGATCTTTCCGCCTATCGCCGTTGCGGGGATTGGACCGTCATTGATGCCGGCCTGACCGCACCGTACTCTCGCCGTGATGCGACGAAACGGCGATCGGCATTGGTGGGCTTTCCTTGCGCTCCCGCTCCTTCTGCTGTGGGCAACGCACGCGCACGCGACCGATCGGCCGGAGCGCGAATTCAAGGAATGCGCGGACTGTCCAACGATGGTGGGAATTCCTGCGGGCAGCTTCGTCATGGGCAGTCCCCGAAACGAGGCGGGACGCTTCGATGCCGAAGGCCCTCAGCACCGCGTTGCGATTCGCGCCTTCGCGCTCGCCAAATATGACGTGACCAGCGAGGACTTCCTGAAATTCCTGCGCGAGACCGCCTACAAGCCCGAGCCCTGCAATCCCATTCTGAGCCTTTCCTGGCAGTCGCCCGGCGACGGCAAAGCCTATGCGCCTTCGCCCTCGCAGATCGAGCCGCCGCGCTGGCCGGCCGTCTGTCTCGATTGGAAGGACGCGCACGCCTATATCGACTGGCTCAATACCCAAGTGAAACGCGCGCGTCCTCAGCTCGCCGGCCGCAAAGGCCCCTATCGCCTGCCGAGCGAGGCCGAATGGGAATATGCCGCGCGGGCAGGCACCACGACGGCGCGCTGGTGGGGCGATGCGATCGGCCGCGACAACGCCAACTGCAACGGCTGCGGCAGCGCAAACGACAACCGCACTCTGGCCGACGTCGACAGTTTCGCATCCAACCCCTTCGGGCTCTACGGCATGCTCGGCAATGCGTGGCAATGGACGCAGGATTGCTGGCATCAAAGTTATGTCGGCGCGCCTGATGACGGCAGTGCGTGGATGGCGGGCGCGTGCGACCGGCACGTGATCCGCGGCGGCGCTTGGGACAACCTCCCCGCTTTTGTCCGCTCCGCCGCGCGCAGCGGCGCCGGTCCCGACGGCAAGGATTATGATTATTCGAGCCTCGCCGGATTCCGCGTCGCACGAGACCTGCCATGAACGCGTATCGCCGTTTCCTGAGCGACAACGGACCGGGCTTTGCGGGTTCTTTGGTGCTGCACGGCGCAGTGCTGCTGCTGATCCTGTGGACGATCAAGACGGCGGTGCCGGAAAGGCCGCAAAGCCTGCATTCCGTTCTCGTCGACATCGTACGTCTCGGCGAAGAAACGACGTCGCCGCTGGCGGAGCGCAAGGCTGCCGCGCCCGCGCTGCAAGCCTCCGCGCGGCGCGCAGCCACAGCGCACAGTCCGCTTGAGGCCGTGCAACCCAACGCAACGAAACCGAGCGACGAACTGGACAATCGTCTCAATTCTCTCGCGAAGCTCAAAGCGCCCGAGACCGACACCGAGGTTCTTCGCGGCCCCGGCCAATCGCGCGCGGAAACCGAAAGCAGCGACGCGCCTGCCGGGAGCGACGCTGCCTATGCACTTCGCGACTATGTCCGCGCGCAGGTGATGCGGCGCTGGAGTCTCGATTTGTCGCTCTTGGGAAGAAGGCAGTGGATCGTCGCGCTGCGCGTCGTGATGAAGGCGAGCGGACAAATCACCAAGGCCGAGATTGTCGACACGCACCGTTACGCCAGCGATGCCGTGTTCCGGCAAATCGCGATGAGCGCGAGGAATGCCGTGCTGCTCGCCTCGCCCATTTTGCTGCCGGCCGGCAATTATCCCGCCGAGACCGAGATGATACTCGATCTCGATCCCCGCGATGCGATGCGGTGAATGCGAGAACGGCTGGTTTGCCATGAATTGGCCGCGCCACCTGCCCCAGGCTCCGCCCGTCCGTGCATTGTCGCTTCGGACGCTTCGCCGGGCCAGCCCTCCCCGCTGCGCGGCGAAGCCTGGTCGGAGAGAGAGGATTCGAACCTCCGGCCCCCACGTCCCGAACGTGGTGCTCTACCAGGCTGAGCTACTCTCCGCGGCCAAGGGGCGCCTTATAACGATGCCCCTCTGCGCCCGCAACCCGCGCATTTTCGCCCCTTTTCCGGGCACGGTTTGGAGAACAGGCGGGCGGCTCCTATATCTGCGGCCGGGGCGGCGAGCGCCGCGAAGGGGAGCCCATCATGCGTAGTCTTGCGGCCGCCACGGCCATCGTTTTCTGCAGTGCGACGGCGGTCCTGGCCGCGCCCGCAAGTCTCAATGAACTCGATACGCAGATCGCGGCCATGCTGAAACAGGCCAAGGTCCCGGGTGCCCAAGTCGTCCTGGTCCAGCACGGGCAAATCGT
>Ga0335083_10010707_pt1 | contig 11048 bp, 10 predicted proteins | sample Lox_Sample_42_FD_206716 | JGI IMG/M metagenome (GOLD analysis project Ga0335083, IMG submission 206716) | Soil microbial communities from Loxahatchee National Wildlife Refuge, Florida, United States - Lox_Sample_4.2 | ecosystem: Environmental > Terrestrial > Soil > Wetlands | place: USA... | reverse complement strand
GAGTGCCCAGACTTGCCCAGTAACCTCAACCTTCCGAACCGCCGGATGCGGACCCGCATGTCCGGTGGTGTGGCAGGGGAGTAGCGCTGCGGCGCTACCCCCTATGCCGATTGGCGAGCGCGACCAAAAGATTGGCGACTATGCAGGAGGCGCAAGGGAACGTTGGCGGCGGGCACGCCACCGGCGTCGCCCTGGTTGAGTATACGACACGCGCAAGACCCAACGTTGGTCTGCGGACTATGATGGTGAGCAGAGAGAACGGATTAAGAAATCACTACAGAAGAAACGCCGTCTGCCGATTCACCTAAGCATTAGTGCGCCGATATCGCGCGCGCATGATCCTGTTCGTGGCGTGCATGAGTGGCGTTTTGCTCTCGCCAATGCGCGATCAATTTGATCGATGCAGCGACAAGGCCGACGCCAGCGGCGACAGCGATAACAGGTAGCGATTCTACGGCGGCTCCGGCTACCGCAGTTCCGGCCGCTAGGGTCACCCCTAGCGCGGCAATTTTGTTATTGGCTGTCATACGGATCGCCTGTAAGAGTGTCGCATCAATCCAGCGGTCTTAATCAAGAACAGAAATGCCGCTAAGCAAGCTAATCCCAATAAATACAGACGAATCCCAAGCGAAACAGAGCGAATCGCCCCGGCGGATTCGCGTCAAGGCATTCGCGATGCTCCACGAGTGAGTAAATATACATTCCAAATGTAAAGATAACCAGCACCGCGCACGACGCAACATCGTTAACGAAATTGGCGGTTTTTTCCTGCGGAATTGGCATCCGCTTTAGTAGGTCAAATATCTTGAATAATCCCGTGCTCACTGCAGCCAAACATAAATCCGGCCCCAGATAGAAGTCCGTTAGCAACCAGCCAGGAGCCGTCCTGGAGACCTTATTTCCGAGCGCTGCTATCAAGAGCAGCGCAATTGGGATAACCAAATTGGTGACAACAGGCTGAAAAACGCTAGAGACGGTCGCTGGATCGGGCTTAGGCACGGCGCCGGCGCAGATTAGTGCTTCAGCCGAGTCTGCGTCAGGCACACACTCTCTGGCCCACTACTCTCCCGTGACGGAACGTCCTCGAACGGGGGTTACTTGCTATCGCCGATCCACCGATTGCAAAAACCGCACGATCGCGGCGCGCGAGTCCTCAGGGCGCTCCAGCCAGAAGCAGTGTCCGGCCGGGTCGAGCACTTCGAGCTTCGCTCCGGGGATGCGCTCGGCCAGGATGCGCGAGTTTTCCCACGCGATGAGCGCGTCCTCCTTGCCCGTGATCACCAGCGTAGGACAGCTGATTCGAGGCAGCCGATCGTAAGTGTCATGCGCGGAGAGAGCTTTCATCCGATGGCCCAGCGCGACCGGATCGATCGGCCGCTGGCGGCGCGCTTCGACCATCGCCGCGATGATCTCCGGATGGCGCTCCAAATGATCCTTGCTGTAAACCGCACGCGCCAGCGCTCGGCCGCGCTCTTCGGCGGGCATTGGCGTGAGCGAATACGCGGCAGCCATCGCGTCGCCTTCAACCGGGACTTGATGCGGTCCGCCGGGCGTTGTGCATCCCAGCACCAGCGAGCGAAGCTTGGCCGGATGGCGCAGCGCCAACTCCTGCGCGATCATTCCGCCCATCGAGACCCCGATGACGTGCGCCGGCGCGAAGCTTAAGTGCTCCATCAGCGCGGCGGTGTCGTCGGCGAGCATCGCGATACTGTAGTCGATGTCCGGTTTCTCGCTCAGTCCCGAGCCGCGCTGGTCGAAGGTGAGCACGCGAAAAGCGCCGGCGCAGGCGGCGGAAAGGCCGGCGAACATGGTCTGGTCGCCCTGCGCGCCATGAATCATGACCAGCGGCGGCCCCGTGCCGCCGATCGCGTAGGCAAGCTCGACGCCGTTGATTCGCACACGTTCCATCGCGCTCAGCTTTTGCCCTCGGGCAGCAAGTTCAAGACCGTGGCGTTGAACAGCATCGTGTGCCCGCAGTTCTGACAGACCATGTTGACGCACGGATAGGCGTTTTTCATCCGCATCGTCCACAGCCGTACGATTTCCGGGCTGATGGCCCATTTGCTCTGATGGCATACCGGGCAGACGCGCGGTTCCTTCCAGCGCCTGTTGATCTCGCGCACCGCCTGTTCATGTCGAAAAGTCCCTGGGTCCAAAGGACCTCGCGCCATTTGGCTGGTGGCATTCCGGGTGGTTTTTGCTGATGCGCCATACGAAACCGGCCTCGCGCACCCGTTTATCATGGAGTGCCAGACCCAAGCCAGCAAAAGACCCGCCCGGCGGTCCTGTGAATATCGCGTTTGGCCGGTTGCCGGCCGTCTGTGCGCCGAAGGGCCGGTTAGATACCATACTGGAACATGGCGAACATGAGGGTATGCGTTTACTGCGCCTCGAGCCGTCAATGTGACCCGATCTACCATCAGGCCGCAGCGCGGCTTGGGCGTGTGCTCGCGCGCGCGGGTCATACGACCGTTTACGGCGGCGGCAGCGTCGGCTCGATGGGGCATCTGGCGGACGCCGCACTGGCCGCGGGCGGCCGTGTAATCGGCGTCATCCCGTCCTTCATGCACGATCTGGAGTGGGCGCATCGCGGACTCAGCGAACTGCTGATCGTCAACGACATGCACGAGCGCAAACGCCTGATGATCGATTCGGTCGGCGCAGTGATCGCCCTGCCCGGCGGATGCGGCACGTTCGAGGAATTGTTCGAGGCGATAACCTGGAAACGGCTCGGGCTCTATGGCGGCGCGATCGTGATCGTCAATACGGAGGATTTCTACCGCCCGCTAATCGAACTGCTAGAGCGCTCGATCGAACGACGCTTCATGGACGAGCGTCATCGGGCGATGTGGAAAGTTGTGGCCGAGCCGGAGCAAGTGCTGGAAGCGATTCGCGAGTCGGCGCCGTGGCCGCACGAGAACCGCCGATTTGCCTCGCTATAGCCGGTTAATTTCTAAACAGGCGCGTTCTGATAGGCATCGATTGCAATTGAGCAGCGAATAAACCATTGGTGAACGAAGTACGGGGCAAGGATTAGCTAACGGTTCTATACATTCATATGCATCGCGTAGCATAATGCGCTCAGGGGGGCGGGGGTTAATTTCGATGGCTGCTGGTTCAGAGCGCAACGCAAGGTCTCGCCTGAAGGCGAATCTCAAAGAACTCGACAAGCTCAGCTCCGCCTCCCTGGCGCGCGATGACTTGCAAGAGCGCAATCTGAGCTTTCGCGCAGGTCTGCCCTACTTCGAGCGGACTCTCGCACTTTTTCGCGGACTTGGCAGCGGCAACCTGTACAAGGTGCCTTCGGCGTACCTGACGATCGTGGCCGACCACGCCGAGCGGGTGCTCACCCAGTTCGAGGAGATCCTGCGCTTCACGGGCGAGAATCTCCCCAATCCAGGCGAGGTGCGCAATCATCTGATCGCCGAGGTCCGCGATTATTACCGCCAGCTGCACGACGATCTGTCGCTCCTGATTACGCCGCCTCCCGGTCAGCGGCAGCATACCGCAGGCGCGACATCACACATGGGCACGTCGCTCGCGGTGATCATGGTGCTGATATTCGCGGCGGGCGTGAGCGTAGCCTATCATTACGGGCTATTGGGCTTCGCGGCGCAGGATCTGATCGACTCGATACACGCCATCGCGCGCCGCTAGCCATCCGCGTCGCGCATCTGCGAGCTGTTGTGCGAGGGAGCGCCGGCGGACGCCAGTGACGTCGCCTGCCCGTTGGCCGAACCGCCGGCGGCCGCTCCCGGATCGCCGCCGTGATCGGTCGAGACCTCGCGCGCCGCGACCATGGCGTTGCGGATTTGCCCGGCTATATCGGTCAGTCCGCCTGGCGAGTGCGGCAGCATGATGGTGTTGGATCGCCCGCCGACTTCCTTGAGCATGTCGAAGTATTGGGTCAGCAACAGCACGACCATCGCCTCCTGCACCGTCGCGCCCGGCAATCCCTGCTGAAACATCGCCGCCGAATCATGCAGGCCGCGCGCGATCTCGGTGCGCTCGCGCGCGATTCCGTTGCCCTGCAGCGCCTTGCTCTCGGCTTCCGCCTCGGCCTGCTTCACTTTGAGGACCTTCTCGGCTTCGCCCTTGGCCTTGGCCGCTTCGAGCAGGCGCTGATTGGCGTTGATCTCGTTCATCGCGGCCTTGACCCGCTCGTCCGGATCGATGTCGGTGACGAGCGCGGTCAGGATGTCGTAGCCGTACTCGGACATCTGTGTCCCTAGCGATCCTTTGACTGCCTGCGCGACTTCATCCTTTTTGAGGAAGACATCGTCGAGGTCGAGGCTGGGCACGTGCGCGCGTACCACGTCGAAGACGAAAGCGGTTATCTGCGGGGTCGCGTCGGTGAGGCTGTAGAAGGCCTGGTAAACCTTGTCGGGAAAGACCGAGAATTGCACGGCCACGGTGACGTGGACGAAAACGTTGTCGCGCGTTTTGGTCTCGACCTTGACCGTCAGTTGCTGCACCCGGAGGTTGACGTTATCGACCACCTGGTCGATCAGGGGAATCTTGAAATGCAGACCTGCGCGAGCGATCCGCAGGAACTTGCCCAGGCGCTGGATGATCGCGACTTCCTGCTGCTCGACCGTGAACCATGAACCAAACAGCACGATGAGTCCGATCATGACCGCGACCGCGAGCCATCCCAGCACCATGACGTCCGCTGAGCCGTTCATTTTTGTCTCCCCCCTTTGGCCTTCGTATCTGACGATGATCGCACCATTAGCCGATCGTGAATACGTCTAGACGTCAATTGTCGCATTTTGGCGATAATCGTTCCACGGGGTGCCCGGGTTGCCCGGAAAATGAGGAAAATCCGATGAAAGGCCAAGCGGCATGCGGCCGGAAAAAGGAGGGAGCGCGCAAGGGGTTATCTCTGCGCCATGCAGATACTAATCCCTGCGATGGCCGTACGTGCGAGTTGACCGTGAGCGCGATAGAACCTTCGACTCGCTCAGGCTGCGAGCGTCGAGGTGCAGTGAGCGCAGCGTTTAGCCGCGATCGGTATCTCGCTCAGGCACTCGGGGCAGGTCTTGGTGGTCGGCGCCGGCGGCGGCTCCAGACGAGCCATCAGCCTGGTGACCGGCATCACGATCGCGAAATAGACCGCCGCGGCCACGAGCAGGAACGAAATCAGTTGGTTGATGAAGTCGCCGATCATGAACTTGCTGCTGTTGATCGTGAACGCGATGCCGGAAAAATCGGGCTTGTGCACCACTGCCGCAATGAAAGGCGTCAGCAAATCCTTGACGAACGCGGATACCACGGTGCCGAAGGCTGCGCCGACCACGATACCCACGGCCATGTCGATGACGTTGCCGCGCAGGAGAAATTGCTTGAAGCCGTTCATGGGTGGACCTCCGTATTTGGGTCGCGTTTTGCGGACGTAAAGCTGTTGAAAGCGCTGGGCGAGGTGAAGGTCGGTCTCCAGATCTTCGGTTTCGAACGCCATCGTAACTGCCGCCATCGTAACCGGGTGGATGCCTTCAAGCGCGATGCGCGCCGAGCGTTGCGACCGCCCCGATTACTGACTGACCGATTCCATCACCCGGCCGCTCCCGGCATCAGCGATATCCACCGTTACCGTGCCGGCGACCTTGTGCGCTGTCTTGGCGCTCTCGAGGCGCGTCCTGATGTCTGCGACAAACTTGTCGCGCATCGGCGCCGGCATCGCGTCCATCGGAAAATTATCCATCATCACCCGGGCCCGCATGTTCGACGGCCACTCGACCGCGGTCACCTTGGGACCCGCCACCGGCAGGCCGCGCATCATCTCGGCCACCGCCTCCTGGAAAGTCCCGGACGCAGCGGAAGTTGACGAAGTCCCGGAAGCCGATGAGGCTCCGGAAGCCGTCGTGTCCGGCTGTTGCGCGGCCGGCGCAGCGCCGGCCGTCGCGTCGATAGCCGCAATCGTCACCGACTGCATAACCCGATTACTCGAAGCGTCGGCGATTTCGACCGTCACCGGTCCCTGCAGGCGATGCGACTTCATCGCGTCGGCGGTGCCCGACTTCAGATCGTCAAGAAAGCGCTTAGCCGCGAACGGCGGCATCTGGTCCATCGGAAAATTGTCCATCAGCAGCCGCGGATGGTTGTCGCCGGTCCATTGCACGCCGTGGACCTTAGGGCCCGCGATCGGCAACCCTCGCGCCATCTGCTCGAACGCGCCCTGGAAAGTCGCGGGGTTGCCCTGGGCTGCCATCGTCGCGGCGTTGCCGCCCTGCGGCGCTCCCCCGACCGTCGCCAACATCTGATCGACTTCGCTTCTGCTCTTGTCATCCGGGGCGAGCGTGCGCGCCTTGACGAAATAGCTGCGCGCAACCGGCTTGTTCTCCTGCTCGGCATAGGCGACGCCGAGGTTGAAATATGCCTCGAAGAACTCGGGATGCGCCGCCACCACCTTCTTGTAGTGAACGATCGCGACATCGGGATTGCCGCTGGAGAGGTACATCGTGCCGAGGTCGGTGCGCACCCGCGGATCGTCGGGTTTGCGGCTCAGGTAGTGCTCGTAGGCCGCGATCGCCTCGTCGTAGTGGCGCCGGTCGTAGTCGATATTGCCTACGCCGCGGAGCGCCGGAAGATTATCCGGATCGAGCTTCAGCACGTGATCGTACGCGTCCGCGGCCTTGGGATAGTACGACGGATCGAACATCGCAGCTCGCTCGGCGGCGTCGCCGAAGCGATTCCATGCGTCGACGTCCTTGGGCGCAGCGGTGGCCTTGGCCTGCAGCTTGTCGATAAACTTGCGCGCCTCGTCGGGGATTTTGATTACCTCCGGATGGCCGGGGGGCAGATTGCCGGACGCACTGCCCTGGGCGGTCGCCTCGGCAGCCTCGCGCGCGCCGGGCACTTGCCGGCGCATGATGTACGCGGCTGCGCCAAGTCCCGCCGCGAAGATGAGCGCGAAGACGGCCGCGAACGCGGCCGTGACCCGCGGCGCGCCGGCCGCGGAGCCGGCCGCCAGCGCCGTGCTCGCCGCAGCGCCGGCCGCGGAGCCGCTGACGGTCTCCGCCGGATTTCCGGCGGAGACCGTCAGCGCCGTCCCGCAGCTGACGCAGAACTTCGCGCCGGGTATCACCGGCGTCCCGCATTGCGGACAAAATCGCATCTTACGTACGTTGCTGCTCGCGTCCGGCCGCTGTGCGCGGGCTTTCCCCGCGCGAACCGGCACCCAAGAAAAAATCACAGCCGCGCCCGCGCGCGCAACCACGCGCGCGCGCTGCGTGGGAACGGAACGGATACGTCGCCGCGGCGGCGGTGTACTCAAAACCCGCGATGGTCTAGGGTAGGGGCGCTTGGGCATCGGCGTTTCGCAAGGCAGCGGCCCGGCCGGCGGGTGCTGCATATCCGGATGATCGTCTGCCCGGCGCAACCGAGTTTAAGGAGACAGCCATGAAAATCTACAATTCTTTCGGCCCCAATCCGCGCGCACTCAGGATGTTCCTCGCCGAAAAGGGCATCACGCTCCCGACGCAGGACGTGGACTTGATGGGAGAGGAGAATCGAAAGCCCCCTTACACCGAACGGAATCCCGGCGGACAACTACCGGCGCTCGAACTCGATAACGGCAAGACCATCGGCGAGACCGTTGCGATCTTCGATTACCTCGAAGAGAAGCATCCCAAACCGGCGCTCATCGGAGCGACGGCCGAGGAGCGCGCCGAGACCCATCAGTGGCAGCGCCGCGTCGAACTGAACATCACCGAGAACATCTATAACGGCTTCCGCTACGCCGAGGGCTACGAACTGTTCAAGAACCGCGTGCCGGTCTATCCAGACGCGGCCAAGTCGCTGAAGGACAACGCGCAGAAGCGCCTGGTATGGCTCGACGGGCTGATGGCCGGCCGCGACTGGATTGTGCCCGACCGCTTCACGATCGCCGACATCATTCTCTACTGCTGCACCGATTTTGCCGCGGGCGTGGGGCAGAAAATCCCCGACTCGGCCAGGAACCTCCAAGCGTGGTTCAAGCGCGTCGAGGCCCGTCCGAGTGCGGCCGCAAGCCTGCATCCGGCCTGGTCGAAGCTCAAGATGCGCGGCTAAGAATTTAGACTGCAGCCGGCCGGTCCGCGGCCCTGTTGGGGGAGCTTCGGACCGGCCGCGTCACCGTTGAGCCACACAATCCTGCTGCCTTTCGAGCAATGACGGACCCGCAGATCGATCAGAGCGCACAGAGCGAGCGGATCGCGCGCCAACTGACGGCGCTGATGCGCGAGAAGACCGGTGACCCCGGCGCGAGCGTGAGCGAACCAATGCCGCTGCCCGGCCATGCCGGGCTGAGCTACAGCTTCGAACTGACCGCGCGCGCGGGCGTGGCGTCGCGAACCGAACGGCTGGTGATCAGGCTCGCGCCCGAGGGCGTACCGATTGCGGGGCCCACCGACGTGGTTCGCCAGGCTCGAATCATGGCCTCGCTTGCGGGAACCGCTGTGCCCGTCCCGCCGGTCAAGTGCTACGACAACGATCTGCGATGGTTCGGCAGACCGTTTTTTGTAGTGGGCTTCCTTAACGGCGACAAGCTGGCGCTGGGCGAGCGCCGCTACGGCGCCACCGAGACGCGAGCGATGGTCATGCAGGCGGTCGAAGCGGTGGCTGCGCTGCACGCGCTGCCGTGGGAGCCGCGCCGCGACGCCTGGGGCGAGCCGCTTTCGCTCGCGGACGAAATGAAGCGGCTGGACAACCTTCTCGATCGGCCGACACTCGACCCCAAGGTCGTCGGACGCGGGCCCGTTTTGCGCGATCGGCTGCGTCAAAGCCTTCCCTCTCCCGAGAGGGTGCATGTCGGATGCGTCCACGGCGACTTTCAGTGGTCGAATTGCCTGTTTGAGGGAGGGCGCCTCAGGGCGGTCATCGACTGGGAACTGTCGCAAATCGGGGCGACTTTGATCGATCTCGGATGGCTTTGTCTGTTTTCGGACCGCGACAGCTGGGAAACACAGGAGCTGATACCGCAGCACGTGCTCGCTCCCGATGAGATAGCGGAGATCTATGTCTCGAAGTCGGCGTCAGCAATCGATGTGCGGCAGGTACGATGGTTCCGGGCGTTCGCGGGTTATCGGTTCGGAGTTATAACAGCGTTTAATCTCATGTTGCATCGACGCGGAAAGCGCCCCGATCCGACTTGGGAAGATATAGCCCTGTCGGGTCCACGTCTGTTTGAGCGTGGTTTGGAGTTGCTAGGCTAGCATTCCTTTGCTGGGGCTTCAGACGGGCCGCTCCATCGCATCGAGGGAAGGCGACGGGATGAAAGCCAATGCCAAGCAGGAATCCGCAGAGTTTGCCGAGGCGCCCGAGCACGCGGTCAGGGCGGCCGACGCAATTTTGGGCGCCAATCCGTTCGTCGGCCTGGATGCGGACCAGGTCATAGAGCAACTTTCCAACTTCGTCGATGAAACGCTCAGGAATCCGGAGGTTCTCGGCGGCCGACTGATCAAGATGGCGGTCGAGCTATTCAAGGTCGCCGCCGGCGTCTCCGACGTCACCCCGGACGAGAGCGACAAACGCTTCGACGATCCTACCTGGTCCGACAATTTCTTCTATCGCCGCCTGATGCAGAGCTACCTCGTATGGCGTTCGACCATGCAATCGATGGTCCGCGAGGGCGAGCACGCGAACGGCGACTGGAAGGAGGCCGAGCAGCAGCGCTTTGCGATCCGCCTGCTGACTGAAGCGCTCGCTCCGACCAACGTGCTCCTGGGCAATCCGGCTGCGATCAAGCGCGCGTTTGAGACTGGCGGAATGAGCCTGGTTTATGGGATGCGCAGCTTCTTTGACGACCTCTGGAACAACAACGGCATGCCGCAGACGGTCGACAAGCGCCCGTTCGCTGTCGGCCGCAATCTCGCGGTCACGCCCGGCGCGGTGGTGTTTCGCTCCGAGGTTCTCGAGCTGTTGCAGTACACGCCGGCGACGCGGCAGGTGTATGAGCGGCCGGTGATGCTCGTGCCGCCGCAGATCAACAAGTTCTACATCATGGACCTTGCGCCAAAGCGCAGCCTGACCGAGTACACCGTCGCCCGCGGGGTGCCGTTTTTCACCGTGAGCTGGCGCAATCCGCGGCCTGAGCATCGCGACTGGGGCCTCGACGAATACGTGGCGGCGCTCAAGGAGGCGCTGGACGCAGTCTGCGAGATAAGCGGCAGCCCGACCGTCAATCTGCTCGGCGTATGCTCGGGCGGAATCACCTCGACCCTGATGCTCGGCCATCTGGCGGCGCTCGGCGACCGCCGCGTCAACTCCGCATCGCTCATCGTCACGATGCTCGATTCGAGCATGCCGTCGATGACCGGGATGTTCACGACCAAAGAGGGGGTGGCGGCGGCGACCGATCGCTCGCGGCGCCAGGGCGTGCTCAACGGCGCGGAGATGGAGCGCCTGTTCGCGTGGCTCAGGCCCAACGATCTCGTCTGGAACTACTGGGTCAACAACTACCTGATGGGCAAGGATCCGGCGCCGTTCGACATCCTGTACTGGAACGCCGATTCGACCAACCTGCCAGCGCGGCTGCACGCGGGCTTTCTCGACCTGCTGCTGCGCAATGGCCTGACCCGAGCCGGCGCGGTCGAGATCCTGGACACGCCGATCGATCTACGCCAGGCCGGATACGACCTGTTCGTGGTCGGCGGTATGACCGACCACATCTGCGCCTGGCGCGCGGTTTATAACGGCGCGCGCCTGTTCGGCGGACGGACCGAATTCGTCCTCAACTCGAGCGGCCACGTCCAGACGCTGGTCTGCCCGCCCACGAACTTCAAAGCCAAGTACTACGTCAACCCGGCTCTCGGCGGCGACCCCGATGCGTGGCTGAAGAACGCCACCGAGCAGAAGGGTTCATGGTGGGATCATTGGCTCGCATGGCTCGATAAGCATTCGGGGGAGAAACGCGAAGCGCCGGCCAGTCTCGGCAGCGTGCGATATCCGCCGCTTGATTCCGCTCCCGGAAAATACGTGATGGAGACGGCGGGCGGGATTTCGTCTGTGAGCGCCTAGTCAGTATGGAACGACCGGCTCCGATTCGCAGATATCGTAGGTTACGCTGC
>Ga0335083_10010706_pt1 | contig 11048 bp, 10 predicted proteins | sample Lox_Sample_42_FD_206716 | JGI IMG/M metagenome (GOLD analysis project Ga0335083, IMG submission 206716) | Soil microbial communities from Loxahatchee National Wildlife Refuge, Florida, United States - Lox_Sample_4.2 | ecosystem: Environmental > Terrestrial > Soil > Wetlands | place: USA... | reverse complement strand
GCAGGGCGGGCTGCAGGTCCGACGGCCGCAGCAGGAGCAGTCCGACGGTCGGGCCGAGGTAGCACGCGGCGTTGGCCGCGAACACCCAGCCGGTGCCCGCGCACACGATGAGCACGCTGGCGAGTGCGGGGCCGACCAGCCGGGTGGCCTGGAAGACCGCGGCGTTCAGTGAGATGGCCGCGCGGAGCCTGCCTTCCGGCACCACGTCGGTGACGAACGCTTGCCGCGCTGGCCCGTCGAACGCGAAGATCATCCCGCTCAGCAGCGCGAACACGTACACGTCGGCGGCGCTGACCGCGCCTGCGATGGTGATGACGGCCAGTATCGCAGTGCTTACGGCATTCAGTATCTGGGTGATCAGCAGGATGCGCCGCTTCGGCAGCCGGTCGGCCACGATCCCGGCGTGCATGCCGAGCAGCAGAATCGGACCGAACTGGAGCGCCATCGTCACGCCGACGGCGGCCGAACTGTGCGTCAGGTCGAAGATCAGCCAGTCCTGGGCGATGCTCTGCATCCACGACCCGGTGTTGGCCAGGCTCTGGCCCGCGAGGTAGATCCGGTAGCTGCGCACGGTAAGGGCGGCGAAGGCGCCCCTTGGTTGCCGAATCGCCTCGGCGGTAGTCACTGGGAACGCCTTCCTGCTCGTCTAAGTTGTCTACGGGTATTCTCTGCCACCTGCGATTTATGTGGAACGGCAATCATCCGCCTAACTGTTATTGTGAATCGTTATGACTGGCTATGACCCGCAGCTGCTCATCACGTTCCTCGCCGTGGAGCAGACAGGCAGCTTCACCCGTGCCGCGGTCCGGCTCGGCCTCCAGCAGCCGACCGTCAGCCAGCACATCCGCCGCCTCGAGCAGCAGGTCGGCAGGACCCTGGTGCTGCGCGACACGCACTCGGTGTCGCTGACCGCCGACGGCGAGGCGATGATCGGGTTCGCGCGCAACATCCTGGCCGCCTCCGAGCAGGCGGCGGCCTACTTCAGCGGCTCACGGCCGCGCGGGCGGCTGCGCATCGGCATCGCCGACGACCTCGCACTCACCCGGCTGCCGCAGATCCTGCGGGACTTCCGCCGGGACAATCCGCTCGTCGACTTCGACCTGATCGTCGACCAGAGCGGACTGCTGCACCAGCGCCTCGAGGGCGACAAGCTCGACGTCTTCATCGGCAAGCGGCCGAGCGGCGAGCAGCGCGGCCAGCTCGTCAAGCGGGACCGCATGGTCTGGGTGGGCACGCCGTCGACCAGGCTCGACCCGACGAAGCCGCTGCCGCTCGTGGTCTACCCCGCGCCGAGCATGTCGCGCACCGAGATGCGCCGCGCACTGCACCGTGCCCGCGTCCCGTTCCGCAGCGCCTGCGTGTGCCACGGCGTCAACGGGCTGATCGCGGCGGTCGCGGCCGGCATCGGCATCTCGGCCATGGCCGCCAGCCTGGTGCCTGCCCAGCTGAGCACGCTCGGACCGGGCTACCGGCTGCCCGAACTCGGCACGATCGACCTGATGCTGCAGACCAATCCGCGCACCGATCAGCGCCCGGCGGTGCGCGCCCTGATCTCGACGGTGCTGGCGAGCGGGTCGCGTTCGCTGACCGCCTACCGCGATGAGCCCGCCGGGGACGCGGCCGCATTCGCCCGCTGAGTCTGGCCTCGGGGGAGTTTTAAGGGGCGTCCCCCCGGGCGGGCAGAGCTTCGGCCGGCCTCTTCGCTGCGGGCTCCTTATCTCTGCGCGCCCCCCTTCTCTGCGAGCACAGCGTGCCCTATCGTGTCCGTGGGTCGGGGAGGAATGCGTGTTTTGTGAGTGATGTGAATGTCACTCACCGGGGCAGGACAACGAAAGGAATCCGAATGGAGCACGACGGGAAATCCCGCCGCTGGCGGGTGCCGCGGGTTATCGGCGCGGCGGCACTGGCGGCTGGCTTGCTTGCCGTGGGACTGCCGGCCGGGGTGGCGCACGCGACCCCGGCGGCGAGCACCGCCACCCAGTACTCCCTTGACGTCATTGGCAGTGCCAAGGCACTCGGCCACACCTGGATCGTCGACTTCAGCGCGGGCAACGACTTCTCGGGCGTCCTGCTCGGCACCACCTACAACGGCGTGTCCGAGCAGCATCAGTGGATGACCACGACCGGCTTCGCCTCGACGGCGGCCAAGGAGCTGAAGGTTACGAGCACCGGGCACGCCTCGTTCAGCACCGGCAAGGCCCTCAGCCCCGTGCTGTCCGTCGCGCTCACCTTCGCGCCGACCAAGGCAACGAAGAGTGCCTGCACCAAGGGCTCGGAAACCATATACACCGGCAAGGCGTCCGGTTCTCTCACGCTGGTCACCGGCCTGAAGAGCGTCAAGGTCGCGCTCAAGTTCACCGGCAAGGCGGGCGCGTCGCTCGACGTCGACAAGTCCTGCCAGCCGAAGGTCCCGGCGGTCAAGGCCCCGTGCACGGGCAGCAGCTGGTTCGTGGCCGCCTCGGCCGTGACGAGCAACGTGCTCGGCGACCAGACGCTCGGGTCGAAGTCCCACTGGCAGGACCTGTTCGCCCAGGGCCCGTTCAAGACGGCGTCCAAGTGGGTGCAGCGCTCCGCGATGGTGGAGGTCAACGGCCCCGCGCCCAAGCTGAGCACGGCATCGAAGACGATCGAGGTCAGCGGGCTCGCGTCCGGCGCCATCACCGGCGCCGCGGTGATCACCTACAGCAGCGGTTTCCCCAACCCCGTGACCACCTGCTACATCGGCAGCAAGAAGTACAAGGAGTCGACGACCAGCTACTTCGGCACGGTCGCGGTGAGCAAGCCGTTCAAGGCGAACAGCGTGCTGGCAGGCACGCTGACCGCGAAGCCGCCCACCGAGGGCTTCTACACCGCGGCCAAGCTGACCGCGGCCTAACCAGTCGCCAGTTAGGGACCGGGCGAAGCCACGCACCCGTTCGGGATGAGAATTCCTCTCTTCATCCCGAACGGGTGCGCTCTCACTAGCCGCGGAACGAGGAGTTGCCTACCTCGAGCCCCCACAGCCCGGGGATGGCGATCGGCGTGCCGCTCGGCGTGTCGAGCCAGCCAAGGTACTTGCCAGTAGCCGGGTTCAACGCGTTGATCCAGCCGTTGCCAAGGTTCCCGACGAGCAGCGCGCCGCCGAACGGACCGAAGCCCTTCGGCGCGATCGCCAGGCCACGTACTTGCCCGCGATGCTGGTGATCTTCCTGGCCTTGCTAAGCGTGCGCCGCATGGGGGTCCCTTCCTCCGCCTGCCCAACGGGCGCAGGCCCTCCTCCCGGGCCTGCCATTCGCTTCACGGCCGCCGTACCTGGCGGGGTTCGGCCGCCGACGCAAAGCAGAGGAAAACCATAGAAATGAGAAGAAATCCAGAGGATCCGGAACGGGTTCGGCCTGCGCCGCGCGGCTCGGGCAACCGTGACCGGCTGGCTACTGGTAGGCGGTCGCCTGGATCCGGTAGAGCTCCGCGTAGCGGCCGTTCCTTGCCATCAGCTCGTCGTGGCTGCCGTACTCTGCCACCCGGGCGCCGTCCATGACCACGAGAGGTCGGCCATCCGGACCGTGCTGAACCGGTGCGACACCAGGATCGTCACGCTCCCGCTCTGCCTTGCCAGGTGCGCCCGTTCCGCGTACCGCTCGAACAACTGGTGCTCGGTCTCCGCGTCGAGTGCCGCCGTGGGCTCGTCGAGCGTGACAAGCAGCGGCTCGTCCCGCATGAACCCGCGGGCGAGCGCGATCTTCTGCCACTGGCCGAAGGACACGTCCACCCCGCCGTCCCAGGTCGGCCCGAGCTGCGTGGCGAGTCCCGACGGCAGGGCACGGATGAGGTCGGCGGCCCGGCCCGGTCGACGGCGGCGGCCACGGCCGGCTCCGCGTCGAGCCGCGGCAGGTCACCGACGCCGACCGCCTGGCCGGCGCGGAACTCGAACCTGAAGAAGTCCTGGAACGCTCCGGCCAGCCGTTCGCGCCAGCGCGCGGTGTCGATCCCGGCCAGGTCAGTGCCCTGGCCGGCTCGTTGCCACACCCATCGGCCGCGATTAGCTGGCGCGGTCCCTGATGTGCGCGGGCAGCGGGATCTCCTCGCGCAGCTCGGGGTCGGGGACCGGCTCGCCGAACGTCACGGAGACCGGCAGCACGCCCGCCCACACGTCGAAGCCGAGGTCCTCCGGCTCGTCCTTGGGCATGCCGGTGCGGATCTTCACCGAGGCCTCGGTGAGCGGCAGGGACAGCACCGCGGTGGCAGCCATCTCCTTCTTCGTCGGCTGCCGCGCGGCCGCCCACCGGCCGGGGATGAGGTGGTCGGTGATCAGCCGCAGCGCCTGCCAGCGTTCGTCCTCGTCGGTGACGACGGACGCGGTGCCGAAGATGACCGCGCTGCGGTAGTTGACCGAGTGGCTGAACACCGACCTGGCCGCGACAATCCCGTCCAGGTGCGTGACGGTCGCGCAGACCCGCTGCCCGTCGGCCGCCCAGAACGCGCCGTTCGCCGACGACCCGTGCAGGTACAGCGTGTCGCCGTCACGGCCGTAGGCCGTGGGCAGCACCAGCGGATCGCCGCCGGCGATCACGCCGAGGTGGCACACAAGGCCGGCGTCGAGTACCCGGTAGAGGGCGATGCGGTCGGTCTCGCCGCGCTCGCGGTGCCTGCGCAGGGTCGTGCGGTGGGTGCTGGACAGCGGGGTGGTCTCAGTGCTCATGATCCCGTACCCTATGCGGCAAGTGGACTGGCACAAATAGCCAATCATGGGGAACTTTCGATGACCACTTTGCCGTCCGATCTGCCCGTCGTGGTGGACCGCGCGGGCGCGGAGCCACTGGCCGTCCAGATATCCGCCCAGCTGCAGGCCGCCGTCACCGGCGGCGCGCTGCACGCGGGCGACCGGCTGCCGTCGAGCCGCGACCTGGCGGCGACCCTCGGCGTCAGCAGGACCGTGGTGACGAACGCGTACGCGCGGCTTTTCGCCGAGGGATGGCTCGAGGGACGCCACGGCTCTGGCACCTACGTGGCCGACGTGATGCCCGCCGCCATTCAGTCAGCCGACGGCCGCGACACCGGCACCTGGAAATCGTCGGCATCCGTCGTGACCGCGAAGCCCGCAGCCTCGCCGCGCGAGGACACCGGGGGGTACGGGGGGGCGTCCACCCGGGAGATAGCCGTGAGTTGGGCGCCCGATACGATGGCGCCTTTTGCCATCGGGCGCCCAACTCACGGGGGGTACGGCGGGTCGTCCCCCAGGGAGATCGACCTTCAGCCGGGCATCTCCTGGGCGGAAGGCATCGACGAGGCCGCCTGGCGGCGCGCGTGGCGCCAGGCGGGCACGCACCTGCCGTCCCGCATGCCCGACCCGTACGGGCTGCCAGAACTGCGCGCCGAGATCGCGGCCTACCTGCGCAGGTCTCGCGGGCTCACCGTCACGCCCGCGCACGTCCTCGTCACCCAGGGCACCTCAAGCGGCCTCGCGCTGCTCGCCGACGCGGTGCTCCGTCCGGGCGACAAGGCCGGCATCGAGGAACCCGGCTACCCCACTGGGCGCGAGGTGCTGAGCAGGGCCGGGGCGCAGGTGGTGCCCTGCCGGATCGACGCGCACGGCATCGTCCCCGAGGAACTGCCTGGAGATCTGCGGCTGCTCTACACCACGCCCGCGCACCAGTACCCGCTCGGCGGCCGCCTGCCGGTCAGCCGCAGGCAGGCGCTGATCGGCTGGGCGCGGGAGTCAGGCGCGCTCGTCGTCGAGGACGATTACGACAGCGAGTTCCGCTACGACGTGGGGTCGCTGCCCGCGATGCACAGCATGGACCCGGACGTGATCGTCTATCTCGGCACCGCGTCGAAGGTGCTGGCGACCGCCTTCGGTGCGGGCTGGCTCGTCGCGCCGCCCGCGCTGGTGGATCAGCTCGCCGCGCTGCGTCCCCGGCTCGGTGTCCGGATTCCCGAGCCGGTCCAGTGGGCGGTGCTCGCCCTGCTCGCCTCCGGCGACCTGGAACGCCACGTGCGCAAGATGCGCCTGGAGTACGCGCGCCGCCGCGCCGCGCTCGTCGACGGCCTGGTTCATGCCTCCCCCGGCCAAGGGGAAGCGGGCCGTGTGCCGTTCCGGCTGCTCGGCGACACCGCGGGCATGCACGTGGTACTGGAGCTCCCCGACGGCTACCCGGCTGGCCGCCTGGTCGACGCCGCCGCCGCGCGGGGCGTGGCCGTTTACACGCTCGACCGCTACTACGCCGGAGAGCCGACGATGAACGGCCTCATCCTCGGCTACGGCACCGCCACCCTGCCCCAGGTCCGCCGCGCCGCCGCCGAACTAGCCCGCCTCCTCACCCGCCTTCCCTGACTCGTCCGCGCGACATTGCTTAACGAACGGTGGGGCATTTCCGGCAAAACGGGCAAGAAAGTGGTCACCAGGTAAGCAGAGTTGAGAAATGTGGTCGTCAGCTAAGCAGAGTGGTGTGCCGGCCAGCCGAGCGCGTGCCGAATCGCGCCTTCTTCACGCCAGATGGGTCAATTAGGGTTGCCGAGGTCGGTGAGAGAAGTGGGGGATGGTGCCAGTGACGGGTGAGGTGCTCTCCGCGAGAACCGCCGCGGGCATTGTCCGGTTCCTAGCCGGCGATGGTGCCCCGAGGATCGGCATGCTGGCGGGCGATGTCATCACGGTGCTTGACGTGGGGTCGCTGGCCGGCCTGCTCGGCCTGCCGCTCGCCGAGATCCGCACGATCTGCGAAGCCCCAGCACGTGAGACGGTCCCCGCCACCGACGCCAAACTGCTCGCCCCGGTCGACGGCCGTACCGAGGTATGGGCCGCGGGCGTGACGTACGAGCGGTCGCGGGTCGCCCGGATGACCGAGAGCGAGGAGTCCGCCGACGTCTACGACCGCGTGTACGCCGCGGATCGGCCCGAGCTGTTCTTCAAGTCGGCCGCGTGGCGGGTGAGCGGTCCTGGCGCCCCGGTGTCGGTGCGGGCCGATTCCACCATCGACGTCCCGGAGCCGGAACTCGCCGTCGTACTCAACGCGGACAAAGAGGTTGTCGGCTACACCATCTGCAACGACATGAGCTCGCGGTCCATCGAGGGCCAGAACCCGCTCTACCTCCCGCAGGCCAAGATCTACCTGGGCGGCTGCGCGCTCGGCCCGTCGGTCAGGCCGGCCTGGGAGGTACCCGACCCGTACGCGCTGACCATCGAGCTCACGATCAGCAGGGGCCGCGAAGTGGCTTGGGCGGGTAATGCGAGCACGTCGGCGCTGCACCGGAGGATCGACGAGCTGGCCGGCTACCTGTTCCGCGAGGATGACTTCCCGGCGGGCGCGGTCCTGTCCACCGGGACCAGTCTGGTCCCCGACCTGCCGTTCACCCTTCAGGCGGGCGACGAGGTACGGATCGCGATTCCCGGCATCGGCGAGCTCGCCAATCCGGTGGTCCGCGGCAAGGCCGCCGTCGCCGCCGCCCTCGGCCTTACAGCTCGATCCGTGAGCCCATGATCACCGTGCTCTCCCTGGGGAGCTGGAAGTACTCGGCGGCGTCGGCCGTCAGTCGTGCCGTGGCGATGAACAGCCGCTTGCGCCACGGGCTCATCCCCGGGGTGCTGCCCTTGCGCACCTCGATGGTGGACAGGAAGTAGGACACCTTGCGGTCGTCCAGCTTCCCCTCGGGCGCGGCCGCGCGGATCAGCGGCAGCAGCGACGGCACGACCGGCGCGTCCATGTAACCGAAGCGGGCGGTGACGTGGTAGATCCGGTCTTCCCGGTAGCCAAGGGTGTCGATCTCCAGCCGGTCGGACTCCGCGACGTGCGGTACCGGAAGCGTCTCGATGGCCAGGATCAGCACGTGGTCATGAAGCACGTGATTGTGCTCCACGTTGGCCCGCAGGGCGAGCGGCGCCGTGACCTTGCCGCGGTTGAGGAAGATCGCGGTGCCGGGCACCCGGGGGAGCGGAGGCTTTCTCGCGTGCAGCCCGGCGATGAACTCGCGCAGCGATCCCTCGTCCTGCGCCCGGCGGCGGCTGACAAGCTCCCGGCCCTTCTGCCAGGTGGTGAGCACGGTGAACACCAGGATTCCGATGGCGAGCGGCAGCCAGGCGCCGTGCGGCAGCTTGGTGAGGTTGGCGGTGAAGAACAGCAGGTCGAAGGCGATCAGCACGGCGGCGCCAGGGACGACGAGCCACAGCGGCTTCTTCCACTGGCTGCGCACGATGTAGAAGTAGAGCAGCGTGGTGATGGTGATCGTGCCGGTGACCGCCACGCCATAGGCGTAGGCGAGCGCGGTCGACGTGCGGAACGTGAAGACGAGCGCGAGCACCGCGATGCACAGTGCCCAGTTGATCCACGGGACGTAGATCTGCCCGACCTGTTCCTCCGAGGTGTGCGCGATGCGCAGCCGCGGCAGGTACCCGATCTGGGCGGCCTGTTGCGTCACGGAGAACGCCCCGGTGATCACCGCCTGCGAGGCGATGACGGTCGCAGCGGCGGCCAGGATCACCATCGGAATCCGCGCCCACCCAGGGACGAGCAGGTAGAAGGGGTTGGCGATCGCCTTGGTGGGATCGGACAGGACGAGCGCGCCCTGCCCCATGTAGTTGAGCACGCAGGCCGGGAAGACCACGAACAGCCAGGCCCGGGTGATCGGGCCGCGGCCGAAGTGCCCCATGTCGGCGTAGAGCGCCTCGGCGCCGGTCACCGCGAGCACCACGGCCGCCATCGAGAAGAACGCCGTGCCGAAGTGCCCGAACAGGAACGAGACCGCGTATGTCGGGGACAGTGCCCGCAGGATGTCAGGGTTGCTGCTGATGCCCTTGATGCCCCAGGCGGCGATGACCACGAACCAGAGCAGCATCACCGGTCCGAACAGCCGTCCGACCGCGCTCGTGCCGAACCGCTGGATCACGAACAGGCCGATCAGGATGACCGCGGTGATCGGCAGCACGATGTCGCCCACGGACGGCGCCGCGACCTGCACGCCCTCGATCGCGGAAAGCACCGAGATCGCCGGGGTGATCATGCTGTCGCCGAAGAACAGCGACGCGCCGAACACGCCGAGCGCTGCCAGGATCAGCGCCGTCCGCCGCCCGCTGGGCGCGCTCCGCCGGCGGATCAGGGTGATCAGCGCCATGATGCCGCCCTCGCCGTCGTTGTCGGCGCGCATCACCAGGGTCACGTAGGTGATCATGACGATCAGCATGATCGCCCAGAAGATCAGCGAGACGACGCCGTACACGTTCTGCGTCGACACCTGGACCCGGTGCGGGTCGGACGGGCTGAAGACGGTCTGCACGGTATACAGCGGGCTGGTGCCGATGTCGCCGAACACGACGCCAAGCGCACCTAGCTCAAGCGCTCCCCGCGCCATCCCCTGTCGCAACACGCCTCCCAGGCTGGTGACCCCGCCGATCCCGCCACGGCAAACCCTAGCGTCGGCTGCCTGGGCCGTTTCCTGCCGGGATCGCGTTTGGCTAGCAGGACTGCGCCGTCTTGCCGGCCAGCCGGACCTGCGGTAAGTTACCCGCCAGTCATATCTCCGTGCACTGGAGGCGGCGATGCATGACGTGCTGAACCCGTGGGCCAACCCGGTGACCTACGCGGTCCCGTTTTTCGTGCTGTTCATCGGCATCGAGCTAGCCGCGCTCAAGTGGCTGGACCACGACGACACCGTCACCGGCTACCAGGCGAGAGACGCGTCCGCGTCGATCATGATGGGCTTCTTCTCCCTGTTCACGACGCTGGCGCTGAAGGCGGCCGCCTTCTTCGTGTACATCGCCCTCTACCTCTACGTCGCGCCGTGGCACCTGGCGATGCACACCTGGTGGTCGTGGGCGCTCGTCATCGTGGGCGTGGACTTCGCCTATTACTGGCAGCACCGCTTCGTGCACCGCGTCCGGGTCGGCTGGGCCGCACACCAGGCGCACCATTCCTCGAAGTACATGAACTTCGCGACCGCGCTGCGGCAGAAGTGGAACCCGTGGTTCGACTTCTTCTTCTGGCTGCCGCTGCCGCTGCTCGGCGTGGCGCCCTGGGCGATCTACGCGGCCTACGGCATCAACCTGATCTACCAGTTCTTCGTGCACACCGAGACCATCCGCAAGCTGCCCCGCCCGGTGGAGCTCGTGTTCAACACGCCGTCACACCACCGGGTGCACCACGGTTCCGACCCGATCTACCTGGACCGCAACTACGCGGGAATCCTCATCGTCTGGGACCGGATGTTCGGCACGTTCCAGCCCGAGCTGTTCCGGCCGACCTACGGCCTCACCCACCCGGTCGACAGCTACAACCTGCTCACCCTCGAGTATGGCCACTACGCGGAGCTGTGGCGCGACATCAGGCACGCCGCCTCGTGGCGTGACCGGCTCGGCTACCTGTTCATGCCGCCGGACTGGCAGCCGGCGTCGGTGCGGATCCCGCAGGCCGAGCCGGCCTCCGGCTGAGCGCCCGGCGGACCTTTCACGGAACCTGGGCCATAGGCCCGGGCGATTGCGGACCTAGGTCCATGCCGCGGCCGTGCGCGGTGGCGCACCGTATGGGGCAAGGCGCTTCATCCCGAGCGCGACCAACCCCAAGGCGGTGCCCCGATGACGGCGACGACCAGGCAACCGGTCCCCGGGACCACGATCTTCGACGGCACGCAGGCCCGAAAGGGCTACGCGCTGAACAAGATGTGCATGTCCTTCAACAACGCGGCCAACCGGGCCAGCTTCCTCCGTGACGAGGACGCCTACTGCGCCCGCTACAACCTCAGCGGCCAGCAGCGCGAGGCGGTCAGGCAGCGCGACGTGCTCGCGCTGCTCGCCGCGGGCGGCAACATCTACTACCTGGCGAAGTTCGCAGGCATCTTCGGCCTCGACGTGCAGGACATCGGCGCGCAGCAGACCGGGGTCGGCAAGGAAGAGTTCAAGGCCCGGCTGCTGGCGAAGGCGGAGGGCTAACGATGGCCAGGATCATCGGCTGCGTCACCACCTCACACGTCCCGGCGATCGGCCGGGCGATCGAGCAGGGGCTACAGCAGGAGCCCTACTGGAAGCCGTTCTTCGACGGGTTCGAGCCGGTGCACCGCTGGCTTGAGCAGGCGCGCCCGGACGTGGT
>Ga0335083_10010705_pt1 | contig 11050 bp, 6 predicted proteins | sample Lox_Sample_42_FD_206716 | JGI IMG/M metagenome (GOLD analysis project Ga0335083, IMG submission 206716) | Soil microbial communities from Loxahatchee National Wildlife Refuge, Florida, United States - Lox_Sample_4.2 | ecosystem: Environmental > Terrestrial > Soil > Wetlands | place: USA: Florida... | reverse complement strand
GCCGACGACGTTAAAGCGCAACTTGTCGAGGTAGGGCTGGAGGCCGGACTTCTCGTAATAGTCGGTGACAACGCGGGAGCCGGGCGCGAGCGAGGTCTTGACCCACGGCGGCACGGTGAGGCCTTTCTCGACAGCCTTCTTGGCGAGGATTCCGGCGGCGACCATCACGGATGGATTCGAGGTGTTGGTGCAGCTGGTGATGGCGGCGATGACAACCGAGCCGTGATCGAGATACTTGTCGACTTCGACGTTGAAACGTTCTTTGATGCTGGTGGTCGGGCCGGATTCGTGCACGCCCTGGGCTGCATCCGGAGTTTCTGCGGGATGGCCGCCTTCGCCTTCCCAGCGAACGACCTGGCGCACGCCGTTCTTGTCGGCGTTAGGACCGAGCAGGTTGGGAAGCTGCTTCTTGAAGCTTGTTCCCGCTTCTTTGAGGAGAACGCGGTCCTGCGGGCGCTTGGGGCCGGCGACGCTGGGCTGGACGGTGGCGAGGTCGAGCGAAATGGTCTGCGTGTATTCGGCTTCCGGCGAATCGGCGGTGTGGAAGAGGCCCTGCTCCTTGTAGTACGTCTCGACGAGCTTGATCTGCTCTTCGCTGCGGCCGGTGAGGCGCAGATAGCGGAGCGTCTCGGTATCGACAGGGAAGATGCCGCAGGTGGCGCCGTATTCCGGAGCCATGTTGCCGATAGTGGCGCGGTCGGCGAGCGGCAATTCGGCGATGCCGGAGCCGTAGAACTCGACGAACTTGCCGACGACGCCGAGCTTGCGCAGCATTTCGGTGACGGTCAGCACGAGATCGGTCGCGGTTGCGCCTTCGCGGAGCTTGCCGGTGAGCTTGAAGCCGACGACCTGCGGCACAAGCATGGAGACGGGCTGGCCCAGCATGGCGGCTTCGGCTTCGATGCCGCCGACGCCCCATCCGAGAACGCCGAGACCGTTGATCATGGTGGTATGTGAGTCAGTCCCGACGAGCGTGTCGGGATAGGCACGCGGGTTTTCTCCGTCGGTGGTGAAGACGACGCGAGCGAGGTATTCGAGGTTGACCTGATGGCAGATGCCCATGCCGGGGGGCACGGCGGAGAAGTTGCGGAAGGCCGACTGGCCCCACTTGAGGAAGGCGTAGCGCTCGCGGTTGCGCTGAAATTCGAGCATCGCGTTGAGCGAATATGAGTTGGTTGTGCCGTATTCATCCACCTGCACGGAGTGATCGATAACCAGCTCTGCGGGTTGCAGAGGGTTGATCTTTTCCGGATTGCCGCCGAGTTCCTTCATGGCGTCGCGCATGGCGGCGAGATCGACGATCGCGGGGACGCCGGTGAAATCCTGCATCAAGACGCGGGCAGGCATGTATGCGATTTCGCGCGAGGGCTCGGCCTTCGGGTCCCACCTGGCGAGGAATTCGATGTCGTCGGCGGTGACGCTCTTTCCGTCTTCCTGCCGCAACAGGTTTTCGAGCAGGATGCGGAGGCTGAAGGGCAGGCGCGAGAGCTTGATACCTTTTTTCTCGAGCGCGTCGAGGCGGAAAATTTCGTAGGTTCGGTTCCCAGTCTTGAGCTGCGACTGGCTGCCAAAGCTATTTCCTGATTGGCTCATTTGATCCTTCCTTGTGCTGAGGCCATCGATGTGGCGCGAATCTTCTTTCCGCGCAGGCTGTGAGCTGAGCGCGCGGATGCAATCAACAGAAAGATTAGGGCCTGTTAACACTATTAGGGCGGACAGCGTTGCGAGGCAAAATCAGGCCAGACGAGGCGGAATCGGAAGGCTGTGGTGGGTCCACAGCCGAGGGCGACAACGAAGTATGGCCTGATTTTGCCCGCAACCCAGAGGGAGAGGGCGGATTTTCCCGATTGCTTCGTCCTTCGTCGCTAAAATACACCCGGTATTCGTCGCTCCTCACTCCTCGCACTCGAAAAAATCCGCTCCTCTCGCTGCCGTCCTAATAGTGTTAACAGGCCCTAATCAGATGCGATGGATTCGTCCACGGTCCGGGTGGCCGCGACGGAAGCGCTTCAGGCGGGGCGGGACGAGGCTGCTCATGGTCCTCCGAACATTTTAACGCCACTGTTACTTGAGACAGTTCCATATACACAAATTCCGGGCAAAAATCCAAAGATGAGCGGGTTTCGCAACGCACCGCCTTGGGTCCGCGTCTTATAAGCAAGCATCTTTGCGGCAAAGTACCGCGGAGAGTTCCCCCGGGGACGCAAATCTTCTTGAGGAAACTTGCCACGATCATGCGCCGAAGATCTTTTTCATCGCTTCTCGCCTTGGGCATGCTGCTTCCCACCCTGTATATCTTTGGCGCGGCCACAAAGTCGCCCAAACCATTGCTGGTGGGCTACTTCCCGCAGTGGGGCATTTACAACACGCCGCCGTATTTTATGAAAGACCTGATTTCGAGCGGGTCGGCATCGCTGCTCGATCAGCTGAACTACGCGCAGGGTTTTATCGTGAATGCGCGTTGCGCGGTGGCGGACCCGAATGCAGACCTGAACACGACTTACACTGCGGCCAACAGCGTGAACGGGAAGGCGGATCACGCGTCTTCCCACCTGCGCGGAAGCTTTCACCAGTTGCAGGAGCTCAAAAAGCGCTATCCGCAAATGAAGATTCTGATCTCGCTCGAAGGCAAGGCTCCTTCCTTTGCGGAAGCGGCAAAACCTGAGAACCGTGCCGCTTTCGTTGCCTCGTGCGTTGATATGTTCGTGCGCGGGCGCCTGGGCCCGGGGATCCATGCGGGCAAACTCTTCGACGGATTTGATGTGGACTGGGAATTTCCGGAGCCGGAAGAGGCGGCCAACTATCTTGCGCTCCTCAGGGAATTCCGGAAGCAACTGGATGCGGTGCGGCCCGGGCTGAAGCTGACCATTGCCGCAGGCCCGAGTCCGCAGATGTATCGCGGCGTGGATTTTGCCGAGGTGGCGAAGGTCGTGGATGAGATCGGGTTGATGAACTACGACTACAGCGGCCCGTGGCATAAAGTTACGGGTTTTCACGCGCCGCTCTATAGTAAGCACGGCGGCAGCGCGGACCGCACGGTTCGTGAGTATGAGGACGCGGGCGTGCCCGCGGAAAAGATGCTGCTGGGAGTTCCTTTCTATGGATATTCATGGAACTCCGTCGGCGAGGAAAATCACGGCCTCTTCCAGCCGGGCGAAGCGGTGCATCAGGATCGCCCGTATCGATACATTCAAACGCTGATCCCATCTTCGACCGTGTATCGCGACCCCGAAGCGCAGGCGCCTTGGCTATATGACGGCGATGCATTCTGGACCTATGAAGACCCGGTGTCGGCGCGCTTCAAGGGCGAGTATGCGCAGCGGCAGGGGCTGGGCGGCGTGATGGTGTGGGAACTCGGTGAGGACTCAACCGACGCTCAACTGCTGAAAGCAGTGCACGCGGGATTGCGCGAGGCAGCGGCTCAGCAGCAGATCGCTTCGGAGCCAGCAGCTTCATCGAGCACGGAAGATGCGGGGCCGGCAAAGGAGTGAAGACTAGGGCTGCGGTGAGAATGTCTGCCAGAGAAGAAACAGATTCAGCGAGATGATGATCGCCACTGTGAGCCAACCAAGGAAAAGGGTTGGCTTGCGATTGACGAATGCACCCATGATCTTCTGCCTGCTGGTGAGCATGAGAAGCGGCACCAGGGCAAACGGGAGCGTGAAGCTGAGAGCGACCTGGGAGAGGATGAGAATCTTCAGAGGATCGAGGCCGGTGGCGATGACGACAATCGCCGGGATGAGCGTCAACAACCGCCGCAGAAAGATGCTGAATTTCACATCGAGGAAGCCTTCGAGGATGACCTGTCCGGCCATGGTACCGACTGTGGACGACGAAAGTCCGGAGCAGAGCAGCGCAATGGCGAAGACGACCGCAGAGGTGCTGCCGAGCAGCGGGCCGAGCGTGTGGTGGGCTTCTTCGATCGACATGCCGTTCTGCCACTGACGTCCAGCGAAGGCCGCCGCGGCAACGATAATCATGGCGGAGTTGACGAGCCACGCACCGTTCATGGCGGCAAAGACATCAATCGTTTCGAAGCGAAGATGGCGCAACCGCGCGAGATACTGGCGTCGCGGGGTGTCGTGGAGCTCGCTTTGCACACGCGGCTGGACAAGAGCTGAGTGTAGGTAGATGACATGCGGCATGACGGTTGCGCCCAGCATGCCGACGGCGATGTAGATGCTCTTGCTGTCAATGGTGGGGACGAGTGTGTGGAAAGCGATGGCACGCCAGTCAGGGTGGATGTAGAACATTTCCACCGCATAGCAGATGCCGATGATGCAGACGAAGCCCATGATTCCGAGCTCAAGTTTGCGGAAGCCCCATAATTCGAGCGCCAGGATGGCGAAGACGCAGACGGCGGAAACAACGGCGGCGGCGAGCAGGATTTCTGTTTTGCTCCATCCGTAATGCGTCAGCCACCCGCCGAACAGTAGATAGAAGCCCAGCGATGCGCCCAGGAACTCGGCCAGATCTGTAGCCAGGGCGGAAATTTCGGCTGCGACCCATAGGCCGACCGCCGTTGGGCGCGAGAAGTGGTCACGGCAGCTTTGCGGCAGGGTTCTCCCGGTGGCGATGCCCAGTTTTGCCGCAAGGTACTGAATCAGAATGGCCATGGCGTTCGACCACAGCAATACCCAGAGCAGTTTGTAGCCGAAGCGCGCGCCGCCGTCGAAATTGGTCGCGAAGTTGCCTGGGTCGATGTACGCGATGCTGGCGACGAAAGCCGGCCCGAAGTAATACCACAGCTCGGACGAGCGCATGCGCGGCAGCTTGGGCCGGGTTCGGACCGCCGCGGATTGTGTAGTTGGGGTGCCCATCGCGCTTGACCTGAACCAGAGTATAGGGTGAAAAAGCGAGAAAGTAAACTATAGTTAACTATCACGATTAACAATTATTCATGAATTCTGGCCTGGGCTTGGCGGCATTTGAGCGGTGCGATAGCCTTTGTTAAGCAAAGGGGAGAGCTAAGCCAAGCAATGAAAGTCCTCGTTATCGGTTCCGGGGGGCGGGAGCACGCGCTCGCATGGGCCATTCGCAAGTCGCCGCGCGTGCGGGAAGTGGTTTGTGCGCCGGGTAACGGCGGCATCGCGCAGGTAGCGCGGCTGGTGAATGCCAATCAGAAAGACGTAAACGACCTGCTGCGCGCGGTTGTGGCCGAGAATCCGGATTTGACCGTGGTGGGGCCGGAAGTTCCGCTCGCCCTCGGGTTAGTGGATGAGATGCAGCGGCGCAGTCTTGCCGTTTTCGGTCCGACGCGGGCGGCGGCGGCGCTGGAAACGAGCAAGGCCTTCGCCAAGCGCTTTATGCAGCGGTACAAGATTCCAACGGCAAACTATGCGGTGAGCGCCACGCAGGAAGAGGCGTTGGAAGCACTGGAGCTTTTCCATCTGCCGGTCGTGATCAAGGCCGATGGCCTCGCCGCGGGCAAGGGCGTGGTGATTGCGAACACCAAGAAGGAAGCTCAGAATGCAATCGCCGGACTGTTCAGCGGGAAGCTGCTGGGGTCAGTGGAAACCAGCGTGGTGATTGAGGAATTCCTCCAGGGAGAGGAGCTTTCGTTTCTGGTTTTGAGCGATGGCCGCAATGCGGTTCCGCTGGTGCCGGCGCAGGACCACAAGCGCATCGGCGAAGGCGACACGGGACCGAATACCGGGGGCATGGGCGTCTATTCGACCGATACGATGCTTGATCCGCAAATGCGCGAGTGGATCATGCACCACATCGTGCAGCCTACGATTGATGGCATGGCTGCCGAAGATACGCCTTTCGTTGGCGTGCTTTACTGCGGCCTGATGATGACGGCGCGCGGTCCGATGGTGCTCGAATACAACGCGCGCTTCGGCGATCCGGAGACGCAGGCGATTCTGGTGCGCCTGGAAAGCGATCTGCTCGACGGGCTCGAGGCGTGCGTCGAGGGCCGGCTGAGCAGTACGGAGTTTCGCTGGCGTCCGGGAGCTTCGGCGTGCGTGGTGGCGGCGTCGCAGGGGTATCCGGGCAGCTATACGACCGGTCAGGTGATCACGGGTCTCGACGACGCGGCGAAGATTGCCGGTGTCGAAGTATTTCACGCAGGAACGTCGCTGCTCGATGGCAGCTACCTGACGAACGGCGGGCGCGTACTGGCGGTTACGGCTGCGGCGGAGTCACTGGAGAATGCGCTGGCGCTGGCCTATGAGGGGATCGGCAGGATTCACTTCGAGGGCATGTACTACCGGCGCGACATCGGGCACAGGGCCCTGAAATCGAAGGTTTAACTATGGTCATTAAAGACGATCTGGTTGTTGACATCGCTACGCCGACCGGGCCGATGCGGACGTACTTCTTTCATCCCGCCGCGGAGGGACGCTATCCCGGCGTCATTCTTTACTCGGAGATCTTTCAGCTGACGGGGCCGATCCGGCGGTTGGCGTCGTTCATTGCGGGGCATGGTCATCTTGTCGCCGTGCCCGAGGTGTATCACGAACTGGAAGAGCCCGGAACAGTTCTGGCATACGACCAGGCGGGCGCTGATAAGGGCAATACGGACAAGTACGGGAAAGAGTTGTTGTCTTACGACGCGGATGCGCGGGCGCTGATCGACTATATGCCTGCGATGACGCAGTGCAACGGGCGCCTTGGGACGATCGGGATTTGTCTCGGCGGGCATCTTGCGTTTCGTACCGCGATGAATCCGGAGATTCGCGCAGCTGCCTGCTTTTATGCAACCGACCTTCACAGCGGGTCGCTGGGCAAAGGCAAGAACGATAATTCGCTGGCGCGCGCGGGCGAGATCAAAGGCGAGTTGCTGCACATCTGGGGACGGCAGGACCCGCATGTTCCGTTGGAAGGGCGCATAAAAATTAAGGCGCGGCTCGATGAGGTGGGCGCGAATTATCAGTGGCTGGAAGTGAACGGAGCTCACGCTTTCATGCGCGACGAGGGCTATCGTTACGATCCGGAACTGGAGTATCAGTGCAAGGGGCTAGTACTGTCCTTGCTGCATCGGCGTCTCTATCTATAGGAGAAAGCATGGAACACTCCGCTGTCACGTTCGAAGCTTTGCTTGCCGATTACGAGGCAACCGCTGCGCGCTGGGCGAAGTTTTTCGAGGCCAATCCGGGCGCAGCTTTGGTTCCGACGGACATCGCCAAATCAAAGAATATCGGCGAGTTGGTGTGGCACATCTATGCAGTGTCGTTCCGGCATGCGCAGAGATTGCTCGGCGAAGAAGTGACTGACCTTGAAGCATCGACGAAGGTACGCGACATTGCTGCGGCCTATGCGCTCAAGGATGAGGCCGTCGCCAAGCTGCGGCGATTTCTCGCGAATGCGTCGGAGGCAGCGCTGGAAGAACAGCTCGAATTCAAATCGCGCACCACAGGGCGGATGAGCTACGGAAGCAGACGCAAGCTCGCCCTGCACATCATGGTGCATGCGATCCGGCATTGGGCACAGATCGGGACGCTCGTGCGGCTCGGCGGATATCCGCCGGACTGGGGGCAGGATATCTGGGTTCAGCGAGGCGATCGCTTAGCTGTCCAGCTTCTTTGTTACCAGCTCGTTCAGCAGGGCGGGATTCGCCTGTCCTTTTGAGAGCTTCATCACCTGGCCAACGAAGAACGCTGCGACCGTCTTCTTGCCGCCGCGGTACTGCTCCACTTGCTTGGGGTTGGCGGCGATGACTTCGTCGATCATTTTTTCGATGGCTGTTGGATCGGTGATCTGCTGTGGCTTCTCGCGTTCGTAAACGACGCCAAAGTCTTCGCCGGTCTCGAATGCTGTGTCGAAGAGCTGCTTGAGCTGTTTGCTGGAGAGCTTGCCTTCTTCGGCGAGATCGGCGGCCAGGGCGATGCCCTTCATCGTGATCGGCGACTGTTCGAGTTCGAGGCCTTTTGCTTTCAGGCGGCTGGTCAGCTCGCTCTGCACGAGATTGGCTACGCGCTTGGGGCTCTTCGCTGCTTTCGCCGCGGCTTCGAACTGATCGGCGAAGGCGCGCGTCGCTGTGATTGTCTGCGCGTCCTGCTCGCTGATTTCGTATTCCGCGATCATGCGCTTGCGGCGCCCTTCCGGCAGCTCGGGCATGAGCTTGGCTACTTCGGCCTTCAGGTGCGGCGTGAGAATCAGCGGCGGAAGATCGGGCTCCGGGAAGTAGCGGTAGTCGTGCGCCTGTTCCTTCGAGCGCATGGAGTAGGTGCGTCCTTCGTTTGCGTTCCACAGGCGCGTTTCCTGCACGACGCGGCCGCCGCTCTCGATGACTTCCACCTGGCGCTCGATCTCGTATTCGAGCGCGGAGCGGATGAAGCGGAAGCTGTTGACGTTCTTGACTTCGGCCTTGGTGCCGAATTTTTCCTGTCCGCGCGGACGCACGCTCACGTTGGCGTCGCAACGCAGGGAGCCTTCTTCCATGTTGCAATCGCTCACGGCGGTATAGAGAAGAATTTCCTTGAGGCGCGTGAGGTATTCGTAGGCTTCGTCGGGCGTGCGAATGTCGGGCTCGCTGACGATCTCGATCAGCGGTGTACCGCAGCGGTTGAGGTCGACATAGGTGCGCGTTGCCGAGTCGGGAAAGCCATCGTGCAGGCTCTTGCCTGCGTCTTCTTCCATGTGCAGGCGGGTGATGCCGATGCGCTTGATGCCGTTCGGTGTCGGAACTTCGATCCATCCGTGCTCGGCGAGCGGCTTGTCGAACTGCGAGATCTGGTAGCCCTTGGGCAGGTCGGGATAGAAGTAGTTCTTGCGCGCGAAGATGGAGCGGTCGTTTACGGTGCAGTTCAGCGCCAGAGCGGCGAGCGTGGCGAACTCGACAGCCCGCTCATTCAAAACGGGCAGGGCGCCGGGCAGGCCGAGGCATACCGGGCAGACATTTGTATTGGGAGGCGCGCCGAACTGGTTCGAGCAGCCGCAGAAGGCCTTGGTTGCCGTCAGCAACTGGACGTGCACTTCAAGTCCGATGACCGGTTCGTACTTCGCCAGAACGTCTGGCGACACGCTCGCTGTGGTAGCCATAGATAGCCTGATTTTAGCAGCCGCTGAAACGCAGGATCGCCAGCCGCCACTAGATATTGAACACAAGAATCGACCAACTTCGGTGCATACTTATGCTGCCGGAGACTCTGAACATCACGGTCTCGAACCTGTCCATTGGGAGGGAAACCATGAAACGACACTGGTACTTCTCTACTCAGGCGTGGCTGCTGGCCCTTGCCTGCTTCACCTCTGCATTGCAGGCCCAGGACTTCAAGAAGCAGGTGATCTATCAGATCGTCACGGACCGCTTTTACAACGGCGACAAGAACAATGACAATCCTGCGGAAAGCGCCGGCCTCTTTGATGCGACGAAGACGAACTGGCACGCCTATTGGGGCGGTGATCTGGCGGGTATTCAAAAGAAGATGGAGTACATCAAGGGCATGGGGGCCACGGCGATCTGGATATCGCCGCCTGTTGACAATGAGAACAAGAATCTTGTCAGCACCGGCGTCAGCGCCCCTTATCACGCATATCACGCGCGCGACTTCATGCGCGTGGAAGAGCACTTTGGCGATGCGTCCAACTCGTGGAAGGCATTCGATAATCTGATCGCCGCGGCTCATCAGAATGGCATCAAGGTGATCGTAGATTGGGCCAACAATCACTCCAATGACAAAGGGGACGGCGAATTCGGGGCGCTCTACAACAATGGCGTCTTCATGGCTTCGGACGCGAAAGATCCAAACGGATATTTCCATCACAATCCGGACATTTCCGACTACAACGACCGTTACCAGCTTCAGTATTTAACCCTCTCGGGTCTCGAAGACCTGAATCAGGAAAACTCTACGATCGACAGCTACCTCAAGACGGCCATCCAGCTATTTCAGGCGCATGGCGCTGATGCTTTTCGTCTGGACGCGATCAAACACGTTACATGGGGATGGGAGTATTCCCTTGCAAACACGGTCTTCAGCAACAAGCCGAGTTTTCTCTTCGGCGAATGGATGAATAACACGCCCGGCGACCCGATGTATCACGACGCCTACAAGTTTGCGAACAAGAGCGGCATCAACGAACTCGATTTCGGCGTAAATGGGGCGATGCGGGATGTGTTTGCCAACGACAAGGGCTTCTCCGAATTGGACTCGGCAATTGCGGCAGAGAATACGAACTTCATCTGGCAGAACGACTTGGTAACGTTTTTCGACAGCCATGACGAATCGCGGCTGCTGACGCTGAACCCGAATAAGAGCCGCCTGCATGAAGCGATGGCGTTTCTGCTCACGTGCCGTGGAATTCCAATCATTCTTTATGGGGACGAGCAGTACCTGCACAACGACACGCCCAGCAACCCCAGCGACCCGAGCACGCGGGGCAATGACCCCTTTGACCGCGTGTGGATGAGCAGCTTTGACAAGACGCCTGCGTACTCGCTCATTGGAAAGCTGGCCGCGCTTCGCCAGTCGAACGACGCCATTGCCTACGGGAGTTGGAAGCAGCGGTGGATCAATAACGATGTCTACATCTACGAGCGGCAGTTCTATAACGATGTGGTTCTCGTTGCGATCAACAAAAACAATTCGGCAACTTTCAACATCTCGCAACTCAACACAGCTCTTCCTGCCGGCACGTATTCCGATTATCTTGGCGGGGTGCTCAACGGAATGCCGCTCACTGTGCAGGCGGGCTCGGGCGGCAACAATCCAGCGAACACCTTTACTATTCCGGCAAATTCTGTGTCCGTCTGGCAGCTTGCCGGGGGTGAGCCGGGACCAGCGGTTGGTTCCATCGGGCCGACCGTCGGCCAGCCCGGCATGAACGTCACCATCGCCGGCGACCAGTTCGGTTCTTCACCGGGGAACGTCACTGTGAACGGTGCGGCCGCGGCGATTCAGTCGTGGTCCAACACTTCCGTCACCTTCACCGTTCCCAGCGTGACGAATGGCGTCTATCCGGTGCAACTGGCGACGGCCTCCGGGGCAAAGGCGAACACAATCCAGTTCACCGTGCTCACGGCGAAGCTGATTCCGGTTACGTTCACCGTGAACAATGCCACGCCGACGAATATCGGGGACTACATTTTTCTGACCGGCAG
>Ga0335083_10010704_pt1 | contig 11050 bp, 7 predicted proteins | sample Lox_Sample_42_FD_206716 | JGI IMG/M metagenome (GOLD analysis project Ga0335083, IMG submission 206716) | Soil microbial communities from Loxahatchee National Wildlife Refuge, Florida, United States - Lox_Sample_4.2 | ecosystem: Environmental > Terrestrial > Soil > Wetlands | place: USA: Florida... | reverse complement strand
GGTGGGCGGAGCGTGGGGTGCGCGGTCCGGCAGGGCTCGAAGCGAAACTCGCAGCGCGGCTCGAATGGGCAGCCGGGGAAGTCATTCCGCAGGTCAGGTGGGGTGCCCGGGATGCCGCGCAGAGCCCGCCGGGCGCTGCGCATGTCCGGGAAGGAACGCAGCAGGCCCAGCGTGTACGGGTGCGCGGGCGCGGTCGCGACCAGCTCGGCGGGGGCCCGCTCGATCACCTCGGCCGCGTACATCACGGCCAGCCGGTCGCTGATCTCCAGCAGCAGGGACAGGTCGTGGGTGATGAAGATCACGCTGAAGCCGAACTCCTCGCGCAGCCGCTCGATCTCGTCCAGGATCTCCCGCTGCACCACCACGTCGAGCGCGGTGGTGGGCTCGTCCATGATGATGATCTCCGGCTGCAGGGCCAGCGCCATCGCGATCATCACCCGCTGCCGCATGCCGCCGGACAGCTCGTGCGGGAAGCTGCCGATCCGGGCCGGGTCGATGCCGACCATGTCGAGCAGGTCGCGGGCCCGCTGCCGGCGGGCGGCGGCGTCCAGGTCCGGCCGGTGCGCCGCGAACAGGTCGGTGAACTGCCGGGCCAGGCTGGTCACCGGGTTGAGCGCGTTCATCGCGCTCTGGAACACCATGGCGATCTTGTTCCAGCGGAACTGGCGCAGCTCCTCCCCCTGCAGCCCGAGCACGTCCACCGGCGGCGCGCCGCCGCCCGGGAAGAACGTGATCGATCCCCCGGTCAGGTAGGCCGGCGGCTTGAGCATCCGGGCCAGCGCGTAGGCCAGGGTGGATTTGCCGCAGCCGCTCTCCCCGGCGATGCCGAGCACCTCGCCGCGGCGCAACTCGATCGTGACGTCCCGTACCGCCCGGGTCGGCCGGCGGCCGGCGTACTCGACGCTGATGTTCTCGGCCCGCAGCACCAGGTCGCCGCCGGGGTCTGGGGCGCTCACCGGGCGCTCACCCGCGCGCTCGCCCCGGCGCTCGCCCGGGCGCCTGCGGGGCGGCGCTGGCGGTACACGCGCAGCCGCGGGTTGAGCAGCTCGTCCAGGCTGAAGTTGATCAGCGCCAGGCCCATGCCGAGCAGCGCGATGCACAGCCCGGGCGGGATGAACCACCACCACGCGCCGATCGACAGCGCTTCGTCGTTATAGGCGATGTTGAGCATGTTCCCCCAGGTGAGAAGCGTCGGGTCGCCGAGGCCGATGAACGCCAGCGCGGCCTGGGTGAGGATCGCGAAGATCACCGCGAAGATGAAGTTGGACACGATGATGGGCAACTCGTTGGGCAGGATTTCGACGAACACGATCCGCCAGGCCCGTTCCCCGGCGGCCCGGGCGGCCAGGACGTACTCCCGGTTGCGCACCGACAGCGTCTGGGCCCGCAGGACCCGGGCCGCCGCGGCCCAGCTGGTCAGCGCGATGACCACGATGAGCGGGCCGAGCCCGTTCGACTTGAGGTCGGCGATGATGATGATGACCAGCGGCAACGTGGGAATGACCAGGACCACGTTGGACAGCAGGCTGAGCCCTTCGTCCACGAACCCGCCCGCGTAGCCGCCGCTGATGCCGACCACGATGGAGATCAGCGTGGCCAGCAGGCCGGCCCCGAGGCCGATGGCCAGCGAAGCCCGGGTGCTGACCACGAGCTGGGCGAATACGTCCTGGCCGATCTGCGTGGTGCCCAGCCAGTGGCTGGCCGACGGCCCGGCCAGCTCGGTGTGGCTCAGCGCGTTCGGGTTGCCGGCGAAGAACGGCCCGATGATGGCGAGCAGCACGAAGAACCCGACGATGCTGGTGCCGGCGATAAGGCGCGGCGAGCGGAACGCGGCCCGCAGCCCGGCCAGCCTCCCGGCGCTGGGCGCGCCGGTCTCCGCGGCGACCGTGGCGACGACATTGGTCGCGGTCACCGGGACAGCCTCGTCCGTGGGTCGATGAACCCGTGCAGCAGGTCGACCAGGAGATTGGCGCCGAGCACGGCAAATGTGATCACCAGAAAGATCCCCTGCATCAGCGGGTAGTCATTGTTGTTCACCGCCTGAACGAGCTTCTCGCCCAGCCCCGGATAGGAAAAGACATACTCCATCGCGATCGCGCCACTGACCACGAAACCTAGTGAGATGGCAAATCCGGAGACGCTGGGCAGTACGGCGTTCCGGGCCGCGTAGCTGACCATTATCCGGCGCTGCGGCAGCCCTTTAGCCTCGGCGGCCACGACATAGTCGTCGGACAGCGTGGAGACCATCATGTTGCGCATGCCGAGCAGCCAGCCGCCGACCGAACTGAGCACGATGGTCAGCGCGGGCAGGATCGCATGCTGCACGGCCGACGCGATGAACGGCAGATTCCAGCCCGGGGCCAGTTCGGAGTTCGTGTCATAACCCTGGCCCTGCGGCAGCACGTGCCAGACGTTGGTGGAGAACACGTAGAGCATGATCAGCGCGAGCCAGAAGTACGGCATCGCGGTGAGCAGCGTGGTGGCCGGGATGATGCCGTCCAGCCGGGAGCCTCGCTTCCAGCCGGCCAGCGCGCCGATCGCGATGCCCAGCAGGAAGCTGAGCACGGTGGCCGTGCCGACCAGGATCAGCGTCCAGTAGATGGACTCGCTGATCTCGGTGCTGACCGGGGTCGGGAAGTTGGCGATGGACAGGCCCAGCCGCAGGTGCGCCAGGCCATCAAGGTACTGCCAGTACTTCTGGGCGATGTTGCCGGCGCCCAGGCCGAGCAGCGCGGTCAGCACCTTGGCCTCACCGGGCGGCACGGTGCCGGACTGGCTCATCCGCCCGATCAGCGCCTCCACCGGATTGCCCGGGATGAGCTGCGGCAACAGGAAATTGATGGTAAGTGCCACCCACGCGGCGATCAGGTAGAAGCCCAGCTTACGAGCCACAAAGCGCAACGCCCGCGCCTCCCTTCTGCACGGCCCCGGTACGCGGCCGTCCGGCCCGGTGGGGCCGCCCGGCAGCCGTCTGGCCGCCGGGCGGCCGGGTCACTTGCTCACCGGGGTGAGCCGGGCGGCGATCCAGCCGATGTCCGGCTGGATGTACACGGCCGGGGCGCCGTAGGCGTTCGACACCGTCGGGATGTTGCCGACGAAGTGCCCGTTGAACTCGATCTCGTTTTGTGACTCCCACATCGGGATCATCGGCATGTCCTGAGCGAAGATCTTCTCGATCTTGTAGAAGTCGGGCTTCTGCACGGCCGGGTTGGTGGTCGAGCCGATCTGCGCCAGCAACGAGTCGACCTCCGGGTTCTTGTACCGCTCGTAGTCACCGACGGTGTCCGCCGTGCCGATCGGGCGGGTGACCTGGCTGTCGATGATCGAGTAGTAGTAGGACCACGGGTCCGGGGTGTAGCCGAAGCTGTCCAGCAGCAGCTGGAAGTTCCCGTTGTCCTGGTCGGAGATGAACGCCGTGTACGCCTCCTGGTCGATGGACAGGTTGATGCCAGCCGGCTTGAGTTCCTGCTGCATGATCTGCAGGTCGCTGAGGTAGTCGGTGTAGCCGGCCACCATCTTGACCGTGAGGTTGAGCGGCGTCTTGATGCCCGCCCGGGCCAGGATGGACTTGGCCGTGGCCGTGCTGGCGGCCGGGAACTTGTCGCCGGACAGCGACGGGTCGAGAACGGAGTTGTAGTTCGGCGTGATCAGCGCTTCCGGGTTGGTGGCCGGAGCGTACCCGTTGTACACGGTGTCGCTGATATAGCTGCGGTTGACGGCCGCGCTGATGGCCTGCCGGACGGCCAGCTTGGTAGTCGGCCCGGTGGCCATGTTGCTGACCAGGAACGTCGTCGCCAGCGGGATGTCACTGACCACGAACTTCGGGTCCTTGGCCAGGTAGACCTTCTTGATGTTCGGGATGTAGGCGCCGGTCCAGTCCAGCTGGCCGCCTTCGATGGCCGCGTCCAGCGTGGTGTTGCCGCTGTAGGAGATGAACCGGACCGTCTTGAAGTGCGGCAGCCCGGGCAGGTAGTAGTGCGGGTTCGCGGTCATCTCGAAGGCCTGCGGGGTGAACTTGGTCAGCGTGTAGGCGCCGGTGCCCACCGGGTGCTCGTTCAGGAACGTGGCCGGGTTCTTGACCGAGGCCCAGATGTGCTCGGGCAGCATCTCCACCCGGCCCAGCGCGTAGTACGCGTCGGTGTAGGCCGGCTTGGTGAAGTTGATCGTGACCGCGTAGCTGCCGTCCGCCTTGACGCTGGCCAGTGGCAGGCCGAACTTGTTCAGCGCCGTGCTGTGCAGTGCCTGGTTGAATGTGAACACCACGTCGGTGCTGGTGAACGGCTTACCGTCGGTCCACTTAACCCCGTGCCGTAGCTGCACGGTGAGCGTCTTGCCGCCGTCCGACCACGCGTAGCTGGTGCCCAGCCAGGGCTTGATGTCGCCCGCCTTGGCCGTGTTGTAGAAGAACAGCGGCTCATAGATCATGCCGTTGGTGGCGTCCTCGGCATTCGGGGAGTACAGGTTGAAGTCATCCGGGTATGCGGTCGCGCCGGTGGCGACGGTGAGCACACCGGTGGGCCCGGAAGACGATGATGAGCTGGAACCGCTGCCACTGCTGCTGCTGCAGGCGGCCAGCAGACCCGCCGCCACAATGGTGGCGCCGGCGGCGATCGCACGAACGCGCCAGGGTCTCGGCGACATTGGAGATTCCCTTCTTTCTTAATGCCCTATGGCTAAGCGCGTTGGAATACCGAGGCGAACATCGCCTCCGTAGTGCGCGCAGCCTACGGAGGACCCGCCCGCCACTGAATCGGCACAGCTGTTCGGTTATCGGCCCGGGTGTAGCACGCAGCCGCTGTTGCCCGGGATCACCGGTGTGTTGACTGAGCGAATCACTATACCGGTTAAGTGTCAACCCTTTGCGGACCACGGTGAAGGAGCGGCCGGGTACCGGAAGGGTTTCGATGTCATGTCGGGCTGGTTACGCCGCGCTGCGCCGCAGGTCAGCCCCCAGGCCGGCGGGGCGAAGGCTAGGCCGGCTGGGCCGGCCTGGCCGCCACCCGGGGGGCCGGGCCGGTGCTGCCCCGGACGGTGAGCACCGCCATCGGCTCTTTGAAATTGACCACCTCGGCACCAGCCGCCGCCTGCACCAGGGCCCGCGCGGCGTGCCCGCCGTAGGCCGCCACATCCCTGGTCAGCGCGCTCAGCGGCGGATGCACGACCTCGCAGAACGCGGAATCGTCCCAGGCCACAATCGACAGCTCGGCGGGCACTTCGAGACCCAGTTGCTGGGCCGCACCGAGCCCGGACACCGCCATCAGGTCGTTGTCATACAGGATCGCGGTAGGCGGATCCGCACCCTGGAGCAGTTCCCGGGTGACCGCGGCACCCTGCTCCCCGCTGTAGTCCCCTTCCCGCTGGACGGCACGCACTCCGGCCGCGCGCGCGGCCGAGCGGAACGCGTCGGTGCGGATCCTGGTGTGCCAGAGCCGGGGAATCCCGGTGACCCGCGCGATCTGCTGATGCCCGGCCGCGGCCAGGTAGTCCACCACGTCCTGGATGGCGGCCGCGTCGTCCTGCCAGATCGCGGGCAGCCCGCCAGCGCCCGCAGGGTCCCCGATCACGACCGCTGGCATCCGCAATTCCTCCAGCACACCGACCCGCCGGTCACCGATCTGGAGGTCGACCAGGAACACCCCGTCCACTCTGCGCTGTGCCCACCAGGACCGGTACAGCGCAATCTCCGCGTCCTGGTCCTCAGCCATGGTGAATAGCAGGGCGGTGTGGTCCCCCGACAACTCAGCCTGGATTCCCGAAATGAGCTGAGTGAACCAGGGCTCTACGCCGATCGTGCTGGCCGGCCGGTCGATGATCAGCCCGAAGGCGCCGGCCCGGCCATCGGACAGCGCGCGCGCCGCGCTGTTCGGCTGGAATCCGATCTCCTCGGCGATGGCCAGGATGCGTTCCCTGGTAACCGCGGAGACTCCGGGTTGCCCGTTCAGCGCGAACGACACCGCGGCCTTGGTCACTCCCGCACGGCGCGCGATGTCCGCGATGGTCGGACGCTTCACGTCTAGCCTCCAAGCGGCCGCCGCCCGGCCAGGCCTGCTGCCCCGGACGGCTCAACGGCACACGCATCCGCGCGGACGGCTCCCGCGTTCCCTTTCCCAGCCTCCCTGCGCAGGCCAGTGTAGCCAGCAGCCAGCTTGACGTCACCGCGGCACCGGCTCCGCGGCCGGCTGGGCCCGGCCCAGGTATTTAAATGACATTGACACTTAACCGGTATAGTGCTTCGATCACATTGGTTCTGAGTGCGGGTACCAAACCAGGGACGCGAGAGAGGGGTTTCCCGCCATGCAGAGGAACGCCGCCAGGCTCACGGTGAGTGGGCAGCCAGCCAGCTGGCTGGGGGTCAACTTCTGGTCCCGCACCGGCGGCCCGCTGATGTGGCGGAACTACGACTCCCAGGTGATCCGCGAGGAACTGCGGCTGCTCCGCGAGCACGGGCTGACCATGACACGGTCGTTCTTCTACTGGCCGGACTTCATGCCGGAGCCGGACCGCATCGATGAGCAGATGGCGGCCCGGTTCGCCGACTTTCTGGACCGGCACAGCGAAGCGGGCATGACCACAGTGCCGACCTTCCTGGTCGGCCACATGTCCGGGGAGAACTGGGATCCGGTCTGGCGGGCCGGGCGGGATCTGTACTCCGACGTGTGGATGGTCGCCCGTGAGGCGTGGTTCGCTGGTGAGATGGCTCGCCGGTTCGGCGGCCACCCAGCGGTGTGCGGCTGGCTGGTGTCCAACGAGATGCCGATCTATGGCGGCGAGGACCACCCCCGCGAGACGATCGCCGCCTGGGCGCAACTGATCATCAACGCGGTGCGTGCGGCCGGCGCGCCCCAGCCAGTCTCCCTCGGCGACGGCGCCTGGGGGCTGGAGGTGACCGGGGTGGACAACGGCTTTTCGGTCGCGGACAGCGCACGCCAGTGCGACTTCCTCGGCCCGCATGTCTACCCGGTCGGCGACGACGTGATCCGGCAGCACTACGCGGCCGCCTGGGCATGCGAGCTCTCCTCGACCTATGGCACACCCGTCATCCTGGAGGAGTTCGGGGTCAGCTCGGATTTCACCGCCGACGCGAACGCCGCGATCTACTACCGGCAGGTCCTGCACAACTCGCTGCTGGCCGGTGCTACCGGCTGGGTGGCCTGGAACAACACCGACTACGACAACCTTCCCGGGCAGGATCCGTACCGGCATCACGCGTTCGAGATGCATTTCGGGCTGGTCGACTCGGCCGGCCGGCCGAAGCCGCAACTCGGCGAGATGGCCGCCTTCGCCGAGATCCTGGGACAGGTGGGCAGCTCGCACTGCGCCCGCGCGGACAGCGATACCGCGCTCATCGTGCCGTCCTATCTGGACACCGTGTACCCGTTCACCCAGCCTGCCGACCGTACCTACCTGGCCGGGGTGCTGCGCCAGGCCTACGTCGCGGCCCGCCTGGCCGACATGCCGCCCGCCCTGACCAGGGAAAGCGATGGCATCGGCCACGATGCCCGGCTCTACCTGGTTCCCTCGGCCAAGCAGCTGCTCACCCCCACCTGGCACGAACTCGAAGAACTGGCCTCATCCGGCGCCGTGGTCTACGTCTCCTATTCGCCGGGACCGCACGGCGTGCACGCCGGCCCGTGGTATGCCCGGCTCAATGGCATGTTCGGAGTTGAGCACCAGCTCGGTTACGGCCCGCCAGCCAGGGTGGACGGCCCGGACGTCACGTTCACCCTGGCTCAGGATTTCGGTGGTCTGCCGCACGGCACGCAGCTGACCTTCCCGGCCACCGGTACCGGGCGCAGCCGCACCTATCTGCCGGTCCGCCCGGCGGGCGCCGAGGTGCTGGCCACCGATGGAGCGGGCCACCCGGCCCTGCTGCTCCGCCGCACCGGTGCGGGCGCGCTCATCCTGTGCACCTACCCGGTGGAGTACATGACCGCGCTCACCCCGGAGGTCAACCCGTCCGCGGTCAGCACGCTGTACGACGCGCTGGCTACCTTCGCGGGGGTGCACCGGCCTCTGACCGTGGATGATCCCCGGGTAGCCACGGACGTACTGGTGCACGCCGACGGAACCCACTTCGGCTGGCTGGTCAGTCACGCGGCAGAAACGGTCACGGTCAAGCCGCAACTCGCGGCCGGGACGCGGTTGTGCGCGCTGGATGGCGCTCCAGCCAACGGGACGATTACCCTGGCCCCCTTCGGGGTCAGTGTCTTCTGCATCGACCGCGGGGACACCAGACCCTAGGAGCGACACCCATCCGGGCCGGCCTGCCACCGGCCCGGCCAACGTTTCCTGGAGCGGCCATGCCCTGGTTCGACCTCCCGCTACCAGACCTGCGCAGCTACCGCACCGCGACTGAGGAGCCGCCTGGGCTGGACGAGTGGTGGCAGGGTCAGCTGGACCAGGCTCGGTCGCTGGCCCAGCCACCGGTGGTGACCAGGTACGAGGAAGCCGGGTATGGGCCGACCGAGGTCTACGACGTGGCGTTCTCCGGTGCCCGTGGCGACCGGATCCGGGCCTGGCACATCCGCCCGCCGGGTAGCGCGGACGGCACCCCGGTGGTGGTCAAGTTCATCGGCTATGGCGGCGGCCGCGGGCTGCCCGCCGACCACATGCTGCTGCCCGCGGCCGGCTACCCGGTGTTCGTCATGGACAGCCGCGGCCAGGGCGGCCGGTGGACCATTGGGGCCACGGGGGACCAGCCCGGCGGTGGCCCGGAATACTCATCGGTGATGACCAGAGGGGTGGATAACCCGGAAGGCTACTACTTCACCCGGCTGTTCACCGACGCGGTGCGCGCGGTAGAGACCGCCGTCGGCCTGGCTGGCCCGGATGGCGGGCCCGGCCAGTCACGGGTCGCGGTGACCGGGGTGAGCCAGGGCGGCGGCCTGGCGCTGGCCGCGGCCGCCCTGCTCGGCGACACCGTCACGGTGTGCCACGCGGACGTGCCGTTCCTCTGCGATATCCACCGGGGTGTGACTGTCGCACCGGACATGCCCTACGCCGAAGTGGCGGAGTTCCTGGCCCACCAGGTGGACTACGAGGCCACCGCCCTGGACACGCTGCGCTATGTGGACTGCGCGCTGCTGGCCCGCCGGATCACCGCACGGTGCCTGCTCAGCGTGGGGCTGATGGACACCATCTGCCCGCCTTCCACGGTGTTCGCGGCATACAACGAGATCACCGCGGCCAAGGACATCGCGGTATTCAGCTTCGGGGTACACGCCGTTCCACCCGCGCACCTGGAGCGTCAGCTCCGCCACCTGCGCACTTATCTCCCCGCCTGACCCGCCGCCGCCGCTGGAGGGGAGATGCGGCGGGCGGCGGGCGGTCAGGGACCGTCAGCTGGCCGCGGCCATGGCCTTGGCGTGGGCGCTGAGCAGCTGCGCGGCGGCGTTGGTGCTGTTGCTGGGGTCGTTGTCCCAGATGATCCGGTAACCGTCATAGTCGGGGTAGAACGACCCGTCATCCACCCGGGAGGTGAGCAGCCAGAACTGGTCGCCGGCCCCGCCGTTGTTCAGCACGGCAGCGGTCCAGGACTGGTAGCCGGCATCGCGGGCCGCTTCGTCGGCGATGCCCTGGGACGCGTTGATGGCCAGCCCATACTCCTCGATCACCACCGGCTTGCGCAGCGCCACGCCATCCGAGATGTGGTTCTTGATCCAGGTAATCCCCCAGCTGACCGGGTCGGTGCCCGGCTTGGACGACGGGTTCTCGCCCCAGCCCTGCGGGTAGAGGTGCACGGTGCCATAGTCGATGGTGGGCAGGGCGAGGAAGTCCTTCCACCGGTCCCCCTCGTAGTTGGAGTAGGGATAGTCGGTGTTGTCCGGGTCCCCGTAGAAGCCCTCGTCGCCGGTGGTGACAAGCTGCCGGGGCGCGAGCCGCTTGACGTAGGCGCTGGTTTGGGTGATCCACGTCAGCAGCCGCTGGCCAGTCTTGTCGCTCCGACTCCGCGGCTCGTTGGCCAGCTCAAAGGTCATGATCGTCGGGTCCTCGTTGTAGCGGAGCCCCGTGTACCGGTTGGGCCGGGTCAGCACGTACCGCACATACGCGCGATAGCAGTCCTGAATGGACTTCGTGCTGTAGAACATGTCGTGGTTGACCGCCGAGCCGTAGGAGTCGTCGGGCAGGCCCAGGAACCACTTCACGTACTGGGCCATGCCGCCGTAGTCGGGCCAGTTGTTGACCAGCGCGAGGACCAGCCGGATACCCAGCGTGCCCGCCTTGTAGACCGCGTAGTCGAGCGAGTCGAAAGCGGCGTTGTCGTACACGTAGGGCGTGGGCTGGAGCGGGGTATAGCCGTTGCCCGAGCCATCCGCGAACGCCCAGGCCCGCACGACCGCGAGGGAGGCGGCAGCCGCGTCATTGAGCGCGCTGTCGATCATGTAGTGCGATTGCTGATGGAGGTAATAGGTGTTGGTACCGCCGAACCGCCACGCCGAGCCGCCCACCTGGAAGCTGCCGTCGCGCACGGTCACGAAGCCCCGCGGCTGACCGGGATACAGGCCACTGGGGGCCAGGCCGTCCCCCAGTACCGCCGCCCCGGCCGGTGCGGCCGTGGCCGGGAGCGCCGCGGCGCCAAGCGCGAGACCCGCGGCACTCCCGAATGCCCCGGCGAGCAGGGCCCGCCGGGTGGCTCCCCGCCGGTCCGCACCGGGACCGGATGCGTCCGCCCCGGGCTCGGCGGGCCCGGGGATTAATTGTGCCGCCATGCCACACCTCCTGCTGCTACAAAGACGGGCCGGCCGGCGCCGCGCCCTCGTGGGAACCAGGCCGCCCATCGGCGGGAGACCAGAGGCCCACCGGAAATGACAGCACTAGACCGGTTTAGTGTCAATACATGAAATGATGTATATACCGGTTTAGCTGAGAGGCTCGCTTGCAGACGCCGGCGGCTCAGCCGATCGACGCACTGGCCGCGGCCAGACGGTGCAGCGTCCGCTCCCGGCCGAGCAGCTCGATCGACTCGTACAACGGCGGGGAGACCCGCTTGCCGGTCACCGCCACCCGGACCGGCGCGAACGCGACCCGCGGCTTCAGGCCCAGCCTCTCG
>Ga0335083_10010703_pt1 | contig 11052 bp, 11 predicted proteins | sample Lox_Sample_42_FD_206716 | JGI IMG/M metagenome (GOLD analysis project Ga0335083, IMG submission 206716) | Soil microbial communities from Loxahatchee National Wildlife Refuge, Florida, United States - Lox_Sample_4.2 | ecosystem: Environmental > Terrestrial > Soil > Wetlands | place: USA... | reverse complement strand
GGTCGTGGCCTTCGGCCACCTGGCTGGTGATCCACTGGGAGAACATCATTCGCGCGGCGGCGTTGATGTCGCTGACCGCGTAGTCCTGATCCGCGTAGTCCGGGTCGCTGCGCGCGGCGTCGAGGCCCTTGTCGGCGCCGGGCCAGAGCAGCAGGAACCGGTACCACCGGCCATAGAACGGCAGGTGGCGCATCGCCCAGCGCACGCCGTCGCCGACTTCGTCGTGATACATCGTGTTCGGGAACATCCATTGGGCGGTGCGCTGGAACACGGTGAGTTGTGCGACGTCCTCGGCGACCGCGGGCGCGATCTGGAAGCCGCTGGCTCCCGCTCCGACCAGCGCGACCCGCTTGCCGTTCAGATCCACCGAATGATCCCAGGCCGCGGAGTGAAACGACGGCCCCTCGAAGGTCTCCGCGCCTTCGAATTCGGGGATATGCGGCCGGTTCAGCTGACCGACCGCGGTGATGACGACCCGCGCGCGCAGTGTGCTCGTCTGGCCGTCGCAGCGCACCGAGACGCTCCAGATGCCGTCGTCGTCGTTCCACTCGGCCGCGAGTACCTCGGTGTTCCACCGGACCTGGTCAACCAAGTCATGTTTGGCCATCACCTGGGTGAAGTAATCCTGCAACTCGTGCTGCTCGGCGAAGAAGTGAGTCCAGTCGTTGTTGGGTTCGAAGCTGTAGCAATAGAAATGGTTGGCCACGTCGACGCGCGCGCCGGGATAACTGTTCTCCCACCATGTTCCGCCGGGGCCGGCGTTCTTCTCGACGATGGTGAAGGGGATGTTGGCTTGCTGAAGACGGATTCCGGCCAGGATGCCGGATTCGCCGCATCCGATGACGAGGACCGGGATCTCTGCAGCGTCGTCGGCCGGCAGCGCGACCGGACGGCGGGGGTCAACCCCGTCGAGATCCATTTCTTCCAACACCAGCGGCACATACTCGTCGGGCACGTGCTCGCAGGCCGCCCAGTCCATCATTTCCCGGATGAGTTCGCTACTCAGCGGCGCCGGTTCGGGGCAGCCGCGGTCGCGGTAGTCGGCGAGCACCGGTAGGGCCTCGGCGCGGGCGCGGGCCTTGTCCTCATCGGACATGAACCCCTGAACCTCGTTGAGGAACAGACCCATCTGCTTGAAGTCGCGGATGAAGCGCGGATCGCCGGTGATGTGCACCAGCGACAGCAGCAGCGTCGGGATGCTGACGTCCTGCAGCGCGGCGGCGATCTCCGGCGTGGACGTGGTGAAGGGCAGGCCGGCATACAGGCTGCGCATCGAGCCGATCCTTTCGGTGAACTGCAATTACGATACCCGCAGTTTCGTAATTGCGGCCACCACGCTACCCTCGGCGCCGTACCGGATCAAGGGGCTGTCCGCCGCTGTCGTCGCCGCGAAGCTAAGCCGCCCGCTCGGCGGACACGACCAACTGGGCCGGGCTGCGGCCCAGCACCTGGCGCCACGGAATGCTCGCCGCATCCTCGGTCAGGCGCAGCGCGGGATCGGCCGTGAGTACAGCGCGCACGCACTCCTCCACCGCGATCTGCGCCAAGGCCTTGCCCAGGCAATAGTGTGTGCCGGCACCGAAATTGAGCAGTCTTGGCGTGTCGGGCCGGGTAAAGCGATCTGGGTCAAAACGATCGGGTTCATGCCACGCCGAAGCATCGCGGTTCGCGGCGGCAACGCAGAGAAAGACCGAGCCGGCCGGAATTGTCATGCCGTGCAACTCAATCGGCGCCACGGCGGTGCGCGGCATGAACGGGATACTCGGTTCCAGGCGCATGGTTTCGGTGACCGCGCTTGCCAGCCGGGCCTCGTCTTCCGCTACACCGGCAAGTTCGGCGTGGTGCTGCAGGGCCACCAAAACGCTGCACGGTATCTGACTCCCGGCCGTATCATGTCCGGCTACCAGGAGATTGGCGATCATAGCGACGGTTTCGCCGTGGGTTAGACGCTCGCCGTCGGCCTCGGATGCCAACAGTGCGGTAATGAGATCGCGTCCAGGGTCCGTGCTGCGACGCGTCGTCAACTCATCGACATAGCTTTGCAGCTCGGTGATTGCGGTCGTGGCGTCGGCGATCTGGTCGGGCGTCATGACGAGAAACACCGGGCTCAAGGCGTCAAGCCAGGCGGCGAACACCGGAACGTCTGAATCCGGTACGCCCAGCAATCGGCACATCAGCCGGGTGGCCAGTGTCGAGTATGCCGCGACCAGGTCCCCGCCCTGGCGGACCGAGGCGACGGCCTCGCCGGCCATCTCGGCGGCCGTCGCGCGCAGGGCATCGACGGACCGGGGCGTGAACGCGCGCGACACCAGCGACCGGATGCGGCGGTGGTAATCACCCTCGGTGGTGAACATCAACCGGCCGTACCAGTCGCGCAGCGGCCCGTCGGTTATGCCCATCGTGTCGAACAGCGCCAGTCCGATTCCCTCTAGTCGCTGATCGTGGACCAACGCTTCGAGGTCGCGTTGGCGCAGCACGACGGTGGCGCCGCTCGCTATATCCGTGGCCAGCGGTCCCCGCTGGGCCGCCTCTCGGAGCAGATCATGCAGGTCACCGGCAAAGGTCCCGGACAGGTCGATCGAGGCTTGCGCATCCATTTCGGCATTATGGGGTCGCAGCACCCGGCGTGTCCGCAGAACGCAACGGCGGCGAAATCGTCGTCGGGCACGCGCTGGGCAACGGAGAACTCGCGGTCAAGAATCCACTGAGAAGCCCCTCAGACGCGCGGTGCAACCTGCGGTGGTCAGCCAATCCGGGTCCTCAAGGCGGCCCACAGCGAAGGGACACGACGTGTCCGTCATGGTGATCGTTCTGCTGCTATCGAGGTGTATTCACTATGGCCGCTCGGTGGCCGCCCGCCGGCGGTGTCTCGACGAGCTGCACGCGGGATGACCCCGGAACGGCAGTGCGAACCTCACTCGCTCTTATGCGAAACCTCTTCCACCAGGCCGCCGTCCACGACGAATTCGGCCGCGGTCGCATAGGCCGATTCGTCGCTGGCCAGGAAGAGAACGAACGCCGACACGTCCTGCGGTTCTCCCGGTCGCCCGAGCGGGATGTTGAGCACGTCCTGTGGAAGTTTGGCCGTCATCGAGGTGCGGATAAAGCCGGGATGGATCGAGTTGACCCGAATGTTGTTGGGCGCCAACTCCAATGCTGCCGACTTGGTCAGACCGCGGACCGCCCATTTCGAGGTCACATACCCGTGCACCCACGCGGCGCCGCGCAGGCCCTCGATGGACGAGATGTTGATGATCGACCCGCCGCCGGCGGCGATCATCGGATCGACCACCGCCTGAATCCCGAGCAGCGTGCCGGTGACGTTGACGTCGAGGACCCGTTGCCACTTGGTCAGGTCGAACGTCTTCAGCGGGCCGTAGTTGATGATGCCGGCGTTGTTGACCAAGACGTTGAGCATGCCGAATTCCGCCACCGCCGTCGCGGCCGCCGCCGCCCAGTCCGACGGCTGTGTCACGTCGAGGTGCACGTACCGTGCCGCTCCGCCCAATTCGGACACCAGTGCCCGGCCTTCGTCGTCGAGGATGTCGCCGATCACCACCGTGGCGCCCTCGGATATCAGCAGTCGGGCATGCGAGGCGCCCATGCCCCGGGCGCCGCCGCTGATCAGTGCCACTTTCGTGTCCACGCGTCCCATGACGGGTCACGCTACCTGACAGCGGTTAGAACCTGTTCTAGTCTGCGAGGGGTGCCGCCGGACACCGAATCGGAGGTGAGTGTCGTGGCCCCGCTCATCACGGCCTGCAGCGGTTTCCTGCTCGCGATCTTGTGGATGGACCTGATATTCGACGTCCAGGTTCTTCGGCACCGAGGTGCGGGCGACGAACTGCCCGAGACGGCGCTCGCGTCCATCGCGGCCTACTACCACCGCGCCACCACCACATCGCACCCGATGAGCCGGCTGATCGCCCTGTTCATGGTTATCCTCCTGGGCGCGTTAGTGTTTCAGGCTGTGCGCGGTCACGACCCCGGCTGGCTACTGGTCACGTCGGCGATTCTGGCCGGGATTCCGATCACGCTTGCGCTGTTGCACACCGTCCCCTACGCGGTCCGGCTCGGCAAGCGCACCGACAACCCGTCCGAACAGTCCCGCCTGGCGCGCTCGATCTGCCGCGATCACCTCGTCTGCGCCGGCAGCATGCTCGGGTTCCTGGTCCTGTGGGCGGCACACAGCCTGGCGATCTGACGAGTCTTAGTTGCGACGGCACCAGACCTGGCTGGCCACCGCCCCGCCATCCGTACTAAACTAGAACACGTTTCAATTCGGCGAACGCCCCAGGAGTAGGCATGCACACCGCCCTATGCGATCAACTCGATATCGAGTTTCCCATCTTCGCCTTCACCCATTGCCGTGATGTCGTGGTCGCAGTCAGCAAGGCCGGCGGCTTCGGCGTGCTCGGGGCCGTCGGTTTCACGCCCGAGCAGCTGGAGATCGAACTCAACTGGATCGACGAGCACATCGGCGACCACCCCTACGGCGTCGACATCGTCATCCCGAACAAGTACGAGGGCATGGACTCGCACCTGTCGGCAGAAGAGCTTGCCGAGACGCTGCGCAAAATGGTGCCGGCGGGGCACCTGGATTTTGCCAAGAAGATCCTCGCCGATCACGGGGTCCCGATCGAGGATGCCGATCAGGACAGCCTGCAGCTGCTCGGATGGACGGAAGCGACCGCCACCCCGCAGGTCGAAGTGGCGCTCAAGCACCCGAAGGTGGCGATGATCGCGAACGCGCTCGGCACTCCACCGGCCGAGATGATCAGGCACATTCACGACGAGGGGCGCAAGGTCGCCGCCCTGTGCGGCTCGGCCTCACAGGCCCGCAAGCACGCCGACGCGGGCATCGACATCATCATCGCCCAGGGTGGCGAGGCCGGTGGGCACTGCGGCGAGGTGGGCTCAATCGTGTTGTGGCCCCAGGTCGTCAAGGAAGTGGCACCAGTCCCGGTCCTTGCCGCCGGCGGCATCGGCAGTGGCCAGCAGATCGCCGCGGCGTTGGCGCTAGGTGCCCAAGGGGCGTGGACCGGCTCGCAGTGGCTGATGGTCGAGGAAGCGTCGAATACCCCCGTTCAGCAAGCCACCTACGCCAAGGCGACCAGCCGCGATACGGTCCGCAGCCGTTCGTTCACCGGTAAGCCGGCCCGCATGCTGCGCAACGACTGGACCGAGGCCTGGGAGAACCCGGACAACCCGAAGCCGCTCGGCATGCCGCTGCAGTACATGGTTTCCGGCATCGCCGTGCGGGCCACCAACAGGTACCCGAACGAGACCGTCGACGTCGCGTTCAATCCAATCGGGCAGGTCGTCGGGCAGTTCACCAAGGTGGAAAAGACTTCTACGGTGATCGAGCGCTGGGTGCAGGAGTACCTCGAGGCGACGACCAGGCTCGACGAACTCAACGCCGCCGCCGCCGTCTGACGGCGATTTACTCGGGGTCCAGGTCGTCGAGGTCGTCGTCTTCTTCCTTGCGGCCCTTGAAGACGTCGACCGCCCTCTCGGCTGCGTGAGTGGCGATGTCGATCGAGCTCTGGACGATGCCGCTGACGCCGCCGGCGACGTCGCCGCGGATGATGTCGCCGGCGTTTTCGACTATGTCCGAGGCCTTTTCGACGGCGTTGGTGGCGACGTCGCGGACTGCGTCGACGGCGTCTTTGGGATTGATGGCCACTGGAGTCTCCTCTGGGTTGCCCGAATTACTTGGCTACGATTTTAGAGACTCTAGACCTGTCAGTAATTCACCAAGGTGCGCCAGTAGTCCTCGGGTATCTCCTCGCCGGAGCGCAGAACCCGTGCCAGACCGGCGGCCATCGCGATTCCAAGCAGGCCCAGCCATAACCCGGCCAGCCCGATGACACACCACAGCACGACGGTGACCGCTGGCCACGGCGACACCAGGGCGAGTACCGGCGCGAAGAAGAAGCCGGTGCCGATGTACCACGCCGAGCCGGCACGGTCCGACGCCATCACGAAGCGCAGCCACCGCGGAATCGGGGGCGCCGGCGATGCCGGCGGCCCGCCGGTCATGGCTCCGGCGGGAAGAACCCTGCCCCGGTGAACCATCCTTCTTGCCATCCTTGCGCTCCCAGGCACAGCATCGGGAGCCCTCTCGGCGACTGGGCCGCAGCTTGCGGGCCCGGGCACCTCGCGCCGGCCTGCTGGACACCGTAGAGCGGGTAGGAGATCACCCAGTACCCAGTGGTGGGCGGCGGAAACTGGTTTTGCGGGGGGAAATGGCAGGCTTCCGCCTGTCCGCTGGGGCCGCGCCCGAAGATGTTGTGCTCGTAGTTGTCGCACGGTGCACCGAGCGACGCGTCATAGTTCATCCCCGGCACGTCGCCCGGCCAGGGTCCGGGGTCGGCGGCGGCGCACGGCGCCAGGCCGATCGTGGCACCCGTGATCGCCGCGGCGGCAAGTAGTTCGCGAATCATGTTCCACCCTTGGTGTCTATGCTTCCTGGGCCCCCAAAGTACCGCCGGTGACCTGCAACAAAGCATAACGATTGTGCCGAGCGCCACAAGATCGTTTTGCCGAGTTGTTTGCGGGCCGAATCGGGCGGCTCAGCGCCCGGCGGGCCGGTACGTGCAGATGAGGACACCGGTCCCGGTCCTCGCCACCGACACCAGCTCGAGTGGGCGGGCCCGACCGTCGACGGGAAACACCCCCTCGGACTCGAAGTACGGCTCGGACTAGTTCAAGACCAGCCGCCATGGGCGAATCCGCCCTCGGGGTCCTCACCCTGGCCGCCCGGGGCCTGGGTCCACCCCGTCGAGACTGATGAAGTCGCTCAGCACGATGCGCGTCACTGTTGGCCTTTCGATTACTCGGTGGCTGCAAAACAGACTGGACATGCCGACCGCCGGCGTGACCGGAACTCATCGACACTGAACACGTTGCAGTTCAGCCTCGGCGATCTTGCGTTGGTGCTTCCCAACCGTGCGTGGCAATGGTTTATTTGGCACTAGAAGACGACTAGACGACTTCGTATCGATTTGTATCTAGGAGTAGCCCGCATGCCAACCCCCAATCTGCCTCCCGGGTTCGATTTCACCGACCCAGACGTCCACGCCGAGCGCCTGCCGGTGGAAGAGCTGGCCGAGCTACGCCGAACCGAACCGATCTGGTGGAACGAACAGCCGCTCGGGGTGGGCGGCTTCGACGATGGCGGCTTCTGGGTGGTGTCCAAGCACAAGGACGTCAAGGAGATCTCGCGGCGCAGCGACGTTTTCTCCAGCCTGCAGAAGACCGCGCTGCCCCGCTACAAAGACGGAACCGTCGGCGAACAGATCGAGCGTGGCAAATTCGTCCTGCTCAACCAGGACGCCCCGCACCACACCCGGCTGCGCAAGATCATCTCCCGCGGCTTCACGCCCCGGGCCGTCGAGCGACTGCGCGACGACCTCAACGAGCGCGCGCGCCAGATCGTGGCGACCGCCGCCGAGCAGGGTGCCGGCGACTTCGTCGAACAGGTGTCCTGCGAACTGCCGCTGCAAGCCATCGCCGGCTTGCTGGGTGTGCCGCAGGAAGACCGAATGAAACTGTTCCACTGGTCCAACCAGATGGTCGGCGACCAGGATCCTGAGTTCGCCACCAATGACGCGATGGCCGCCTCGGTCGAACTGATCATGTACGCCATGCAGATGGCCGCCGACCGCGCCCAGAACCCCGGTGAAGACATCGTCACCAAGCTGGTCGAAGCCGACGTCGACGGCCACAAGCTCTCCGACGACGAGTTCGGGTTCTTCGTCATTCTGCTGGCCGTGGCCGGCAACGAGACGACCCGCAACTCCATCACCCAGGGCATGATGGCCTTCACCGACTTCCCCGACCAATGGGAGCTCTACAAGCGGGACCGTCCCGTCACCACCGCCGATGAGATCGTCCGGTGGGCCACCCCGGTCACGTCATTCCAGCGCACCGCGCTGGAGGACTACGAGTTGTCCGGTGTGCAGATCAAGAAGGGTCAACGAGTGGTAATGGTCTACCGCTCCGCCAATTTCGACGAGGACGTGTTCGACGACCCGTTCGCCTTCAACATTCTGCGTGACCCCAACCCGCACGTGGGATTCGGCGGCACCGGCGCGCACTACTGCATCGGGGCCAACCTGGCGCGGATGACGATCGACCTGATGTTCAACGCCATCGCCGACGCCATGCCGGATCTGGAATCGATCGGCAAGCCCGAACGGCTACGGTCGGGCTGGCTCAACGGCATCAAGCACTGGCAGGTCGACTACCACACCAATGGGGCAGCCAAATGCCCTGTCGCGCACTGAAACACACGAGGGGAGCCCATGCCCACGCACAAAGCTGTCCACATTCAGTCCGCCGGCGCGCCCTTGGAGTTGGCTGAGGTCGAAACGCCGTCGCCGCGCCGTGACGAGGTACGCATCAAAGTGTCCGCGTGCGGCATCTGCGGCACCGACCTCCATTTCGCCAACGGCGGCTTCCCCAACATGTCGTGGCCGTTGACCCTCGGGCACGAAATCGCCGGAACGATAGCCGAACTCGGCGCGGGCGTCGAAGAGTTCGCCGTTGGCGATCGGGTGGCCGTCGGATGGTTCGGCGGCAACTGCAACCACTGCGACCCCTGTCGCAAGGGCATCTTCATCCATTGCGCGAACGGGAAGGTGCCGAGCTGGCACTATCCCGGGGGGTATGCGGAGTCGGCGACGGTGCCGTCCAACGCGTTGGCCCGGATTCCGTCCGAGCTCACCGATGTGGAAGCCGCCCCGATGGGCTGCGCCGGCGTCACGACCTATAACGCGCTGCGCCACACCAAGGCGCTGCCCGGTGACCGGGTCGCGGTGCTGGGTGTCGGCGGGCTCGGCCACCTCGGGGTGCAGTTCGCCCGGGCCATGGGTTTCGAGACCATCGCGATCGCCCGCGGCGCCGCCAAGGCCGAGGACGCGCGCAAGCTCGGCGCACATCACTACATCGACTCCACTGCCGGCGATGTCTCCGAAGCGCTGCGTGCGCTCGGCGGGGCGACGGTAGTCCTTGCTACGGCGGGGAACTCGCCGGCCATGGCCGACACGGTCGGCGGGCTGCTTCCGCAGGGTGAACTGATCACCATCGGTGTCACCCCCGAGCCGCTACCGATCAGTCCCGTGCAGCTGATAACTCCGGGGCTCAGCGTGATCGGTCATCCCTCCGGCACCGCGAAAGACATTGAAGAGACAATGCATTTCGCGGTCTTGTCGGGTGTGCGGGCGTGGATCGAGGAGCTACCGCTGGCGCAAGCCGCGGAAGGCTACGCGGCAATGGAGCACGGCCGAGCGCACTACCGCACTGTCCTCACCCTGTGACCGACGCCTGGACGCTCGACGCATCTGACGGTGAATTGACCATCCGCACCGGCGTTTCCGGCAGGGCCGCGCGAATGGGTCATCGCCTGACCATCGCGATGACGCGCTGGCAAGCCTCGGTGGACTGGGACGGCGCCCAACCTGCCGCCGCCGAGCTGGTGGTCGAGGTCGATTCGTTTGAGGTACTCCGCGGCGAGGGTGGGGTGAAAGGGCTGTCCGGGCCGGAGAAGGCACTGGTGAAGTCGAACGCGTTGAAGTCGCTGGGCGCCAACCGCTATCGGCAGATCCGCTTTGCAACCAACACCATCGACGAGACCGACGAGGGATACCGCCTTACCGGGACGCTGCAAATTCGGGGAAAGTCGCGAGAGCAGGTAATCGAGCTGCGCACAGAGGATCTCGGTGATTCGTGGCGAATGTCCGCCGAATCCCGGGTTCGCCAGTCCGATTACGGCGTCAAGCCGTACTCGATGCTGTTGGGCTCGATGCAGGTTGCCGACGAGGTGACGGTGTCCTTCACCGCGGCGCACCCCAAGGAGAACTAGCGCCGTTTAGGGCTGAGGCGGAACTTCGGTGGACTCGTCATAGGCGCCGGGTATGTGCTCGAGGACCCTCGTCGGGCCCGGTTCGGTGACCGGTTCGTCGGAGGTGAGCCGCAACGGCGGCGCCGGCCGGGGAGCCCGCGCCTCTGTTGCCGGTGGCGCCGCCGGCGCAACGGCTTCGGCGACCTGTGGGGTCGATGTGCGCACCACGTCTTTTGACATCTCGGGGTGTTGGTTCGGTGCCAGCTGCAGACCGACGGCGAGCGACAACGACGCGACGAAGGTCACCGTGCCCGCGGCCAAGGCGGTCGCGGCTCCGGCGTAGGACAGCCGCCGCACGCGCGCCGCGGTTGCGACGGGTTCAGCGGTGCCGGGTACCAACTGCTCGTCGGTGAACTCGGTGCTTTGAGCCGCGGCCAGCGCCGCGCCTCGCGCGATCGTCACCTGGGCCATGCTTTGCCCGAAAACCGGCACCGGCAACGCTTTTTCGAGTTGCCAGGAGAACGCATCGATGTCGCCGTCAGAGCCGACGACCACCACCCCGGCGGGACGCCAAGCGCTGCGGTCGAACATTCCGGTCAGCCAGGCCGTCAGCCCGTCCAACCCGCCGCGCACATGCTTGACCGCCGTTTGCGTCTGGCCGGCTTGGGTGTCGACCATGACGACGGTTGCCCACTCGTGTTCGAGAATGCACACCGCGGTCTGTTCGTAGCCCACTACCGGCGCGATGGCCCGGGCCAGCGTCTGGACGGCCTCGAGCATCCGAATCGGCACAACATTGTCAAACCCGGCGTCTGTCAACGACTCCAGCAGCAGCGCCGCCTGTGCGGAAGCTTCGTCGTTCCAGGTCACTCCGATGACACGGAGCCGGTGATCGCTCGCGGCCGCAGTCGCATTCACCCGCAAAACCTCGTTAGTGACGTGCTCTGCGGTACCGACAGCGCGCACGCCCGTGCCGCCGCGCAGTTTCAGCTCTCGATGGTCCAGGATGGTGCCGTCGGCGCCGTGCCCCTCAGCGAGTACCCACCCGACGGTTGTCGGCGTCACTGACAGCCCTAGTACCGCGTCCAAAATCTGCACCCTCAATCATTCCCCGAAGTCCGATGGCCCCACGCCCCTGCGCCCTACCGCCGCGCACCATGAATTTCGCCGTGCGCTGGGTCGAGAGGGCCGGAATGGACCGGGAC
>Ga0335083_10010702_pt1 | contig 11052 bp, 10 predicted proteins | sample Lox_Sample_42_FD_206716 | JGI IMG/M metagenome (GOLD analysis project Ga0335083, IMG submission 206716) | Soil microbial communities from Loxahatchee National Wildlife Refuge, Florida, United States - Lox_Sample_4.2 | ecosystem: Environmental > Terrestrial > Soil > Wetlands | place: USA... | reverse complement strand
ACGGGACGCGCAAGGCTTCGGCGACGAGCCGATCCCGACGCCGTCCGACCGGTTCGCACCAGCGCTCGCCGACGACGTGATCGATCCGGAGCCGCCGAACGAGCTCGGGCACGACCTCGACGCTCTTGCCGGCTACGACGAGGAGGCGAGAACCCTTCTGCTCGATGTCCATCGCGAGCGCGGCGAGCGACTCGAGCAAGAACTGCATGCGGTGAGGGAGACGCCGCGCGCGCTCGGGCGCGAAGAAATACGGATCGAGCACGAAGAGCGGGACCACGTCGCCGCGCGCGAGCGCGAAAGCGAGCGGCGCGTGATCGTCGAGCCGCAGGTCTTTGCCGCGAAACCACACGAGCGTGCGCGGGCGCGAGCTCACCGCTGCCCCACCTGCGCGGGGATGCGTTCGCGTTCGCGCCACGCGCGGAGCAACGACGACCGCGCCCGCGGATAGCCCGCGTCGAGCGGCGTGAAGCTCCGGATCCGGTCGGCGCGAAACGAGCGAAAGTCGTCGCGCGTCTCGCACCAGGCGACGAGCACGCGGGAGCGCTCGAAAAAGCCGAGCGCGAGCGGCCAGACGACGCGCTTCGTCAGCGCACCACGCTGATCCGCGTAGTCGATCAACGCCTTGCGTTCGAGCCTGAGCGCGCGGCGCACGCCGGCGAGATCGATCGTCTCGGCGGGGCGCTCCCGCGCGGGCCCGGCGAGTAAGCCCGTGTCGTCCAGCAGAAGCTGTAGATCCTTGGGCAATACGGCGCGAAGCTTCGCGCTCACTTCTCCCGCCGCGCGTTCGAGCCCCGAGTCGCCGTGCTCGGCCGTGAGCCTGAGCCCGAGACTCAGCGCCTCGAGCTCTTCGTCCGTGAACATGAGCGGCGGCAGCAAGAAGCCGGGCATGAGCACGTAGCCGAGCCCGGCTTCCCCCTGAATGCCGGCTCCCTGCGCACGCAGCGTCTCCACGTCGCGATAGACGGACCGGACCGACACCTCGAGCTCGCGTGCGAGCGCGGCGGCGCTCACCGGCGCGCGGTACCGGCGCAGGAGCTGCACGAGCCTCAGCAAGCGATCCGCGCGGGACATAGCGCGAGGTCCATGCTGCCACGATTTGGCAGCACCGCGGCACTCGTCACGTCGCCTGCTCGTTGAAGCCGATGGTGTTGCCCTCCGTGTCGCGGAGAATCGCGATGAACCCCTCCGGACCGATGGCCGTCTTGGGCAAGAGGACGCTCATGCGGGCGCGCTCGGCGCGCGCAAGGATCGCGTCGAGCTCGCCGTCGGCGTTCAGGTAGACGAGCGCGCCTCCGCCCGGCGTGCGCTTCGGATCCTGCACCAAGGCCGCGCTCACGCCGGGCTCCTCGTGCGGAAAGAGCGCGTAGGGCAGCCCGCCGAACGTCTCGCGCCGGAGCTTCTTGCCGATGAGGATTTCGTAGCCGAGCGCGGCGCGCTCGAGGTCGGTGACGGGCAGCTCGCAATGATTGACGGCGTTTTTCATGAGGGTCTCCTGGGTTTCGCGCCGCCCGGTTTCGGCGGCGTCGTGTCGCGAACGGGAACGTCGCACCCGGTACTGCCAGTTTTTGTCAGCATAGACCCTTCCCCAAGAGTCGCGTGCCGGCGGCTATGCTGCGCGCCCCGTGGCCAACACCGCCCCGAACCCCGTGTGGGCCGAGCTCGTCCAGCTCGTTCCGATCGTCACGCTGGCGCTGCCGTTCATCGTCGCCGGCAAGATCGACTTCGCGCGCGCGGGCACGGCGCTCGTCGTCGCCGCCGCGCTCACCGTCCCCGCGTCCGCCCTCGTGCTCGCCAAGCACTGGGTGCTCAACCCGATCCTGCTCGGCACGGCGCTCTGGTTGTGGGTGAGCGCGGTTGCGTTCCAGGCGCCACTGCCCGGGCTCGTCGCGCTCTTGAGCGACGCGCAGGGCGCGGGCTTGTTCGCCGGCGTGCTCGGCGTGGGGGCGGTAACCACGCTGGCCTCGCCCCAAGGCTTCGTCGGTTGCCGGCACCCGGATCGCGCGTGGCTCTTGCGCGCGTCGCTCGTGCTCCTCGGCCTGAGCGCGGCGGCGCTCGCGTGGTCCTGCGTTTTTCGTCACAACATTCGCGCCGGCGGCGGACTGCCGTTCATCGTGCTGAACGTCGCGCGGCGAATGCTCGTGTTGCGCGCCCCGAAGCCCGTCTGACCGAGTCGCGCTACGGAATGCCCTGGGCCGCGAGCGCCTGGAGCCACGTGTCCGCGACCAAACCGCTGCCTTTCGCGTTCGGATGCACGCCGTCGCTCGTGAGGTCGCTGTTCGGCATGTACATCGTCTCGTCGCCGACCGACGCGTAGACGTTCACGACGTAGACGGGCGACGCCGCGGTCGAGGCGCTCGCGGCCCAGGCGGGAATCGCCGCGTTCAGCGCTTTCACGCCGTTGATCGGACAGCTCGTGGTCGCGTCGGTGCAGCCGTCGGGATGCATCGGCAGGATCTGCGCGATGAAGACGCCGATGTTCGGGTTCGCGCCGCGCAGCGACGCGAGCAGGTGCGTGTACGCGGTCGTGATCGTGCTCGTCGCGATGCCGTTCCACACGTCGTTCGTGCCGAAATGCAGCAGCACCACGTCGGGCGGCGGCTTCGCCGCCAACCACGACGCGAGCTCGGACGGCATGCCCTTGCTCGAGCAGTTGCTCGTGTAGTCGCCCGTGAGGCAGCTCAAGATGTAGCCGCCGTGGCCCTCGGTCATCACGTTCGGCGCGTTCATGATCGTGCCGTCGGTGCAACTCTGGTCGTTCAAATTCGTCCCGACGAAGCTGAAGTTCGTGTGCCCGGCGTCCTTGAGTTTCTGCGCGAGCAACTGCGGATAACAGGTCGTCCCCGTGATCGAGTCGCCGAGCGGCATGATGCGCCAGCTACCCTGATGCGTGCCGGCGCCCGCTTGGCCGCCGGCGCCGGCCGCGCCCGACCCGCCCGCGCCGCCGCCGTGCACCGCAGCTCCGCCCGCGCCGCCGCCGGACTGCGTGCGACCCGCGCCCCCTTGCGCGCGCCCGCTCGTCCCCGCGACGGACGCGCCCCCTTGCGCGACACTCACGTTCCCGGCGTCGTTCGCGCCGGCCGCGCTCGTCGCGCCACCGACGCTCGCGCCACGACGGCCGCCCGCCGTGCTCGTTCCCGCACTCGCGCCGCCCGACGACGACGTAGCCGCAGAGCCTCCCGTGCCGCCGGCGCTCGCGCTCACGCCTGCCGCGCCGCCGGTCGACGAGCCGCCAGCACCGCTCGAGCCGCTGGTCGTGTCGCCCGAGCCTCCGCGACCGCAGGCCATCACGATGCAAGCAGCACCGGCGAGGGAGCGAAGGTCACGAAACGAGGGCATCGCCTTCACGACAAACGGCTCGAGCGCGGCGTCCCGCAGTCGCGTCCACGCGCGCGCCGGCGACGCACGAGCACGCCGATGCCGGCGAGCAGCCAGAGCGCGTTCGCGCGACCCCGTGATTCGCTCAGGCGGCAACCGCAGCCGCCCGCGTCGTTGGCGTTGCCGCCGCTCGCCGCCGTCGTGCCTGCGCTCCCTCCGGTGCCGAGCGCGGAGCCGCCGCCCGTACCGACGGGTCCGCCCGCACTGCCGGCCGACGCGCCGCTCGTGGTCCCACCCGAGCCGCCGCTCGTCGTCCCGGTCGCCCCGGTGTTCGACGCGCCCGCCGCGCTCGACGACGTGCCGCCCGTCGTCGCCGCACCGCCGTTCGCCGCCGCAGCGCCCGTGCCCCCGCTGCTCGTCGTGCCGCCCAGGCTCGCGCCGCCCGACGCGGGCATCGCGCCGCTGCCGCCCGTCATCGTCATCGCTCGTCCCGCGCTCCCGCCGGTCGCGGCGCCCGCGCGACCGCCGCTCGCAGTCGTGCCGCCGTTCGCTGCACCGGCGCTCGAAGTCCCGCCCGAGCCGCCGGTGCCGTCCGCGGCGAGCCCCGTCTCGAAGCAGCCGAGATCCGGCGCGGCACCCGCGTAAGAGAGGCCCACGTCGGTTCCTTTGTCGATCAGATGGCTGCCCGCGACGAGATGGAAATTCGGCACGTCGGGCAAGCTGCCGTCGGCTTGCCTCGGCGCGTCGAGGCCCGTGGTCGAGGTGTTTTGAAAGTCGGCGTCGCTCGCCGTCACACCGAGGCTCGCGTCCCACGAATTGAATTGGTCGTCGACGCCGCTGCCGCTGCCGTTCGAAACCGCCGTGCCGCTCACGGCGAGGTTGTTGCGTAGGATGCCGACGTTCACGGCATTGCCCGTCCCGTCGTCGCCGAGCAGGTTGAAGTTCGGGTTATTGTGATACCCGGTGTTGTTGTACCAGTAGTCCGGTGCAGGCTCGTGGTTCGCGTAAAAGCCCGACGCCTTGTTACCCACCGACAAGTTCTGCCGGATGACGTGACGGGGCGGCGTGGCAGGCACGTTGGTCGGCGGCTCACCGTAACCGCCGCCCTTGAAGCCGTTGCCGTTGCCGTCCGGCACTTGCGTGAGCGTGCCGCTCACGAGCCGGTAGCCTTCGTTCCACGCCCAGCACTGCTCGATGGTGACGACCGCCGCCGCCTGAATCAAATCCCAGCCGTCGTCGCTGTTCCGCCACGCGCGACAACCGCGAAAGACGTTGCCGGTGTCGGTCGTGTGCGTCACGTGGCAGCCGAAACCGTCGGCGCTCTGACCGGCGCCGTTCGACGTGAGCGGGTCGTAGTTGTCGTGCGAGTCGCAATTCAGCACGAGATTGTTGCCGCCGTTCTGGATGAAGAGCCCCGGGCCCATGTTGTCGTGAAGGTTCAGGAGCTCGAACGTGTCGTTGCTGCCCGAAACCCAGACGCCCCACGACTCGTGGTTCATCATGTTTTTTTGAGGCGCGCCGGTGATCTCGAGGCCCTTCAAATAAATGTAGTTACCGGTCACATCGACGCCCTTGGCGCGACAGCCGTTCGGATCGCCCGAGAACATGTTGGAGAAGTCGAACACGGGAACTTCACCCGGATAGGCGAAGTAGTTGATGGTGTTGCCCGCGCTGCCGCTCACGTTGAGCGTGATGCCGTCGATGGTGGCGGTCTCGCTCGAGCAACTCGTCGTGCCCTTCGAGTACGCGTAGGTCCCCGCGCGGAAGTAGACGGTGTCGCCCGGCTTGACCGCGGTTTGGGCGTGGTTCCAGGTCGCCCACGGCGTCGCGAGCGAGCCGTCCGCCGAATCACTGCCCGTCGGCGCGACGTAGTACTCCGCCGCGGCGTGGGCGAGCCGCGGCACCAGGGTCAACGCCAAGATCAAAGCGAGCGAGCGCGGGCGCATTCTCACGAATGCTAGTTGCTCGGCCTCGGCTTGGCCGCCCATCAAACGCCATGTCGCGTGATTTCACCCCCTTGCCGGCGAAGCGGAGGGGCCCGACAAACGCCCTCGGAGCTTCTCCATGCCGACGACGATGCACTATTCCGCCGGGCCGGTGTTCGTCACCGTCCACGGCACGGAGGCACCGTCGGACGAGGAATGGCTGCGCTACCTCGAGACGGGCAAAGCTCACTTCGCCGGCGTGCGGGCGAGCCTCATCATCACCGAGGGGGGCGGTCCGAACGGCCAGCAGCGCGCCCTTCTCACGGAGCGCTACCCGGAATTCGGGCCGTTGCCGGTGGCCGTCGTTTCGGATTCGCCGCTGACCCGGGGCATCGTCACGGCCCTGCGCTGGCTCGGCAAGAACATCCGAGCCTTCAGACCGACCGATCTGGCCGGAGCCTTCGAGTACCTCGACGTGCCCATTCCCGAGCGTGAAGCGTTGCTGCACCGCGTGGCGCACGTCCGCTCCGAGCTCCGGAGCATCAACGCGGAGGAGCGAGCGCGCGCCGTCGCGAGCGCCAAGCAGCGAAACGGGTAGGCGCGACCAATCATTTGGATTTATTGATGAAAGCTCGGGGTCGGGAGCCGCCTGAGCTACGGAGGTCGGTTCCGGGGTCATGACGATCAGCGGATGGCCCTTCTCCAACTGCCGCAGCAAAGCGGGCACCATGGCACGTGGTGACCGAACCTCGGCCGACCACGCGTTCCGGCGCAGGCCCGACCGACGCGGCGCTCGTTCTGGCGGCGCGGGCGGGCGAGCTCTGGGCACAAGAGGCGCTCTTTCAGCGCTATGCCCGCATGGTCCTCGCGCTCTCGCAGCGGATCCTCGCGGGCCGCGACGATGCGGACGATCTCGCCCAGGACGCGTTCGTGTACGCCTTCACCCGGCTCGACACGCTGCAGAACCCGCAGGCATTCCACGCCTGGCTGCGCTCGATCGTGGTGCGGACGGCGAGCAAGCGCTTGCGCCGGCAGCGTCTCCTCACCCGGCTCGGTTTGCGGCGGAACGAGCCCATCGAGCCCGATACGGTGATCGCGGTCGAAGCGCCGCCGGACATCGCGGTGGAGCTCCGCAGCGTCTACGGGCTCATCGAGCGCTTGCCGGCGGAGGAGCGGGTGGCGCTGGTGCTGCGCCGGGTGGAGGGTATGGAGCTCTTGGAGATCGCCGCGGAGATGAAGCTGAGTCTCGCGACGGTGAAGCGCCGGCTCGCCGCCGCCGAGGACAGGCTCGAACGCGCGAAGGCGAGAAGGGGCGCGCACTGACGTGACCGCCTCGCCTCCTTCCAAGTACGTCAAAGTCGACGTGTCGCCCGCCCGGGTCGCTCGGGTGTGGGAAGGCGTGTCGAGTCGACTCGACGTGGCGCCGAGCGGCCGGCGGCGCTGGCTCTACCGCAGCATGGCCGTGGCCGCGCTCGCGGGCATCGCGGGGGTCGTCACGGTGCGCGTCATCGGTGACCGCCACGCGCACTCGGCGTGGTCGCCCGCGGCGCTCGAAACGGCGAGCGACGCCATGGCCGTCGCGCTCGACGACGGTTCGCGCCTCGAGCTCGCCGCGCAAACGAAGGTGCGCGTCACCGGCAACGAGCCGCTCTCGATGGCGCTCGAGCTCGATCGCGGCCGCGTCGACTGCGACATCACGCCGCGGCCGGGGCGCCACTTTTCGGTGTCGGCGGCCGGCGTCGAAGTGCGCGTGAAGGGCACGCGCTTCGGCGTCGAGCTCGCGCCCTCGCGCGACCGCGTGAACGTCGACGTGACGCGCGGCCTGGTCGAAGTCAGCTGGGCGAACGGCACCGAACACCGCGACCTCGCGGCAGGAGAGCGCTGGTCCATCGACTTGAGGCGCCCCGCGGCCGCGAACGACGAGCACGACGCCGCGGCGAGCGCCGACTCCGCCGAACCTTCCGCGTCCGCCGAACCCTCCGACTCCGCCGAACCGAGGGCGAGCGGCGCGTCCGAAGCCGAAACGGCGCCGTCGGCGGCCGCGCACGCGAGCGCGACGCACGCCGCACCCGCAACGCCCGGAGCGCGCGAGCTGCTCGATCTCGGCAACGCCGCGCGACGAGCCGGCGACGCGGTCGCGGCCGCCCATGCTTACGAACAGCTCCTGAGCGCGCACCCGAGCGATCCGCGCGCGGGGCTCGCGGCGTTCGAGCTCGGCCGGCTGCGCATGGATCGGCTGGGCGACGCCCAGGGCGCGATTTCGGCGCTGCAGAAGGCCGTGATGCTCGCTCCCGGCGCCGGGTTCCGCGAGGACGCGATGGCTCGGCTCGTCGAAGCCTACGCGGCGGCGGGCGCGACCGACCGCTGCCGTTCCGCGCAAAGTGCGTACTTGAAGAGCTATCCGAACGGCGTGCACTCGACCGCCGTGGCCCGCCAGTGCGGCGGCAACTGAAGCGCCCCCGGCGTCCGCTCTCCGAGCTTGCCCGCGGGCGGGGACGGCGCACACCATGGGCCGCTTGGCGCATTTTCCGGCGCTTTCACGGGCCGTGGTCGTCGCTTTCGTCGCCGTGACGTGGGCGTTGCCGGCCCGCGCGCAAACGTGCGGCGCGAGCGGTCGCCCGTGGGTGAGCCTCGCGTTCGCGGGCGGCGACTTTTCGAACGACTTCGAGAGCAAGGTGCTGGCCGATTTGCGGGCGGGCCTCACCGAGCGCGGCATCGATGCGTGCGCGGGCGCGGCCGCAACCGGCGCCGAGCCGCCGCTCGCCAGCGTCGCGATCGCGTCGATCGACGAGAAGAGCGTCGCGGTCAGCGTCGAGGTGCGCGACGCCGTCACCGCGAAGCGCGTGAGCCGCGACATCGATCTCGCGCGGGTCCCGCCGGACGGGCGCGCGTTCGCCATCGCCATCGCCGTGGACGAGCTCGTGTGGGCGAGCTGGGCGGAGATTGCGCTCACGCAAAAGCAGCCGCAAACCGCGGCGGCAGTGCCGAAGAAGAAGCCGCCGCCCGAGGTGACGGCCGGGGTCGAGAGCGAGCTGCCCCGCTCGGGCGGGCGCGCGTCCGAGCTCGTGTTGCGCTTCGCGGCCGAGCACTACCTCGGTGGCGAAAGCGATCTCGGCGGCGACCTCGGCGCGCTCTTGCCCCTCGGCGAGCGGATGACCCTCGATCTCGGCGCCGGCCTGCGCCAGGGATTCCCGGTGTCCGCGCCGGACGGCCGCGTGCTCGCGAGCGCCATCGGAATCGGAGCGGCGCTCCGCTTCGCGCTCGTGCACGGGAGCGCGGCCGACTTCGGCCCCTGTGCCGGCGCGCGCGTCACCGTCACGCGCCTGCGCGGCACGGCGGGCGCGGGCGCGAGCGCGTCCGAGTTCGCGGGACTCACGGCGTACGCGCGTCTCGGCCTCTTCACCTCGCTCCGCCTCGGCGGCGCGTTCCACCTCGACGCGTCGCTCGGCGCGGGCGCGCCGCTCCGCGCCCTCGAAGCGACCGACGGCGGCCACGACGTGACGGGCGTTTCCGGCGTGGAGCTCTTCGGCGACCTCGGCATCGCGGTGGAGCTCTGATGCACGCCGCGATCCGCGCTCTCGCCGTCTCGCTCGTCGCCGTCGCGTGCGTCGACCGCGGCGAAGTGCTCACGCCCCTCGGACCGGATGCGGGCGCCGCCGCGACGGGCGGGACGGCGGGCGGCGGCGGCGAACCCGGCGAGCCGAACAACGCCGTGATCGCGAGCGTCGCGCTCGGCATGTCGCACAGCGTCGCGGTGTCGTCCGGCAGGCTTTACGCCTGGGGCCTCAACGACGCGGGCGAGCTCGGCCTCGGCGACACGACGAACCGCGAGGTCCCGACCGAGCTCACGAGCAGCGTTTCGTTCGTCAGCGTGACGGCCGGCGGCGACTACACGTGCGCCCTCGACGACGGCGGCGCCGTTTACTGCTTCGGCGCGAACGACCGCGGACAGCTCGGACAAGGCGACCGCGAAGAGCGTCACGTGCCGACGCGCGTCGCGCTGCCCGTCGCGGCGCGCGCCGTCTCGAACAACTTCGAGCACGTCTGCGCCGTGCTCGCGGACGCGACACTCTACTGCTGGGGCCAAAACTTCGAAGGCGAGCTCGGCCAGGACGACAGCCCGCCCGGCGCGAACCAGGACGACACCGCCGACGACATCCTCACGCCCATCCAAGTGCCGGGCAACGACTGGAGCTACGTTTCGGCGGGCGACGGCGCGACGTGCGGCATCCGCCTCGACGGCACCCTCTGGTGTTGGGGCCGCAACACCGGCGGCCAGCTCGGCGGCGCGAGCACGCAAATCCAAGTCCGCCGTCCACTGCAGGTCGGCGCCGACACGGATTGGCTGCGCGTCGAGAGCGGCCAGCAATTCTCCTTCGCGCTCAAGCAGGATCATTCGCTCTGGTGCTGGGGCACGAACGTCGCGCGCGACGCGAACGGCGACGGCTTTCCGCTCGGCATCGACGTGGACGAGCTCGACGCGCCCACGCGCCTCGGCGCGGCGAACGATTGGGTTTCGGTCGCGGTGCGCGTCTTTCACACCTGCGCGGTCAATCGCGAAAGCGAGCTTTGGTGTTGGGGCCGCAACATCGAAGGCCAACTCGGCACCGGCGACCTGAACGTGCGCGAGACGCCGACGCGCGTCGCGACCGGCACTGCCGAGGTGGCCGTGACGTGGTTCACGACGTGCGAGCGCAGCAACGCGGGCCACGTGCTTTGCACGGGCGCCAACGAATCCGGCGAAATCGGTGACGGGACGACGGATCGGCCTCTGCTCTTCACGGACGTGACCCCGCCCGCTCCCTGAGCCGTCGCGGCGCCGCCGCGGTACGTCCCCATGTGACCTACCTCACGGAGCATTGTTTACCCTGGCTCGTGGTCGTCCTGGTCGTCTCGTGCACGGAACTGCCCGACACCCAGCTCAAAAACCGCGGCGGCCGCGGCGGGGGTAACGGCAGTTCCGGAACGGGCGGCTCGACCGCGAACGGCGGCGTCGGTCACGGCGGCTCGGCGGCAGCGAGCGTCTCGAGCGCCGGCAGCGGCGGCTCCGTGACGGCGGGCTCGTCGAACGCGAGTGCCGGCGGCGGCGGCAAAGGCGGAACCGGCAGCGGCGGCACGAAGGGCGGCACGCCCGGCAAGGGCGGAGCCGGACACGGCGCGGGCGGCAGCGCGACGAGCGAAGCCGGCGCCGCGGACGGCGGCGCGCCCGAAGCCGGCAACGCGGGCGCGAACAACGGCGCGGGCTTCTCGACGAATCGCGCCGACTTCTTCGGCGACAGCCAGTGCAAAAACTCGAACTTCGCGCTCTGCGAAGACTTCGAGAGCGGCGCGCTCGACACCGCGACGTGGAAGCCGCGCGGCGCCGCGCCGAGCATCGAAACGGTGCGCGCCGCGCGCGGCAAATACTCCGCGCACTTTCACACCGACGACGACGGACTCTCGTACATCACGCAAACGAAGACGTTTCCCGCGCCGAACGATCGCTATTACGCGCGCCTTTTCGTCTGGTTCCAGGCGCTCCCGACGGCGCCGGACTGGGCGCACTGGACGATCTCGGGCGCGCAAGCCGGCACCGACACGAGCGCTCCCGAAATTCGCATCGGCGGGCAGTGGGACACGAACGACAGCATCGAGCTCTTCGGCGTCGGCACCGATCACGGCACGACGGGCGACTGGACGAACCTCGACTCGGATCCGAACGGCATGCCCAAAGCCGTGCCCGCGCAGAGCTGGGTTTGCGTGGAATGGATGTTCGACGGCAGCGCGAACCAGACGCAATTCTGGTGGGACGGCGTCGAGCACCCCTCGCTCG
>Ga0335083_10010701_pt1 | contig 11054 bp, 9 predicted proteins | sample Lox_Sample_42_FD_206716 | JGI IMG/M metagenome (GOLD analysis project Ga0335083, IMG submission 206716) | Soil microbial communities from Loxahatchee National Wildlife Refuge, Florida, United States - Lox_Sample_4.2 | ecosystem: Environmental > Terrestrial > Soil > Wetlands | place: USA: Florida... | reverse complement strand
GGGCATGGTCGGCGCCTCGGTGCTAATAAGCATGGCGCTGTCGGTCATGGGCGACCACCAATGGTCGCGGTAACCGAGGTCAAGCTGCGCCCAATCCCAACCGAGGCTCACGAACGAGCCGGTGGCCGTCTGTCGCCCGTTGTAGGCAACACCGCCGACGTTGACGAGCAGGTAGTCACTGGGCTGGTAGTAGGCTGAGCCGGCGACCTGGTACGGACTCTGCTCATCCATGCCGTGCGCGTTGGGAGTCGTCACGTGTGCGCCGCGGGTGAGTGCGGCATCCGCGCTGAGGAACTCCACGCCGGTCTCGTGCATGTACTTCTTGAGCGCCCGGCGCACCCGCCCGCACAATACCGGGTCCACCTGACAGGCCTTCGGCAGTGCATCCAGTACCGCTGCCGCGGGGATCGGCCGGGTCATCACCGGCTTGCCTCCGAGGATGAGCACGCGCTCAACTTCCCGCTCGAGCTCGGGATCGAGGTTCAGAGGCAGATAAGGGCTCACGCCACGTGCATGGGCGACCGAGGCGAGCGCACAAAGTACCCAACACAGAATCAGTCGACGCACGCTGGCCATGATCTCGCCCGGTCCCCTGGTGACCCATCGGCAGATGGCACGGACGCCACGCCCGACCCGGGTCAAGGGCGGCACTATACGGGGTCGCGGCTCACCGGTCGCCCCTGCAGCGCGGCGCTCACGGCCGCTGCTGCAGTCGCTCGCGGCCGCCACGGCACCGGCGCACCCGGCGACTGAGACAGCCGCGCCTCAGGCCGAAGGCGGCCCAGGCCGCCAGCGCTGCACCGTCATCAACAGCTGCTGTACACCGGACGCGACCCCGTGCGCGCCACCAGGGTCCTCGACGGCGGGTGCCAGCTGCGCGGTCAACTTCTTGCCGAGCTCGACGCCCCATTGGTCGAAAGCGTTAATGCCCCACACGACGCTCTCGGTGAACACGCAATGCTCGTAGAGGGCAATGAGCCGCCCGAGAGTGCGGGGATCTGTCTGTTGAAACAGCACGATGGTGCTCGGCCGGCTGCCGGGATCGACCTTGTGGGGGATCAGGGCCTCCACCCGCGCACCCGGCAGGTTCTGGCGCTGGAGTTCGCCACGCACTGTTTCGGCCGACTGGCCGTTCATGAAGGCCTCCGCCTGCGCCAGGCAACTGGCGATCGCCAGGTTCTGCTGCGGCTGGTTGCCGCAGGAGGAACGAGCCGGCAGCAGGAAATCGAAGGCGGCACGCGCGGTGCCCTGATGCAGCAGCTGGAAGAACGAGTGCTGCGCATTGTTACCCGGCTCGCCCCAGATGACCGCCTCGGTCTCGCACTCCGCCGGCTTGCCGTCGAGCATCACCGACTTGCCATTGCTCTCCATTTCCAGCTGCTGCAGGTAGGCCGGGAAGCGCCTCAGCGAGTCGTCGTACGGAAGCACCGCGAGCGTCGGCAGCTGCATGAAGTTGATGTTCCAGACTCCCAGCAGGCCCATGAGCACCGGGAGGTTGTCGCCCCAGGGTTGCGTGCGGAAGTGCTCATCGAGCTCATGGCCGCCGGCGAGGAAATCGAGGAAGTTGCGCGCGCCGATGGCGATCGCCAGCGAGACCCCGATCGAGGACCATATCGAGTAGCGGCCGCCGATCCAGTCCCACATCTGGAAGCGGTACTCGGGATGGATGCCGAAGGCGTCCATGGCCTGCTTGTTTACCGAGATCGCGGCGAAATGCTTCGGAACCGCCGCCTCGCCCAGCCGCTGCGCCAGCCACGCGCGCGCCGTATGCGCATTGGTCTGGGTCTCGAGCGTCGTGAATGTCTTGGAAGCGACGATAAAGAGGGTGCGACGCGGATCGGCCGCCTCTAGCACTTGCTCCAGGTAGCAGCCGTCGATGTTGGAGACAAACTCGCAGCGCGGCGCACCGGCGGTGTAGCTGCGCAGTGCCTGCACCGCCATCGCCGGTCCGAGGTCGGAGCCGCCGATACCGATGTTCACCACCAGCCGGAACGGTTCGTCCCCACTGCCGCGGATGCTGCCGGTGCGCACACCTTCGGCGAAACCGAGCATCCGGTTCCGTTCGTCCATCACAGATCTCTCTATCGCAGCCCCGCCCAGCGCTGCGCCCGGAGGCTGCCGCAACGCGACGTGCAGCACTGCGCGATCCTCGGTCGTGTTGATGTGCTCGCCCGCCCACATGGCCGTGATGCGTTCACGCAGGGCCACCGCGTCCGCAAGCTCGAGCAGCTTTCCAAGCGTCGCCGCGTCGAGGCGCTGGCGCGAGAAGTCCATGAGCAGCCCAGCCTGCTCGCGCGAGAAGCGTTCGAAGCGCTGCGGATCGCGCTCAAAGAGCTCACGGACTGGAACGCTCGCCAGGCGTCGTGCGTGCGCCTGGAGTTCGCCCCAAAGCGGCGTGCGCGGACCCGGGCGCAGGGCAATGCTCATCGGCCTCTCCTTCGCAGCGAACCGCTGGTGGTGACTCAGCGTCGATAGTAGTCCGCGACTGTATCGACCACGTATTGCAGCTGCGCTTCCGTCAATTCCGGGAAGATCGGCAGGGCCAGCGTCTCATTGGCGGCACGCTCCGACTGCGGACAGTCGCCGGCGCGGCCGCCGAGGTAGGCGAAGCACTGCTGCAGGTGCAGCGGCACCGGATAGTAGATCTCGGTACCGATCCCGCAGGCGGACAGGTGCTGGCGCAGGGCGTCGCGCTCGTGAACGCGCAGCACGTACTGGTTGTAGATGTGGCGGCCCCCGGCACTTGCCGGCGGCGTGCTTACCTGACTCCCGATGTGCGCGCGCTGGAAGGCCGCATCATAGAAGCCGGCGTTGCGCTGCCGCGCGGCGCTCCACTCGTCAAGGTGCCGGAACTTCACGCTCAGCACTACTGCCTGTAGCTCGTCGATGCGGAAGTTGCCGCCGATGAGCGCGTGATAGTACTTCGGCTTTCCGCCGTGCACCCGCAGGATCTCCATGCGCTCAGCGAGCTGCGGGTCGTTGGTCACGCACATGCCGGCATCGCCGAAAGCCCCGAGATTCTTCGTCGGGAAGAAGGACAGGCAGCCAACGTCGCCGAAGCTGCCGGCGCGCCGTCCCCGGTCATCGGCGGCACCGATCGCCTGTGCAGCGTCCTCGATCACCTTCAGGCCATGCGTCTGCGCAATCGCCATCAGCGGATCCATGGCCGCGACCTGCCCGTAGAGGTGCACCGGCATCAGCGCGCGCACCCGGCCACCGGTGCGCTTGTTGATGAGGCTGCCGCCGCGGGACTCGCACTCCTGCGCAATGAATTGCGTCACCGCCTGCGGCGCGAGATTGAAGGTCTGCGGTTCGATGTCACAGAACACCGGGCGCGCGCCGGCGCGCGCGATCGTCCCGGCGGTGGCGAAGAAACTGAACGGGCTGGTAATGACCTCATCGCCGGCCCCGATCTCCAACGCCATCAGTGCGAGCAGCAGCGCATCGGTGCCCGATGAAACGCCGACACCGAACCGGCACTGGCAGTAGGGAGCGATCGCCGCTTCCAGTTCCCTGACGCCCGGCCCCAATATGAAGTGCTGGCTTGCGCACACGCGCGCGATCGCGTCCTGAATCTCGCGCGCCAGTGGCTGGTACTGCGGCTTCAGGTCGAGCAGCGGCACCTGCATCCGGGCTCGCGGTTCGGGTCGGGGCGTAGCCATCGCGATGGATTCCTCTTCAGCGCTTGTAACCGTAGTACTCACAGAACCAGTCGACGAAGCTGCGTACCCCGGTTTCGATGGGCGTCGCCGGCCGATAGCCCACGTCGCGCACCAGATCATCGATGTCAGCGAAGGTCTCGGGCACGTCACCGAGCTGCATCGGCAGGAAATTCTTCTGCGCCTTGCGACCGAGACATTGCTCGATCACCTCGATGTAGCGCATCAGCTGCACCGGCTGGCTGTTGCCGATGTTGTAGAGACGGTAGGGCGCCGAGCTCGTGGCGGGGTCCGGCGCATCGCTGCGCCAGGCGGGGTCCGGTTGCGCCACCCGCTCGCTGGCACGGATCACGCCCTCGGCGATGTCCTCGACGTTGGTGAAGTCGCGGCGATGGTGCCCGTGATTGAAGACGTCGATCGGTTTGCCCTCGAGGATGTTGCGCGTGAACATGAACAGCGCCATGTCCGGCCGTCCCCACGGTCCGTAAACGGTGAAGAATCGCAACCCCGTGGTCGGCAACCTGAACAGCGCCGAGTAGTTGTGCGCCATGAGTTCGTTGGCGCGCTTGGTGGAGGCGTACAGCGACAGCGGATGGTCGGCGATGTTATGCACCGAGAACGGCATGTTGGTGTTGGCGCCATACACCGAGCTTGTGGAGGCGTACACCAGGTGCTCAACCGCGTTGTGCCGACAGCCCTCCAACACGTTGAGCGTACCGGTAACGTTGCTGCGGATGTAGGTGTGCGGTTCCTGCAGCGAGTAGCGCACCCCGGCCTGCGCCGCCAAGTGGATGACGCGCACGAACCGCTCGCGCGCGAACAGGTCCCGCATCGCCTGGTCGTCGGCCAGGTCGAGGCGCTCGAAGCGGAACCCCGGGGTGGCCGTCAGGCGCGCCAGGCGCGCCTGCTTGAGCGTCACGTCGTAGTACTCGTTCATGTTATCGAGTCCCACGACCTCATAGCCACGCTCCAGCAGCTTGTGCGCGGTGTGTGAGCCGATGAAGCCGGCGGCGCCGGTCACCAGGATCTTCATAGCCTGCCGTCGACCGCGCGCGCCGGGAACACGTGCTTGACGTCGTACAGCACGTGGCTCTTCCTGCACAGCCGCCGCAACCCGCGCGCGCCGAGCTCGCGGAACTGGCGGTGCGCGACCGCGATCACGACCACGTCGTAGTGGCCGCTGCGCAGCTCGCGCACCAGCTTCAGCCCGTACTCGTGGCGGAATTCTCCCGGGCTCGCCCACGGGTCGTAGATGTCGACCCGCGCGCCGTGGCGCTGCAGCTCGCGCACTACGTCGACGACCTTGGAATTGCGGATGTCCGGGCAGTTCTCCTTGAAGGTGACCCCGAGCACCAGCGCGCGCGCGCCCTTCACGTGGATGCGCTTGGCGGCCATCAGGCGCGTGATCTGAGAGGTCACGTAGAGCGCCATGTTGTCGTTGAGGCGCCGGCCGGCGAGGATCATCTCCGCGTGGTAGCCGATCTCCTGAGCCTTGTGGGTCAGGTAATAGGGATCCACCCCGATGCAGTGGCCGCCCACCAGCCCGGGGCGGAACGGCAGGAAGTTCCACTTGCTGCCGGCCGCATCGAGCACCTCCTCGGTATCGATGCCGAGGCGGTTGAAGATGAGGGCCAGCTCGTTGATCAGCGCGATGTTGACGTCGCGCTGCGTGTTCTCGATGACCTTGGCGGCCTCGGCCACGCGGATGCTCGAGGCGCGGTGCGTGCCGGCGGTGACGATCGAGCCGTACAGCCGGTCGACGAACTCGGCGATCTCCGGGGTCGAGCCGGAGGTCACCTTGCGGATCGTGGTGAGCCGGTGCTGCTTGTCGCCGGGATTGATGCGCTCGGGGCTGTAGCCGGCGAAGAAGTCGCGGTTGAGCTTCAGACCCGAGACCTTCTCGAGGATCGGCACGCAGATCTCCTCGGTGCAGCCCGGGTAGACGGTGGACTCGTAGACGACCACCGACCCGCGGCGCATCACCGAGCCGACCGCCTCGCTCGCGCGCTTGAGCGCGGTGAGGTCGGGACGCTTGTAGTCATCGATCGGGGTCGGCACCGTGATGATGAACACCTGGCAGGTCTTCAGCTTCTTGAGGTCCGTCGTGAAGCTCAGCCGGCGCGCGGCCTTGAGCTCCGCGGCGGTCACCTCGAGGGTCAGGTCGCGGCTGCGCCGCAGCTGCGCGATGCGCTCGGCCTTCACGTCGAAGCCGACGGTCTCGTAGTGCTTGCCGAACTCGACCGCCAGGGGCAGCCCCACGTAGCCGAGGCCGACGATGCCGATGCGGCACTTTCTTATTTCTGGAGTCATGATTCCTTCAGGCACTGGAGCGCTGCGGAGCGGCAGCGGCCTCGGAAACCGGGGTGGGCGATGCGGCCTCTTCGATCGCCCACAGGCAGCGCCCGCCGCTCGCCTTGGCGATCATCGCGAGCATCGCGGCGTGCGCGGCGCATTCGGCGTCGTCCGCCGTCAGCACCAGCAGCGGCGCAGCCAGCCGCAGCGGCACGCGCGTGGCACGCCCGGACTCGCCGGCGTGCGGCTGGGCATCGGCCTCGAGCAGCTCGAGTGTCGCCTGGCCGCCGGTCATCGCCAGGTACACGTCAGCGAGGATGCGCGCATCGAGCAGCGCGCCGTGCAGCTCGCGCGCGGAGTTGTCGATGCCGTAGCGCTTGCACAGCGCGTCGAGGTTGTTGCGCTGGCCGGGGTGCAGCTCGCGCGCCAGCGCCAGCGTGTCGAGCACCTGGCAGATGGCCTGCACCTGGCGCCGCTCGCCCGCCAGGCGGTTGAGCTCGGCGTCGAGGAAGGCGACGTCGAAGGCGGCGTTGTGGATGATCAGTTCCGCACCGCTGATGAACTGCAGCAGCTCCTCGGCGACTTCCGCGAAGCGTGGCTGGCCGTCGAGTTCGGCGCGCGAGATGCCATGGACGGCGAGCGCGCCGTCGTCGATTTCGCGCTCGGGGTTGAGGTAGCGGTGGAAGGTGCGGCCGGTGGTGCGCCGGTTCACCAGCTCCACGCAGCCGATCTCGATGATGCGATGGTTGAGTTCGGGTTCGAGGCCGGTGGTTTCGGTGTCGAGGACGATCTGGCGCATGAGGGGTGCGAGTCTAACCCATGGAGGTGCGCAGGGCGTCGATGGCCTCGTTGGCCAGCTGGTCGACCCGCTCGTTGCCCGGCACGCCGGCGTGCCCCGGGACCCAGTGCCATTCGAGGGTGTGGCCGGTGCGCACCTCGTCGAGGCGCTGCCACAGATCCTGGTTCTTGACCGGCTTCTTGTCGGCGGTACGCCAGCCGCGCGCCTTCCAGCCCGGCAGCCACTCGGTGATGCCGCGGCGCACGTACTGCGAGTCGGTGTAGATGCGTGCCGCCACCGGCCGCTTGAGCGCCTCGAGCGCACGGATCACGGCGGTGAGTTCCATGCGGTTGTTGGTGGTGAGCGCCTCCGCGCCGTTGATCTCGCGGCGGTGTTCGCCCTGGATCAGCAGCGCGCCCCAGCCTCCGGGACCGGGGTTGCCGCGGCAGGCGCCGTCGGTGTAGATCTCGATCACGCGCCGCTTCGGGTGGTCGGCTTGACCAGGCCACCGATGACCGAGGCCTTCTCGCGCAGCCGCGGACGGATCGGAGTGAGCGTGTAGATGCGCTTGCGCGCCTTGAGCAGGTAGGCGCCCGCCGGCAGGGGATAGGTGAGCCCGGCACGCAGCAGGCGACCGGTGCCCTCGCGCGCGCCGAGGCCGCGGCTCCAGGGCCCGAGATAGAGGTAGTGCTGCTCGGTGACCACCTCGTAGCCGAGCAGCACCAGCCACTCGCGCACCAGGCGCTCGGACAGCAGGCGCCGCATCCCGGGCGGGAACCCGGCCCGGCTCCAGCGCGCGCGCATGCCCCAGAGGCTCCAGGGCCGGAAACCGAGCAGGAGCAACTGCCCCTCCCCGACCAGCACGCGGTCGACTTCGCGCAGGATCGCGTAGGGGTCGGCGGCGAATTCCAGCGTGTGCGGCAGGAGCGCCGCGTCCACGCAGTCACTGATGAGCGGCAAGCGTGAGCTGTGCGCGATGATGTCGGCGCCGGCGGCGTAGGCGGGCGTGCTCAAGAGCGTCTGGCGGCGCGTGCGGCTGGCCGCCAGGAGTTCGCGGGCGCTGCCCCAGGCGCCGACCTGCAGCAATTCCCAGCCGAAAACGTCCTCGAGCGCCGCCCGCAACAGCTCGCTCTCGGCGGCGAGCAGCGAGCGGCCGAGCGGCCCCTCCCACCACTGCCTGAGAGCTGCATCACGGTCTGCAATGGTCGAACTGCGAACTGGCACGGGCGAAGCGCTGGAAATACTGTGGAATTAACGGTTAAATCGCCGCCTTGAGCCTGAAGCGTCCTTAGATGGATAAGGACCCGTGCCCCGGCGCGGGAAAAGTAGCACGCCGACTGAGGGTACGGAACTTTGACGACGCAACGACTTAGCGCCCCGCGTCACACTCTGCTGGCTCTGGCCCTCCTCGCGCTGGCCGGCTGCGCACACAACCCGGCCCGCACCCCCGCACCGGCCGTATCCGCCCAGGTCCCGCCGCACGCCGCGGCTCCCCTGACTCCGACCCCGCCGCCACCGCCGTCGCAGCCGGCCATCGAGTCGAGCGCGCCGGAGGCCGCAGCCGATGCCGCCGATGCCACCGCCGGGGCCGCCACGCCGAGCCCGGCGCCGACCCAGGTGGCAGGACTCACGCCGGCACAGTACGCGGACCTCTTCGACCGCATGCGCGCAGGCTTCAAGCTCGATGACGGGACCGAGCGTCGCGCCATCGACGACCAGCTGCGCTGGTATGCGGCCAACCCCGACTACCTGCAGCGCGCCTTCGGGCGCGCCGACCTGTACCTCTACTACATCGTGGTGGAGCTCGAGCGCCGCAACATGCCGCTCGAGATCGCGCTGCTCCCGGTAGTGGAGAGCGCGTTCGAGCCCTACGCCTACTCGCGCGCCAGCGCCGCCGGGCTGTGGCAGTTCATCCCCGGCACCGGCTCGCGCTTCGGACTGAAGCAGGACTGGTGGTACGACGGTCGGCGCGACATCACCGAGTCCACCCGCGCCGCGCTCGACTACCTGCAGAGCCTGCACGACGAGTTCGACGGCGACTGGCTGCTCGCGATCGCCGCCTACAACTGCGGCGAGAAGATGGTCGAGCGTGCCGTCGCGGCCAACCGCGCCGCCGGCCGCACGGTGGACTTCTGGAACCTGTGGCTGCCCACCGAGACGCGCGCCTACGTGCCGAAGCTGCTCGCGATGAAGCGCCTGGTGATGGACCCGGAGACCTACGGCCTCGCCTTCAGCCCGATCCCGAACCAGCCCTACTTCGCACGCGTGCCCACCCAGGGGCAGATCAGCATGAAGGTGGCCGCGGAGATCGCCGGCATCAGCGCCGCGGAGCTGTACGAGCTCAACCCGGCCTTCCACCGCTTCGCCACCGACCCGGACGGCCCGCACTTCCTGCTGCTACCGGTGGAGTCGGCCGACGTGTTCAGCCAGAACGTCACGTTGCTGTCGGACGAGCAGCGCGTCGGCGTGAGCAGCTACACCGTGCGGCGCGGCGACTCGGTGGCCTCCGTCGCCAGGCACTTCAAAACCACACCGACGGTGCTGCGCGAGCTCAACGACCTGCCGAAGGGGCCACTGACCGTAGGCGCCGACGTGCGCGTGCCGAGCGCCGAGACCGAGCTGCCGCCGAAGGTGATGCTGGCGGCCGCCCAGGTCGACGGCAAGGGCCGCGGCGCGCGCCGCGCGCACGTCCAGGTCGTGCGCCGCGGCGACTCGCTGTGGAGCATCGCCCGCCGCCACGGCATGGACGTGCACACGCTCGCCCTGATGAACGGCATGCACCCCGATGACGCGCTGCGCGCCGGCCAGCGCATCAAGCTGTCCTCGGGCTCCAGCGCCGCCACGCACAGGGCGCGCCGCCTCACCTACACGGTGCGCGAGGGCGACACCCCGGCGCAGATCGCGCACCTGTTCCAGTGCAGCGTGCCGCAGCTGCTCGCCTGGAACGGCTTGAGCTCCAAGTCACGCCTGCACACCGGCCAGAAGCTACGCATCCGCCTGGGCCCGCGCCACGGCTGAGGCGCCCCGGCCGCCGCCCCCTGGGGGGCGGTTGTTGCGGCATAATCCGCCGCCGGAGGTACCGCATGGGCTTTCTCACCGGCAAGCGCGCCTTGATCGTCGGAGTCGCGACCGACCGCTCGATCGCGTGGGGCATCGCGCAGGCGATGCACCGCGAGGGGGCCGAACTCGCCTTCTCCTACGTCAACGACAAGATGAAGGAGCGCGTGGTGCCGCTCGCCGAGTCACTCGGCGCCCGGCTCACCATGCCGCTGGACGTGACGGTCGACTCCCAGGCCGATGCGGCCTTCGAGCTGCTCAAGCGCGAATGGGGGCAGCTCGACGTGGTGGTGCACGCCGTGGCCTTCGCGCCGCGCGAGGCGCTCACCGGCACCTTCGTGGAAGCGACCTCGCGCGAGGGCTTCCGCATCGCCCACGAGGTCTCCAGCTACAGCCTCACCGCGCTCGCGCAGCGGGCGCGGCCGCTGATGGCCGGCCGGCAGGGCGCGCTGCTCACGCTCTCCTACCTCGGCGCCGTGCGCTCGATCCCGGGCTACAACGTCATGGGGCTGGCCAAGGCGAGCCTGGAGGCCAACGTGCGCTTCCTGGCCGCGGACCTGGGTCCGGAGGGCATCCGCGTCAACGGCATCTCCGCCGGCCCCATCAAGACGCTGGCGGCCGCCGGGATCCCGGGGTTCCGCAAGATGCTGGCGCGGGTCGCGGAGATCGCGCCACTGCGGCGCAACGTGACCCCCGAGCAGGTGGGCAACGCCGCGGCGTTCCTGTGCTCGGACCTGGCCGCCGGGATCACTGGCGAAATCCTCTATGTCGACAGCGGCTTCAGTACCGTCGGCATGAGCTTCCCGGTCGAGGCCGAGGGCTAGCGGCGCAGGCGCCCGCGACGCGGGCCGTCCTTACTCGAAGGCCTTCGGGTTCTTCTTCACGTCCGCAGTGCGGCGCACCTCGTCGAGGTACGCGTTCACCTGCACGTCGCCGCCGTTCTGCGCCTCGCGGATGCCGCGCTCGAACAGCGCCTTCTGGTCCACGTTCTGCGGCGCGCGCACGGCACTCACCACCACCACCGCGGCGCCGCCGTCCTTGAGCGCGAGGCTGCGGATCTCGGGCTTGCCGCCCTGGGGCGGGGCGAGCGCGAACACCGCCTCGCGCAGCGCGGCCGGGACGGAGGGGTCGTTGCGCGCGATGAAATGCGCCGGCTCGACCGTGACCTTGAGCCCCTGCGCGATACTGTCGAAGCTCGCCCCACCCTGCAGCTGGTCGCGCGCCGTGTCGGCGGCCTTCATGGCCGCCTGCGAGGCCTGCTCGCGCAC